>WNGH01025957.1_pt1 | contig 10717 bp, 8 predicted proteins | sample 5400631 | NCBI WGS metagenome assembly WNGH01 (sample SAMN13153373, study PRJNA577476) | soil metagenome | isolation source: 115 cm soil or saprolite under Garry oak tree replicate 1 | place: USA:California | collected 2016-06-15 | reverse complement strand
AAGCCGAGTATCTCCTTGGTCGCCGCGACCTCGGGCGCGCCGAGCGCGGAGCCGTGCGCCGAGCCGGTGTTCTGCTTGTTCGGCGCAGGCCAGCCGATGATCGTGGACAGCATGATGATCGACGGCGCGTCGGTGTGGTCCCTGGCGGCGAGGAGCGCGTCGTACAGCGCTTCGGTGTCCTCGTGGTAACCGTCCGGCCTGCGCCATCTCACCCGCTGGGTGTGCCAGCCGTAGGCCGCGTACCTGGCCAGGACGTCCTCGGACTTGGCGATGTTGGTGTCGTCCTCGATGGAGATCTGGTTGTCGTCGTACAGCAGCACCAGGTTGCCGAGCTGCTGGTGGGCGGCGAGGGAGGAGACCTCGTGGCTGACCCCCTCCTCGATGTCGCCGTCGGAGGCGAACACGTAGATGTGGTGGTCGAACGGGCTCTGCCCGGGCGGCGCGTCGGGGTCGAGGAGCCCGCGCTCGCGCCGTGCCGCCATCGCCATCCCGACCGCGTTGGCCAGTCCCTGGCCCAGCGGGCCCGTGGTCGTCTCGACGCCTGCGGTCAGCCCGCGCTCGGGGTGCCCGGGCGTAATGCTGCCCCAGGTGCGCAGCGCCTTCAGGTCGTCCAGAGTCAGACCGTAGCCGGACAGGTACAGCTGGATGTACAGGGTCAGGCTGGAGTGCCCGCAGGACAAGACGAACCGGTCCCGCCCGAGCCAGCCCGGGTCGGCCGGGTCGTGCCTCATTACCCGCTGGAAGAGCAGGTACGCGGCCGGAGCAAGGCTCATCGCCGTGCCGGGGTGACCCGACCCGGCCTTCTGGACCGCGTCCATCGCGAGCACCCGGATGAGGTCAACCGCCCGCTCGTCGTTCGCCGTCCACTCCAATTCCCGCCTCACACTCCGCCTCTTTCTCCGCTCGCGTCGTTCAAACCCGACCCTATCGCCCGCCTCGCTCGCGCCCCCGCCGGCCAATCCCCACTTGCTGCATGTTCCGTGGCCGCAAAAGCCACAATTCAGGCGCCATATTGACTGGAACGCACACAAAGTCGGCTGGGCCGAACTGACGATGACTCCAGGCCAGGTCAGGCGATCACGGCGGCCTTCGCACGAGCGGAGACCCTGCGCAGTGCGGTCTGACCGCTAGCCGGGCAGGGCAGCCTCGGCCGGGGCGGGTGGCACGTCCGCATGGCCCCTGTCGCGCAGCGCGAAGGCCAGCCTGAGCACGGCGACCCAGATCAGCGCCGTATTGGCGACGTGCACCCAGACCAGCCCGGCAGGCAGCCCAGCGAAGTACTGCGCGTAGCCGATCACCCCTTGCAGGCCCACCAAGCCGAGCACCACCCAGCTCAGCCGGGTGGCGCGGGCGGGAGCCTGCGTCAGCACCAGGCACAGCACGAGCACCACCGCCAGCGTGCCCAGTACCCAGCCGATGTCGGCGTGCAGCTGGGTGACGGCAGTGAGCGAGGCGAAGTGGTAGCGCGGCACGGCGCCGGCGCCGGCAAGCGGCCCGGTCCCGGTCACCAGCGTTCCGGCCACCATCATGGCCGACGTGACGACGACGAGCCCGAGCGCCACCAGCCGGACCAGCGGCTGGACCAGGGGCCTGGCCGGGCCGGTGCCCTCGGTGCACCGCACGTGCAGCGCCACGGCGGCGGCCAGCACCGGCAGCGTCGCCAGGTAGTGCAGTGACACCCAGAACGGCGACAGCTTGGTCAGCACCACGATCCCGCCCACGGTGGCCTGGGCGGCGATGCCGGCCGGCTGCGCGGAGGCGAGCCAGACCAGATCCCGCCGCCGCTGCCCGTGAGGCCGGAACCGCCAGGCCGCGACGAAGACCACGATGGCTATAACGAAAATCACCGCGGTGACCATGCGGTTGCCGAACTCGATCCACCGGTGGATCAGCGGGTCGCCGCTCGCCCCCGATGCGACCAGGCTGGCGGCCGTGCACCTGGGCCAGTCCGTACAGCCCAGGCCCGACTGGCTCAACCGGACGGCCGCGCCGGTCGGGATGATGGCCAGCGACGCGAGCACGCCGGCGAACGCGACCCGGCGCATCACCAGCGGTGACGGGCTGAGCAGCGCTCCCGCCCACTGCCTGGCTAGGTCAGGCCAGGACCGGAATGCGCGGCCGGCGGGCAGCGGTGCCCGGTCGGGCGCGGGCGCTGGCTGTGCGGACACGGGACCTATCGTATGGCGGCCCGGCTCGTCTGGCGGCCCGGCAGGTTCATGCCTGCGGTGCGGCGGCGGCGCCGCCGCCGAGCGCGGCACCGGCGCTCGCGACGATCACGCAGCCGATCGCGATCCACTGCGGCACCGACAGGGCCTGGCTCAGCACCACCACGCCGACGAGCGCGGCCACGGCGGGTTCCAGGCTCATCCAGATGCCGAACACCCTGGGCGGCACGCGCCGCAGCGTCTCGAGCTCGAACCGGTAGGGGATCACCGAGGAGAGCATGCCGATCGCCAGGCCGGCCCCGAGCACGGCAGGCCGCAGCAGCGTGCGGCCAGCGCCGGCTACGGCCGCGGGCGCCACCACGACCGACGCGATCGCCATCGCGACGACCAGCCCGGAGGCGCCGCTGAACCGCCTGCCCGTCGCCGCGGCCAGCAGGATGTAGCAGGCCCAGGCCGCCGCCGCGGTCATCGCGAAGAGCACGCCGGTCACGACCGAACCAGACCCGTGCCCGACCTGGCCGCCGAGCCTGACCACGCTGACGCCTGCGGTGCCGAGCAGCGTCACCCCGGTCGCCGCGAGTACCACCCACGCCGCGTCGATCAGGCGCCGCGACGACGCCACCGCGACGGCCAGCGGGCCGAGGAACTCGATCGTGACGGCGATGCCCAGCGGGATCCGCGCGAAGGCCTGGTAGATCGAGAAATTCATGATCCCGAGCGTGACGCCGAACGCGACGACCACGGCGGCGTCCCGCCAGGCCCGCTCGGCGACCACGGAGCGGACCGCCCTGATCGCCGGCCTGGCGCCGAACCCGGCCAGCAGCAGGGTCGCAGCCCACATCCGCAGCCCGGTCAGCCCAGCGGCCGAGACCGTGCCGAACATCCTGGCGGCCAGCCCGGCGCCCACCTGCACGCTCAGGATCCCGGTGCCGAGCAGCACCGGCGGTGGCACCCTGCCGAGCGGGTCTCTCCTGGCACGGGCCGGGGCCGGCGCCGGCCGGGCCGACGTGCTCGACGGGGTCGGCTGGGCCGACGGGGCCGCTGCCCTGGGCTCGGAGGCGGAGGGCACGGCTACTCCCAGCGGAAGAAGCGGGCCGCCAGGCCGATGCCGGCGATCGCCCAGGCCGCAAGCACGATCAGGTCCCTGACCGGCAGGCCGGCGCCGTACCGCAGGACCGCGCGCAGGCCGTCGGACATCGCGCCGGACGGCAGCAGCCGCAGCGCGGGTCTGGCCGCGGCGGGGAACTTGGCCAGCGGGAACACCACTCCGCCGATGCCGAGCAGCACCAGGTACACCAGGTTGGCGGCGGCCAGCGTGGCCTCGGCTCGCAGCGTCCCGGCCATCAGCATCGCCAGCCCGCTGAACGCCGCGCTGCCGACGACCAGCACGAGCAGCGCCGATGTCACGCTCACGGCGGTGAGCACCGGGTGCCAGCCGAGCAGCGCGCTGACCACGGCGATCAGGACGACCTGGCCGGCCTCCACGGCCAGGACGGTCAGCGCCTTCGCCGCGATCAGGCCGCCGCGCGACAGCGGGGTCGCGCCGAGCCGCTTCAGCACCCCGTACCGCCGCTCGAACCCGGTGCCGATGGCCAGGCTGGTGAACGACGTAGACAGCACGGCGAGCGCCAGGATGCCGGGGGCGATGAAGCCGATGCGGCTGCCCCGGCCCACGCTGATCAGCGCCTCCGAGCTGAACACCACGAGCAGCAGCACGGGGATGATCAGGGTAAGCAGCAGCTGCTCGCCGTTGCGGATCAGGCTGCGCAGCTCCAGCCCGGCCTGAGCCGCGACCATCTTGGGCAGCGGCGCGGCACCGGGCGCGGGGGCCGGCCAGGTCACCTCGGTCACGATCGCAGCTCCCGTCCGGTGAGCTCGAGGAAGACGTCTTCCAGGGTCCGGCTTTCGATCCGCAGGTTCCTGGCCAGCACGCCCTGCTCCGCGCACCAGGCCGTGACCGTCGCCACTACCTGCGGGTCCACGCCCGACGGCAGCTCGATCAGGTAGGCACCTGCCGGGGACTCCTTCACCATCGCGCCGGCCGGCAGGGCGCCGGCCAGCCCCGTGGTGTCCAGGCCGGGTTCGGCGCGGAACCGCAGCTGCCCCTGGCTCCCGGTCAGCTCGGCCGGCGTTCCCTGGGTGACCAGCGTGCCGTGGTCGACGATCACGACCAGGTCGGCGAGCCGCTCGGCCTCCTCCAGGTAGTGAGTGGTCAGGATCACCGTGCTGCCCGAGGCGCGCAGGGCGGCGACCAGGTCCCAGGTGGCATGCCTGGCCTGCGGGTCAAGGCCGGCGGTGGGCTCGTCGAGGAAGATCAGCTCCGGGCGGCCGATGATGGCGGCCGCCAGCGACAGCCGCTGCTGCTGGCCGCCGGACAGGCGCCGGAACGGCGTGCCCGCCGACTCGGTCAGGCCGAGCCGGCCGAGCAGCACCGCCGGGCTGACCGGGTGGGCGTAGAAGCTGGCCAGCACGCGCAGGTAGTCGGCCGCCCGGACGGATGTCGGGATGCCTCCCGACTGGAGCATGACGCCGATCCTGGGACGCAGCCGCTTCGCGTCCGCCACCGGATCGAGCCCGAGCACCCGCACGGCGCCCGCGTCGGCGCGCCGGTATCCCTCGCACACCTCGATGGTCGTGGTCTTGCCCGCCCCGTTCGGCCCGAGCACGGCCGTGACCTGGCCGCGTTCGGCCCGCATGGACAGCCCGGCCACCGCCGTGGTCCGCCCGTAGTTCTTAACCAGGCCGCTGATCTCGACGGCCGGCGCATTACTCACGCAGGCGAGTCTAAGTGCCCGTGGCTCCAGCCTGTGCTAGCGGCCGGGGCCCGCGCGTGAGGCGGGCGAACACGGGCTCGGTGCCAGGCACCTGCCCGCCCGGCGTGCCGCACCGCTGCGCGATCCGTCCGGCCGCGTCGGGCAGGAACGGCTCGAGCTGGCCGGCCAGGTCCCGGCAGGTGCTGACCAGGCCGGCGAGCACCGCGTCCAGTTGCTGCCCGGCCCGCCGGTCGCCGCGCCGCTCGGCGTCGGCGAGCCGCCACGGCGCCGTCTGGCTGACGTAGCGGTTGGCCTCGGCCGCGATCACCCAGACCGCCGCCGTGGCCTGCCGGAAGTCGCCGACCGCCAGCGCCGCGTCGGTCAGCGCGGGCGCACGGCGGCGGGCGTCGGCGAGGGCATCCGCCCCGTGGGCCGTTGACCAGCTCGTCGTTCCCGCGGGAAACCAGCCGCTCACGGGTGAAGTCGGCGTCACCGATCCTCGGCACGTCGCGGAGCAGCCACCACCGGACCGCGTCGGTGCCGTAGTCCGCCGCCAGCGCCGCCGGGTCGACCGTGGTCCCGCCCGACTTGCTGATCTTCCTGCCCTCGACGGTGAGGTAGTCGTGCACCAGGATGTCGGTCGGCAGCGGCAGGCCGGCCGAGGCCAGGATCGCGGGCCAGTACACGGCGTGGAACCTGAGCACGCCCTTGCCGAGCACGTGGATCCTGCGGTCGGCGCCGGTCCACCAGCGGCTCAGGTTCGCCTCGTCGGTGCCGTAGCCGAGCGCGGTCACGTAGTTGCCGAGCGCGTCCCACCAGACGTAGATCACCTGGCCGGGGTCACCGGGCACCGGGATGCCCCAGCCGTGAGCGCGGGCGGTGGATCTGGACACGGAAAAGTCGGCCAGGCCGGCCGCGATGAACGCGAGCACTTCGTTGCGGCGCCCAGTCGGCTCGATCCGAAGCCGTCCCGCGGCGATCTCATCATGCAACCTGCCCGCGTACCTGGACAGCCGGAAGAACCAGTTCTCCTCCGCGACAAGCTGCGGCCTAACCCCATGCTCGGGGCAGCGGCCGTCGGCCAGTTCGTCCGGCTTGTAGAACTGCTCGCAGCCGACGCAGTACAGCCCCTCGTAGTGCCTGCGGTACAGGTCGCCGGCGTCGGCGCAGGCCCGCCACAGGCGTTCCACGCCCGCCCGGTGCCGCGGGTCGCTGCTGGTCCTGATCACGTCGTCGGCGCTCAGCGACAGCGGACCGGCCAGCGCGACGAAGGCGGCGGCGTTGGCGTCCACGAACTCCTGCACGCGCACGCCGGCCGTCTCGGCCGCGAGCACGTTCTTCAGCGAGTTGTCGTCGGTACCGGTCTGGAACCTGACCAGGTTGCCGCGGCGGCGGTAGTGCCTGGCCAGAACGTCGGCCTGGACGAACTCGAGCGCGTGGCCCAGGTGCGGCCTGGCGTTGACGTAGGGAATGGTCGTGGTGATGTAGACATGGCTGCGGGTCATCGGAACCTCCAGGCGGGGCTCCGATCATCCGGTCGCCGGACATGAAACGAGGCCCCAGAGCAGGGCCTCGGAAATGAGTTCTCCGCGCGTCAGCGGCCCCGCGAGCGGGGCATCATCTGCGAGCGCGGCGACGGTGTCATAACGGCATGATAGCTTCTCCCGGGCCATGAGTTCGGGATCTTCGTGACGCCCGTGACGGCACCGCACAAATATTGCCCAATCCCGCAGGAAAGAGCAGCATGTCCCTGTAGGGCGGCAGGCTGCCAGGAAATGGGTCCTCATGCAGCCGTCCGCTGACTAGGAGAGTGCGAATGGCAGGCAAGCCGTGGGATATTCAGGGCGAGGCGCGCAGGGCTCTGGAAGGAGTCGTGCAGGACCCGCATTATGGCGCGGCGGCTCTGTCGAAACCCACCGTCATGTCCAACCTGCTGAAAGACCTGCTGCCTGACCAGCCAAGGGAGGCTGGCCTGCTGGTCGCGGCCGCGCACGCGGACCTGGCAGGCACCTTGCGCCGCTACGTCGACCAGGGACTCGATTCGGGCACGGCCACCAAGCTGACGGTCAGGTCCTTCACCGACTCCACATCGCACACTCCCGAAGCCTGCTCGTGGGTCGTCGGCGAGATTGCCCTGGCTCTCGGGCTTGAGCAGCCGGTCATGGCCGGCGACCCAGGCAAGGTCGCCGCGTCCGCTTCGGCGACCAGGCAGAGGTCGCTTCCCACCGCGCGGCTGGAGCGGGCGGTCCCGGAGACCAGGGACCTGACGCCTCCGCCGCCAGATACGACCGGCCAGCAGGCACAGCAGGCCCAGCAGGCACAGCCGACCGCGGGCCTGCCCATGTCCGTCGGCGCGGCCCTGGCCGGCTCTGCCGCCGTGTACTTCCTCCTCCTGGCCTGCATAACCCCTTACGTGCAGTTCTCCGGGGAGCGATCGGTAAGCATCCTCACCGGCTACCCAGGGCATCCGGGCAGCGAGACATTCTGGTGGGCTGCCGCGCCGGTGGCAGTGCTGCTCATCGCCCTCGGATCGACCATTCTGCTTTTCGCCCCCAAGCGCCTGCCGCGGCTCGGCCGGCTGCTGCCCGCCATGCTCATGGCCTTCGGGATCCAGACAGTTCTGCTCTTCGCGGGTTACGCATTCGCGACGGCGTTCGCGCGGCACGAGGCCGGGGGCTATATCGGGATGGTCGGCGGCGCGGCGCTGCTCGCCGCGGGCCTGGCGAGCCAGCGCCGCGGCGGACCGCGGACGGCCGACGGGACCACCGCCGACGCCGGGTCCACGCGGCGGCTGACCATCGCGCTGACCGCGGCCGGCGCGATCGCCATCATCGCGAGCATCCTCTGGCTGACCGGCGCGGCGCCCGGCTTCCTCAACGCGGGCAGCGCGACCGAGATCGGCGGCCGTCATGCCTACCGGGGCGTCGCCGCCGCCGTAGGCGGCATCGGGGCGCTCGCCGGCGCCTGGATTCTGAGCAGAAAGCGGGCACCCCGCGCGGCCGGCCCCGCCGCGCCCTAAGGACGGCTCCGCCGTCAGCCGAGATCCGCCGTCACGAACGCGGCAAGCCGGGCCGACTGGTCCAGGCGGCTCGCCTCGTGCAGGTACATCATGTGGCCGGCCTCGTAGTAGGCGAACTCGATGTTGGCGCGCAGCTCGGGCGGGATGGCCAGGTGGGCGATATCGTTCTCGGCGGCGAAGTACGGAGTGGCCGCGTCGTAGTAGCCGCACGCCACGTGCACCCGCAGGTGCGGGTTCACCCGCATCGCCTCGGCCAGCTTGTCGAGCACGTACAGGTGCTGCGCCTCGAACTCCTTGTACGACCACGGGTGCACCCGGTCGGTGAGCACCTCGTACGGCAGGTCGCTCGAGTAGCCAAGCTCGGCGCGCACGTAGTGGTTGAGCGCGGCCGCGTACGGGCCGACGATCGCGTCGATCGACGGGTCGGTGGTCCACTTCTCCCTGCCGTAGTCGGCGTCCCAGCCCGCGAACCGGCCGTCGATCCTGCCCACCGTGCGGTGCTGGTCGCGCAGCAGCTCGGTCAGGAACCTGACGTGCTCGGGGCGCAGGTCCACCCGGTCGACGTAGTCCTGCGACAGCCCGGTCAGCGCCGCGATCCTGGCCACGGCCGCCGCCCGTTCCTGCCCGACGAGCCTGGCGCCCAGCGCGAGCACCCGCGGGTACTCGCCCGCCGCGTACTCGTGTGCCTCGTCGAGCATCTCGCGCAGCGGCCGGCCGGCGTGCTTGCCGTGGTAGTTCGCGATCGCCGCGTACGTCGGCAGGTAGTTCACGTACGGATCGTCATTGCCCGCGGTGAACATCACTGACCCGCCGTTGAGGAAGCACGAGACCAGGATCAGCCCGTTCAGGTACATCCCGTAGCGCACCTGCAGGTGCCTGGCCAGCGCCGCCGCCCTGGTGGTGCCGTAGGACTCGCCGCACAGGTACTTCGGGGACATCCAGCGGCCGTTGCGCGTGGCCCACAGCCTGATCACCTCGCCGACCGAGGCGATGTCGGCGCCGAACCCGTGGAAGTCCTTGGACTTCTCGCCCTTGGCCGCCCGGGAGTAGCCGGTCGAGACCGGATCGACGAAGACCAGGTCACTGTGCCTGAGCAGGGTTTGCGCGTTGTCGGCGAGCCCGTACGGCGGCGGCAGCAGGTCACCGACGTCGCCCATCAGCACCCGCCGGGGACCGAGCACACCCAGGTGCAGCCAGATGCTGGACGAGCCGGGCCCGCCGTTGAACGCGAACGTGACCGGCCGGCTCGCCGGATCGGCGCCGTCGAGTGTGTAGCCGACCATGAAAACCTCGGCCTTGGCCTGCGGGCCGTCGAACTTGTCGTCGGTGTGCCCCTCGGTCCGCAGCACGACGCGGCCGGCCGTCGCCGTGTACCGTAGCTCCTCGCCGCCGACGGTCATCGAGTGCGAGGTCGTCACCAGGTCGTCGGCGGGCTCGCCGGCCTTGCGCTCGGTTCCGCTGTCCGCCCCGCCGGCCTGGTCCTTGGTGTCCTTCGCGTCAGCCTCTGCTGGCATGGTCGGCTCCTTCGGGGTGGGGCGCCAACAGGCTAACGTGCCGGGCCGCGGCCGGCTGCCGCGCACCCGGTTATCGGCTGACCAGCGCGGCCGCCTCGACCAGAGCCGATGACGGGGCGCGCCGCGGACTCGGCCCCAGAACCGCCAGTACCCGCTCTCATAGCGGCGTCACGTAGGCGCCGGCGATCCCGCCGTCGACCAGGAACTGCGACGCCGTGATGAACGAGGCGTCGTCGCTGGCCAGGAACGCCACGGCGGCGGCGATCTCCTCGGGCTCGGCGAACCGGCCGACCGGCACGTGCACGAGCCGCCGCGCGGCGCGCTCGGGGTCCTTGGCGAACAGCTCGCGCAGCAGCGGGGTGTTCACCGGGCCTGGGCACAGCGCGTTCACCCGGATTCCCTCCCTGGCGAACTGGACGCCGAGCTCCCTGCTCATCGCGAGCACGCCGCCCTTGGACGCGGTGTAGGAGATCTGCGAGGTAGCCGCGCCGAGCACGGCCACGAACGAGGCGGTGTTGATGACCGACCCCTTGCCCTGGCGGCGCATGTGCGGGAGCACGTACTTGCAGCACAGGTAGACCGAGGTGAGGTTGATCTCCTGGACCCGGCGCCAGGCGTCGATGCCGGTGGTCAGGATCGAGTCGTCCTCTGGCGGCGAGATGCCCGCGTTGTTGAAGGCAATGTCGATCCGGCCGAACTCGCCGGCGACGTCGTCGAACAGCCGCCTGACGTCCTCCTCGCTGGAGACATCCGCGGCGATGAACCTGCCCTGCACCTCCTCGGCGGCCGCCTTGCCAGCGGTATCGTCGATGTCGACGGCCACGACCTTGGCGCCCTCGGCCGCCATCCGGCGGGCACTGGCCAGCCCGATGCCGCTGCCAGCTCCGGTGATGACGGCGACCCGGTCCTGCAAGCGCTCCATTGCGCGACCCCCGATCCTCAGTCCTGGGTGGAGATGAACACGTTCTTGGTCTCGGTGAACGCGTCGAGCGCGTCCGGGCCAAGCTCGCGGCCCAGGCCGGACTGCTTGAAGCCGCCGAACGGCGTCCAGTACCGCACCGACGAGTGCGAGTTGACCGACAAGTTGCCGGTCTCCACCGCGCGCGCCACCCTGATCGCCCGGCCCACGTCGCGAGTCCAGATCGAGCCGGACAGACCGTACGGGGTGTCGTTCGCGATCTCGATCGCCGCCGCCTCGTCCGCGAACGACGTGACCGTCACCACAGGCCCGAACACCTCATCGGTGTACGCGGGCGCGTCGGCGCC
>WNGH01009787.1_pt1 | contig 10717 bp, 6 predicted proteins | sample 5400631 | NCBI WGS metagenome assembly WNGH01 (sample SAMN13153373, study PRJNA577476) | soil metagenome | isolation source: 115 cm soil or saprolite under Garry oak tree replicate 1 | place: USA:California | collected 2016-06-15 | reverse complement strand
ACACCGCCGTCAACTTTGCTGACCGCGCGGCCTGACATCCAGAGCGCCGAAGCCGGTTTGCGCGGCGCCAACGCCGACATCGGCGTGGCGCGAGCGGCCTTTTTCCCGTCGCTGACGCTCAGTGCCGATACTGTGATCGCCGCCGGCTTTGGCAATCCTGCCGCCGCGGCATCTTCGCTGGCGTCGAGCCTACTAGCGCCGATCTTTACCGGCGGCCGGCTCACGGGAAATCTGCAAAGCGTGACGGCGCGGCAAAAAGAGCTCGCCGCGCAGTATCAGAAAACCGTGCTGGTCGCGTTCCAGGAAGTCGAAGACGCGCTGGCCGCGCTCAAGAGCAACAACGAGCAGGCCGCGCTATCGGTTGAATCGGTTAAGGAATCACAAAATGCCTATGACATCGCCAAGGCACGCTTCGATGCCGGCGCCATCGACTATCTGACTCTGCTCGAGACTCAGCGCAGCCTTTATCAGGCGCAGGACAGCCAAATCGCGATCAACCAGGGACAACTCGTGGCGTACGTCCAGTTGCGCAAAGCACTGGGAGCGTGATTGCCGCACTGGTTACCGTCTCGGATCAGTGCCCCACTGTGGTGTCTCCGAGGTTCGTAGACCGAGGCCGTCGCAAATACTCTGGTCCAACGCCGGGTAATAAACCAGAAACCGTAGAAAGAAAGGGGACGGTTCCTTGGTGTAGGTATTTGGCGGCGAAGGAGATTTCCTTCACGTCCGGATCTTTCCCCCTAATCTGATCTTCTTGATAGTCAACAACTTAGAAGCGGTAACCCGCCGTTGGCATTGGCCTTGCCTGTCTCATAATCAGGGATTTAAAGAGATAACATGCGTCCGCACGGGCCGGGGGCTTTTTTAGAGATGAAAAGGGGTCTTTTCTAGCCGCGGGTAAGCGTTATGTACACTGAGCACTTTGGATTTTCGGATGTCCCTTTCAGTGTCACACCCGACCCGCGCTTTTTTTATGCCAATCCTCTTTATCACGAGGCCTTTGCCAGTCTGCGTTACGGCATCGAGTCGCGGAAGGGCTTCGTCGTCATCACCGGTGAGGTGGGGACCGGAAAGACCACGCTGCTCAAAATATTCATGCACAGTGTAGAGTCAACGATCCATACCGCCTTTATCTTCAATCCTAAGCTCAGCTTTACCGAACTACTCCGATTCATCTTGAACGACCTGGGAATATCGAACTCCGCGGAAGACCGGCTTACGCTGATGGGGCGGCTCAATGATTATTTGATCGAACAGCTCAAAAAAGATCACATTGTTGCTCTGCTGGTTGATGAAGCTCAAGACCTAAGCGATGAGGTGCTCGAAGAGCTCAGGTTGCTTTCGAATTTCGAGACCGATAAGGACAAGCTCATCCAAATTGTGCTGATGGGACAACCCGAGCTGGACGAAAGGCTGGATCAACCCGGTCTGCGCCAGCTGAAGCAGCGGGTCGGGATCCGCTGCCGGCTCGCTCCGCTTGGACGCCACGAGATAATTCCCTACATGAATCATCGGCTCAAGACGGTGGGTTATGAGGGCAAAGAGCTGTTTGATCGAGACGCGGTCGAGAGGATTACTCTCTATTCGAAAGGGATTCCCCGGCTCATCAACGTGATTTGCGACAACGCTCTGTTGATTGCCTATGCAGCTTCCTAGAGTGGAGGAACAGCGGCCGCCGGAATTTGAAGAATTTTTTGTGGGCAGAGAAGGACAACCCCGCCCAAAGCTTCATCAGAAGCGCAGCCTAACGGGGCTGGGAATCGCTATCTTGCTCGGCGTAGTCTTACTGGGTGGCATCGGGACGGTTTCATATTCTTCGCAAAGCAAAAATTATCTATCAGACCTAGCCGTGAGGTTGGAAGCCTTTTCTCGCCCGGGCAAAGATTATCTTTCAGGCCTGACTGTGCAGGTCAAAGACTTTTCTCAAAGAACCGAAGAGTATCTTGCGGATTCAGCAGTGAAGGCAGAAGACCTTTCGATCCAAAGCACAAACTATATTTTGCAGTTAGGCGCAAAGGCGGGAGACCTGTCTCGTAAAGGCAGAGACTATCTTTCGGTTTTGGCTGTACGGATGGGAGAGTTTGTCGGCTCACAATGGAAGAGTCTAAAACAGGTCAAACTGATTCCGAAGACTTCTGAGGACAATCGTTCCAATCTTCGCTTAGCCGATTCTAGCGACGTGGGGCCAACCAAATGGACTGAGCCCTCTGACAATCCAGCGCCCGCGGTTGAAACACCGCCGGCAATCAGCCAAGAGCTAGAAAAGCCAAAACAGAGCAAGAACGTCGCACCGGTTCCCGTGTCGAAAAAACCTCCCGAGCCTCAAACGCCAAAAGGCTCTGTGACGCGGGCCGCGAGCCGCCCAACGACAGCCAGAACAGCAGACAGCTCAAAGGCGCAGCAGGTCGAACCGCAGCTCGCCACGCTTAAAAATGAACCAACTCAGCTTGATCGTCAAAAGCCTGCAATAAAAGGACAACCGCGGAATTTGGGAAACTTCGAGGTCGTGGAAGATTCTTTCGTTCGTGATAAGCCACAAACGAATGCCGAGATCATAACAACTCTTCGGCCCGGCACCTGGGTCAGGGTAGAAAATAAAAGCGGAGAGTATTTTCGTGTTCGTTCATTGAATGACCCTGGGATTCAGGGATACGTCCATGAGGAAGACGCCTTTTTTGCGCGTATCAAATAAACCCCTCGTGGGTGGATCTGCCAACCGGTTTTTCTAAACGCGCAGCTCAGTCAATGCAGATTTTCGACGAAGCAAATCAATAGCGCTTGCGCCAAAAAATATCGGATCCGCTCTTGCCCTGCGGGCTTGTCGAGCTTCTCAATTGCCAGTTGGGCGCTAGGTCATATTCAATGGCATATTCCTGCTGCTGTTGTTCGCCTCCAAGCTGCTGTTTGGTCGAGACGAACACATCCTGAGTGACGTATTTCCCCGCTGATACCTCTCCACCGCTCAGGTTGTCGCCGACGCCAAACTCCAGGGTGTCCACTCCGAGCTTGCTGGCGACGGATTGTCTCAAGTCGGAACTGATAAAGTTCGCGGCTGTTTTCAAAGCCTGGCTTTGCAGCGCGTTCTTTTCACCCTGGTTTAAATCTGCAGTCGGTTTACCGAACAACAGCACGGAGAGGATTTCGGCTTGCTCCAACGAAGGATTGCTGCGCAACGTGAGGGTTGGTTTGCTAGCAATGCCGCCGATTACCAAATCAACCTGGTATTGAGAAACCTTGTAGCGGGCGACAATGTCCAGGCCGGGGTCGATCTGACTTCCTCCGGTAAAGAGCAATTCGGCTTTTTCCATCTGGAACCTGCGACCCTGAAACGAATACCAACCATGGTTGCCCTGGACGTTGCCGGCGACGGTTAATTGCTCTTTGGGCTCTTTTTTGATTCTCAATTGTCCCGTCACTTCAACGGAACCTTCGTCCAGGTAAATCCAGGTGCCTCGAGAAATCCCGGCCGCCACATCGAGGCGCAGGCGCTGAAAAAGCGAGTCTTGCTCTTGTGAACTGGAACCGCCCTTTCCGCCGCTGTCTTTCTCGCGCGCCTCTGCTGGCTCCCCGGCCAGCTGGCTTTCGTTTTGGACCACCACGATAGTGGTGTCCTGGGCGGCCTTTCCGCCGCGGCCTTTCAGCATTCCCATATCGGGACGTAAAGTGCCTTTCACGGTCAGATCGCCGCGAACAACCGGCTCTTGCAAATTGCCCGATGCCGCCAGATTTCCTGATGCGTTGGCTTTGTACTCCTGCGTATTGATCACTTGCAAATCCTGGGTTTTTAAATTGGCGGCGATATTGGTGATGCTGCTGCCCTTGACAGTCAACCGACCGGTTCCGTTCAGTTGCCCGCCGCCCGACCGCGCGGTAAGCCGACTGATCTGGATCGCGCCGGGAGTCAAATCGGCCTGTAAAGCAATCTCGCTCAGCGAGAGCCCCACGGGCCGGACTCTGACCGCGCCGTTTTGAAACTGGATGGTTCCGTTTGGCGCAAGAGCCTGCAGCGGGCCGCGCAAAACAACGTCCATACTCAGGCTGCCCTGAAGGTTATCGATCTCTTTACTGAAGGCGCTCACGAATGTGGGATTCAAGCCGTCTGATTGAATCCGCAAATTGGAGTCTCCGGTCACAGCTATCGATCGGTCTCCTCCCCAACCGATATATACCGGTAGCGTTCCTTTGACGTTCAATCCATGGGCTTTGTCCTGCAGCAGGCGCAGATCAATGCTGAGGCGCTCTTTTTGATACGAACTCTGCGCCGTCAGGCCGGCATAGTTTTGACCTGCGACGCTCAATTTATCAACGCTCATGGTTGAGTCGATCAACGGTTGGGTCGCGCTCCCCTTAACCTGTAGGGTCAAAGCCAAGCTGCCATTAATGTCCGGCACGCCTTTCAAATACGGACGGAGATCGGCGAGTGAAAAGCCGTTTACCCGGACCGCGAGGTCCTGCGGCCCCTCGAGTCCGAAAGCTCCCTTGACGTTCAGAGTTTGTGTCTCGCGCTGCAAAACCAATTCATCTACGGTGACGTTCTTTCCCGCGACCACAAAACGAGCGGGCCTGGCGTTGCGCCAGGTTCCGTCGGGCAGTTGCAGGCTCAATTGTTGAAGTGCGATTTCGGTGCGTTCGCCGGACTGAGTCACGCGGCCGTTGATGCGTTGGATCCGCTGGTCGACGTCCCGTGCGACGATGTCGGCGGTGAGCGCGGCCGGGCGCGTCCCGTCCACATTCACGTGCGCCTCCAGGCTCGGGAGTGAAATGCCGGCGGTTACGTGTTGGGCGGCCAGATCGATTTTGCCTTGCCAGGAATTGCTGCGCGAGCCGGCGAGCGTCCATCGAAGGCTGCCGCTCTGTACCCGATGGGCCGCCATCTGCAACTGATTGAAATTCGCCTTGCCGTCCAGCTGCGGAGCTTGCAAGGAACCGGCGATGCTGCCGTCAATTTTGAGGCTGCCGCTAGCGTCGATTCCGGCGAGCTTCAACCAGGGATTGATATCCTTCGCGTTGAGACCATAGGTGATTCGACCCTTGGCGTTTTGTGCCACGGAAGCGATGGTTCCATTGGCGTTAAGGGTCGAGCCGTCCGCCGCGAGGCGGACTTCCTTTAAAACCAGGGTGCCATTTCTCAGGGATCCTTCGGCCCGCGCTTGATCGAGCTGAATGCCGTTGATCTCTGACCCGGTTAGTGTAAGCCGCGTATCGGCCTGCATTGTCTCAGGCTTCGTCCCACTCCCCTTGACCCAGGCATCAATATTGATTTTTGCCGCTGGCAGTCCAGGTTTTTGCGCGGCGATCTTTTTGAGATCGAACGCGCGAGTTCGTAGATTCGCCTCGTAGCTTGGCGTGTCGGAGAGCACGACGGCGGCCTGAAGCTCGGCGGTTCCATTTTTCTCCTCGGACTGCGCGGTAAAAGCAACGCGTCGGTTTTGCAGTTGACTCGACAGAGTCATCTGGCCGATGGTCCATTCTTGAAAGGCCAAACCCGAGACGCGGCCCTGCAGTGAAGCCTGAGCGTCATCGAGAGAACCTCCCTTAAAGGCGACTTGCGCGTTTACCTTTCCTTTGACTCCCGACAAAGCCAGCACTCGATCAACGACAAATTCTTTGAGCTCCAAACTGCCCTGCGCCTCGGGTTTCTCCCCTTTCAAATTGGCCACGGTGGAGGTCACCACCTGGCCGCTGGGCGCTGTGAACGTTGCGGAGACCTGTAGCGCCGATAACGGACCCGATGCGCGAATTCTTCCAGCAATGTCCTCTCGCAAAGGAACAGCCGGTGATAGCTGCCTGATTTCTTCCGCGGAAAGTCTCGTTAAGTCGAGGCTCAACTTGGTTATAGGCGAGGAGAAATTATCAATCGTGCCGCTGATATCCAGGCGAGACCGGGCGGTGGCAATACTCAATCCCTTTATTTCGAGGGACGACGTCTTGTCATTCTGCTTCAACGACAGCGCAGTCGACCACGTGCTGTCCGGTACGCCGGAAGAGGAAAGCGCGAAACCCAGTTTGTTTAAATTTATCTCGGGACCGGAAGGCGGCAAATCGATATCAGCTTCTCCCGAAAGCGCGGTGATGCGTGCCTCTTTGCCGTCGGCCGTGCGCGCCTGAAGCTTGCCGTCTTTTATGCGGATATTACGCAACGAAATCGTCATGCTCCGCGGCTGCTGCCCAGGCTCCTCCGGCTTATCTTGTTTCTTAACCAACTTGGCGAGATTCCAATTTTTCTCCTCGTCTTGCACCAGTTTCAGCTCCGGTTCGACTATATCGATTTGCCCGATGCGAATGGTTGACGAGCTTAAAAATGCAATCACCTGGCCCCAAAGGCCGACATCGATCGAAACGACGGGCGCGGACAAGATTGTCTCGCCGTTCTGCACGATGGCAAAGTCATGGAATTCGAGATCCCGCCAGACCGAGCCCGTAATCTCTTTGAACCGCAGTTCGCCATTTAGCGCATCGTTGGCGGCGGCCAAGATTTTCGCGCGCAGCAAAGCGCGAAACTGCGGGGTGCGAGTATAATAGTGGACGCCGAGCGCAGCCACGAATACCAACACAAGAAGTATTCCGACGGACCAGGAAACCCAACGCAACAGCTTTTTTGGCATTGTCGCCTCCTAAAAGGACTGGCCTATGCTGAAATGAATCTGCCAGGCCCGGTCACCGTTCGGCGGGCGGAAGGGAAACCCGAGGTCAAGGCGTACCGGCCCCGCCGGGGTTGTATAACGGACGCCAACACCCGCAGCGAACCTTAGATCATCAACGGGAACGTCAAATGATCGGAGCGATACCTGCCCGAAATCGACGAACAGCGCTCCGCCGATTTTTTCCGTAAACTGCTGGCGGAGTTCGAACGATCCCTCGATCAAGCTTCGTCCCCCCAAGGGATCATCCGAGGTCGATAACGGCCCTAAACGGCTGCGGCCATAGCCGCGCACGCTGGCGCTCCCACCGGAGTAAAAGCGCTCGAAAATCGGCACCTCCTCGCCGCCATGCAACGGCTCCGCGAAGCCTATTTTCAAGCGGGACGCGACCACGGTCTTCTCGGCTAGCGGATAGTAACCTTTGATCTCGCTTTGCAGTTTGTAAAAATCAAATCGGCCGCCGAGAAATCCGCCCACTTCTTCTGCGGCAAACGAAAGGACCCAGCCCGTCGTGGGGTTGAGCGGATCGTTAGCGTGGTTCCATAAAAAGCCCGCCGACAGACCGGAAAGCAGCCCCTTTTTGTCGAACGGTCCGAGAGCTCGTAGCGATGCGGCAGGAACATGGGTTAAGTTATCGTATTCGAGACGATATCCTAAAAAACCGGTCAGCCGATCGGAAAACTTGCGCTCTAGCCTGGGCTGGAGACGGGTTGCATTCAGGAAGTATCCCGGTTCGTCGAACTGCTGAGGCCCAAGATTGACCATAAAACGGTTCTCGGGGCTGAGGAAATGGGGTTGAAGAAAATGGAGGTCCAGTTCGCGCGCGATAAACGAGGCCTTGACTCCGACTTCGAGTCGTCGCGCCCCGCCGAGCCAGTTGTTGTTGCGCCAGCGGACCTGCCCGCGTAACTGCTCCTCGGTGCCATAGCCGAGTCCCACCTTGATTTCGCGCGGCGGTTTCTCCTCAAGCCGTATTTTGACCGGGACGACGGTATCGGGAGGGGAGGGTTGCGGCTCAATGAGGATTTGGCTGAACAAATCGAGCTCCCGAAGATTCTTTTCTGTGTTCCTGAGCGCCGCGCCCGAGAACGATTCACCGGGCTTGTACGTCAATTCCTGCAAGACAATAGACTGCTCGACGTTCTTCAGCCCTTCCACCGTGGTTGCGCCGAATTGCGTTTCCGGCCCAGCGTTCAGGATATAAGAAACATTAGCCGCATGCCGGTCGAGAATAACTTCGGCTTTTCGCTGAATGGTAATCGCCGCGCGGCTCTTGTCGTAAAAGAATTCTTTTAATTGGGATTCCGTTCGCTGATAGGCGTCCACCGCAAAAATTTCTCCCTCGCGGAGAGGAAGTTTCGGGAGAAGCGCTTGCAATTCCGTTTTTAATTCAGGCGCATCGACTATATCTACCGAGATTTGCGCCACGCGAATGGGCTCTCCCTCGCTGATTTGGATATTGGCCGTCACCAGGCCTTCTTTTTCGTCGACTGTCAGATCGTGACTCACCTTCGCCTCGTAGTATCCTTTGTCTTGATAGAATCGAGGGATGCGTTCAAGATCGGAAGCAAAGACTGCGGGGTCGAAAACCGGCCGAGACCGCCATGGAGCATACCAGGGACGCGTCTTGGTGGATAAAACATCTTGCAACTCTGAAGACCCCACCTGTTCGTTGCCGGAGATGTTTAGATCTTTGATGCGCCATTCGCGGTTGGGGTCCAGCTCCTCAACAGGCAAGGCGAGTAAAGGTGAAGATCGAAGGATGAAGCAGACAACAAAAGCCCAGAGGATGCCGTACCCCGGTCGCAGCACGGCTTATCTCCAGCAGGACAAAAACCTCATAACCCACTATACCACTTGAAAAAGGCGTTCCAAGGTAATTTGGTGACCATTTTTGGCGTTATTGATCATTTCAGGCTGAAATTCGCGCGTTGACGTAAACTCCTCTGCGGGAAAATCGTCTATCACTTGAGCGAACCCCAAAGAAAAAGGAGTCGTTATGAAAGATATCTCGGCGACAGTCTTCGCAATCCTTTTCGTTATCATTTCATTGCTTGCCCTGCTGTCGGCAGATCCATTCCCATCGGGGGTGGGCTTCACGTCGCTAAATAACCAGGGAGCCGTGTCAGAGCTTGGCATGCGATTCGCGTTTAAAAGGTAAGGTATACCCGTTCCTAAATACGTTTGCGTTCATCGCCCCCAAGTATCTCTCCGGAATCTTCACGTCCCTCCATCATATCCATTCATATCCATTAAGCTCCAGGACTGCCTTGCAGGACCGGAGTCCACGGTGTCGCCGGCAAAGCTCTCTTGGTATTGAAAGGCAACGTGCCATATCGCGTATGCGAATGCCAGCCTTGATCCCGGTTCCATACGTGCAAAAATGAATCGTGCATAAGGAGGTAGACTATGGCTGAATCGCGTCGACACTCGCACGTCGTCAATCTCACCGAACTGGAAGCGCGCACGATCGGCGCCGGCAGCAAGTTCGGCGCTGGCGAGGAGATCCTGTAAGCTAAGCCTTACGTTTTGGCGAGCTTTCCGCGAATTCATTTCAGTTCCTCGACGCGTCCTTGCAGCAAACTCGAGCCTGCGCTCAGGGTGTCCTCTCGACGTTTGCTACCGAGCTTGTAACTCAACTCGAAGAGAGCTATTGAAGCGCGAAGATGACCGGGGACGGGAATCAATTCAGTTCGGAGACGCTAGCGGTTTTTCGCCGCCAGGAGGTAGGCCATGATTAAGACCCAAGGTGTGGTTCATTTCAGTTTGCCAGTGACAGACCTGGAGCGAAGCGGGAAATTTTACAGCGAGCTACTGGGGATGAAAATTGTGCAAAAAACCCCGCGGATGGTCTTTCTGATGTGTGGCGGTGATTTTTTGATCTTGGCGAAGGGCGACGCTCCTTTGAAATACGACTCTGATAAAAACACCCCCGTTCATCACGCCTTCAAAGTGGCGGCCGAGGACTTCGAGCCCGCGGTGGAATTTTTGCGGAAAAATGGAGTGGAGGTATTCAACGTGGAGAACCGCCAAGACGGCGTGTTCTGGGGGCCGCAAGCCTACTTTCTGGATCCCGACGGTAACAAACTGGAAATCCATCACAACACCGGGATGGGCATCAAGATGGAATGATTCAAGAACTGGAGTTGATGGAGTAATGGAGTCATGGGCCACAACCCTCCATCACTCCAATACTCCATTATTCCAGTCTTTCAGAACCGCCCTTCTTTCTCCAACTTTTTGATAACGCTTTCGTCCACCAAGTCCTCGGCTCTGAGGCGCCGAACCTTTTCGTTGCGAGCTCCCAGGAGGCGAATGACGTTGCCAATGCCGTCGACGCTGGGATAGATCTTTCTCTCATAAATGCCCAGAACGTTTTGATAACCTTCCTCGGCGTCTTCGACCCGCGCGAGATGGAGTCCTTTGGCCAAGCTTTTCACGACCTGGAATTTATTCTCGGGAGTGCGGATGAAAGCGACGCTGTCGAGCAGTCCTCTAAGAAGATTTTCCAAGGTCACGGGTGACGAGGACATCAACGTGCGCCGCGTCATGATTCCAGAGCCCTGATAGGGGATGGGCAGTTTCTCCGCATCGGCCAGAAGACGAAACCCCTTGCTCTGCAGAATCTTACCGAACGTGTAACCCACGAAAGCGCCATCCACGGTGCCGTTCAGCAAGCCTTGTGTGATGACCGACTGGTCGCCGAGAGACCGGAACTGTATTTTATCCCGCTCCGGTATTAGGCCCCAGTAGTCGAGCATCAACATTGTGAAAATCCATCCGCCCCCACTCAAACTGTTGACGCCGAGACTCTTCCCTCTCAATTCTGCCGGGCTTTTGATTTTTGGATTCGCTATGAAGTTGCCCGTGAGCTTATTAATAAAGCCAGCCACGAACACCAGGTCGGCCCCTTCCGCGATCGCTCCGAGATTGGCGGCCGAAACTGATCCCCAATGGAATTGGGTTTCTCCTGAACTCAGCGCCGACATGCCCACGGGGCCGTTGCGGACTTGCACTAAGCTGACATCCAGCCCGTACCTGCGAAACAATCCTTGATCCTGAGCAATATAAAGCGC
>WNGH01008864.1_pt1 | contig 10717 bp, 10 predicted proteins | sample 5400631 | NCBI WGS metagenome assembly WNGH01 (sample SAMN13153373, study PRJNA577476) | soil metagenome | isolation source: 115 cm soil or saprolite under Garry oak tree replicate 1 | place: USA:California | collected 2016-06-15 | reverse complement strand
GACGTCGCGCCGCGGTTGATGTAGAGGTGGGTGTGGACGGTGAAGAGAGGACTCAGGTCGCGCTTCCGCACGAAGCCGGTCGAGTTGTTCGGCAGGATCGGCAGACGCACCCGGTACCAGCTGGAACGAGGGCTGATGTCGATCCGGGAAAGCACAAGCACGTCGTTCTGGGTGCCGTCCGTCGTTCCGGCAGGAAGGGTCGTCACTACCCGCGAGGCGAGGCCCGGCTTCGCGCGCACGACGGTCCGCCTCATCAGGACGGCCCAGTGCGCCACCTTGTCGTCGGTCAGCTTCGTCGAACGCGGATAGAGGGCACCCGCTCCGGAGCCGCCCTGCGCGGCTGAAGCGAGCGAGAGCAACGCAACTGCTAGCGCGCCGGCTAGTGCGATCGAAGCGAGCAGCACACGGCGATTCGCAAAAAAGGATGTGTTCACTGATGTCCCCCGGTCTCTGTCGATCACTGAGCGGCTCGTAAAAGCGGCTCCAGTGTAGCCTCGGTCTCGGTCGTTAACCCTTCGACGATTTCCTATACAGAGCTTACGGTGCGCTCGGAAGCGAGCGGTCTAGATCGGCCTGGACAAACGGACAGGACCGGCTCTGGCGGTCTGACCGCTTTTCAGGCATAACTTGGTCGTCGGCAGGAAGGGGGTCGCAATAACTCGACGGGTTGCGTTCGTGCTCGCGGTTGTCGCTGCCGCGTTGGCGGCAGTCGCCACAGTCCACGCCGGTGACGGCAAGGAGCAGATCAGGTTCAACGCGGCCGATCAGGCAGCCGCGCGGGCCGTTGTCATCCGCCGCGCCGATCTCGGCTCCGGCTGGGCGGGCGGCCCTGCGAAGCCCGATCTCTCCGCCGGCCCAAGCTGCCCCGACTACCACCCTAAGGTCTCCGATCTCGTCCTCACCGGCGCTGCCCGGACGACCTTTCAACGCAGCGGCTTCGAGTTCGACAGCCAGTCGGGCGTTCTGAAGACGCGGCGGATGGTGGCGCTTGACTGGCGGCGCTCGGTCCTCGCTCCGGGCGTCGTCCCCTGCCTGAGGCGGACGATCGGCAGCGGGCTCGGCCCGAACGCGAAGGTGGTCTCGTTCAAGAAGCTCCCGTTCCCGAAGCTCGCGACCTACAACGCGCTCTTTCGTGGGGTGATCAGCGTCCAGGCGCAGGGGAAGACGGTGCGCGTTCTCACCGATCTCGGCAGCCGAACGTCGCCTCGCCCGGGTTCTGATTACACGCGCGCGCGCGTGACGACCGTGCCGCGGGCGCGCCAGCGCTAACCCCGTGGGAAGTCTGGCGACCCCTCTGCTCATTGTCGTGTTCGCGGCCGCGGCCGGGGTGACGTGGATTGCAGGCGTGGCGCTGTCGAAGACGACCGACGCGCTCGACGTGCGCCTCGGCTTCGGCGAAGAGCTCGGCGGGATCATTCTGCTCGCCGTTGCGGGGAGCCTGCCCGAGCTCGCGATCACGATTTCCGCGGCCTCGAGCGGCCACCTCGGTCTCGCAGCCGGAAACCTGATCGGCGGGATCGCGGTGCAGACGATGGTGCTCGTCGTCTGTGACGCGGTCGCCGGCCCGAGGAACTCGCTCACCTTTTTGGCGGGCGCGCTGACGCCGGTGCTCGAGGCGCTGCTGGTCGTGCTCGTGGTCTCCGGGGTGCTGATGGGCGCGCTGCTCCGTCCGTCGATCGCGATCGGAGGTGTCGTCAGCCCCGCCTCGCTGGCGATCGTCGCCCTCTGGGTGACCGGGGTCTACGTGATCGACCGGGCGAGGAAGGAGAAGCGCTGGACGGTGACGATGCCGGGAAGCCGCCGAGGCCGCCTCAGCCACCGCGAGCCGATGCCGGCGAAGCCGCATCCCTATGCTGGCTCCTCGACGGTCCGGGTCGCCGCGATCTTCGGTGCCGCCTGCGCGATCACGCTGGCCGCCGGCGTGGCGCTGGAGGTGACGGGCAACACGCTCGCCGACCGCGCCGGGATCAACGGCGTCATCTTCGGCGCGACGGTGCTGGCAGCGGCCACGGCTCTGCCCGAGATCAGCTCCGGCGTCGCTGCCGTTCGCCTCGGCGACAACGCGCTCGCGCTCGGGGACATCTTCGGTGGCAACGCGTTTCAGGTCTGCCTCTTCCTGGTCGCCGATCTGATCGCCGGGTCGCCGGTGCTGCCGAGCGCCGGCGGCCTGAACAGCTGGGTCGCCTCGCTCGGGGTTGCGCTGACGGCGATCTACGCGATGGGGATCATCGTCCGTCGTCAGCGCTGTTTCCTGCGACTCGGTGCGGATTCCTGGGTAGCGATCGTTGTTTTCGGCCTCGGGATCGCCGGGCTTATTGCCCTCGCGTATTAGCGAGCCGGCGCGGAAACCCAACGCGTCCGCTATTCGTTTCACCCTCATGGCTCGACTCCGTGTCGCGGTTGTCGCCTGCGCCTGCCTGCTGCTCGCGGCTTGCGGCGGGACGACGACGAAGCAGGCCTCGATCCGGCGTTCGACCGCGATCCAACTCGCCGGCCAGAGTGAAGCGGTGGCAGCGGCGCTGCAGCGTGGAGATTCCTGCGCGGCCGCGAGCAAAGCCAAGGCTCTTCGCCTGCGAGTCGCGAGTGCGATTGTGTCCGGCTCGATCCCGCAGTCGCTTGCTGCGTCCGCGCGGAGCGCAGCTTCGCGGCTTGCCGACCGGATCGCCTGCACCCCTCCGCCCGCTCCGCCGCCGACGTCGGCGGCCGAGACTTGCGCCGGGATGGAACAGGACAACGACAGGCCCGCCAAACACGGGAAAGGTCCGGCCAAGCGGAAGGGTTGCGAGTGAGCGCTCCGCAGACCTCGACGAAGCGCTACCGCCGAGTGCGGCTACTCGGCCACGGCGGCATGGCGACGGTCGAGCTCGCGCACGACACCGAGCTCGACCGGCCAGTCGCGATCAAGCGGCTCGCCGAGAATCTCGCCGCAAACGAGGAGTACAAGCAGCGTTTTCTGCGGGAGGCGAGGCTCGCGGCGCGGCTCTCGCACCCCAACATCGTCGCCGTCTACGACGCAGGCGCGGAGAACGGCGTTCCGTACATCGTCATGGAGTACGTCGAAGGCGAGACCCTCAGCGACCTGGTGCGACGCCGGCGGCGACTCGAGCCGGCGGAAGCGGTTGCGCTGGCGCTGCAGGCCTGCTGGGGTCTCGAGACCGCGCATGATGCCGGCCTCGTTCACCGCGACATCAAGCCGCAGAACCTGCTGATCACGCCGGACGGGACGCTCAAAATCGCCGACTTTGGGATCGCCCGCTCGCTCGACGGAACGCAGCTGACGCAGGCCGGGACCGTGCTCGGAACAGCCGCCTACCTGGCGCCCGAGCAGGCTGCGGGCGACCAGGTGACTGCGGCCGCCGACATCTACGCCCTCGGCGCTGTGCTCTACGAGCTGTTGACGGGGCGGCCTCCGTACGAGGCGGACAGCCTGGCCGAGCTCTTCGCCAAGCAGACCGAGGGCTCGATCACGCCTCTCCGGGAGCTTGCACCGGCGGCGCCGGCCCGGCTCGAGGATGCCGTGATGCATGCACTCGCCCGTGTTCCCAAGTACCGGCCCGAGTCGGCTGCGGCGTTCGCCGCCGAGCTCGCAGCGACTCCGACGGCCGTCACAACCGTGGACCGGTCGCTGGCGCCGACCAGGCCGATGCGCCGCGTGCGTTCGAGTTGGGGGCGCGCCGCGCCGCGTCGCCGGCGCGGGCTTTTGTCCGCTGCGGCGATCTTTGCCGCGGCGCTAGTTGCGCTCGTCCTCGCGCTGTCGCTCGGAGGTGGTTCGAAGTCGCCGAAGCCGGCCGCACCGCCTTCGACGAGTGGGTCGACGGCGCAGCAGGCGCGGACGTTCTCAGCCTGGCTGCGTGGTCACGCGGCCGGCGGCTGAGGAGGCAAAGGCATAAGCTCGAAAACCAAACCGAGGAGGCAAGAGATGGCAAATCGCCGTGAGCTCGTCGTCGAGCAGCTGCACGCGCTCGCCGATGACCTCGAGGAACTCTGGAAGGCCGCGACGCGCGATCCGGCTGCGGAGCGGCGCAAGCAACGAGGGTGGGCTCTGCTGACCGGTGCGCTCGGCGCGGCCGCGACGATCGCGAGTCGGAGGGCACTCGCGAAGCTGTGGCCAATCCTGACCGGGGAGCCGGCGCCTGGGATGAAGGCGCCGGGCGCCCCACGCGAGCGCGACCGCGAGCGCGTCTCCTAGTCGGAGCGCGCGAGCTTTCGCCGGTTCTTCGAGCGGTACATCGCTTCGTCCGCGGCACGGAGCAGCCCCTCGGGCGTGTCGTCCGCTGCGCCGGTTGCGGCGACTCCGAAGCTCGCCTCCGCACGCAGGACGGAGGAGCGCCCGCTTCGCTCGAGCCACTCGACAAGCCGCTCCGTCACCTCCTCGGCGCCCGGCCCGCTCGTTTCCGGGAGCAAGATGGCGAATTCGTCGCCGCCGATTCGGAACGCCTTGTCGCCCGGCCGGAGCTCAGTACGAAGAAGCCGGCCAACTCGGACGAGGCAATCGTCTCCCGCGGCGTGACCGTGCCGGTCGTTCAGCTGCTTGAGTCCGTCGAGGTCGAGCACGATCAGCGCGAGAGGAACGTCGGCGGCGAAGGCCTCAGCCACGCCGCGATCGAGCTCACGCATGAACGCGCGCCGGTTCGGCAGCTGCGTCAGCGGATCGTGGTCGGCGAGATAGCGCATCTGCTCGAACTGCGTCGCAAGCGTCAGTGCGCTCGCCGTCTGGTTGGCGAAGATCCGCAGCGCTTGCAGCCTTTCCTCGCTCGGTAGCAGCCGGTCCTCGGGCTCGTCGACCCAGATCACGCCGATGACCTCCTCCTGCGGTCCGTGCAGCGGGATCACCAGCCAGTGGTGGTTCCATGCGTGCGGACCGCGCCCGTTCAGCTCGGACTCGTAGATGACCTGGCTCGTCGCCACGCGGTTCCGGGCGATCTCGTCCGGGACGAGGAAGCAGCCGGCAACCTCGAACTCGGAGTCGAACAGCGACGCGATCTCGGTGAGGGAGAGGTTCTCGGTCAGCAGGGGGTCGGTGCCCGCCCACCCGGCTGCGGCCCGTGTCACGAGCGTCGACCCGTCCTCGGCGAGGAGGTCGACGCACACCTTCTCGAAGCCGAGTGCGTTCGCGATCCCGTTACACACGGATTGCAGGATTGAGTCCGTTGAGAGCGTCTGCGTCAATCCCGAGGAGACGTGCATCAGCTCTTCCAGGGCCGCACGATGCCGCGCGCGCACGATCGCCGCTTGCGCGGCCGCGAGGGCCTGCGCGGCGTAGTGGGCGAGACCGACGAGCAGCCCGAACTCTTCGTCGCTCGGCCGCAGGCCCGAGGCCGGGTCGCCGAGCGAGAGGATTCCGAGCAGCTCCTCGCCGGGTCCATACAGCGGTACGAAGACTTCGTCATCCGGGTTCCACGCCTCCGGGTGCTCGCTGACCTCGCGGACGGGGACGTAGCGCTTACCGGTGTCGTTTTGCCAGTCGAACTCGCCGTGCTTGATGAAGAACGCGCCGTCGCGGAGGAAGCGGTCGTCGAGCAGCTGCGTCCAGCTCTCCCGGCTGTAGGTGCTGCCGAGCAAGGCGCGCTGCACTTCCTTGTCGCCGTGAACGGTCGCGACGCAGAAGTCGTCCCACTCACGGCGGTAGAGATTGAGAACGACGGTGCCGAAGCCGACGACTTCCGCGACCGTCCGCGCGATCAGCGAGAGGACGGTCGGAAGGTCGCTCTCCGCACGCACGAGCTCGGTGACGCCGACGAGCGCTCCGACTCCCACAAGGTCGCGGGGCCGGCGCCTCGCCCGCGCGAACAGGCGCGTCAATCGCGCGTGTCGCCGCCCATGAGCCTTTCGGGTCATCCTCTCGCCGCCGATCGAACTGCCCTCCTCTGAACCCTGCCTATCGCCGCACTCCCAGCATCAGCCATCCCAACGGAGTTCGAATCGCCCTGGTGGGGGATCTCGTCTCCCAGGCTGGTCAGGCGGTTCGAGTCACGACGCGAAGCGGTTGCGTCGTGCGCACGGGGTCGCGGTCGGTCGCTCCAGGTCGCTCGAAGACGCGAAAGAACGCGTCCACGACCACCGGTGCGAACTGGGTGCCGCGGTGCCTCCGAAGCTCCGCTTCCGCCTCGCCCGGATCCAGGGCGCGATGATATGGGCGGTCGGTCGTCATCGCGTCCCAGGCATCCGCGAGCCCGACGATCGCCGCGCCGAGCGGAATCGAATCGGCTGCGAGCCCGTGCGGATACCCCTGCCCGTCCCAGCGCTCGTGGTGGTGGTGGATCAGAGGGACCGCATCGCGCAGTCGCCCGAACTTCGCAACGATCTTGGCGCCGTCGGCGGGGTGTTGCTTCATCAGCTCGTACTCCTGCTCGGTCAGCTTCGCCGGCTTCGTCAGGATCGCGTCCGGCACGCCGAGCTTGCCGATGTCGTGGAAGAGTCCAGCGTGGCCGATCGCATCGAGCTCGCGCCCTTCGATTCCGAGCTCCCGCGCAACGGAGAGGGCGATCTCCTGGACGCGCTGCGAATGGCCGGCTGTGTACGGATCACGTGCGTCGACCGTCGCATTCAGAGTCGCGACCGCCTCGAGCGCGTCTTGCTCGAGCACCGCGTAGGCCTCGCTTAGCTCAGCCGACCGAGCCGCCAGCGAGGCCGCCTGGCGGCGGAGCGTCCGCGACGCGGTCCGCACGAGCAGAGCGAGCGCCAGATAGAGGAGGAGGAAGACCATCGTCACCGCCGCCCAGATCGCGTGCTTGTTCGCCGTGATCAGGTGCTCGCTTCGCTTCGGGTCGGCGTAGATCTCGTAGGCGCCGATCGCGCGGTGATTGCTCGCGTCCTCGATCGGAGCGTAGACCTCGAGCAGCCGCCCGAAACCGAGGCTCCGTTCGACGGCGTTCTCTTCCCGGTCTGGTACCTCGATCTGCGCAACGGACTCGTTCTTGCGTAGCGCTGCCCCCAGGCTGCCGTCGATCTCGAAGCGCTGGCCGATCCGGCGCCGGGCGCGATTGGTCCACGCGAGAACGCCGTTCGAGCGCCAGACCTTCACAGTGACGATCTCCGGTCGGCGGCGAAGCTCGTCGACGAGTTGCCGCGAGAGCTGCGGGTGGACGGCGACTGCGCCGTGCTGCACGAGCTGGGGGTGGAGGACGCCGTCGACGTACTGAGCCAGGCTGGAGCGTGCATCGTCGATCACCTGTCCCTTCAGGCGTGAGCTCAGAACGCTCGAGAGGATGACCGCACCGGCGAGCAGGATCGCGGCACTGGCGACGAGGAACACGCGCAGCAATGTCAGCGAGCGTTGTACCGCCCAGGTGCGCGGGGTGATCGACGCCGCAGCCACGCCGAAGAGAGGATCGGCCGCTACCCGCGCTTTCTTCACCTGGGGCGTGGCTCGAACGAGTGATCGGGCCGTTTGTAGTCTTCCGGCGATGTCGGCACGGGATGCGCTTCGGCAGGCAGGGCTCTACGGGCGGACGGTCGCCCGCGTCGCCCAGCGGGGTTTTCGGGAGCCGGGCGGCGATCCCGAGCTCGCGACCGAGCGGATCGTCTTCGTCGTCGGCTCGCCTCGTTCGGGAACGACGTTCCTTGCCGGCGCCGTGGGCTCGCAGCCGGGATTCGTCGACCTCGGCGAGGTTCGGCCGGTGAAGTCGAGCATCATGCGTTGGGCCACGCTTCCGGAGGACAAGGCCGCGACGGAGCTGCGCTCGACGCTCGAGCGCGTTCGCCGGCTCGGCTTCGTGCGCGACCTGAGGCCGGTCGAGCAGACGCCGGAGCTCAGCTTCGTCGTCGGCGCCGCGGTGCGCGCCTATCCGCAGGCGACCGTGCTGCACATGATCCGGGACGGGCGCGACGTCGTCTGCTCGCTGCTCGAGAGGGGCTGGCTTCGCGAGCGGGAGGGTCACGACGATGCCGGTCAGCCGTACGGTCCGCACCCCCGCTCCTGGGTGGAGCCCGAGCGCCGTGACGAGTTCACACGCGCGCGCGAGGCGACGCGGGCGGCATGGGCCTGGCGGCGGTACCTGACCGCGGCTCGCGCAGCGCCCGAGCACACGCTCGAGATCCGCTACGAGGAGATTGCAGCCGATCCGGCGACCGCCGCCGAGCTGATCGCAAGCCGGCTCGAGACGGATCCGGCGCCCCTCGCCGAGGCGCTCCGCCAGGTCCACAGCCGCTCGATCGGCCGCTGGCGCCGCGATCTGGCGCCCGAGCAGGTCGAGGACGTCGAGCGCGAGGCAGGCCCGCTCTTGCGCCAACTGGGTTACGACTGAGCGCTCGAAGGCTCCCCGCAGAGCTGATTCCCCGCATCCCGCGTCCCGTGCGGGCGGTGCTGCGCAATGCCGTCTGGACCTACGGCCGCGCCACCTCGTTCGCGCGGCCGCTGCCGGGCTTCCTGATCCTCGGCGCGCAGAAGGCCGGCACGACGGCGCTCTACGCGTACCTGCGCTGGCACCCCGGCGTCACGGGCCCGGCCTGGAAGGAGGTCAGCTACTTCGACCGGCACTACAGTCGCGGGGTCCACTGGTATCGAGGCCATTTTCCGCTGCGGCCTGGCGACCGGCTCGTCGGAGAGGCGAGTCCCGGCTACCTCTTTCATCCACTCGCTCCGGAGCGAGTGCGGGCGACGGTTTCGGACGCCAAGCTGATCGCGCTGCTGCGCAACCCGGTCGACCGGGCGTTGTCCCACTATCACCACGAGGTTGCGCTCGGCCGCGAGCCGCTGACGTTCGAGGAGGCGATCGAGGCCGAGCCCGAGCGGACGCGTGGGGAGGAGGAGCGGCTCGCGCGGGAACCCGGCTATTTCAGCCACGCCTGGTGGGACTACACGTATCTCGCCCGCGGCCGCTACGCGGAGCAGCTCGAGCGCTGGCTGGCGGTCTTCCCGCGGGAGCAGCTGCTCGTCGTCGCGAGCGACGAGCTGGCCGCGGAGCCCGGGGAGACGTACGCTCGCGTGCTCGAGTTCCTCGGCGCGCCGGCGCACGCGCTCGGGTCGTACCCGCGCGTCTACGAGCAACGCTACGCCGAGATGCGGCCTGATACTCGGCGCCGGCTCGCGGAGCATTTCGCCGAGCCGAACCGGCGCCTCTGCGAGTTGCTCGGCCGCGACCTCGGCTGGCAAGTGATGTAGGTGTACACCTACATCACTTCAGTTTCTGAAGCGTGAGTCAGTAGTCCCGAATCGTCGCGGCCGTGCCGATCACGATTTGCGGCGACGCGGCCGGATCGAGCCAGCGCAGGACTGTGACGAGCTGCGCCCTCGTCAGGCTGGCGCAGCCGAGCGTCGGACCGCCGCTTGCGCTGACGTGCAGGAAGATCCCGGAGCCTCGCCCTGGGGCGATTGGGTGCGTGTTGTAGTCGATCACCGCGAGATACCGGTACGAGATGGGCGACCGCGACATGTCCTCGCTCGTGATTCGGAAGGGCGGTTTCGTCCCGCAGCGGACGTGGTGGAAGCGGTTATAGAACGGCGAGCGAATGTCCTCGACCCACCAGTCGCCGCAAACGATGCGGTGATATCGGTAGCGCACACCCGGATTGGGCCCGACGCCGTACATCACCGGCTGGATCCCAAAGGCTCCGGCCGGCGTCGTCTTGTCTCCCTCGCGTTTGGTCTCAGAGACGCCGTTTCGCCCCAGATGTGCCGTCCATGGGCCGTCGACCCCGACCCAGCACTCACCGGACTTCCGCCAGAGGCGCAGCGAGCCGGTGGTCGAGCGCGTCCGCGCCGAGACGACGGTGATCAGTTGGGTCGCCGAGCCTGTGTCCGCAAGCTGATTCGCGAGGTTCGCGGGGCACGTGGACACGCGTGCGTCGCTGCTGCCGCTCGCCGCCGCAGAACAGAACAAGACCAGGGCGGAGAGTGCGATTCCCCAGCGCATCCCGCCTGCAGAGTACGCTCGGGGGCGGGATGACGACGCTGATGCTCGCGATCTTCGCGGCCGTGTCGCTGCAAGCGCCGCCCTTCAGCCACAGTGTCTCGCCCGTGACCGCCGCGCAGTTGCCGTACTCGTGGCACCGGGGCTGTCCCGTGTCGCCCGCCCGGCTACGCCGTGTGCGGCTGACCTACTGGGGCTTCGACGGGCGTGCGCACACCGGTGCGCTGGTCGCCAATGAAGACGCTGTTTCGGACCTCGTCCATGTGTTCTCGCGGCTCTACGCGGTGCGGTTTCCGATCAGACGGCTGCGGCCGATCGACGCTTACGGCGGCAAGGACGAGCGTTCGCTCGAGGCCGACAACACGGCTGCCTTCAACTGCCGGTACGTCATCGGCCCCGGGCCGCGGCGCTGGTCGGCGCACGCCAACGGCTCCGCGATCGATGTCAACCCGGTCGAGAATCCCTACCTCGAAAGCGGCCGCGTCCACCCGCGCGCCGGGCGAGCCTACCTCGACCGCGGCAGAGTCCGGCCGGGGATGGCGGTCCGCGGCGGGCTGCTCGTGCGTACCTTCGCAGCCGTCGGCTGGCAATGGGGAGGGCGTTGGACCGGCTCGCCGGATTACCAGCACTTTTCGGCTACGGGCGGTTGACTCTGAGGCGCTCGCTCGCGACGCCGACGTGGAGGGCGTCCGGGCTTGGCCCGGACGCCCGTCCAATCCCCGGTGGCAAGAGCAGTTGCGGCTGAGACCTTTCCGAGGTTGACTCTGAGGCGCTCGCTCGCGACGCCGACGTGGAGGGCGTCCGGGCTTGGCCTGGCGCCCGTCCAATCCCCGGTGGCAAGAGCAGTTGCGGCTGAGACCTTCCGA
>WNGH01015928.1_pt1 | contig 10719 bp, 20 predicted proteins | sample 5400631 | NCBI WGS metagenome assembly WNGH01 (sample SAMN13153373, study PRJNA577476) | soil metagenome | isolation source: 115 cm soil or saprolite under Garry oak tree replicate 1 | place: USA:California | collected 2016-06-15 | reverse complement strand
AAGAATGTCGATGTCGATCTCGACAACCTTTACGTCAAGCACGCTGTGGCAAATGATGGGCCGCGGATGAAGCGCATCCGTCCAGCGCCTATGGGCCGCGCTTTTCGCTACGTGCGGCGCATCGCGCATATCGAGATATTGCTGGCGGAGCGTGGCAAAAATGGCGAGGCGCTAGCCACGGTTGTGGGAGAAGAGCGGGCCGAGGCCAAAGCGCCAAGAGAGAAGACTAAGGCCAGGGCAAAGAAGAAAGCAGTTGCGAAAAAGTTCGCCGGCAAGAAGACAGTCGGTAAGAGATAGGCTTAGGAGCTTTATGGGACAGAAGGTACATCCGTACGGATTCCGGCTTGGCTATACAAAGCCCTGGAAGTCGCGCTGGTTCGTCGAACGCGACTACGACAAGCTGCTGCTTGAGGACGTCAAGCTGAAGAACGAACTCAAGGAGAAGCTCAAGTCGGCGGGCGTCAGCACGATCGAGATCGAGCGTCCCGGCAACAAGCTGCGGGTCATTATCAAGACTGCGCGTCCGGGAATCATCATTGGACGCAAGGGCGCTGAGATCGACAAGCTGAAGCAGGAGCTACAGAAGCGCACCAACCGCGAGATCTACATCGATATCCAGGAAGTACATAAGCCGGAGCTCGACGCGCAACTGGTGTCCGAATCCATAGCCCTACAACTGGAAAAGCGCGTAGGCTTCCGCCGCGCGATGCGCAAGGCGGTGGATTCGGCGCTGCGCTTCGGTTGCAAGGGCATCAAGGTGCGCGTGGCCGGGCGGTTGAACGGCGCGGAAATCGCGCGCAAGGAATGGTACCTGCAGGGGCGGCTGCCGCTGCAGACGCTGCGCGCGGACATCGATTTCGGCACCGCGGAAGCCAACACCACTTACGGGGTGATTGGCGTGAAGTGCTGGGTCTACCAGGGCGAAAACGTGCCCAAGAAGGCCTCCAAGATTCAGAAGGAACGCGAAACCGCCGCCGTGGCGTAAGCGGAAAAAGCAGCGAGTTTGGCTGTAACCGGGAAGCGGTAAACGAGATCAAGGAAGCGAGAACACAGCGATGTTGATGCCGAAGAAAGTGAAGTACAGAAAGCAGATGCGCGGCCGCCGTAACGGCAAGGCCTGGCGCGGCGGAGATTTGGCGTTCGGCGAGTACGGATTGAAAGCCATGGAATGCGCGTGGATCACCGACCGGCAGATCGAAGCGTCGCGCGTGGCGATCACGCGGTTCATCAAGCGCGGCGGGAAATTATGGATCCGGATTTTCCCGGACAAGCCGTTTACCAAGAAGCCGGCCGAAACGCGCATGGGCAAGGGCAAAGGCGCGCCGGAGAAGTGGGTGGCGGTGGTGAAGCCGGGACGCATCATGTTTGAGATGGCGGGAGTGGACGAAGCGACAGCCAAGGAAGCCATGGGGCTGGCAGCGCACAAGCTGCCGATTCCCACGAAATTCGTCTCCCGCGCAGGAGGGTTTTAACCATGCCGCGGCGTATCGAGAAGATCCGCGAGGCGGGCGTGGACGAATTGCTGGCGCAGGAGAAGGACTTGACGGAGATGATTTTCCGGCTGCGCTTCCAGCTTTCGACGGGACAAGCGGAAGCGCTGAAGCGGCTCCGTGAAGCGAAAAAAGATCTGGCGCGGGTGAAAACACTCGTTCGCGCGCAAGAACGGAAAGCAGGGAAGGTGTAATGACAACTGAAACACAAAGCGCCCCGGTCGCCGAGCGCGGCGAGCGCACCATTCTCACCGGCAAAGTGACCAGCGCGAAGATGGAAAAGACCATTGTGGTTGAGGTGCAGCGGCTCGTGCAGCACCCCAAGTACCGCCGCGTGGTGCGCATCTCGAAAAAGTTCTACGCGCACGACGAAAATCGGCAGGCCAAGACCGGCGACACGGTGCGCATCGTGGCCTCGCGGCCGCTTTCGAAGTTGAAGCGCTGGCGGTTGAAGGAAGTGCTGACGCGGAACGCGTCGGGCTCGTAAGAAAGACAGGGGAACAAACCAATGATTCAGATGCGAACCTGGCTGACGGTGGCCGACAATTCCGGCGCGCGCAAGCTGACATGCATTATGCCGGTGGGCGGCGACGCGGGATTGCAGGCCGGCCTCGGGGATGTCATCACTGCCGCGGTGAAGGAAGCAACACCGGAAAGCCAGGTTAAAAAAGGAACCGTAGTGAAAGCGGTTGTGGTGCGCATGCGGAAAGAACGGCGGCGTAAGGATGGCACGTACATCCGGTTTGACGATAATGCCGCGGTGCTGATCAATGATGCGGGCGAGCCCGTCGGAACGCGCGTGTTCGGCCCGGTGGCGCGCGAGCTGCGCGAGAAGAAATTCACGAAAATTGTTTCGCTGGCCCCGGAGGTTTGGTAGGCCATGACCCTCCGACACGAAAGAGCCGAGCGGCACAGCATTCAGATTCGCAAGGGTGATAACGTCAAGGTGATTGCCGGGAAAGACGCCGGCAAAAGCGGGCGCGTGCTCTCGATCAACGCGAAGAAGAACACCGTAGTGGTCGAGCACGTCGGGATCATCAAGCGGCACACACGCCCCAACCCTTCGAAGAACATCAAGGGTGGGATTGTGGAGAAAGAAGCGGGAATCAACGTCTCGAACGTGATGGTCGTCTGCGGAAGCTGCGGCAAACACACGCGGATTGGCCACACCGCCTTGCCGGACGGCACGAAAGTGCGCAGCTGCCGCCATTGCAACACGACGTTGGACAAATAAAGGACAAGGTAGAGAAGGCGATGAAGAGTCGATTGCAGGAAAAATACCGGATGGAGACGGTTCCCGCGCTGATGAAGCGCTTTGGCTGGAAGAACATGATGGCCGTGCCCAAGCTGAAGAAAATAACGGTCAACATCGGTCTCGGCGAAGCAAGTCAGAACGCCAAGCTCCTGGACACCGCGGCGGTTGAGCTCGGCCAGATCACCGGGCAGAAAGCGGTGATCACGCGGGCGAAGAAGTCCATCGCGAATTTCAAGATTCGCAAGGGGATGCCCATCGGCTGTGCGGTGACTCTGCGCGGGGATATGATGTACGAATTTCTCGATCGCCTGTGCAACGTGGTGCTCCCGCGTGTGCGCGACTTTCGCGGTTTGCCCCAGAATTCTTTTGACGGCCGCGGGAATTATACGTTGGGATTGAGAGACCAGCTGGTCTTTCCGGAGATCGATTACACGCGAGTGGACAAGATCAAGGGCATGAACATCACCATGACGACCAGCGCGAGGAATGATGAGCAAGGCCGCGAGCTGCTGAAGGGGCTCGGGTTTCCGTTTCGAGAAAAAGGAGTGGCGCAATAATGGCACGCACAGCAAAGATCGCCAAGTCGCTCAAGAAACCGAAATTCAAGGTGCGCATACGCAACCGCTGCCGCTGTTGCGGCCGCGCACGCGGGTATATTCGCAAGTTCCAGATGTGCCGAATCTGTTTTCGCGGTATGGCGCTGAAGGGAGAAATTCCCGGCGTCGTGAAAGCTAGCTGGTAGGACAACTATGCAGACGGATCCCATTGCCGATTTTTTGACGCGCCTCCGCAACGCGGCGGCCGCTAAGCACCAGCGCGTCGATGTTCCGGTCTCGAAGCTGAAGACCGAGATCGCGCGCATTCTCAAGGAAGAGGGTTATATCTCGACCTACAAGCTGGTGGACGAGAACAAGACGCGCAAGATGTTGCGCGTTTTCCTGAAGTACACTCCGGACCGCCGCAGCGTGATTACCGGTCTGAAGCGCATTTCGCGCCCGGGAGCGCGCACCTATCTCGGCGCGACCGATATTCGTCCCGTCGTGGGCGGCCTGGGCATCAGTATCATGACTACGCCGAGAGGGCTGATGAGCGGCCGCTCGGCGCGCAAGGCCAAAGTGGGCGGCGAAATTCTTTGTGAAGTCTGGTAGCCGGTATTTCTAGTCAAGGAAAATAGAGAAGATGTCACGTATCGGACGCAAACCAATTCCAGTGCCAGCGGGCGTAAAGATCGCCATGCAGAGCGGCAAGATCGACGTGCAGGGGCCGAAGGGCAAGCTCTCCGTGCCGGTGCCGCAGGGCATCACCTTTGAGCAGAAAGACGGCGTGCTGACTGCCCTTCGCGCGACCGAAGATCACCGCGCTCTTCACGGCCTCGCTCGCGCGCTGGTCGCCAACGCCGTACTCGGCGTGACGTCGGGCTTCAAGAAAGAACTCGACATCGTGGGCGTCGGCTATCGCGCCGAGTTGAAGGGTAAAATGGTTTCCTTCGCGCTCGGCAAGTCGCACCCGATCGATTTTCCGATTCCGGAAGGCATTCAGGTGGCCGTGGAAAAGCAGACGCACATCGTGGTGAGCGGCGCAGACAAGGGCCAGGTTGGCCAGGTTGCAGCGGACATGCGCTCGCTGCGTCCGCCCGATCCGTACAAGCAGAAGGGCGTGCGCATCACCGGTGAGCGGCTAAAGAAGAAGGCCGGCAAGGCTGGCGCCAAGGCTGGCGGCGCGGCGTAATTGGTTGCGGCACAAAATTCAACTTTGTACGAGCGAGGCTGGCCCCGCCGTTCAATGGATCTTGGCAAGTTCTTTGTTGATTAGGAGAAACGACCGTGGCGTCAGCAAGAGTTCGCAAGCTATCGCGGGATTTGCACCGCCAGCGTGTTCATGAGCGCGTGCGCACCAGAGTTGAGGGCACGCCAGAACGCCCGCGCCTGTCGGTGTACCGTTCGCTGGGACACATTTACGCGCAGGTGATTGACGACCGTTCGGGCAAGACGTTGGTTTCCGCCAGTTCGGTTGACGGCGAAACGAAAAAGAGTTTGAAGGGTGGGGGCAACATCGCGGCAGCGAAAGTGATCGGCAAGATGGTTGCCGAGCGCGCCAAGGCTGCGGGCGTAAATAAAGTGGTGTTCGACCGCGGCGGATACAAGTATCACGGCCGCGTCAAGGCGCTCGCAGATGCGGCGCGGGAAGCGGGGTTACAGTTCTAAGCCTATGTCGAAGCAAATTCTGCGAGACAGTCTAGCGGTACGCCGGCTCCTAGAAGTAAATCCTTCGGAGCTGAAGGATGACGTGATCGCCATCAACCGCGTCACGAAAGTCGTCAAGGGCGGTAAGAACCTGAGTTTCTCTGCCCTGGTGGTCGTCGGCGACAGTCATGGTCATGCGGGATTCGGCATGGGCAAGGCGCGCGAAGTGCCCATGGCCATCAAGAAGGGCATCGAGCAGGCGAAAAAAAATCTGATCAAGCTGAACCTGAAGGGCGCGACGATTCCACACCAGGTTTTGGGGCGTTATGGCTCTGCTCAGGTGTTGCTCAAGCCCGCGTCGGAAGGTACGGGCGTTATCGCCGGCGGTCCGGTGCGCAAGGTGATGCAAGTTGCGGGGATTCACAACGTGCTGACGAAATCAATCGGCACCTCAAACCCCCACAACGTCGTCAAGGCTACCTTCGCCGCGCTCCTGGGCTTGAAGGATATAGCGCACGTGGCCGAAACGCGCTCCAAAACCGTGGAAGAAATCAGCGGCAAGCCACCCAAGGAAAAGGCCGTTGCGAGTGAGGGCGACTAATGATCGGAAAAAAAGTGGCGAGCACAAAAACTTCCGCCAAGCCCTACAACCGGACCGAGCACGACGGCAAGAAATCCGGTGGCACGGTGAAGATCAAGTGGGTGGTCAGCTTCATCAGCTGTACCGATGACATGCGTCAAACCATCCGCGGCCTCGGCCTGCGGAGGATGCATCAGGTGGTGGAGCGCCAGGACACGCCGGCGGTGCGCGGCATGATCCACAAGGTGCGGCATCTCGTGGCCGTGGTGGAGTAGAACGATGGCGAAAAAAAAATCAAGCGGCCCGAGAGGGACCCGCAAGCGTGGTCAGCACAAGCCGGCCAAGCCGGCGTCCAAGGCACGTCGCTCCTTTACGCTTGCGAATTTGCAGCCTCCCGCGGGCTCGCGCAAGAAGAAGGTTCGCGTTGGCCGCGGCATGGGTTCAAAGCTCGGCAGGACCGCCGGCGCCGGCAATAAGGGGCAGAAGTCGCGCCGCGGCTATTCGCGCCGCCGGGGCTTTGAAGGCGGACAGATGCCGTTGCACCGGCGCATGCCGAAGCGCGGTTTTCACAACCCCTTTGGCGTGACGTACTCAGTCGTGAATCTGGCGGAATTGAATGTTTTTCCGGCCGGCGAAACGGTAACTCCTGAGTTGCTCCGCGCGCACGGTTTTGTGCGCCGCGCCACCGACCCAGTCAAAGTTCTGGGCGATGGCGAGCTGACCACCAAACTGGCGATTCACGCGCAGGCGTTTAGCGCGTCGGCCAAAGAAAAGATTACCAAGGCGGGTGGCTCGTTCGAGGTGGTAGCGTAAAGAGGACTCGCAGGAAACTGGCATGAACCGATTCATCGAAGCTGTGAAGAACATGTTCCGCATCGAGGACTTGCGGAACCGTGTGCTGTTCACGCTGGCCCTTTTGGCGGTCTATCGTATCGGCGCGCACATTCCCACGCCGGGAATCAACACGGTAGTGCTGGGACAGCTCTTCGACCAGTCCGCGGGATCGGTGCTGGGCATTTTCGACCTCTTCAGCGGCGGCAACTTCCGCCGCCTGACGATTTTCGCCCTCGGCATCATGCCGTACATCACCTCCTCCATCATCCTGCAGCTAATGACCGTGGTGTTTCCGTATCTTGAGCGCTTGCAGAAGGAAGGCGAACTCGGCCGCCGCAAGATTACACAGTATACGCGCTACCTGACGATCGTCTTGAGCATCATCCAGTCGTTCACGATCGCGCAGACCTTGCAGGCGGCTTCTGGCCCTGGCGGGCAGTCCATGGTCTATCACCCCGGATTTGGTTTTACATTGATGACCATTCTGACCTTGACCACCGGTTCGGCGTTCATCATGTGGCTGGGCGAGCAGATCAGCGAGCGAGGTATCGGCAACGGGATGTCGCTGATCATCTTTGTCGGTATCGTCGTCGGTCTGCCTCGCGCCGTGGTGGACTTGTATGAAAAGGCGGTGGTCGCTTTCATCGTCTTCGTGGAAGGCGGGCAGCGCCGCATTCCCGTGCAGTATGCCAAGCGCGTTGTGGGGCGTCGCGTCATGGGAGGGCAATCATCCTACCTGCCGCTGCGCGTCAACTCCGGCGGCGTGATTCCGCCGATTTTTGCCAGCTCGCTGCTGGCGTTTCCGGCCACCGCCGCGCTGATTTTTGGAACGCGCTGGCCTTTCGTGGCCAATATTGCCGCCGCTCTCAAATGGGGCGAGCCGCTGTACACCTTGATTTATGTGACGCTGATTTTGGTGTTCGCGTTCTTCTATGTGGGCATCGTGTTCAACCCCACGGAACTCGCCGACAACATGCGGAAAAACGGCGGGTTCATTCCGGGCATCCGGCCCGGCCGCACCACCTCCGAGCATGTCAGCAAGATTCTGAAGAGGTTGACGTTCATCGGTGCGGTTTACCTGGCGCTGGTCTGCTTGCTTCCGGAATGGATGATTGCCGGTATTCACCTCGACCATTTGGGCTGGGGCATCGGATCGTGGTTTGACCGCCACTTTCCGGTCTGGTTCCTGAAAGGCTTGCAGGTTAATTTTTATTTTGGTGGAACATCTCTCTTGATCGTTGTGGGCGTGGCTATGGATACGGTGCAGCAGTTGGAGGCCCAACTGGTCATGCGCAACTACGAAGGGTTTGCGCGGAAGGGCCGGTTGCGCGGCCGGCGGTAATGGAGAGAACCAGGGTAGCTCCGGATACACGGCACCCGGACAAGTTAGACCGCGCAGTGATTTTTCTCGGGCCTCCGGGCGCCGGGAAAGGCACGCAGGCAAAGGAGTTGGCCAAGAAGTATGGTGTGCCGCATCTTTCGACCGGTGACATGCTTCGCGAGCATGTCAGCAAAGCCACACCGCTCGGAGTGAAGGCCAAGCCGATCATGGAACGCGGCGACCTGGTTCCCGATTCCCTGGTGCTGCAAATGATCAGGGAACGCATTGAGCGGCCGGATTGCTCGCACGGTTTTGTGTTTGATGGATTTCCGCGAACGGTGGCTCAGGCGAAATACCTGGGCGAGTTGTTGAAGCATCATGGTTACAAGCGGCCGTTCGTGATTCACCTGGCCATCGATCCTTCGGTGCTGTTGCGAAGATTGACCGGGCGAAGGACCTGCAAAGTGGGCGGTGAGATTTACAATATTTACGAGCGCCCGCCCAAGGTGGAAGGAATTTGCGATGCCGACGGCGGCGAGTTGGTGCAGAGGCCGGACGATCGCGAAGAAGTTATCGGCCCTCGTTTGCAGGCATATGAGAAGCAAACGGCGCCGCTGGCGGCGTATTACGGACGCTTAGGTTTGCTGCACTCGATCGAAGCTTCAAAGAGCGTGGAAGAAGTCGGACGCCAGGTGCTCGAAAGCGTGCAAAGCGTGCACGGGGCGCGATAGAGTCCGTCGAATTGGGCCCAGTCGGGCCGCGGAAGAGGATCGATGGCGATTCACCTCCGGAGCGCGGAAGAGCTGGAAAAGATGCACCGCGCCGGGCTTTTCGTGCACGAAGTCTTGGCCACGCTGCGCAGTGTGGTAAAGCCGGGAATATCGACGATGGACCTCGAGAAGCTTGCCGAGGAAAAAATCGCCGGACGACCGGGCAAGGCAGCATTCAAGGGATATCGCGGTTATCCCTGCGTGCTGTGCACCTCGGTGAACAGCGAGATCGTTCACGGGATTCCGTCGCCGAAGCGGAAACTGCGCGAAGGCGATATCGTCTCGATCGATTTCGGGATGGAACTGGAAGGATACTACGCGGATTCGGCGGTCACTGTCCCGGTGGGGCAAATTCAGCCGGAATTGCGGAAGCTGCTGGATGTGACCAGGGAATCGCTGGATCGCGCGATCGACAAGATGCGCGCGGGCAACCGGCTCGGCGATGTCGGCCACGCGGTGCAGAGCTGGGTGGAGCAGAACGGTTTCTCGGTGGTGCGCGAGTTCGTGGGGCACGGGATTGGCACGAAAATGCACGACGAGCCCAATCTGCCGAACTACGGTGACGAGGGACGCGGCGCGCGGTTGCAAGAGGGCATGGTCATCGCCGTCGAACCGATGGTCAACGCGGGCCGCCCGGAGGTGCGGATGCGGGACGAGTGGGTGGCGGAAACTGCCGACGGCAGCCCCTCGGCCCATTTCGAGCACACCGTGGCGGTAACCGCCAACGGGCCGTGGATCTTAACGCGGCCGAAAGAGATGACCGGGCCGTCGTGGTAATAAATGCAGTAGCCGGTCTTTAGACCGGCTGGTAACTCGGGAGATTATGGCCAGACCCATTCGCGAGGAAAAGAAGAAAGGCGACTCCGGAAACTCGAAGGAGGACGCCATTGAAGTTATGGCCACGGTGATCGAGCCGCTGCCGAATGCGATGTTCCGCGTTGAGCTGGAAAACAAGCACCAGGTCCTGGCTCACGTTTCCGGCAAGATGCGCAAGAATTTCATCCGCATTCTGGCGGGAGACAAGGTCGCCGTGGAGCTTTCGCCTTACGATTTGACGCGCGGCCGGATTGTGTATCGCTACAAGTAAAAACCGCAGTGTCGGCCTTTAGGCCGGCGCAACTGGGCAGTATCGGAGAGTCAAGAGATGAAAGTTCGGGCATCGGTCAAAAAGATTTGTGACAAGTGCAAGGTGATCCACCGGCGCGGGGTGGTGCGGGTAATTTGCGTCAACCCCAAGCACAAGCAACGCCAGGGATAAAGACCCTCGTTAGGAGAATGGCATGGCACGCATCGCAGGTGTAGATCTTCCGCCGCAGAAGCGCCTTTGGGTCGGGCTAACCTCGATCTATGGCATCGGGCAGGAGCGCGCGAAGAAGCTCGCGGAAAAGGCGGGCGTCGATCACCAGAAAAAGATTCGCGACCTGACCGAAGATGAAATCAACCATCTTCGGCAGGAAATCGAAAAAGAAGGCCGCGTGGAAGGCGATCTCCGTAAGGAGATTCAGATGAACATCCGCCGGCTGATCGAAATTCAGGCCTATCGCGGGATCCGGCACCGCCGCAATCTGCCGGTGCGAGGCCAGCGAACGCACACCAACGCGCGCACGCGCAAGGGTCCGCGGCGCGGCGCGGTGGCGGCGAAGAAGAAGGTTCTCGGTAAGAAGGGTTAGTTTTTTCGCGGCGCCTTGCTAGGAGTGCGGGAGCCTTGCTCCCGCTTTTACGGTGGTAAAAGTTTTCAAGCATGCAGATGAATGGAGTAAATCGTGCCAAAAGAGCAGAAAAACGCAACGCCGGACGCTGCCGTAGCACCGGGAAAGCCGACAGCGGCAGCGAAGCGCAAGAAGGAATTCAAGAAGAAGCGCGAACGCCGCATCATTCCGCACGGCGTGGTATACGTCGCCGCGTCGTTTAACAACACGCAGATCTCCATCACGGACACGGATGGCCGAGTAGTGTGCTGGTCCTCCGCGGGTGCGATCGGCTTCAAGGGATCGCGCAAGGGCACGCCGTACGCCGCGCAGCAGGCCTCGCTGGCTGCCGCGGGCGTGGCGCGCGACCAGTACGGGATGAAGAGCGTGGAAGTCCGCGTGAAGGGCCCCGGCTCCGGACGCGAATCCGCCGTGCGGGCCCTGGCCGCCGCGGGACTCCACATCGTGGTGATCCGCGACGTTACGCCGATTCCGCACAACGGCTGCCGTCCGCCCAAGCGCCGCCGCGTTTGATATTTATGCTCAACAGAAAAGATTCAGAGAGTTTTGGGAAGGGAGAATAGAAGTTGGCAAGACA
>WNGH01007054.1_pt1 | contig 10719 bp, 8 predicted proteins | sample 5400631 | NCBI WGS metagenome assembly WNGH01 (sample SAMN13153373, study PRJNA577476) | soil metagenome | isolation source: 115 cm soil or saprolite under Garry oak tree replicate 1 | place: USA:California | collected 2016-06-15 | reverse complement strand
ACAAGAGGATTCGTGTCGGCATCATCGGCGCCAACCCAGATCGCGGATGGGCGGCGCAGGCACACATCCCTGCTCTGAAGTCGCTCTCGAATGACTTCGAGATCACGGCGCTGTCCACCAGCCGACGCGAATCTGCCGACGCCGCCAGCAAGCTCTTCGGTGTGCCTGTCGCTTTTGACAATCACCAAGACCTCGTGAACAGCGCTATCGTCGACGTCGTCGCCGTGACCGTGAAAGTCCCATATCACCTCGAACTTGCGACGGCAGCGATCGACGCGGGGAAAGCCGTCTATTGCGAATGGCCGCTCGGCAACGGCTTGATTGAGGCGGAGACCTTGGCCGCACTGGCGAAGAAGAAGGGCGTCCACGCCGTGGCGGGGCTGCAGGCCCGCTCTGCGCCGTCCGTGGCCTACGTACGTGACCTGATCAAGCAAGGGTACGTCGGTGAGGTGCTCTCCACAACGTTGATCGGTTCGGGAATGGGCTGGGGACCAACGGTGGAGCCGTACAACGCCTACGTCAACGTCAAGAAAAACGGCGCGACGATGCTCTCAATCGCGCTCGGCCACGCGGCGGACGCGCTGTGTCACTGCCTCGGCGAAGTCCGAGAGCTCTCGGCCACCATGACCTTGCGCCGAAAGTCCTTCACTATCGCGGGGACGGGCGAAAGCAAGCCCATGACCGCGGATGATCAGGTGTTGGTCAGCGGACTGCTCGAGGGCGGGGCCGCACTCTCGATCCATTATCGGGGCGGCGTTTCGCGCGGCACGAACCTGCTGTGGGAGATCAACGGCACCGAGGGCGATCTGCAGCTCACCGCGGCTGGCGGCCAGGCCCAGATATTCGAGTTGACCGTACGCGGCGGCCAGGGCGCGCGGTCCTCGCTCGATGTGCTGGCCGTGCCAGAGAAGTATTGGTGGTCGCCCCCGCAAGGCCCTTCCACCAACGTTGCCCAAGCGTACGCGCGTTTCGCCCGCGACTATCGCGAGGGAACGCATTTGTGCCCTACGTTCGACGATGCGGTCACGCGCCATCGCATGCTGGACGCGATCGAGACGGCCGCGGCATCCGGCCATCGTCAAACGCTCGGTTGACCCGCCGAGTTCATGATGGACAGTCTGCGGTGCAAGACCTTTTTCTTAGAAGAACTTGACCACGCGGTCGGAGCTGTCATAGATGTCAGTTTGGGCGGACCGTAGTCGTTTCACTGCCACGGTTGTTCCGGCCCTGGCATTGCTATCCACGAATGCCCCTCGCCAGACTGGAGGGCCTCGCAGCCAAGCTCATGGTGGCCTCATACCTGTCCAATGCCATTCGCCCCGCATTTTTCCATCTGAAATTCCGATCCACTCCATACTTGCAGCTCTCCCGGATCGTTGTGCCTAGCCTAGGATCTCGATCAACCATCTCCGCTACAAGCTTGATCGGTATTCTTCCGGATAGGTCGATTGAGTTGAGATCCCCGCGTTGCGTCTGTTCATCGATTTGCATTACGAGCAGGAGGCTGATCAAAGAATCAGCCAGGGCTCTAGTGTCCTCGACAGGGAATAGTATTCCGGTTCCGGCTTCGTTGTGACTTGTGAGATCCACAACTGTCTCTCTGATCCCACCTATGTCGCTTCCGACAACAGGGTTGCCGGTTGCCATTGCTTCGAGCGCGCTGATCCCGAAAGGCTCGGACCGCGAGGGCATCGCGTAGGCGTCTGCCGCGATGTGGGACATCATGTAGATGGGACGGTTTTTCGCGAAGATTATCCTGACGTTGTCGGGATAGAATGAGGCTTCGGCCGTGATCGCTTTCGTCTGGACCTGATCGTTAGAGGGGATCAGGAAGAGTAGAAACTTCGCCGAGGGAACAGCCTTCGTTACGATGGGGACGGCGTCTAGAAGGAGATCTGCTCCCTTCTGGGGGCTTAATCGGCCTGTCATCAGAACTAGGGGGCCGTCCGAATGGAATGGCTCGACCGACTTCGCAACGCTACTATTTGCAGTATCTGTTGAGGACCCGGTGATGTCATCGCCCTCCGCAGGAGCACTGCGTTGAGCAATCGCGCTGGTGAGCAGCACCCTCCTTACATCCCAACGGTTGATAGAACCAACTGTTGGTTGGGGGCCTATCGTTGGCGCCTTTAGTTCTATGAGAACTGCCGAGTTGATAGTATCGTAGTTCCAGTCGCAGCCGTTGTAGACGTGCCCGCTCTTGCCTTTGATCACATTTCCGAAGTAGCTTAGCACGTCATGCGTAAGGTAGGTTTCGCTAACAGAGGTGACATAATCCGCCTCGTAAGAACCGAACCTCTCCAGAGAGTTGCCGCATTGTCCCTCCCAGACCTGTCGAGAATTGAGCGTTCGTGTCCGTTTCTGTGAGAGTCTAACTCGGTGTGGGAGGTCCTTTATTCCGCACCAGTCTTCTGACCCGTAATGCCAGGGGAGTGCTATGTGGCTCAAGAGGTGGACGGTGAAAACGAGGGGAATAGGTGATCCTCTGTCCCGTAAATGCTGTTTGAGGGCCACTCCTGCTGGGACCATGTGCCAGTCGTGTGCGTGAACCAGATCAGGGAGCTCTGTCTGCCTCTGCATAGACAGGAGGTATTCGGAATAGAGTTTCACTGTCCGTGCAAAGAGAGCCATTTTCTCGAAGGTGAGGTCGTGGTCGTAGAGGACTGGATTGTTGAGCCAATGGCTTGTTGGAGCGTCAAGGCCTTTGACGAGGACGAAATGGACGTTGTCATGTACGCCCGTCTCTACGCCTGAGAGAAAGCGGTAGCTGATCCTGTTGACGCCCAGCCGGGACCCTTGACCGATGAACCGGGTCTCTTCTCTCAGACCGTACGCTTCCTTTAGACGAGGATCCGAGTGTCTGCCGTGACTGGGGAGAAGCACAGTCACCCTTAGACCATAATCGGACGATAGGGTCTTGGCGAGCCCGGCGACTGCCTCGCCCAACCCGCCTGCCTGGGCTATGCCTGCACACTCATACGAAAGCATCCAGACATGATCGATCTTGACACCTCTTTGCCGCGTGGGCTTGGCTTTGGTGGCTGGACTACGCAACATTTCCGAGGGACGGACGTTGCCAGGAGGGACAAATAAAGAGACTTGACAATGCCGAATTCCTAGTTTCTTATCAAGAAAAGAGTTCGAATTAGCCGTAGCCTTGTAGAAGACATGGACAAGTCGGGTCGAGCCGACCCCCTTACAGTTACTAAGAGGTCCCGATAGCGGGATTTTCCAGGTCGAGATAAGAGGAGCAAGGTTTTAGCCAGGCAAGTTTCATCTGGTGGGAAGCAAGGATAGTGAAATTGTGCCAACCAAGATGTTGAAGAACGCGGCCTCTAACGTCCTCAGAAGTGTCCCACCACAGAACGCTTTCTACTTCTACAGAGCAATGGGCGCACCGACGGGAGCTGCGGCTCGGAACCTACCGGACTTTCTGGGAATAATCAACACCATTGACATCACCGCTCTCCAGTTCCACCTTGGAAGAGGCGACTTCGAGAACTGGGTCAAGATGCTCGGCGACAACACGCTGGCGAAACAGCTTGCCGGTCTCAAAGAGAAGCAACTCCGCGGAGAACAGCTGAGGTCGGAGCTGGTAGACGCCGTCAAGGCAAGACTGACCACGCTGCAGAAGACAAGCCCATAGACAGCGTCTCATCAATAACAGAAAAAGATGGGTCGGGAACGGAGTCCTAACGGAGTCCCGATAGACCAGCGGCGCTAAGCTCTGAGAGCCGTTGTTGTAACTCCTGGTAGGGCGGGGACTGTCCGTATTATCGACGCTCCGGAACCCAACCCCACTGGAAATCAGGCTCTCCTGCGAGTCCACAAGATTGGAATTGACGGGACTGACTTAGAGATCAACGAGGGTCTCTATGGCGAGGCTCCGTCTGGTTTTGATTATCTTGTCTGCGGACACGAATGCTTGGCCACCGTCGAGGCGGCGCCTGAAAACTCAGCGGGAATCCGGAGCGGGGACCTCGTAGTGCCAACGGTCAGACGGCCCGACGATTGCATCAACTGTCGCGCGGGCGAGTCAGACATGTGCCTCACCGGACAGTACAAGGAGCACGGGATCAAAGGCCTCCACGGATTCTGTTCAGATTACACCGTCTCAGACATCAGTTTTCTGGTCAAGATTCCGGCAAGGTTGTCGGAGGTCGCTGTGCTTCTAGAGCCGATGAGCGTTGCGGAGAAGGCTGTTCTTCAAACTTTCAAAATCCAGGAGAGGATGGTCTGGAAGCCGAAGAAAGCTCTCGTCCTAGGCACAGGACCCCTAGGACTGCTTACAGTGATGGCTTTGAGAATAAAGGGATTCGAGGTGACCGCGGTCGCGACTAGACCCAGAGACAGCCTCAAGGCACAGCTCGTCCAGAAAATCGGCGGCAACTACGTAAACTCAAACGATCAACCGATAAACGGTCTGGGAAGGTTCGACCTAGTCCTGGAGGAGACTGGTGTCGCCTCTGTTGCCGCTGATGCACAAGGACTATTGAATCCTAACGGGGTATTGTGCCTGCTCGGAATCTACGCTCCAAAACAGGCGAGTCAGGACATTGGACACGTTTACGCAGATATCGTCCTAGGGAACAAGATAACCTTCGGCTCAGTGAACGCCAACATACGATACTTCCAAAAGGGGCTGGAGGACTTCGCGACGATTCAACAGCGATTCCCCGGAGCCCTCGAGTCTCTCTTCACGAAAGTGGTTCCGCCCTCAGGGTTCCTGCAGGCCTACAAGCCAACCAAAGACGACATAAAGTCGATGATTGACTTTGGTCTGCCATCATGAAGCGGCGTACTGACTCGTGAAGGACCATTCCGGTCATCACAGTTCATTCCCCGAGCAAGAATGTCACGCTCAACCCGAACCTTTCGTCGCGGATCGTCTCCAGAAGCGAGGATAATTGACCACTAGACCGAAATCATCTACTTTGATCCGTGTTGTGAAGCCTGAGGCGCTCCGGTACCGGTAGAGATTGGCGCTGAGACGACTGTATTCTTGATGCAAAGGCTGGACTGACATCTCAGGCAACTTGACCCAGGCCGCTCTAACCCATCGAGATTCTCCTTTGCGAAGGCTCAGCCTCCTAATCGGCAACGAATTTGTCACTGGCGAAGATAGAAGGTCAACATCCTCGCATCCTCTTAGCCTAGGCAACTCGTGGCCATCTGCCCACCAGCGATCTCTCTTGTCAACTCTCAGTGTTAGCCTAGCCTCTACGCTCCCGATTGATTGTTTCAGCTCGACCTTGTTTGTCCTCCATTTCTTGTCGCAGAGGATGCGATAGGAGAGTAGGGCCGGTTGCTTCTTCTCGACTCGACAGACTGTCCCGTCGAGGAGCCAGCCTTTTGCCGTCTTCCAAACCGTCGAGTATTCTGTCCCGGGACGGTCTAATGCCTGCCAAAGGACAGAACGGACGAATCTCTCTGTAGGTTGATTCCTCACCGCGGATCGCCGATCAGGCTCTTGTCAATCTCCGAGATTGTCCGTCGACCTGTGAGAGCCATGACGGTCGCCAGGTCTGTCTTGAGGAGAGAGAGGAGCTTTGAGACTCCTGGCTCTCCGCCGGCGGCGAGGGCCCAGAGAGCCAGACGTCCGAGCCCTACCGCTCTGGCGCCAAGGGCGAGGGCCATGACAATGTCGCTACCTCGCCTGATTCCGCCGTCAAAGTAGACCTCTATTTCCGACCCGACCTCCTCCACGACCTCTGTGAGAGCGTCGAGAGAGGCTGGCGCGCCATCCAACTGGCGGCCGCCATGATTGGAGACCACAACGCCACGTGCGCCGCGGTCGACGGCTCGCCGGGCATCTTCGCGAGTGAGAACTCCTTTCAAAACTAGTGGGAGTCGCGTTGTTTCGCGAAGACGATCTAGGACATCCCAAGTATAGGAAGCCTCCTTGCGAATGTGAGCACGGTCGCCGCTGACGTTGGGGCTTCTGAGAGGGCGAACTACTTCGCTGCCGTTTCCGAGAGTGATCGCCGAAGCCAGTGGAGAGCCTGCTTGGGTCTCTCTGTCGCGGGTGCCGGCGACCGGCATATCCACGGTTAGGAGTATGGCTTTGAAGCCGGCCTTCTCGGCCCTCTCCACCAGGCTTCTCGTCGCGCTGAACTCTGGCTGAAGATACAGCTGGAACCATCTATGACCATCCGGGGCAGCCCGTGCTATGTCTTCTAGCGAAATGGAGGAGAGGGTGCTGAATGCTGCGATAATGCCAGCCTTGCTTGCTGCTCTCGCCGTGGCCGCCTCGGCATCAGGGTGGACAAGTCCATGGCTGGCGGTTGGGGAGACGTAGAAGGGGGCAGAGGTTCTGGTTCCAAGTAGCGTCGTCCCGATTTCAAGAGTTTCAACATTCACGAGAACTCGGGGCCGGAGTGTTCTGCGATGGAATGCTTCACGATTGGCCCTCATTGTCCATTCTTCTCCCGCACCTCCCTGAATGTACGCCCACGCGGATCTGTCGGCCTTCTTCGCCGCTGCTTCCTCAAGGTCGCTGAGCGTTGAGAAGCCGGCCTTCAATTCATCATCCATAGCGCTTCTATGTCGGCTCGCGTGTTCTCTAGTCTGATTTGAGCCCATCAGTCGCTAGAAGTAGCTCATCAGCCGGCAGAAGGATGGATCATTGCCACGGCTTCAGCTATGCCCTTCCTCAGCTCGATGACGTTCTCGGTTACCGTACCCTTCTGATTGTAGATGCTGGACCCGGCTACCAACACGGTGGCACCCGCCTTGACGGCAAAAGGCGCTGTCTTGGGATCGATCCCACCGTCGACAACGATTGACGTTTTCAAGTGTCGCTGGTATATTTCTCGCCTTAGATGCTGAATCTTGCTGAGCTGATCTTCCATGAAACGCTGCCCTGCGAATCCTGGTCTGACTGTCATTACTTGAACACAGTCTGCAAGTTCAAGGACTCTCTCCACTGTTGCAACGGGCGTCGCCGGGTTTATTGCGATGCCCGCTTCGACCTTTAGTTTCTTGATCGACTGGAGGACATTGGGGAGGTCTTTGCAGACTTCTTGATGGACGATGATCCGGTTCGCGCCGGAACGTGCAAATTCCTCGAGAAAGATGTGTGGATTGTCGATCATCAGGTGAGCGTCCAAGAATAGGCCCACCGATTTTCTCAGCGACTTGACGACGCCGGGTCCGAATGTCAGGTTTGGAACGAAATGTCCATCCATAACATCTATCTGGATTCCTTCGACTCCTGCATCTTCTGCTTCTTTCGCTTGTTGGCCGAGCCGGGCAAAGTCAGCGCTTAGAATTGATGGCTCAATCGAGACATGTAGCTTCATGCTGTTTGGCTCTTGGACTGGTAGAGGGTCTGGAAGTCCTGGACTAGGTCCGGATCACCGAGATATGTGGGGACACGCTGGACGATGCTGCTGGGTTCGACATCCAGAATGTTCCCTACGCCCGTGCTTGCTCGGCCTCCCGCCTTCTCGGTGATGAAGCCGACAGGGTTGGACTCGAACTGTAACCGATACTTTCCCTGAGGAGCGTCGGTCAGTTCTGGATAGGCGAAGAAGCCGCCTCTGGCAAGGACTTGGTTATAGTCGCCGACGAACGAACCGCCGTATCGCAGTGAGAGCTTCCGCTTCTCCAAGCCTTCCACAAACTGTCTGACCGCCGGGGTCCACTTGTTCCTCAACCCTCCGATCCCGTAGACTGTGGGTGGTCTGGGAAGCTTATGGATCTGGCCATCTGACACGAACCTTCTCGATCCGACGCCCGTTCCGGCTGCTGCCGAGAGCCTGACTCCATCCTTGAGCGCGAGTACCAGCTGTAGGAACGGGCCGTAGAGGAAGTACATGGCCGCAAGAAGGTCCCTGCCCTTCGCTGGGAGCGACTTGTCGTGATAGACTCCGACTATCGTTCCGAGCAGGTTGTTACTCTTCAGATTAGATGAGCCGTCGAGAGGGTCGAGGACGACCGAGTATTCGCCCGACTTCGACTCGGCGACCTCTTCCATCTCCTCTGAAGCGACCCTTCTGACGAGGCCGCTCCTCAGGAGTTTCTTTGTGAAGAACTCGTTTGACCAAACGTCGATCTCGAGTTGTTTCTCTCCATAGACGTTGACGCCGCCCGAATATCCGAGCTCTTTGGGAATTCGTTGCTGCACAACTGTAGAAAGGTCAGCCAGTAGTGAGACTAGTTTTGAGAGGCTATTATCCTCTGACGATGTGAGGTCCGCGAGAGTGCTCTCCTTCAAGAGACTAACCTTCTATCTTGATGCTTGAAGGTTCATTTCAATTCTTTGATGACTCTCGAATAAGCAGTCCAGGCAGGCTTCGGACTCCCTCTGTTGTCGAATAGACCGAAATGATTCTCCTGAGGAGGAAACGACCTCCAGGATGTGTCGATGTAGCGCCAGATCCCAATCCCGGTCACACCATCAAGAGCGTAGGCTTCTCTCGAAGCACCCTCTACATACTCGGCCTGGCGATCCGGCGAATATCCGAGTAACGAGGGCCCGCTGGGATAACCCGTCTCCGAGACCATCACCGGCTTTCCGAGTCCTTTCGATACTTCATCGCTGAGCTTCAAGACCCCGATGTTGATCGGGTTGGCGGATTTGTAGTTAGGATATAAGTCGAGCCCAAGAACATCACAGTAGGAAGAGTAAGTCCCAGGGTCCAATGTCTTTGCGTCGCCTTCGAGATTGATTACCGTGGTCGCACCAGAGTCTTCTGCGTGTACGGCGTTGTTGAGTGTCTGGAGGAGTTCTTGTCTGAACCCGTGCTCGCGTACCCAAGAGAGACCGGAGCGCCATCCGCCCGCTTCGTGTTCTGCCCACCAGTTAGGCTCGTTCTCAATCTGCCAGCAGTTGACCTGACTCTTCCAATGACGGACGAGAAGTCTGGTGTGGATCGATGCGCGTTTGAGGTAGAGGGTCCTGTTCTTGTCCGGTTCGAGTCCTTGAGGTAGCATCCTCTGATAGCCGCACGCTACGACGGGCACAACACCGATCCCTTTGCTGGTCAGGGAGTTGACGAGATCGTCCATAGGCCATCGGGAGTAGGATTGGTCGAGCAGTTTGTCTAGCGATGATTCAGGGAGCGAAAATGTTTCGAAGTATTTCCAAGGAAACCAGCAACGAACAAAACCGACCTTGGCTTGGACGAGATTATCTGCGAGGGCGGCTACGGCACGGGCCGCAACGGTCCTAGGCTCTACTTCTCCATGCTCTCTGATCTCTTGAACGTCAGCTTCGTCGAGGATCTTACCCTCGGGCAGACTCACTGACAATAGATGTGGAATGATTATTGACCTTGGAGGAGTTACCCCGCTGTATCTCCAGGGGTCGTCAAGGTTTACTCCGAAGGAAAATCTCTTTGTAAGATCTAGCAAGAGGCGTCGGAAAGGGCTATGAGTGGTTCGTAAAAGGCTTCATCCAAACAAGGAACGAGTTATGTTCCTCTTGTACTCGATACTCAATTTCAGTGGACCGTCGCAAAACGCTCATACTTGCTGGCGGTTCTGTCCCAGACCTCGTTTCCTCGTCGTTCTTAACGAACCGAGAAGCGATGAGGAGTATGATTCCGATTATTGTCAGTGATAGGCCGAGAAAGAATGGAACAGCGTTATCCCACAGGAGCGACGCAGGGCAGCCACCCGCTGGACAATGAATGAGCGTACTCACTAGGAACAGGCCATAGATTAACAGAATTATTCCTAAGACGATGAGAAGAGTCCCTAATCGACGAAGGCTGGTTCGTTTCACGAAATCACCATCAAGACTACAACTATGACTTGTCCTCGCCTATCGGATTGCAATGTAAAGCTGGAGAATCCGAATTGTGCCTGTACCATCAATTCTACGGGTCCAGATACCTAACCCATTTAAGACTCGGACACCTCTGCCGGTCTTCGTTTAGGACACTGGAGGATGCTTTCTACCAGCCAGCAGGCTCCGATGGGGAACCGTTCAACCCTCGTTACGATAGGGAAGAACGGGGAGCTTCGACACCTGTTCTGGCCCAGCCACAACTATCCACAGCATATTCACGGCTCTCTGCCGGGAATTCTGTTCAAGATTGATGGGAAAGAGTCGTTCAGTTGGCTGACGGACGGTCCATGGATTAGAAAGCAGCGATATCTACCGGATAGTACTATTCTCGAAACGGTCTTCGCGCATCCTCAGGGAGTACTGGTCAAGGCCACGGACTTTGTTCTGCCCGACCGGGACGTGCTGGCTCGGGTCTTCGAGGTGACGAACCCGAATGCGGGAAGCTTGGATGCGAGCCTTCTCTACTACAACGACTTCGATATAGCCGAGACCCCAGTAGGTGACGCTTGCTATTATGATGACAAGATGGACTGCATCGTCTCGTACAAGCGAAACTACTGGTTCGTATTCGGATCTGATAGACACTCTTCGAGCCATCAGTGCGGGGTCCATGACGAGGGCTCCGATGCTTTTGTCGACGCGAAGGATGGAAGCCTCTCAGGCAACTCTCTCGCCCTCCACTCCGGGATGAAGGGTGTGAACTCGTGTCTGAAGTGGGACCTGGGTAATCTGGTCCAGGGCGCTAAGGAGCAGTTGACGCTTTTGATGTGCTTTGCCAACAACAGACAGAACGCGTTCAAGATTATCGAGACGACTAGGCAGGACTCGCTTGCCGAGATGGTTAACAATGTCAACCGGTATTGTCAGGATTGGCTTCGGAGGAGTCGAATCACCGGCGTCCCTGAACAGTGGAATGATCTTCT
>WNGH01022539.1_pt1 | contig 10720 bp, 6 predicted proteins | sample 5400631 | NCBI WGS metagenome assembly WNGH01 (sample SAMN13153373, study PRJNA577476) | soil metagenome | isolation source: 115 cm soil or saprolite under Garry oak tree replicate 1 | place: USA:California | collected 2016-06-15 | reverse complement strand
GCCCGAGAACAAACGGCGCGTGGAGCAGCGAAAGCTTGTCCACGTTGGCGGTGAGGCCATTGGTCAGCGCCATGATGATGGAAAAAATCATCGTGGTCGCGCCGACGACCGCCGTGCCGATGAGCACCGGCTTCGCTGTCGCTTTGAACGTGTTGCCCGCTCCGTCGTTGGCTTCGAGCATGTGTTTGGCGCGCTCGAAATTCACGTCGATACTGAAGTCCTTCTTGAGTTCCTGCTTGATGCCGGGAAGTTGCTCGATCAGGGAAAGCTCGAAAACGGATTGCGCGTTGTCGGTCACCGGACCGTAGGAGTCCACCGCGATCGTCACTGGGCCCATGCCGAGGAAGCCGAATGCGACGAGGCCGAACGCGAACACCGGCTCCGCGACCATCAAGCTGGCGAGCCCTCCTTGCGACATCAGGTAGCCGATGGACATCAGCAGCACCATCGAAAGGCCGAGGTAGTAGCCGGAGAAATTTCCCGCGACGAAGCCGGACAAAATTCCCAGCGACGGCCCGCCTTCTTGCGCTGAAGTCACAATTTCTTTGGTGTGGCGCGATTCCACCGAAGTGAAAACCTTCACGAGCTCCGGAATGATGGCGCCCGCCAACGTTCCGCACGTGATGATGGTCGCCAGCTTCCACCACTGCGTCGTGTCGCCGCCGAGCTCTGGAATGATGAGCCACGAAGCGAGATACGTCAGCCCGATGGAGACGAACGAGGTGATCCACACCAGCGAAGTCAGCGGCGCCTCGAAGTTCATATCATCTGCTTTGGCGTATTTCGCTTTGGAGAAAAAGCCGTTGATGAAATACGCGGCCGCGCTCGCCACCAGCATGATGATGCGCATCACGAAAATCCACACCAGCAACTGCACCTGAATCGTATTGGCGAGCGCCGTGGCTTTGGCGATAGCCGTGGCGGAGGCGGTTTGTAGAGTCAAACCCGCGGGAAGGAAGTGCTCCGGTGGAATGGCCAGCAAAATAAAAGTGATCAGCGCGACGCCGGTCACGCCGTACGTTTCAAATCCGTCGGCGGTCGGCCCCACCGAATCCCCCGCATTGTCCCCTGTGCAGTCGGCGATGACGCCGGGGTTGCGCGCGTCGTCTTCTTTAATTTTGAAAACAATCTTCATCAGGTCGGAGCCAATGTCGGCGATTTTCGTAAAAATTCCGCCGGCAATGCGCAGGGCGGCGGCGCCGAGGGATTCGCCGATGGCGAAGCCGATGAAGCACGCGCCGGCATAATCACCTGGTATAAACAACAAAATGATTAACATCATCAAGAGTTCGACGGAGATGAGCATCATGCCCACGCTCATGCCCGCTTCCAGCGGGATGTGGTTTATGGGATACGGCTTTCCGCGAAGAGCGGCGAAGGCGGTGCGGGAGTTTGCGAAGGTGTTCACGCGGATGCCGAACCACGCCACGCTGTAGCTGCCCGCCATACCCAGCAGGCTGAAAACCAAAATAATAAGAACGGCGTTGGGGATGGGCTTGCCAGGAATGGGATGCAGCCAGCCGAAGTACAGCACGATGACGATGGCGATAAAAACCCACAAAAGAAGAAGGAATTTGCCTTGTGTGGTGAGATAGGTTTTGCAGGTTTCGTAGATGAGTTCGGAAATGCCGCGCATGGATTTGTGGACGGGGAGATTTTTCAAGCGCGTGTAAATCACGAGTCCGAAAGCGAGTCCGAGCAAACAGAAGAGGATGCCGAAGAGAAGAAGTTTGTGGCCGTCCATGCCGTGGAAGCTGACCTGAGAAAGGTCGGGGAGCTTCAAATTGGCTTCGCCGCCCGCTTCGTCCGCGCGAGCGGAGGAGGCGGCGAGGAGCGCAACGGCGGCTCCTGCGCCAAAGATGGTGAGTCTCGAAACCTGGGACCGGGCCTTCGTTAGCCAGGTGCGCATTCAGAATCCTCCCTGATGGCAGGGTTGCGGAGCGATGGAACCTGTGAAAGTTCTTGGAACGGGCCGCTTACCGCCACCGTTCTGCTGCCAAGCGCTTTATGGCGCAGGCCGCGAATCATTGTGGCTCGCAAAGTATGGGCACCGGCTAGTAAGCGAGGATACGGCAGCAGGGCCGCCGCACTCCTAAATGACTCGTCCCAATAGTCTGCGAGCCTCGGTAGTTTTTTCTCATTCCACCGGCAAGGGGCCCCGACCGGAGTCGGGGTAAGCTCGCCGCGCGCCGGTCCGAGTTACCCCTCGATACCGCCGGCGAGGCGCCTGCAAGACCGGGCGCCAGGGCAAGTACGAATCGCAGTTTTATAACATTTTGGAGAAAGCCGGTCAAACCGCTCCGCCGCGCAAGCAGTTGTCCGTAGTGACTTGCCGTTTTCATCGCCCCTTGGATTGATATCGCTTCTCCCCTTCCCTGAGGGGCACATCATGAGCAGTTTTGCCAAGCGAGAGCCGCCCTCCGGTCCGAGTTACCCTTCGATGCCGGAGGCGCCTACAAGAAACTGGCCGAACTTTCAGCCCGGCGAGCGCACGCTCGGGAAAGGAGATCCCGCAGCTTCTCCTGCGTATGCGGGAACGCACCAAATTGCGGGCATGAGCAAGCTGACCGTCAGCACAAAAGACGGCAAGCTCTTCATCCTAGCGGAGCCGCTTGGCGCTGATCCGGAAGAACTGGTACCCGAATCCGATACGCAATTCTTCGTCCTGGCCGATGAGGTCACCTTCACGTTTGAATGAGACGAAAAAGGGACCGTTTCTAAGCTCACGATCAAGGCGGGGTCGCAGTCCTTCGAGGCCAAGAAACTGCCCTAAACGCGTACGCGAACTTCCTTCGGCCTCAATGAGTACTTTTTTGCACAGCCAGTGGCTGATGGTAAGATGCGAGATTCATCGCGAACCGACCAGCCTGGTTAGATGAGGGTCACGACAACCAAAGCGGTTACCGAAGCGGCCGAGAACATCGCAACGGGACATGTTGCTGCGAGTCGAGCAGCGTCAGCGGGACTGGCGGCGCGATTGGAAGCTCGACGAAGTCGAGGCCATTTGCCGAAACCGCGCTGGAAAATCACGCACAGGAGCGTTGCCGCAAGCTGATCGTTCCCGAGAGCGTCTTTAGCTTGCAAGATGATATCGCTCCGGTCACAAAAGAGTCTTGCGCTGGTGGAACGCGGGGCGGGTATTATTTTGGACGAAGCCCACGCGATCGGGGGCACAGGGGCCTGCAGGCCGCGGATTGCAGTTCGAGACGGAGTCGCGCAACATCTTGCCGCGGTGGTTCACACTTGCGGGAAAGCTCTCGCGAGCGCAAGCGCGTTTGCTTGCGGAACAGCCTTGTTTGAAGGAGCATCTTATCATTCACGTCCGGACGTTTCGCTTCACCACGGTCATCCCGCCCAATACGGCAGAGCAAATCGGCACGGCCTTGCCGCTCGCGCAGACGATGAACCGTGAGCGGAAGGCGCAGCGGCTCTCTAGCGGCTTGCTCCCGCGAGGATGGGACACCGCTCGATGCGCCGCGTACTTGCAAACCCAAGGATTTGCCCTGCGGGCCGTTCGTACGCCGGCAGTACCGCATGGAAGCGCGTGCCTGCAGTTTTCCTTGACGAGCGGAATCTCCGATGATGAACTGGTGCGCCTGGAGAGCCCCTTGAATAGCTGGCGCGAACAGAAAAGTCGGTCCGCAGCGGTGGGCCGCGCTTGAGACATCATTTCTTAATCACCGGAACCGATACGGGCGTCGGCAAAACCGTTCTTTCCTCGCTTCTTTGCGCGGCGTTGGACGCGGTTTACTGGAAGCCCATCCAAACCGGCACGCTTGAGGGCTCGGATCGCGTGACGGTCATGCGGCTGGCGGGGATCGGCACAGACCGCACACTCGATGAAATTTACAAATTCGTTCCGCCGGTATCCCCGGATCTGGCCGCGCGCTGGGCCGGCGTCGAAATCGACCTGGGCAAGATCAACATGCCCACCAGCCTGATGAATGATTGGCTGGTGGTCGAAGGGGCGGGCGGCGTGCTTGTGCCCGTCAATCAAAAGCAATTCATGCTGGACCTGATGGTGAAATTCAAATTGCCGGTGATTGTGGCGGCGCGGAGCAGCTTGGGAACCGTGAATCACACACTGCTTACACTCGCAGCGCTGCATGCGGCGGAGCTTCCGGTGCACGGCGTGGTGCTGATCGGCGACCAGAATCGCGAAAACCGCGAAACCATCGAGCGCTTCGGGCACGTGCGTGTGATCGGAGAGATTCCCAAATTGCCAAACCTGCACCGCACCGCACTGATGCAGGTGTTCATGAATCATTTTGACCGCGCCGCCTTTGCGCAATAACCTCGCGCCATGAATCCGGCGCCGCGCATCCCTTCAGTCCTTCCGCGTTGGACCTTCCGCCGCTGCACGTCGAGAAAGCGCAAGGCGCTTATCTCAACGCAAAAGACGGGAGAAAAATCCCGGATGTATCGCGAGTTCGTGGAGCACCACAATGCTCCCGGAGAAGTCCGCTCTGTGATGTCCGCACTTGCAGATGAGGTGGGACCCGCTTCCTCGTGGTGGGGAACCTCGACCGGTGTGCGAATCAGCGCATCGCCGCGGCGGTTGCGGCGCGAGCGAGAAAACTGAACCAGGGAGGACCTCTGTCGCGCGTACGATGCAATTGTGGAAGGCATGGTAGACACGGTTCTGAGGATGACCAACGGTTTGCTAGAGTCGACTCCGGTAGAGCGCAGCGTGCTGCCCCCTTGAAGAGAAACTTTTTCGAATGAGGAGAGCTTTTGCCATCCATTTTGAATCAGTGGAAGCAAAAAATAGTTGCCTTTGCGGGCGGCCTCGGTGCGCCCGGGCTGTTCCTGATCTCCTTTTTGGATTCTGCGGGGATGGCCATGCTGGGGTCGGTCTTCGGCTGTGTGTTGTTGTTCTATATCGCCGAGAAGGGCGGGGAAGCGCTTTTCCACAAACACGCGGGTGACCGCGCGCCAGCCATCCGCAATTGGGTGGTGAAGAACGGATTCGGCGGCATGCTTATCGCAGCGCTGCTGCCGCCGCCAACACCCTTCAAGGTCTTTGTTGTGGCTGCGGGGGTTTTTGAAGTGCCGCTGACCAGTTTTATGTCGGCCGTCGCTCTGGCGCGAGTCGTTCGCTACTTCGGGATTGGCTACCTGGCAATTCGCTACGGTAGGGAAGCGATGCCTTATCTGGTGCAGCACAAGTTAGCGGTGACCGTATTTTTGATCCTATTTGGCGTGGTGAGCTATCTCCTTTCGCGAGTGATACTTAGGCACCGGCCATCAGCTGAAAGGTGAACGTCGGGAGCCGCCGAGCTCAAAAGCAGAATTTTCAATGACACACCTGATGGCCCCCTCTTCACACCGGTACGACTGTATGAATCTCAAAACAAGGGGCTTGTCAGTTGGGCGATTCGCAAGTCATGGATTCTAAAGGCAGGGAACTTGCCCAGCCAGATCTGCATCGCGCCCTGATAAGAAAAGCGGCGGCGAGACTGTCGCACTCCCAATTTCGCGGCACTTCCCCGATTGACATCCTCGCCGCCGCAAGCGCGAGGATTCCCACGGCCTCTCGGTTTGTTCCCCCGAGATGGCTTCGGTGGGTTCCTCCCACAACCGCCCTACTTCAGCGGAGGACCACGAAGAGGCTTTACTTTTGGGCTGGCCCGCCCATAGGTCGTTCGGACAGAAGCACGGGCCGCCGCTGCGCGGCGGTTATGTGACCCTGAAACTCTACTAGAGACTAGAGCCCGGAGCCTCGGATCGCACTTGCCCAATTTAATTTAGAATCTCCATTACGACCTGGCTCGGCAGCTAAGGCCGCATTTTCTCTGGAGCGTTCCTGCCCGAACGGAAGCATGGCTCCGGTAGTAGCGATTATGTAGATGGTGGCGGGCGTTGTCCTGAAAAGGAGAATGGCTCATGCCATCAAAAGCCGCGGGAACCGGGGACCCAGGCCAGTTCCTCGGAGAGGATCTTGCCAGAAGGGTCCGTGTCGATGAGCGCTTGGACGCGCACGCTGGAGCTGGAGTCTCGCGAATAGGGGAACGCGCGGAGCATAACGTGGAAGCCTGCCGGCGTCTGCTCCACCGTAGCTTTAGGGAACCGTGCGACCTGGAGAAAACGCTGTGCCACGGCGGAATTCCGAGCGGCGTTGAGCGCGGGGGATGGCTCGGGCTTGTAGGAGGTGGTGGCGGAACTGGGATCGAAATCACTGCCGGGGCCGACAGGAACCTCGACGTCGTAAAGGGCACGTGCGGTTTCGACGATACCGTACCAGCGAAACGGGGAGCTGGATTCGGCGAAGGCGGCGACCTTGTGAGGCAATTCGCCGCGATAGATGCGGGATTGGAGAGAAGCGATGGCGTCGCTGTGGAAAACCAAGCGCACCAAGAGATAAAGGATTACCGCGGCGAGCGCCAGAGTGGCGCCACGCCTGCCGCGAGGATCTTTGCTGCGAGCGCCGATTTCTTCGGTAACCAGACCGCTGAGCAGCGGGAGGAGAATTCCCGCGAGGAGGATTCCCAAGACCCAGAGGTCGAGGGGCGGGAGCCAGTCCATCATGAAGCGGCGGCGGGAGAAAGGCCAGAGGAGTTCCACGCCATCGGTTTGGCAAGTATCGAGGACAAGATGAAAGAGGGCTGCGACGAGTGCCGCTGAGAAGACCGCCGCGACTGGGATGTTCTCGGGGACTTTGGGTTTGAGGAGGAGAAACGGTAGCGTGGCGAGAAGAGTGAACGCCAGGGCGGCGAGGATCGAATGAAAATAGGTGTGAGTGAAGGCGAGGTAGGCAGAAGGGCCGAAGTAGATGCTAAGGAGGTCTACGTCGGCAACCACGCCGGCAAGGACGATCGCGATCGTGGCGCCACGTGAGAGGCGAGGAAAGGCGGCGCGCTGAAGAGAATACGACGCCAGGGCGTGGGTGAGGGGGTCCATACCGGAGAAGTTATCTCATAAAAGCAGCCGTTGAGTTGTAGGTTTTAAGGTGGGAATTCGAAGAAAGGGTCCGGGTGACAAGGAAGGCATCCAAGCGGTTGGGACAGGATTCGATTTCGTTGCGAAATGGGGCGCAGCATTCCCTCACTCCGCTCGGGACAAAGCTGCGTCCTTACACGGAGGCGCTGAAGCGCGCCCCTGCACGAATAGAATCTTATTGCGGGTTTCGGGGGACGAGGAGCTTGAGGGCGCGAGGGACGATGCGAAATTCGACAGGGAGGCGCGCGAGGGGCTCGCCGTCGATTTGCGCGTAGACGGGATTTGCGGCGAGCGGTTCGCAGAGGAGGGATTCAGATTTGAAGAATTCGACGCCTTGGGTGCCGCGAAGCTTGTTGAGCCAGAGCGAAGGCAAGTAGCTGAGATAGCGGAGACCGCTCTGCGTGGAGAGTGTCAGGATTTCGAAGCGGTCTTGGAAGAGATCGGCTTCAGTAGTGATCTTGAACGGGCCGCCGTAATTTTGCGTGCGGCCGACGATGACCAGCGAAGCGTTGCTTTTGCGGCCGCCGCTGATGACCCGGAAATGCCGGAATTTGTAGCGAAAGATTTCGCGGAAGCCTGCCCACCAATAGGCGAGAATGCCGACGCGCGATTTCAGGCCAAGATTGATGGAGTAGACGATTGCGCCGTCAGGGCCGGCCCCAGCGACGCTGAGAAAATATTTTTTCTTTTCAGGCTCCTCGAGCGGAGTTGCCAGGCCGAGAGCGATTTCTTTGACTGTGCCGTGAACCAGTTTCTCCGCAGCTTTGGGAATGTCCCACGGGAGATCGAGTTCCTTGGCGAGGATGTTGGCCGTGCCGCCTGGGAGAAGCGCGAGCGGAACGCGCTGGCCGTTTTGATGGGCGGCGAGGCCGTTGACGATTTCGTTGAGCGTGCCGTCGCCGCCGCAGGCGATGACGAGGCCGCGATTCTCCGCGGCGGCGCGCGCGGCGATTTCGGTGGCATGGCCGGGTCCGGTCGTTTCGGCGAGGTCAGCGTCAATGCCGCGTGCGGCAAAGATGTGGCGCGCCTGATCGAGCAAACGGCGACGCGCACTGCCACCGTTTCCGGCTTTGGGGTTGTGGATCAGCAGGGCGTTTTGTAGTTCGGCGGTCATTTGCTCTGATTCGGTGCGTTCCACTTAGCCAGATCCCTTTCATTCTATATAATGTGGGGCGAATTCGCGCATGCGTTGCTTGACACTGTGCGGAAGAGGGATTGTTCAGCCGCAAAGGGCACGGCCTCGGAATGGCGGGTAGGGCAAGTCGATTTCAGGTCAGCCATTTGACACGAATGCGCGAAAGCGCAAAAGCAGATTACTCGCTGCGCTTGGAATGACAAGAGCGAAATTCGCGCAAGACGGATTTGTCGCTGCCCGTAAAATGACGAACGAGGAGATCCGTGAAGAAGCAAGCAAGAAGAAAAGCGATGGCAAGTCCGCCGCACTCCGAAATGCACTCGGAATAAATGGACGTGTAGGGCGTGGCCCGAAGCGGAGTTTCTCGCCTGCACCGCGGGTTCGAAATGACTGGCGCGCAGACTTACGGAGGTTTTGTGGCGAAAGCAGCACCGGCAAATAGGAAGAAAGAGATCGAAGAGCTGCGCGAAAGGCTGCGCTACCACGAATACCGGTATTACGTGCTGGATGAGCCGGAGATTTCGGACGCCGCCTACGACCGAATGATGGCGCGGCTGAAGGAGCTGGAAGCGGCGCATCCGGAGCTGAGGACGCCGGATTCGCCCACGGTGCGCGTGGGTGGCGCGCCGCGTGAAGGTTTTCAAACCGTTCGTCACGCGCGGCCGGTGCTGAGCCTGGACAACGCGTTTTCCTACGACGCGCTGCGCGAGTGGGACCGCCGCGTGAGAGAGGGAAGCGGCAAGGAAAAAATCGAATACATTGCGGAGCATAAGTTCGATGGGCTGAGCATCTCGCTGCAATACGAGGATGGCCAGCTGGTGCGCGGGGTGACGCGCGGAGACGGAACCACGGGCGAGGACGTGACGCCGAACGTGAAGACGATCCGGTCGATTCCGTTGCGCGTGGATGCACCCGCATTGAAAAAGGCGAAGCTGCAAGCGGATTTCGAGGTGCGCGGGGAGGTGATGATGACGCGCAAGGCCTTCGAAGCGCTGAACCGGCAGCAGGAGCGGATTGGCGGGAAGATCTTCGTGAACCCGCGGAATTCTGCGGCGGGAGCGGTGCGCGTGCTCGATCCCACGATCACGGCGTCGCGAAAGCTGGATTTCTTCGCCTACTACTTCCTGGTGGATGGAAATGTGCCGTTCGCCAAGCATTCCGAGGCCCTTGAGGCTTTGAAGCAATTACGGTTCCGCGCTTCAGATGATTGGAAGTTGTGCAACGGGATTCAGGAAGTGATTGCGTATTGCGAGAACTGGGACGACAAGCGCGAGAAACTGCCGTACGAGATCGACGGCGTGGTGATAAAGGTGAATGCCACGTCCATACAAAATGAACTGGGTTACACGGCGAAGGCGCCGCGGTGGGCGATTGCGTTCAAGTATCCGGCGCGTCGGGAAACGACCGTGGTGAAAGATATTCTCGTCAACGTAGGGCGCACGGGGGCGCTGACGCCGGTGGCAGTCCTGGAGCCGGTGCAAGTGGGAGGCGTCACTGTCAGCCGTTCGACGCTCCACAACATGGATGAAATCGAGCGGCTGGGCGTGCAGATTGGCGACACGGTGCTGATCGAGCGGGCCGGCGAAGTGATTCCGCACGTGCTGAAGGTGGTGAAGCCTGGGAAAGACCGGAAGCCGTTCCATATGCCGAAGAATTGCCCGGAATGCGGGAGCGCCATTCATCACGTGGAAGGGGAAGTGGCGTACCGCTGTGTGAATGCGGCGTGCCCGGCGAAGAGGAAAGAATCGATTCTGCATTACGCGGGGCGGCACGCCATGGACATTGACGGGCTGGGGGAGAAGATTGTGGACCAGCTCGTGGACAAGGGGTTGCTGAAGGATGTTGCGGGTTTGTACGCGCTGAAAAAGGAGCAGGTGGCGGCACTGGAGCACATGGCGGAAAAGTCCGCGCAGAATTTGCTGGAGGAGATTGCAGCGAGCAAGAAGAATTCGCTGGCGCGGCTGAATTATGCGCTGGGGATTCAGCTTGTGGGCGAGCGAACAGGGCAATTGCTGGCGGAACAGTTTTCCTCGCTGGAGGAGTTGGCGGCGGCAAAACAGGAGGAACTCGAACAAGTACCGGAAGTGGGTCCGAAGGTGGCGGCGAGCATCGCGGAGTTTTTCTCGGAGCCGGCGAACCGGCAGTTGATCAAGAAACTGGCGAAGGCGGGAGTGCACCCCACGGCAGAAAAGCGCGAGGTCAAGAGCGATAAGTTGGCAGGGAAGACGTTTGTCTTTACTGGAACGCTGGCGAATCGAACGCGGGAGGAAGCGGGAGCGATGGTACAACAGCACGGCGGAAAACTGAGCGGGTCGGTGAGCAATAAGACCAATTATGTGGTGGTGGGAACAGATCCGGGGTCGAAATATGACAAGGCGAAAGAGTTGGGAGTGACGATACTGAACGAGAGCGAGTTTGAGAAGCTTCTCGATTTGAAATGAGAGAGTCTAGCGGCGGGGGTGGCCCCTGCTTTACGGCGAAAAGGTTTTGAGAATACCGACATGAGTCCGGGTACCGGCCTCTGCAAAATCCAGGGCAAAATCACATAATAAAGATAACCGCCAAGAATTAGGAGCCACAGGAGGCGCTCCAGCCAAAGCGGTATCGGTGTGTGCACACCAATGGAGCCCGATACGCGCCTCCTCC
>WNGH01007050.1_pt1 | contig 10720 bp, 11 predicted proteins | sample 5400631 | NCBI WGS metagenome assembly WNGH01 (sample SAMN13153373, study PRJNA577476) | soil metagenome | isolation source: 115 cm soil or saprolite under Garry oak tree replicate 1 | place: USA:California | collected 2016-06-15 | reverse complement strand
TTGAGCGATTATGGCCAGCGTAAGTTTCCATTCTCAAGCCCGGCATAACTTCATAATTGGCGTCCTTCAATTCCATCTGACCTGATGCTTTCAGAGGTTGCCAATTCTCGGCTAGATAACTGGCACGATCTCGTTCCGACGGAGCTTCCGCGTGTTCATATTCAGCGCGAGAAATAAAATGGCGCGCGTTTGGAAAAGAAGGGGCTGGCGTTCCTGACTGGTCCAACTTTGTGTTGCCGCCGGCATGATCGAAATGCAAATGAGTATTGATCACGATCGTTATTTCGTTCGCATTCACGCCGGCGATAGCTTGCAGCGACTTATCTAATGATCGTTTGCGATCGATGCCGTACATCGCGACGTGTTTTTCAGACCACTTATCGCCAATGCCGGTTTCGATCAAGACCCTTTCGGAACCCGTATCGATGAACACACAATTCATGTTCATGCGAATTCGATTCTGTTCGTCGGGTGGAAAAGTCCGAGACCAAAGATTGCGCGGCACGACTCCAAACATCGCGCCGCCATCGAGCCGAAACTCACAGTCAGGAACAATCTCGACTCGATAATCACCAAGATTCATTGGACTCAGGTTGCAGGGCGTTGGGTGTAGGGCGTAACAAGACTGGCGTGGACGTAATTATGATCACTACACCCGGACCCCTAACCCGTCACCGCAACCTATTTCCTTTCACTTTTTGCAGGCGCTTTCCCTTTCGGTGCCGGCGAAGCTGAAGCCGGCGGCGGCGCTGGCGCGGCTCCCGGCGGCAACCCCTCTTGCATCTGTTGCGGCGGCGGCATGGTGACGGAAAAATTCTCGGCGATGGTGATGTGGCTCCCCTGACGCTTTACGATCTCGTCAATCAGAGTCTTTTCCTTCTCCTGCTCGACGGCATCGCGCGCTTGATCCTTCGAAGATTTGGGTGGGCCGAACGGGTTCTGAGCGCCGGAAGCAATCAAAATGTGCCGCGCGTGAACCTGCTCTTCAGGTTTACCATCTTTCGTCTCAGTCCGTTTCTCTTCGACCTTGATGATATGGAAACCAAACTGCGATTCGACGATGTCGCTGATTTGTCCCGGCTGCAAAGCAAACGCGGCTTTATCAAATTCAGCCACCATCTGTCCGTGACCGAACCAGCCGAGATCGCCGCCTTTGTCCTTGCTGCCTGGATCGGTCGAAAACTCTTTCGCTAACGAAGCGAAGTCTTCCCCGGAGCGCGCGCGCTTTAGCACCTCTTCGGCCTTCGTCCGCGCCTGTTTTGTGTCCAGTTCGGGATGCTTGGCTATATAAGCGTTAATCTCCGCCTCGGTAGCCTTCGTGTTTGGAATCAACGTCTCCTGCGCATAAGTAGAAGCCAACACGCGAGCCTGCTCCAGCATGATTTGCAACTCAACACCGCGCTTCCTATCAATGCCAGCGGCGGCTCCCTGGCGCGCGCCCAACAGCACCTGACCCAACTGTTGCCTTATGTCTTTCATCTGCTCTTCGGGAATTTGCTGCCCGGCCATCATAGGATTGCGCGCTTGGGCGTCCTTCAAAAACTGAGCGAGGAATTCTTCCTGACCAGGTTCTTTGAAAAACGCCTCGATCTCGGCCTCGGAAGCAGCGCCGGGACCTCCGGTCTTAGATTGGTTGTAGTTCTGCGAGATCACAATCGCGCGCACCAGATCGAGTTGGCGTTTAATCTCGGGGCGATACGCTATGCTTTTCGACCTGGCTTCTTCAGCGACCGCCAACAGTTCGCGCACGTTCTTCGCGAAGTCTTTGCGAGCTGATGCGTCCGTAGCCAGACGCGTCCGCGTCTGTGGCGCCTGGTCAGAAGCGATTAGCGACATGTCTTCGGTGGTCAGGTTTATCGCGGCCGCGTGTCCGACCCTCAACTGCCAAAAGATCAGGCCGAGGGAAAACACAATGCCACACCCGGCGACGATCCATGCTTTAGTTTTTGAATTCAAAATAAGACTCTTCCTTTCAGATTAAGACTTTGATGGTACGCAGGCATCCCTGCCTGCTGCTCGCCAGGCGAGCGTCAGTGCCGCGACGATGCAAGCTGGAAACGTGCGTACCGGTTCACGGCTGCTGAACCAATTCCAGTAGTACTCCACCTGTCGATGATGGATGAACAAACGCCACAAGGCAACCGCGCGCGCCCACTCGCGGTTCTTCGTCAATCAAACGCGCACGGTTCCGCTTTAGTGTGGCGAGCGCGCCTCGGATATCGTCAACACGCACGGCGATGTGATGAATTCCCGGTCCGCGCTTCTCCAAGAACTTTGAAATCGGGGAATCGTCTGAGGTTGCTTCCAATAGCTCGATGCGTGATTCGCCGATCGCCAGCATCGCCACGCGGACTTTCTGTGCGGCAACTTCTTCGGTTTCAGTTATCTCGAGATTCAGTACTTCGCGCCAAAATCTCGCCGTTTCATCAATTCCACGCGTCGCGATGCCAATATGATCGATCGTCACTTTGTGATGAGTTCCTCGATGGCCGAATAAGGATCGCGCTTTTTATTCGCGACGTCAGCCGCCAAACGATCAAGTTTCTCTGATGTCGAATCGCTGTGAAGCGCTTCCGATAGCAAGCGCTCGCGCAACAACTCCAGAATTCTCCAACGCGCAATTGCTTGTCGCCGCTCGTTTGAAGCTGGCGCTGACTGCTGAGATTCGCGCGCGCGATCGATCGCCTCAGCAAGTTCCTCAATTCCCCTGTTTTCGATCGCCACGGTCTTAACGATCGGAGGCTGCCACTGATCTGTGCTAACAGCGAGCGACAGCAAACCTTCTAACTCCTTCTCTGTCCGCAGGACACCATCACGATCGGCTTTGTTGATAACCAGCACGTCACCGATCTCCATAATGCCGGCTTTCATCGTTTGCACATCGTCGCCCATGCCGGGGACCAGCACGACTACGCAAACATCGGCGGTCTTGGCAATCTCAATCTCATCCTGGCCGACGCCCACGGTCTCGACCAGGATTTTTTCGTAACCAGCCGCGTCCAGAATCGCAACTGCGTCGACGGTCGCGCGTGCTAAGCCGCCAAGCTGTCCGCGTGTGGCCATTGAACGAATGAAGACGCCTTTGTCCAGAGAGAGCGTCTGCATCCGAATACGATCGCCCAAAATTGCGCCGCCGGAAAATGGGCTGGAAGGATCGACCGCGATGATGCCGACGCGCTCGCCGCGCCTCCGGTACAAAGCAGCCAGTTTATCAACCAGCGAAGACTTCCCTGCTCCGGGCGCGCCGGTAATTCCAACGATCAAAGCGCGGCCTGTGCGCGGGAAGATTTGCTTCATCAGATCGGAAGAGTCAGGCGCGCCGCCCTCGACCTTTGAAATCGCGCGTGCAACAGCATTCACGTCTCCAGCAGCGACGCGTTCGATAAGCCGATCATTCATACCTACGCCTGCCGCAAAACCTCTCGCGCAATAATAATTCGCTGGATCTCAGATGTGCCTTCGCCGATCGTGCACAGTTTTGAGTCGCGCCAGAATTTTTCCGCCGGATAGTCTTTCGTATAACCATAGCCGCCGTGAATCTGAATCGCTTCTTCGCAAACGCGCACGCTTATTTCCGAAGCGAACAGCTTGGCCATCGAAGATTCTTTGGTTGTCTTCTTTCCGTGATCCTTCATCCAGGCCGCGCGATACATCAACAACCGCGCGGCGTCGATTTGCGTGGCCATATCCGCAAGCTTGAATTGAATTGCCTGGAACTCCCGAATCGGTTTGCCGAACTGTTGCCGCTCACCTGAGTAGCGAAGGGCTGATTCATAAGCGCCCTGAGCGATGCCCACCGCCAGCGCAGCTATGGAGATTCGTCCACCATCCAGAATCTCCATCGCGTTGACAAAGCCCATCCCCTCTTCCCCCAAACGATTCTCGTCCGGGACGAAGCAATCTTCGAAGACCACGCTCGCCGTTTCAGAGGCGCGCAAGCCCAGCTTGTTCTCTTTCTTTGACGGCGAGAATCCTTTCATTCCCTTTTCAAAGATGAACGCGGTGATCCCTTTGCTGCGCCTCGAACGATCACTGGAAGCGAAGGCCACGCAGGTGTCGGCATGAATCGCGTGCGTAATGAAGTTCTTCGAACCGTTGATTACCCAACCGCCATTCCTTTGGGCGGCGGTCGTTCGAGTGCCCGAAGCATCGGAGCCCGCGCCCGGCTCGGTTAATCCCCACGCGCCGAGACGTTCGCCTCTTGCCAGCGGCGCCAGATACTTCTGTTTCTGCGCCTCTGTTCCGAACTGGTAAATGTGGTTCGAGCAAAGCGAGTTGTGCGCAGCGACGGAAATGCCAACCGATCCATCGACCCGCGAAAGCTCTTCAATCGCTGTCGCGTATTCGACGTAACCGAGATCCGCGCCACCATACTCTTCAGGAAATAGGATCCCCAGGAGTCCGAGTTCGGCGAGCTTCGGTTGTAACTCAATGGGAAAATGCTGCGCCTCGTCCCACTCAAGAACGTGCGGCGCGATTTCCGCTTCAGCGAACTCACGCACGCTCATCTTCATCTGCAATTGTTCTTCTGTAAGTTCGAAGTTCATCTAGGTCATCTAAGTCGCTCGCGGTTCAACCTGTGATAAGCCTAACACTCAAACGACAGGCAATGATGCCTGTCGCGACGTTATGAAGCCATAACATTGTAACCCAATACATGCTCAGTCAGAACCGCCTGCGGTAGCGGGCGGTTGATCGCTGATATTGTTTAGCTCTCTATGACGACCGATCAACCGCCCGCTACCGCCGGCGGTTCTGACTCAATCGCTTAACTTCAATTTCCTTCAGCCTGCGCCATTTGCCTAACGGCAATCCCTTATCATCCAGAGTCCCGATCCGCGTTCGCCTCAACTTAACAACCGAATGACCAACTGCATCGAACATCCGACGAATTTGCTGATTGCGCCCCTCATGAAGAGCCACTTCAAACCACGAGTTCGCCTTAATCTCGCGCAACTTGCGGACTTCAGCCGGCGCCGTTCGTTCACCCTTACCAATCGCGATGCCTCGGCGCAAGCGCTCGATTGCACTCTCCGGCGGGACGCCTTTCACCTTAACTTCGTAGACCTTAGCAATCCGATTCCTGGCAGAGGTAATTAGATTTGTAAACTCGCCATCATTGGTGAGCAACAACAAACCTTCGGTGTTGAAATCGAGGCGGCCCACGGGATGCAAACGGCCGAGCCGTGACGGAATTAAATCAGTTACTAACGGCCGCCCCTTAGGATCCGCCATGCTGCTCAAATAACCCTTTGGTTTGTTCAGCAGGACGTAAACGTGTTCATGTTTCTGAAGTAGCGGATTGAGCAGACGGCCTTTTACTTTGATGTGATCAGTTTCAGGATCGGCCTTGGCCCCGAGCTCGGTAACCATTTTCCCATTAACCGTTACCTCGCCTGCGGCGATTAGTTCCTCGGCGTGACGGCGTGATGCAATACCCGCTGCGGCGATTAATTTTTGGAGGCGCTGCTGCATCACTCGCCATCGCCAGGAGATGAATCAGGCGTATCCAGATGCATTGCCCCACGAATGATTTGGCGCACCTTCTGGCACTTTTCAAGGGCCTCGCGGGCTTCGTCCAGATCGGCCGACTCACCCGGATATCTGTACTCAACGGCGAAAGCGCTCAGAGCGTTTAAATCCGCCGTCATCAATGTCCAAGCGGGTTCAACTGAAAGCGCCGAATTGAGCAGATCAGAAAGGTCGTGAGTCTTTCGGAAGGGGATATCGGCCTCCTGCACTCACTGGTGATTGGCTTCATACAAGGTGCGGCCCTTCTCGACAATCTCGCGCATAAAACAGTCGTTCATGGCTATGCGTTCCGCTACTTGCTCCGGCGTGCGGACGATTAAATCGAGCGGCATTTGGGCATTGATTCGGTTGCGGATTTCAATCGCTTTACGCACCGCTTTTCCCTTAAAGGGGAGCACGACCAGGAGGTCGACATCCGAGTCATCACTCGGTTCCCCATAGGCATACGATCCAAAGAGGATTATTCTCTCGGGGTTGAACTCCCGCGCTATTAGGGAAGTGAAATCTCTTATCTTCTTCATCTCAACCATGGAACCCCAGACCTCTTTTACGAATCGGCTCCGCCAGCCAGATCCTGAAAGTCTTCGACGCTCGGAAGCTCAGAAAGATCTTTTAACCCAAATTGAATTAGAAACTCTTTCGACGTGCCATACATCATTGGGCGGCCCACAGTTTCTTTTCTGCCTTTGGCCACAATCAAGCGCTTGTCCAGCAACGTCTTAATTGCTGAGGGCGATTGCACGCCGCGAATTTCCAGAATCTCCGGTACGGTCACGGGTTGTTTGTAAGCGATGACCGCCAAAGTTTCCAGCGAAGCCAGCGATAGTTTCGCGCTTGGCTTCGATTTCAGATAGGCTCGCACATTTTCGTGGTGCTCCGGCCGAGTCGCGATTTGCCAGCCCCCGGCAATCTCGCGTAACTGCAAACCGCTCGCCCGAGCATCGTATTCTTCGACCAATTCTGCGAGCGCTTTTTCGACCGCCTCCCGATCGACGTCGATCACATCGGCAATCGTTTTGGTGTTGATAGGTTCATCCGCGACAAAGATCAGCGCCTCAGTAATCGATTTCAGTTCGGCGGTGCTGATTTCGCGGCGGCCCTCGATGGCACTGTCTTCGTGGGCGACGGCCTCTTCGGTTGCCATTTTTGCTTTACCCATAGGCTTGGCCGGTCGCTACCGCTCCCGGTACTGTAACTATGCTGGGCTCGCTGACCGCGCAACGATTTCACCAAATGTTTCGCGCTGCACTAGCGAGATCTCGCTTAACCTCACCAATTCAAGCACCGACAGAAACGCCGTGACTAACTCTCGTCGCGAGCTGGTGCGTTCGAAAAACTTCATCAGATTCAGTTCGCCGGCGGATCGCACCATGTTCCGCAACCGCTCGATCATCTCAGCCATAGTGACTTCCTCGCGCTCGATCTCCATCATTATCTCTTCTTTTTTCCGGGCGAGGATTTCCTGAAACACCCGCAGCAAATCAAACAAACCAACGGCGACCTCCGGATTGTTCTTATCAGTCTCGATCTCCGCGCGCGTAAAGACAGCTTGCTCGACAGTCGCGCGCGACCAGAGCATCTGGGCCGCGGCTTTGAATTTTTCGTGCTCGAGTAGCAGGTCCACCAACTCGGCGCGCGGATCGATTTCTTCCTCCGCTTCAGCCAGCGGATCGCGCGGCAAGAGCATTCGCGATTTCAGTTCGATTAGCTGGGCAGCCATCACCAGGAAATCCCCGGCCATCGTCAGATCCAGCTCTTGCATAAGATTCAGATAGCGGAGGTATTCGTCCGTGATGCGGGCTACGGGAATGTCGTAGATGTTGATCTGTTCCTGGCGAATCAGGTACAGCAGCAAATCGAGCGGGCCTTCAAACTCGCCAAGTGTGATCTGTAATTGATCGTTGTCGCGATCCGGGGCGATTTCCGGACTCGCGCCGGCGACATTGATCGTCTGCGGGGTCTCGTTTGCTTCCGGAACCAGTGCCGCGTCAATCTTACCCTGTGCCAGATCGTCCATAATTTCGAATCTCGTCGACGTGCAACCTTGATCGTTCTCGAGAAGACAACCTAAAGGTTGCACGCTGAACTCTGATCTTCACGGTTCAGAGTTCAAGCTTTAGCTTGCGCTCTTCGCTCCAATCAAACCCATATTACGTTTAGCTTGCGCAAGCGTTGGGCCCGCGATCGATTGCGCGCGCGCGACTCCTGCTTTCAGAATCTCGTCCAGTTTATCATCATCAATGCCGCGGACGCGTTCCTGAAATGGCTGCCAGAACTCGATGGTAACGTCAGCCAACTCTGCTTTGAGCTGCGCATATCCTTTACCGGCAAAGTGTTCCTCGATTTCTTCAGGACTCTTCTGCGTGAGCAACTGATAAATCGTCAGCAAATTGTTTATTGCCGGCCGGGTCGAATCAAATCGAATCTCGGTGCCTGAATCAGTCACGGCGCGTTTGAATTTGCGGCGGACAGCATCCGCGTCGTCGAGCAGCATGACGCAACCGGCAACGCTTTCTTCATCGGACTTCGACATCTTCTTCGTCGGATCCGCCAGAGACATGATGCGTGCGCCGACTTTCGGAATGAAGGCGTCGGGCACGCGAAACGTCTCGCCATAATCGCGGTTGAAACGAATCGCGATGTCGCGGGTCAATTCCAGATGCTGCTTCTGATCTTCGCCCACCGGAACCAGTTCTGTTTGATAGAGGAGAATGTCTGCGGCCATCAACACCGGATAATCGAAAACACCGACGCCAACGTTCTCCTGCTGCTTGCGCGCCTTGTCCTTGAACTGCGTCATTCGCTCGAGCTCCGACATGCGCGTAATACAGTTGAGCAACCAGGTCAATTCCGCGTGTTCTGAAACATCGGATTGCACGAAGATCGTCGAGACTTCCGGATCAATTCCGACGGCGACGTAGATGCGCGCCAATTCGCGCGTCTTCTCGGCAAGGATCTTGGGGTTCTGCGCGTTAGTAATAGCGTGCAGGTTGACGATGCAGAAAAAGCTTTCGTACTCGCGCTGCAAGGCTACCCAGTTGCGTAGTGCCCCCAGGTAATTACCGAGGTGAATGTTTCCGGTGGGCTGCACGCCGCTGAAGATCCGTTTGGGCATTATCGCGATGGCTAGGCGTTGCTAGAGTTCAAGAAGATAAATAACTACCTGCATAACCGGTCGAAACACGATCTGCAGGAAGCCAGAACTGACCAACAGCAAAAGGATGATGAAGCCAAATCTCTCGAGCGCTTCCAGGGCAGGTTTCATGCTGTCGGGCAAAATCGTCCAGAGGACTTTACTGCCGTCGAGCGGTGGAATTGGTACGAGATTAAAGACTGCCAGCGACACGTTAACAGTTAAGGAAGTCCAAAGAAATAGCCCGACCGGTTCGGACACCGAAGACAGTACGGCTCCCTGGTCGAACAAGTGCGACCACTGAAAAGCTATCTTGAAGAGAACGAGAGTGACGATCGCAATCGTCAGGTTTGCCAGAATGCCGGCAATCGAGACCATCACGTTCGCCAGGTCTTTATTGCGCCAACGCAAAGGATTCACCGGGGTCGGCTTACCCCATCCAATCAGCGGAATCCTCGCCATACCACCGCCCATGCTTCCGAAGATGAAACTGGCGATCGGAATCAGCAGGGTCCCGATGGGATCGGTGTGGGCAACCGGATTGAGCGTGATGCGTCCCAGCAGACGTGCGGTATCGTCACCGAACCTGTTCGACATCCAGGCGTGCGCTGCTTCGTGTGCCGAGATTGCAAACAGCAACACGACCATGTAGATGACGAGCTGGGCGATTAGTCCGGAGGTGATCAAGGTAGATTCAAAAGAAGCTCAAAGTAACATTGCAGGTAATGAGAGTCAAAACCTAATGGTCAGAACCGCCTGCGGTAGCGGGCGGTTGATCTCCAATTATGACGGATTAGCAATGTCTCGAGATCAACCAACCGCCCGCTACCGCAGGCGGTTCTGACAAAGCCTAAACCTGATCCAGAAGTATGCCGTAAATTCCGAGCGGCAAGCTATAAACCGCTTCATTAGTCGCCACGACCAGCTCACCGTTCGGACTGAATGCGAGACCAACCAGGTTCATTCCCGCAACGACAATCCTTGCGTCTTTGCCATCCGGCGAAATCCGCACGATGCCGCGGCGTCCTCGTAAGGAAGCCACTACGTACAGATTACCGTCGCGATCGAAAGCCAGACCTTGAGGCCGTCCGAGACCGCGAAAGAAGACGCTTCCCCTTCCGTCGTCATCGAAGCGGGTGATTGAATCGAAACTCGAAACCGTCGGGCCAGTTACATACAGCGCATCGTCGGGTCCACAGGCCAAATGATAGGCCGACACTGAAGGCTCGAGTTCGGCCCACGGCACTGCTTCGCCAATCTCGTTCACCCGATAAATCTTGCCGCCGCGATCGCCGGCGAACATCTCCCCTTGCCGATTGAAGGCGAGGCCCGTGGCGATACCCAACTCTCCTGCAAACATGACAACTTCCTTCAACGGAGTGACGCGATAAATAGTTCCGTCGAGCCTGCTGGTAACGAACATGCGTCCAATTCGATCGAAGGCTATGCCGGTAGGATTGATAATATCGCCGGAGAACTCTTCGATATCCCCATCCGAACTGATTCGATAGAGTGATACCAGCACGTGCTCGCCGCGCGCACCTGATTTCGTGACAAATAGCGACCCGTCAGTGGGATCGAAAGCTGGGTTCGCGACGGGATGAAGGTCGCCCGCCAATTTTCGGCCGGTAATGAATCGTGCAGGTTTAGCTGACTTCCCATTCGCATCAACTGAAACTTCAATCTCACCGCCATTATTGAGTTCAGGAACCAGGGCCAATGCGCGCCTTCCGGTCGCAGCCACGATATGTGCCGGTTCGCCGCCAAACCAAGCCTGAAGAGCGTGGCCGCCTTTGCTGGTTGCCCCGCTGACTTCGATTACCACTTCTCCTCCGGGAATGCCGGCGGGGGGATCGATACGCTCAATTTGTTTAGTCTTCACCATTTCGGTCCAAATCAAAGTGTACATGGTAGCTAGGGTGGACGTTGATGTCTAATTCGCCAGTCCGATCACGGTGTCAGAACCGCGAGCGGTAGCGACCGGATCATGGATGGAGCTTGAACACGGACCGAGTGACCTGAATGATCCGGTCGCTACCGCTCGCGGTTCTGACA
>WNGH01022319.1_pt1 | contig 10721 bp, 8 predicted proteins | sample 5400631 | NCBI WGS metagenome assembly WNGH01 (sample SAMN13153373, study PRJNA577476) | soil metagenome | isolation source: 115 cm soil or saprolite under Garry oak tree replicate 1 | place: USA:California | collected 2016-06-15 | reverse complement strand
CGTGAAGGCGCTCGACGAAACGATCAAGCAGAAGCTGAGTCAGCGTCTGGCCGTCGGCCTTTCTAGCGGAGCCTGAAAGCGCGACCAGCCTCGTGTCTCAGCCGCGCGTGACGTGCGCCGAGACGCAGCGCCACCGCCCGGCCGCGCGCCCCCAGATGTCCGTGTAGCGCCCCGCGCCGGCGGCGCCATCGGGCTTTGTGTACGCGGTACGCGCGTGGATGATGCCGATATCGCCCACCACCTGGATCCGCACGTCTTCCGCGCGCAGCTTCGAGACCGGGCTCGGCTTGCCCATGACGGCGATGAACGCCGCTCGATCGGAGAACGAGCCGTCCGCGTTGCCGTTCACGAACTCCGGCGCGAGGTTCGCCTCGAACCAGCGGACATCCGACTCCTGGACCGAACGGATGTAGTGCTGGTTGAGGTCGGCGAGGGTCGCACCATCCGGCGCGATCGGGGCGGCGGTCGTGACGTCGGCGGTCTTCGTGGCTCCGGTTTGCGGCGGCGCCGGACGCAGGGCGAAGTGCGCGGAGACGCACTGCCAGCGTCCGCCCAGGAACCCGTACACGTCGGTGTAGTGACCCACACCCTCCTGGCCGTCCGGCTTCGTGTACTGGAAGCCCGAATCGATGATGCCGACGTCACCGACGATTCGAATCCGCGTGTCGACGGCCGCCATGTCCTTGCTGGGATTCGGCCGGCCGATCCGGCTCAGGAATCCGGCACGGTCTTCCAGCGATCCGTCGGGGCTGCTGGCCATGAAGCACGCCGCCAGATGCGCGTCGAACCAGCGGCCGTCCGACGCCAGGGCGGCCCGGACGTAGCTGCGGTTCAGCTGCTCGAGTGTCTGCACGTCGTTGGCGCGCGCCCGCTCGTTCTCGACCGTGTTGCCCATATCTGTTCCTCCGTCGACCCGCGATCTCGCCGCTTGTTAGCGGCCGGCAAAGTCCGCCTTCGGCCCGAGGCGCGATGCGACGCTTCTCGGCAACAGCACGGTCATCCGGCCTTCGCTCCGCATCCGACCGGCGATCGAGCCGGCATCAGAGCTGTAGCCCCAATAGACATCTCCGCGCACGGGACCGCGAATGGCGCCGCCGGTGTCCTGCATGACGAGGAGCCGCTGGAAGGGCCGGTCGGGCTTCGTCGTGTCCGGATCGGGGGCTATCGTTTCGAGCCAGACCGGTATACCGAGTGCGTGCACGGTGAGATCGACGGCCAGGCTTGCTTCGGGTGTCAGCGTCACGCCGTGGGCTCCCGCCGCCCCCAGAGAAGGATCGCCGATCGGCTGCTCCTCGAAAAAGACATAGGACGCATTCGCGTTCATCAGCTCCTGGGCTTCAGCCGGGTGCTCGAGGAGCCAGGCGCGTATCGACTGCATCGAAACCGCCTCGCGCTTCAGCTCACCGCGCTGGATCAGTACGGCCCCGAGGGCGGTGTAGGGCCGGCCGTTCTGCGCCGCGTATGCCGCACGGACGACGGTTCCGTCGTCCAGCACCACCCGACCCGACCCCTGGATCTGTAGAAAGAACGCGTCGATCGGGTCGTCGACAAAGAGGATCGGCACGGCCGTGCCCAGTGCGCCTTCGATTTCCGCTCGAGGCGGGTACGGAACCAACCGGCCGTCCGCCACCTTCCCCACGATCCGCTGCCCCTTGAGACTTTCGCGGAAGAGGCCCAGGTCGACGTTCACCAGATCGCCGGGCACAGCGTAGAGCGGCGTTTGATAGGCGCCGTGGCGCGTGCGGCTGCCCCTGAGCTGCGGCTCGTAATAGCCCGTGAAGAGGCTCACGCCCGAGTCGTTCCCGACGCGGTACGGCACGAATTCGAGCTCGAAGAACCCGCGCGCCGGCTCAGGGCCGTCGCTCGACACGAGCGAGGCCGCGCCGCAGACCTGGCGCCACTCCACAGCGACACCGGCGTAGTTCACGCCTCCGAGCGGAGCATCGTCGGACTTGGCCGCGAGCACGGCGCACGAGCGCAAGAACGCCTGCAGGGCGCCTCGGGGATCGCCTTGCGCCCAGCCTTCGAGCTCGCTGAATTGCATGGCGTCGAGCCGAAGAGAAGGTGGAGCGGCCGCCGGCGGCGGCCCGGGCGCCGGCGCCGGGGCCGAGCGGGGAGCGCCGGGTGGCGCCGGTCGCAGCATTCCGCAACCGGCGAGGACTAGGACAGCGAGCGCGCCGGCCAGGGCTCGCGATTCGAGAAGGGAGAGACGCCGGCGGCTCAGTCTTCGCTGAGCCACACGTCCTGGAGCTTCTGGTTCGAGTAATGATTCGGCGGCGCCACGTAATTCTTCACCTTTGTCCAGTGCACCACGCTCCGCGCCCACCAGATGCCCGGGATGTAGTACACGTGCCCGAGCACGATTCTTTCGATCTCGGTGATGAGCTTCTTCCGTTCCGCGGGATCCAGAGCCCTCGACTGGCGGGTGAAGAGGTCGTCGAGCCTCGGATCGGAGAATCGACCCCAGTTGTTGCTGTCGCCCGTCGTGTACCGCTCGAGGAACTGGTCGGGGTCGTCCATGAAGTTGAACGAGGGGTTCACGATCAGCTCGAAGTTGCCGGTGTCCCGGCCATCCGCGAACCAGGACGCCGACTCGAGCGGCCGGTGCTCGGCCTCGACACCGATCTTGCGCCACTCCTGGATCACGAACGTGCCGAAGTCGAGGTACGGGACTCGGACGTTGCGGTTCTTCAACACTACTTTCAATCCGTTGGGGTAACCGGCCTCGGTCAGGAGGCGCTTGGCCTCGGCGCGGTTCTTCTCCATGTCCTTCCCGAAGCCCGGAAACTTTGGCAGCTCGGCATCCGACAGCGCCCACTCCGTTCCGGGACGCATCAGCCCGCCGACGTCCTTGAGGCTCGCGATGGGGTAGAGCACGCGACTCGCGGTGTACCGATCGAGACCGAGCGTCAACGCCTTACGGACGCGTTCGTCGGTGAAGGGCTTGATCTTCTGGTTCACCGAGATGCCGAAGATGCCCGTGGCCGGCGTATCCTGCACGACCACTTTATCGCCCAGCTGTTTCCGGATCGCCTCGACCTCGGACAGCGGCAAGGTGCGGAACTCGATGTACGCGCGACCCGAGCGAATGGCCGCCGCCCGCGCCGACGTCTCGGTGCTGACGAAGAACTTGTAGCCGTCGAGATACGGGCGGTCCTTGATGAAGTAATCAGGGTTCCGCTCGCCCTCGAACGTCGATCCGGGCGTGCGGCTCTTGAACTTGAAGGGCCCGGACCCGACGATGTTCGTCTTGAAGTAGTTCGGATCCTTGTCGAGGTACTTCTTCGGATAGATCACGCTCCACGGCGAGGCCAGGTTGCCCAGGAGCGACGCCGATGGGTGCTTGAGCTTGAACACGATGGTGGAGGCATCGGGAGTCTCGATGCTGGTGATCGCGGCATAGGTGTTCCTGCGGATGCTGCGGACACCCTCCGGCGGAAACACGATTTTCTCGTAGGTCGCCTTGACGTCCGCCGCCGTCAGCGGCGAGCCGTCGTGAAAGCGTATCCCCTGCCGGAGCTTGAACGTGTACGTGAGCCCATCCGCCGCGATCTTCCACTCGGTCGCCACATCACCGATGACCTTCGGGTAATTGTACGGGTCGATCTGGAGCAGGGTGCTGTAGCACGGCGCCACCAGGTGGAGGGTGGCGAACGTCTCCTCCTGGTGCGGATCGAGACTCGGCGCGTCGGCGGCGATCGCGGCGAGCAGCACACCGCCGCGTCGCGGCGTGTCCGCCGCGCGGACCGGAGGAGCCGCCGAAAAGAGGACGGTGATCGCGGCTACGGCCGCGAAGACAACGAGCGTGCGATGACTCCTCATGATCTCAGTCCTCCGCCGGGCGTCACGATCACGCCTCCGGAGGCCGAAGTCAAGCAGGAGGATGCCGCCGGCGAAATCCCGCTACCAGCCGCGAAGAGATGACAGCGCGGCGGGCAGGAACCTCCTCGATCCGAACCGGATCAGCTGCAACGTGATATTGTCCGGGCCTCCCCGCTCGTTCGCCAGCGACACCAGCTGCTCGCAGGCTCGGTGCGGCGGTCGGCTCTCTGCCAGCTTCCGGATCTCGTGAGGTCTCACCTGTCGCGTGAGGCCGTCCGTGCAGAGCACCAATGTGTCTCCGCTATGGAGCGCCAGCGGCCCCTGGACATCGATCGTCACGTCCCTGGCGAGTCCCAGAGCCTGCAGGACCACGTGGGCGCTCGGGTGGTGCTCGGCTTCGGTCGGGCTGAGCACGCCGTCACGGACCAGCTCGGCGACGAGCGAGTGATCCTCGGTCAACTGACGAATCTGGCGGCCCCGGACGAGGAAGGCCCGACTGTCGCCAACGTGGGCCAGGAACGCATCGTGATCGCGGATGACCAGCGCCGTGAGCGTCGTCCCCATCGGCGTCTCGCCCTCGGCGAGCCGGCTCTCGCGGTACACGGCGTCGTTGGCGACCTGGACGGACACGCGTAGCGCCTCCGGCAGAGGCTCCGAGCGCTCGGCGACGTAGTACGCGCCGCGCAGCGTCTCGACCGCGAGTCGACTGGCTACGTCTCCGCGCGCGAGGCCGCCCATCCCGTCGGCCACCACGAAAAGACGCCCGCGCGACCGGAGAAGCTCCGGATCGTCCGGCTCGAAGGCGCCGAGGAAATCTTCGTTTCGCGTGCGAACCCGGCCGATGTCCGTGAGGTGAGCGAACGTGACGGTCGCGACCCCGCCGGCCTCTCGCATCAGTCGGCGCTCCGCTTGCCGAGCCGCGCCTCGCTCGCCTCCACGGCGGTGATGAGCGTCCGGACTGGTGGGGGCGCCTGGCGGCGGCACGACACCGTCGCGCCGTCGAGAGCGGCAAGCCGTCGAACTTCCTCGCCGGCTCGCTCTGACCGCCCCAGAGCGAAGTAGGCGAGCACCAGATGACACCGGGCGTCGACCAGCGACCTCAGCCGCAGCGGCGTCGGGGACTGTCCTTCGATCTCGACCAGCGCCTGACCAAACCCGGTCACCGCTTCGCGGAAGTGGGCCGACTGGTAAGCGGCCTTGGCCTTGGCCAGAGCAGTCTCCGTTGGCCCGGACTCATTCTCGCGCCGCCCGTATTCGGCGAGGGCCTGCGCCAGGGCGCGCTGCTCCGTGCTCCACTGATTCTTGCCGAGGCCGGCATAGGCCTCGGCGAGGGCCTGGTGGACTTCGACCAGCTCTTCCAAGCGGAGCGAGCGCTTGTCGATCAGCTCGACATCCCATATCGCCTGACGCAGCGAGCGCACTGCAGGGTCGTATTCAAAGGCGCGGAGCTGAGTCAGCCCTCGATCGAGACTTGCCCGCTGCTCACGGTCGGCTCCCGCCATCGTGTACTTCACGAACTTGACGCCAGGAAGATCCCGCGTGAGCTCCTGCGTAGCGGCGCAGCCCCCGCCCAGAAGACAGATGAGTCCGAGAAGCCCTACCGCACGGGACGGGTTCATTGCTCGATGAACCGCCCGATATTGAAGTCGAAGCTGAGCCGCAAGGGCGCATCGGGCGTGTGCCGATCGGTGACTCGTAGCAGCCGTTCCGGGCTGCGTTGTGTGTCCATCTGGAAGTAGACGCGATGCTCCCCGACTGGCACGCGCAGACAGGCCATCGGCGTGTATCCCGCGGGCCGGGCGTCGACGTAAACCTCAGCGAACGGAACCGCGTTCACGCTGAGGCACCTCGACTCGTAGGGCGCCGCGGCGACGCGACTCAGCGCCGCTGGAGGAGCCGACCCCGTCGGGGTCGCCGGGCGGGAGGCCGGGGCCGTCACGGCTGGCGCCGCCGGTCGCAAGGCCGGGGTCACCGACGCCGGTGCGGCGGTCCGCGGAAGGTCCGGTGCGCCCCGCAAGCCGGCCCACGTTCCGGCACCGAGCGCCGCCAGGCACATCACGCTGACCATGACGCGAACGGGGCGCGAGAGGAGCCACGTCCGTCGCAGGTCCCGCAGCGCCTCGCGGAAGGTCCGAACGGTCCACGGCCGCTCCTCGCCGCTCGTCGCCTCGCGCAACGCATTGGCGAGGTCCGTGGCCGTCGCGTACCGCGCCTCCGGCTCTTTCGCGAGGGCGCGCCGCAGGACCCGGTCGAGAGCAAGGGGCAGCTCGGCCTTGTGGTGACGCACGGATGGCGCGTCGATGTTGACGATGCGGTAGAGCACGGCGGCGAGATCGGCGGCATTGAAGGGATTGACCCCGGTGAGCGTTTCGTAGAGCACGACACCGAGGGAGAACAGATCGCTACGCGGATCGGCGGCCAGGCCCCGGACCATCTCGGGGGACATGTAGGCCGGCGTCCCCAGCATCGTGCCGGTCTGCGTGTGACTGGCGTCCAGGATGCGGGCCGTGCCGAAGTCGGTGACCTTCGTGACGCCGGGCCCGACGAGGATGTTTCGGGGCTTGATGTCTCGATGAACGACACCGTGGCGATGGGCATAGTCGAGCGCTGCACAGACCTGCACCACGATCTCCACCGCGTCCGCCAGAGGGAGGGGCTGGCCACCCAGCAGCAGATCGGCGAGCGTACCCCCCTCGATGTACTCCATGACGATGAACGGTCGGCCCTCGGCCTCGCCCACGTCGTGAACGGCGATGATCGCCGGATGCGCGAGCCGGCCGGCCGCCACGGCTTCTTGATGAAAGCGCTGCTTCAGGCCGACGCCCGACTCCTCGAAGGAAACCAGCTCCGGACGGAGGATCTTCATGGCCACCAGGCGATCGAGCTTGGGATCGTGTGCCTTGTACACGACGCCACTCGTGCCGCGGCCGAGCTCCGAGAGGACCTCGTAGCGGCCGTAGAGGACCGGCGCACGGTCGGCGGCCTTCAACCCGGCCGGCGACGTGTCCTCGATCATCGGATGTCGTCCTTGAACGTGAGCCGGAGTCCGCCGATCGCGATCTCGTCGCCGTCGCGTAGCGTGGCGCGCCTCGTCGGCTGGTCGTTGACCCGCATGCGGTACCACCAGGACGAGTTGTGCACCTCGTACTGCGCACCGACACGGCGGAGATGCAGGTGATGCTTCGGACCGCGGCAGGCCACCTGCAGATCACAGCCCTCGCTTCGACCGATGACGACCGCACCGTCAGCGAGCGCGAAGGTCCCCTCCTGGTCGCCGGCCTGCCAGCGCACGTGGGCCCGGCGCTTCTCGACGATCGTCGCGCGGAGCCGGGCCAGCTCCTCCGGCCGCATCACGAGCGTACGACCGGGCTCGGCATACCCGGTCCTGGGAACGTAGAGAAGCGGCGCCGGCTCGGTCGGCACGTGGTCGAAGAAGACGGAAAACTTGCCGAAGGAGATCTCGTCGCCGCGCTTGAGCGGTGCCATGCCGGAAAGCCGCCGCCCGTTGAGAAGCGTGCCGTTCCCCGAGCCGAGATCCCGGACGAACCACTGCTTGTCCTGGAGACGAATCTCGGCCTGGTGGCGGGAAACAGCAACGTTGTCGATGACGACTTCCAGCCCCATCTCGCGACCGACCCGGATGACCGGGTGCTCAACGTGGTCGATGTCGTAAACCTTCAGCGCGGTTCGCTCGACGACTACCGTCAGCTTCGGCATCTGACCACCCTCCCCCAGGCCTTCCCCAGGCCTTATAGAGCAACAGATAGGCCAGCCAGGCTCATCCGGAAAAGCATTGCCTTGCTGAGGGTTACGGCTGGGCCCCCACAGCCGACTGGTCCGCGCGTGGGCACGAACTGGCCTGCTTGCGACGGAAGTGACAATTCCCCGCCATCACGGCAGGCTGCGACGTTCTCTACGGCGTCGCCGCGCCTTGACATTGGATAGGCGCGTGGCGCATACCCGCCGAGGGAGGGCACACCATGCTGCCGCCGTACAGCCGCCGCGACATGTTGAAGGGAACCGCTGCCATCGCCGCCGCTGCCGCGGTCGGCCATGCCACGCCGTCCCGCCGGGCTCATGCCCAGGCCGGCCGTGGCGCCCGCATCGACGGTCTGCTGAAGCAGGCGGTGGATGCGAAGGATGTGCCCGGCGTCGTCGCGATGGCGGCGACCGACAAGGGCGTGCTGTACGAGGGCGCCTTCGGCCTGCGCGCGCTCGACGGCACGGCAGCCATGACGCCCGACACCGTCTTCCGCATCGCGTCGATGACGAAAGCTATTTCCACCGTCGCGGCCATGCAGCTCGTCGAGCAGGGCAAGCTCTCGCTCGAGGGCCCGGTGCCCAACATCGACCCCACGCTCGGCTCGCCCACGGTCCTCGAAGGCTTCGACGCCGCCGGCGCGCCGAAGGTGCGTCCCGCGAAGGGGCCGATCACACTGCGCCATCTGCTGACCCATACCGCCGGGTTCAGCTACGACATCTGGGACCCGGACACCGGGCGCTACATCAAGGCCACGGGGATGCCGGGCCGGGCCACCGGCAAGGTGGCCTCGCTTCGCCAGCCGCTGGTGTTCGATCCGGGCGCCCGCTGGCTGTACGGGATCAACATCGAGTGGACGGGCCGCCTCATCGAGGCGACGAGCGGCCAGTCGCTCGAGGACTATTTCCGCGAGCGGATTTTCGGCCCGCTCGGCATGAAGGACAGCGGCTACGTCACGAGCCAGGAACAGCGTGCGCGCCAGGCGCGGCTGCACACACGCCAGCCCGACGGCTCGCTCGCGGTGCAGCCGCTCGAGGCGGTGCCGGTGAAGGCCGAGTTCTGGTCGGCGGGCGGCCCGCTCTACTCGACGGCGCGCGACTACATGGTGTTCTTGCAAATGCTGCTGAACGGCGGCAGCTTCAACGGCTCGCGGATCCTCAAGCCGGAGACCGTCGCGTTGATGAACCAGAACCACACGGGCAACATCCCGTGCGGCGTGCTCAAGACCGCGATGCCCGCCCTGTCGAACGACGTCAACTTCTTTCCGGGCGCGGACATTCGCTGGGGCCTCGGCTACATGATGAATTTGCAATCCGGGCCCAACGGCCGCAGCGCCGGCACGTTCAGCTGGGGCGGTCTCTACAACACGTACTACTGGCTCGATCCGGCGAAGAAGGTCGCCGCCCTGATCATGACTCAGATCCTGCCGTTCGCCGACACGAAGGCCGTGAAGCTCTACGGCCAGCTCGAGGCGGGCGTCTACGAGTCGATGAAGTCGGCGTAACGCTCACGAGCGCGGAAGGAGGACCGTGAAGCGGCTCCCCTTCCCTTCGCGCGACTCCGCGGTTACGCGACCTCCGTGGGCCTTGGCGACCCCCTGCACGATCGCCAGACCCAGACCGGTGCCGCCCCGATCCCGGTGGGCCTGCCGGTAGGGGTCGAAGATGTTCGGGAGGGCATCCGCCGGGATGCCCACGCCCGTGTCCTCGACCTGGAGCTCGAGCTCCAGGCTCGCGTCGATGGTCCGCACGACGACGCTCCCGCCGCGCGGTGTAAAGCGGATCGCGTTGGCGCCGAGGTTAATCACCAGCTGATGGAGCCGTTCCTCATCGCCGAGGTATGCGAAGTGGGACCCGTAGCGCTCGCACTGCAACGCGACACCCGCCTCCTCGGCCTGCGGGTGGAGCTCCTCGACGACGCGGTCCACGAGCTCCGCGAGGTCGAGCGGCTTTCGGTCGAGCTCCACGAGCCCGGCGCGAAGGCGCGACATTTCGAGGATCTGATTGGCGAGCCCAAGGAGGCGCTCGGAGCTCTGAGCGACGATGCTGGTGAGTCGTTCCTGCTTCTGCGTGAGCGGGCCCGGAGCGCCCTGGTGCAGAAGGTCGATGGCGCCACGGATCGACGTGAGCGGCGACCGGAGTTCGTGGGAGACAGCCGCGAAGAACTCGCGTTTCGTCTCCTCCATCTGACGCAGCTGGCTTGCCATCGAGTTGAACGAGCGTGCCAGCGCTCCAATCTCGTCGCGGCTTTCGACGGTGATGGGCGTACGGAACGCGCCCGCGGCGACCTCCGCCGTGGCCGAGGACAGCAGATCGAGGGAGTGGGTCATCCGCCGAGAGACGATGGCCGTTCCGAGCAGCGCCAGGCCGACCGCCGCGCCCAGCGCGATCAGCGCCGCGGTCCACGTACGTGTCTCGAGGCGCGCGGCCTCGGCCTGCGCCGCGAGGACCCGCTCTCGGGTCGCCGCCATCAACGCGCTCAGGCTCTCCTGGACTTGCTCGGACAGCACCCTCGCGGCGGTGTCCGTCAAACGCAGCGCGCCCGCCCGGTCGCCGCGCTGGAGGAGCCTTTGCTCCTCGGCGACGATGCGCCGGTACTCCCCAAACGCGGCGCTTGCCTCGCGGCGGTGCAGCGCCTCCCGCTCGCTAAGCGCATACTCGGCGAGGTGCTCGAGGTCCTCGGCAATCTGCTCCGCCAGGTCCGTCCACGCCTTCGAGTAGCGCCGATCGCCCAGCACAAGCGCGCGCGCCTCGAGCCTCAGGAGCCGCGGAATCGCTTCTCGAGAGGACGCGGCGAGGCTCAGCGCGGGGATCGTGCGGGTCGTGATCTCACGGTTAACGGACACGAGACCGCCCACCGCTCCGAGGCTGAAGGCGCTGACGCCCGCGAGCACGACGATCACGAGCGAAGACGCGAGGAAGATCTTGGAACTGAGCCGCATGCCCAATCCCTTCCCCATGCCACGCGAGTGGGTCCACCACAGCACTCGGTAGCGGCGCCGCTCGCGCCGGCCACCCCCGCCCTCAGCCGGCTCACCAGCCTGGGAAACGACCTCCAGACGGGTCGAAACCCGCTCCCGGCACCGCCGAAAAATCTCGGCGCCCGAGAGGTTAGGGGCCTCACGGAACCACTGTCCGAG
>WNGH01012601.1_pt1 | contig 10721 bp, 6 predicted proteins | sample 5400631 | NCBI WGS metagenome assembly WNGH01 (sample SAMN13153373, study PRJNA577476) | soil metagenome | isolation source: 115 cm soil or saprolite under Garry oak tree replicate 1 | place: USA:California | collected 2016-06-15 | reverse complement strand
TCTAACTCTTTAGACAAGAGTAGAGAGTCTTTTAACTCCTTCGGATAAAAAAATAAAGGTAAGAAAGAGATTAAGGGATTAAAGGAAAATAAGAGCATAAATTAGATAAGGTAATAGAAATAATAAATGAAACTATAATATAAATGAGATTATTAAATGTAACTTAATAATTTATTATGTAACAAATACACTTTATGACTTTTATTTTTATTGACTACATAGGGACACTAAACATGTTAAGTCAATAAAGGAAACAAGTGCAATTGCTAATATTATAATAAATTTTAAGAAAGAATTATAAAACCGATAATATTTTTGCAAATACTTAATTAAGGAGTCTTCGCTTTTTAAAGGAAGTTTCATTCCACTATGGTTGAAGTTATAACAAATGTGTTTCTTAAAAAAGAGCAGTGGTAAAATATTATTAATATACGAGTAATCAGGATCGAACTGATAATTTCTACTTGGAAGGTAGAAGTTATACCATTTAACTATACTCGCTTTAAATTTACTTTTATATTTGAAAAACTTGTTGTTAAATATATAAAAAAGTTTTAATTAAATTAGGGAAATTCCTACTCTTACTTGTGCTTTATAGGATTTAGCTCCTTCTCTGAGGGGGGGGGGGTTAATAGGTTTATAAAATTCTTATATAATTTTTTCCCTACTATTGCCTCTGCGAGTTTAGGTTTAGGTTTAGAGCAGAGGTGGGAGGTATTATTCATTAATAAAAATTAACAAAAGCGAAGCATAAGGTTCGAGTTTAATAAGCAATATAATAACTATGTATTTCCCCAGAAATATACAGCTACAAATAAGAATAACCAAACAACATCAACAAAGTGCCAATATAAAATTGATGATTCAAATCCATTGTGGTGTTTTGTAGTTAATTGATAATTAATTATTCTTATTAAAGAGACTCCAATAAAGATAGTTCCAATTATAACATGGAACCCATGTAACCCTGTTGAAGCATAGAAAGCTGAACCATATACTCCATCAGCCATAGAAAATCCAGCTTCAGAATATTCAAAATATTGTAAAGCTGTAAATATCACGGCTAAGATAATAGTAATTATTACTCCATCTATTGCACCTTTTCTATTTCCTGCTATTAAAGCATGATGTCCATAAGTAATAAAGGCACCACTACTTAATAATAAAAAAGTATTAAGTAAAGGAATAGCAAAAGGGTCTAAAGGTGAAATACCTAAAGGTGGCCAAGAACCTCCAATTTCAATTGCTGGAGATAAACTAGAGTGGAAGAAAGCCCAGAAAACTGATAAGAAAGCAAAAATTTCACTTACAATAAAAAGTATAACTCCCATCATTATTCCATTTTTTACTTCTTTAGTGTGATGTCCTAAATATGAAGCTTCTATTACTACATCTCTAAACCATAATATCATTCCATATGTTGTTAATATAAATCCTAATGCTAATATGTAACCTCCATAAGTAAAACCATGCATATATGCTACTGCACCTACTGTTAAATTTAATAAAGAAAAACTAAGTAAAATAGGCCAAGGTGATGGGTCTACTAAATGAAAAGGAAAATGTTGAAATTTACTTCTTATTAAATTTGTATTATTCATTTTTATTTTTGTTTCTTTTGGTGTTAACCTTATTTGATATATATAATTTTTCTTACCTCCTCTACTATCTGTTGGAGCATAAGTGATAAGAGTTATTTTAAATATATCATATTTCATAATTTTCTCAAAAGGAAGAGGGAAAATTTTAATATATAAAATATATTTTATGAAAACTTAGTTTTAATTATGTGTTTTTATCATTGCTATATATTTATACTATCCCTCTTGCTTATTCCTTTTCTTTTTTAAGATAGAAATAAGCAAGAGAAAGAGCAAAAGTAAAAATTTTTATCTATTTAGTAAATGGATTGTTTATAGTTCTCTTCCGGATTCGAACCAGAATAAACACTTTAGAAGAATGTGATTCTAACCATTGAATTAAGAGAACTTAATTACACAGTTACCTATCACCTTTTTAGCCTTGAGCGTTTCACCTTTAATTTGAATTTTAAGTAGTAAAACTATTTATTAAAAAGTAAATTTTCATTTCTCCAATTCAATTTTTTAGAGAGAGAGGGAGAGATACCTTTGTTTTTATCTCTTGCTTTTTGCTCTTTTTTACTTTTGCTTCTTAGAAATCCTACGTTTCAGAGAGAGAGATTGAGATACCTCTTTCTTTTAAAGAAAGACAAAATCCAAAGGAAAGGTGTCCCTCCTTTATGGGAGGAGGGGGGGGGTTAATTTAAAATAATTTCCAGCTGCACTTTCCAGTACAGCTACCTTGCTATGACTTTTGAGATGTTACTCAGATGGGTTAGTCGAAACTAATTAGACCTAAAAAAAGCAGTTAAGTACCTAGTAAAAAATATAATAAAATTATAAATTAAAGAATAACTACACTAACTATTCAAATAAATGAATAATCAAATCAATTTTTAAAGAAATAAAAAGAGATATACAAATAATAAACCAATATATTATTATTTATAATGTTTTACCTTATTTAAAATCTACTTCGCGGCGCTTTCCCCCAAGCTGAATTTCTCCCCAGCGACAGACAGTTAGTTCATCACGGATTCATTGTTCACCGTTGCGTTGCTAATCAACGATTACTCGAAATTCCTTCTTCATGTTGCCGAGTTACAGGCAACAATCCGTCTTAAGATTAATACAATTAACTTTCTTTACTGATTAGCTAAACCTTATAAATTTAAATAATTAAATCTAAATTTAAGTTTTGCGTCAAATTGTAAAAGTTCTTGTGGCACGTCTATAGCCCAGTCCATAAGGGCCATGAGGACTTGTCTTAGCCCCAAATGAAAATATTTAAAAATCATTAATAGTTAAGTATAAATTAACTACAGGGATTTCGTCCGTTAGTGGAGTTAACCTCACTTTTCACAATACGGACTGACGACAGCCATGCAACACCTGTAAACGAATAAATTAATATAAAAAAGTATTTTATATATAATTATCACTCAATCCAGTCTTTTATTTAAAAAGAAAAAATAAATTTATAAATAAAAATTTACAAAAATACTTATTCTAAAAAAAAAAGAGGGATTGGCTATACAAGGACTGGTAAGATTTTACGCGTACTTTCGTATTAAATAACATGCTTCACTTCGTTTGCTCCGAGACCGACTAATTTTTTTGGTTTCAGTTTTGCAACCGTACTCTCAAGGCGGAATGGTTATCGCGTTAACATCGTTACTAATTTTTATTCAAAAATAATAACTACCATTCATCGTTGACGGTGAGAGGTAACTGGGTATCTAATCCTATTCCCTGTTCTCACTTTCGTTCCTCAGCGTCAATCATTAGTAGATAAAAGTTTACACCATTAGTATTCCACTTAGTATCTATGGATATTATCCCTACACTTAAGTATTATTTGGTTTATCTTCAATATGATTCTAGCTTTTAATCAATCTACATTAAAAACTAAATAAATAAGGTTTACTTAAAATATTTATAACTTAAATTAACATAAACTTTTATAAAGCTGCCTACTTACCCTTTACGCCTGTTTAAGACGACTAACGTTCGCGTTTCTGGTGTTACCGAGTCTTCTGGCACCAGTAATTTAGACAACACTAATAGTAAGGTGTTATCATTTTTTTCCCTTACCTTATCATAATTGCACGATTAAGTGAAATTAGGATTTCAGTTAGCTAGTTCACTCTTGCGAGCATTGACTAATATTCTTGACTGCAGATCCCTTATGGGATTTGGGGCTGTTTCTTCCCCAATGTGGCCATCTCTTCTTTCAAATTTGGCTATTGATCGTAGGCTTGGGAGGCTTTTACCCTGCCAACTACCATTAAACAAAGTAAATCAATTCTTATAGCGGAAAATTTCCTTTATTTATAACTAAGTTAAGTTATGCTAATAAAAAGTTTAATTTTTATTAACTATCCTCTATTTAAGAAGTCTATAAGATATCTTATTTACCATTACTCACCTTTACACCTTATTCTTTACTTAATAATTTATTTATATTTCTAGAATAACGATTTGCATGTCTTAAAACTACTGAAAAACGTTCAATCAGAACCAAAATTAAATTCATCTCTAGTTTTAATTTTTATTTATATAAAATAAATAAAAATGTATTTTATTTGCTTATCGCAATTTTTATATATTATCTACTTTTACACCTGCTTGTAGGCTCGCAATTGCAAGAGTTAAAATTTTTAGATTTATTTCTTAACTTATTTTAATTTCTTTTTATTAAAATATTTAATACCTCTAATTTGATTTGTAATTATTTGAATATTGAAGGGGGGGTTAAATAATAAACTATTTTATAGGTTTATTATCTATAAGCTCTTGAATTTTAGTTCTAGCTTTATTTAAATCTTCTTTATTTTTATTCATCATTTCTGATAATAATTTGAAATAATCCTTTTTATCATCATCACTGATATCATTTAAATCTTGAGCTTGTTTAATAAAATCACTTAATGCTTTCTCATTATTTTTAGAGTCATTCATTTGTTTGGCTGCTTCAAGATAAGTATCTCTTCACCGATCTAAATTTGTTTTAGGTAATATTTTATTTACACCTGCTCCATCTATTATTATTTCAGATGTTACTCCAAATGTAATTACTGATTAATCTCCTTCTGCTCCAGCTACTTCTACTAAAGCTCCTACCACTCCTACTACTCCTACAACTCCCACTACTCCTGGTGGAAGTAAAGGATTTAGAGGTAGATTTAAGGGTAGTTCATCTAAAAGTATTTGGAGATAATCTATTGTATGATAACATTTAACTAATTAAAACGATGTATTTCATTTATAGATACAAAGTGTAAAATTAATTGTCTTCACTCTTTAAATGATAATTCTAATCTAATTAATACTGAAAATGCTGTACCTATCATACCTGCAAATACAGAAAAAATTAAATAAAGAGTACCTATTTCTTTAGCATTTGTTGAATTGAGCCAATTCATTTTTAAACTAAAAATTTTTTAATTTTTTAATTATTTTTTTTTAATCTAATTTCTTTTAATTCCTTTAAATTTACTAATTAACTCCTTCTTTACAAAGTAACTTTGCTTTTTACTCTATTGAAATTAACCCTACTCCTCCCTCCCCTCCCCCTTTTTATGGGTCTCTGAGGGATAGGGGAGGAGACAAAGGATCTTTCTCTTTTAAAAAGTGGATGGATATGCTGTTAGCAATCCTACTCTCCAGAGTTACCTCTCCTCTTTTTTGTAAGGAAAGAAAGAGATATTTTGTTTTTAACTCTTCCTCCTATGTGTATGTGGGGGAAGAACCTCTGCTAAAATAAAAAAGAGCGTAGAGATAGGTGGAGAGAAAATAATTAGAAATTTAAATACTTAAAATTTTATTCTCTATGGTCAACCTTCTATTTATAAATATTTCTATTATTTATTTTAATATTTTATTTTTATATTCTTCCTTCCGTAGAAGTAGGGAAAAATTAAAAGAAAACGTTAAAAGAAATAAAAGTTCTTCTATTTCTTATGAACCTATGCTATCTATCCCATCCCATAGAGCCTTCTCCCCTCCCTCCCTATGGGGGGAGGGATAGGGAGGGATACTCTTTCCCCCCCTCCCATAAGGGGAGGGTCTAAAGGGAGGGTCTAAAAATAGGCAAGAGAGATAGAATATTAAAACTTATAGTTTTATGCCTAAAAACGGAATTGAACCGCTATCTACTTATTACAAGTAAGCCGTTTTACCTATTAAACTATTCAGGCTTTATAATATACAAACCTATTAAAAAAAAATAAGGCTTATTACATAAGAGTTATCCTTATTCAAGCTTTTTTTATAAATAACAGTAACTTTAGCTTCTTTCTTAGAAAAATAAAAGCCAGGCTACTTTTACAGTACAATACATTGGTGTTTTTATAATTATTAATTATCTTAATTATTACCCTATACTAGGATTTAACTATTTTTTTATTTATATATTCTACATTTAATCCTATCCATTACAAAGTAAAATTACTGTTATTAATTGTATATAACTATATCCGTACTGTTTAATCCCTAAAAAAATATCCTTCTGTAATTATTTTACCATCTAATTCATCTTTCATTAATCCTAACTCTTTTCCTATAAGTTTATTATCTAATGGTTTAACTAGAAATACACTATCAGTATCAGTATAATAGCATGAATCTAAAGTTTTAAAAGGGATCATATGGATTCTAGCATATGCTGTCACAGCACTAGCTATTGCAACATTAGATTTAATATTATTATAACTATCTTCTAATTTCATTGATAATATTTTATTAAGATTAGCTATCACTATCATTTCTCCATGTAAATTTGAATACAGTAATAAAGTGAATGTATCATCATTAACTTGTATAATAGATTTAATGATTCTAGTAGCTAAATAATCTTCTAATTCATTTTCTTTAATATTAACTGTTTTAATTAATTCTTGTTTTCTACCAAAATATCCATATAATTGATTTAAATGCATTTTAGCAATAAATCTACTACTACCAACACTATTTTTCTTAACAGTGTAAAAGTGTTCAACATATTCATTAAATAAATCACATTTACTAAATTCATAACCTGATAACAATTTAATTTTATAACCTAATTTAATAGCAGCTTTCAATTCTTCTGAGAAATAAATACCTGTTCACTTACCTATAGGGAAAATAGTTTTACCTTCATGTTTAAATGGAAGAATAGGTTTCAATGTATCAGGTGCTTCAACTTCAACTTTACAAAAACCAAAGAAATCATCAAAATTAACTGTCTCCGAAGACATATCTCTATAGTAGTTTATTAATTTAAAAGGCATAGGTTTACACATTGCAAAATGATATAGTGAGTTTACATCATAGTAATGTAAATCCCTCCCATGTAATTTATAATAATCTGTTGCACCACCATAATAACTTTGTCTGATGAAATTATCTAATTTTCTTTTTAGAATAGGTATTTCAACATTTAAAAAACTTTGTCTAAATATTAATAAAGATAATGTACTAGTACTAAATATTTTAGTAATATCAACCTTATATTTTACATTATAAATAACCTGTGCATAATGTAAAGCATCAAATAAAGCAATAACATCTTGTTTAGAATAATTTAAAAATTTATCAAATAAAGATTTATTATCAAACATTTCAATAGAATTATAGTTGTTATCATATTTAGATAATTTACCAATTATATTAAAGTTTCTACATAATCCTTCCAATGAAACAGGAAATATTCTATAACTATCTTTCCAAACAATTTCTAATTTTTTTTCATCTCCTAACGAGTTCCTAATATTATCTTTATATTTAATTAATATGAATTTATTTTTTTGATCTATTATAGTTTCTAATTTTTTTATATCAACAATATTTAATAAACCATTGTATAAAAATAAACCATCAAATGATCCTAAATTATGTGCAAAAATAACTTTAAAATTATTATTATTAACTATAATATAGTCGTAATATTCTTTCCATAAATTAATAACTAATAATTTAATACTATCTAAATTATTATTTTTAATAAACAATTTCAATTTTATATGATCAATTATAAATAACTTAGTTGTTTTAGTTTCATTATTATCTATTGAATGTGTACTTGAAATAACTATAGGAATTTGTAAATTATTAAAATTTTTTAAATTTATAGTTTCAATATCCATTGTTGCGAAATTATTCAACTCAATAAAAGGTTTAGCTTTCAAAGGTTTTATAACATTTCCATTTTTATTTATAATAAAGGAAACTGATGAAGTGTGAAACCCTTTACTTAATAGAAACCCATTATTTAAAGGAAATTAAATGTAAACTATTTTTAGTTATATTACTATTTTTAAATAAATCTAAATTCCATATTTTAATGTGAAGAATTTTAATTACATCAATACCATATCCTACATTTGTATCTAACCACTCACTATCAATATAGTATCTTATTTTACTATAATAATCTTCAAAAGTTGTGTTATTAGTAATAAATACATTAGGATGAACACATGGTAACCCGTTTAAATTTGGAGTTTCAGCGTTGATTAATATAACTTTCTTTTCACCAAAATTTAAAAATGTTTTATCTGATTGTAATTGATTGTAAACTAATTCTAGTAATTCTTTTATCTCTAACATGTTATTATTCACAACGGTATATATTAAATATCTACCTGTTTCTTTATAAACAGCTTGAGACATTGTAATATCATTTTGTTCCATTTTATTTATAATTCTACTTATTATAAATTTAATATTTTTAAATATTTTAATTACATATTTTTTTATCATTATTTTTTTGTGTGTTTATGTTTTAATATAAAAAATTCTCTTGCCTCTCTTTCTATGTTATAAATTATAAAACAAAATTTGAGTATTTGGTTATTACATAAGAAGATATAAATTTAACGTTAAAATTAATTTAATTTGGGAAGATGTAATTAGGATGAGGGGGGGGGGTGTGTATAAAAAATATAAAATTATATTTTATTTATTATTTGATTGTTCAATATTGACTAAAGATATAGCACCACTTCCAATTTCTAAAACAAAACCAATAGTTAGAACAATAAAGAACACAATACCAATAGTAAATCCAAAGATAGATACTTGATATAAGGTAACAGCTAATGGAAATAATAATAATATTTCCAGATCGAAAATAAGGAATAATAAAGCAATAATCATGAAATGAATTTGGAAAGTAGATCTAGTTTGACCAGGTAAAGCAATGAAACCACATTCATAAGCTGAAACTTTAGCTTCATCCGGTCTATGAACAGAAAATAATACATTTAAAGCTAATAAAATAAAAGCTAAAATCGGAACAAAAATAAAAATAAAAAATAAATTATTCATTAAGTATAAAATAAAGATAAAGATAGTAATTGAGTACTATTTAAGATTAAAGAAGGTTTGATAAAAAATAATAATAGTATTAAAGTTAAAGTTGATATTATAAAACTATGAACATTTGTCAACCCAATTACTTCTTTGTTTCCTTTTTCTAAACTTACTAAACCTAAAAGATCTGTACTTTCACTTTCACTTTCAGTATCTGTTTCATTTTCATTTTCACTTATAAGAAGTTTAACTATTTTTAAATAGTAAGAAGCACTTATAACAGAAACAATTATGGCTAAAATAGAAGTTAAGTAAAAACCATTTTGTAAAGCTGCATATAAAACAAACTGTTTAGAGAAGAATCCAATTAAAGGAGGAATACCCGCCATAGAGAATAAACATATACATAAGCATAAACTTAATAAAGGGTTAGTAAAGAATAAATTTTTTAATTGTAAAATATAACTTAAATCTTTATATTTATAACTTATAATTTCAGCAAATGAGGACTTACTTTTCTCTAGCCCATTTGAAGATCCAAAGGAAGAGTCTCTTACAGTCCCAGATAGAGATACCAGAGGTAAAAATAAAGGTAAAGGTTTATTAATTAATAAAGATTTATTCTTTAAATTAAGTTCTTGATAACTATTAATATTATGAGTATAAGTTAAAGCTAATATAATTAAAAATAAATTTAAATTTGTTATTGTATATTGTAATATATAGAATAAAAATGAATCAATAGATTGTTCTGTGTTTATTAATAAAGCTAATAAAATAAAACCTATATGTGAAATTGTACTGTAAGCTAATAATCTTTTTATTTTAACTTGTGCTAATCCTAATACACTCCCAATTATAAGTGAACATATAGAAGTAATTAATAATAATTTATAAATTGAAGATTCAACTAAAAAAGTGTTATATGTTTCTAAAGATAAAGATCCATAGGAAATGAATTTTAGATCTCTCTCAAAAAAAATATTTAGCATTTGACTCACTCCTTCTATTCCATTTGTAATTTCGTTAGATGAATTATTGCTAAAGTTAAGAGGAATAGAATTTAAAATTGGTTTAATACCTAATTGAGTACTAATTTCTAATAAAAATGTAAATATAGCAATTTTAGGTAAAATTGTTAGATACATAGTAACTATTGTTGGAGTACCATCATAAACATCTGGAGACCAATTGTGTAAAGGAGCTGCTGCTATTTTAAATAAAAACCCTATAAAAATTAAAATTAAACCTAAAGTTAAACCTTGTAAGAAATATTCAGTATTTAAATCATTTATTGAATTTAATAAATATATTGATTCAAAATTAGTTGTTCCTGTATAAGAATATACTATTCCTGAACCTAATAAAATTATTGCTGATGATAAACTACCTAATAAAAAATATTTTAAACCTGATTTAGTAGAAGATTCCGAATTTCTATATAAAGTAGCTAAAACATATAAACCAAAAGATTGTAATTCTATACTTAAATATAAAGATATTAAATCATAACTTGCTATTAATAAAGATGATCCTAAACTACTAAATAATATTATTAAGGAATAATCTGTTGAATATTTATCTGTTAAATAATATTTTACTTTATTTACTTTTGTTATTATTTGAGGCCAACCTATTAAGACTAAACCTGCGATTAAATAGAAAAATGTTTCTATAAATTGAGTAATTTGTGTTACATGGAATAAACCACTATAAATACCTATACCTGTTCCTATTGTTTCTAAATATAAGCTATTTAGTGTAATAAAACCAGTTATTATAAATACTAATGAAGTGCTTCTAAAAAAATGTACTGAAGATATATTTGTGTTTAAAACAGGTAGA
>WNGH01007048.1_pt1 | contig 10721 bp, 7 predicted proteins | sample 5400631 | NCBI WGS metagenome assembly WNGH01 (sample SAMN13153373, study PRJNA577476) | soil metagenome | isolation source: 115 cm soil or saprolite under Garry oak tree replicate 1 | place: USA:California | collected 2016-06-15 | reverse complement strand
AACACGCTGAACATTCCCCCGGCGCTGCTCGACCGGATGGAAGTGATCCGCATATCCGGGTATACCGAGGACGAGAAGGTCAACATCGCCTCCCGTTACCTTTTGCCCAAGCAGCTCAAGAACAACGGGCTGAAGAAGGAAGAGGTCTCGGTGTCCGAGGCGGCTCTCCGCGACATCATTCGCTACTACACGCGCGAGGCGGGCGTGCGCAGTCTGGAGCGCGAGATTTCCAAGATCTGCCGCAAGGTCGTCAAGCTGCTGGTGACCAAGGACAAGGAAAAGCGGGTCCTGGTCACCCCGAAGAACCTGGACAAGTTCCTCGGTGTGCGCCGCTTCACCTACGGGATTGCCGAGAAGAAGAACCAGATCGGGCAGGTGACGGGGCTTGCGTGGACCGAAGTCGGTGGCGAGCTCCTCACGATCGAAGCCGTCACGATGCCGGGCAAAGGCAAGACCATCACGACCGGGAAACTCGGCGAGGTGATGCAGGAGTCGATCCAGGCCGCGCTCTCCGTCGTGCGCAACCGCTCGTCCAGGCTCGGCGTCGCAGAGGACTTCTACCAGAAGAACGACATCCACGTGCATCTCCCCGAAGGCGCGACGCCCAAGGACGGCCCGAGCGCCGGAATCGGCATCTGCACTGCGATGGTGTCGGTGCTGACGGGAATTCCGGTCCGGGCGGACCTCGCGATGACCGGCGAGATCACCTTGCGCGGCGAAGTCCTGGTAATCGGCGGACTCAAGGAGAAGCTGCTCGCGGCGCACCGGGGCGGCGTCAAGACCGTTCTCATCCCGGAGGAGAACGTGAAGGATCTGGCAGAAATCCCGGACAACATCAAGAATCGACTGGAAATTCTTCCGGTAAAGTGGATGGATCAGGTGCTCGAGCTCGCTCTGGAGCGCCAGCCGGAACCGCGCAAGCCCACGTCGGACGCGCCGCCGATTCCGCCGGTCGCCGACGACAAGACTTCCCCCACGGTGGTCACTCATTAGATTGGTGCAGCGCGGAGCAAGTCGCGTTGCACGCTCGTCCGCCGAAATTTCCGACACTCCGCATCCGCGTCGGCCTGAAAATGCTGGCGCGCGTCTTGCCGAAAAAAAATTCAACGCGAACGCCGTGAACGCTTGACACGGTGCTTTTGCAATTGCTATAAATTGCGAACGGGCGCGCGATATCGCGCCCGCTTTCACGAACCGATTTCAGCCGCGGAATAAGCAAAGCCTAGTTTTCGCAAGCGCCGTTGCCTTTTTGGGCGGTGCCGGGAGACCGGTCTTCGCTGAGTCCACGGTCATCGCCCAGCTGGGAGGAGGGTTGTGCCCATTGATGCGTCATCAACCGAACTCCAAGGGGGCCGAATGAACAAGCTGGAAATCATCGATCACATCGCCAAATCCGCCGACATCTCGAAGGCCGCAGCGGGTCGCTCGCTCGACGCTGCCGTTACCGCAATCAAGACCGCGATGAAGAAAGGCAGCATGGTGACCTTGGTCGGTTTCGGAACGTTCTACGTCGGCCGGCGCGCGGCGCGCACCGGGCGCAATCCGCAAACCGGTATGGAAATCAAGATCAAGGCGGCAAGAGTCCCCAAATTCCGTCCTGGAAAAGCCCTGAAGGATGCAGTAAACTAGCAGCCCTTCCGGAATCGACCCGGCGTTCTGAGATGGGCGCCGGGTTTCCTGTGAAGGGGTGCTTAGCTCAGCCGGTAGAGCGTCGCCCTTACAAGGCGAATGTCGGCGGTTCGATCCCGTCAGCACCCACCAAACGGTCGTAGAGCCGCAGGCGGTAACACGACGGAGCGGTAGTTCAGTTGGTTAGAATACCGGCCTGTCACGCCGGGGGTCGCGGGTTCGAGTCCCGTCCGCTCCGCCAGAATTCCTGCGGTTCGCCTTTTTTTCGTCAAGAGACACCATGTTCGATTTCGTCACCAAGCACAAACGGCTTCTGCAGTTCGTGCTCGCACTGATGATTGTGCCGCCGTTCGCTTTCTGGGGGATCCAATGGACCCAGCGCGAGACGGCGGGCGTGGGCGAGGTCGCCAGCGTAGGGGGGCACAAGATCACCGAGCAGGAATTCGGCGAAGCGCTGCGACAGCAGCAGGAGCGCCTGCGCGGAATGCTCGGGCGTAACTTCGACCCGGGGATCTTCGATTCGCCTGCGATCCGCCTGGAGCTGCTCGAGGGCATGATCTCGCAGCGCCTCATGATGCAGCACGCGGCGCGGAATCATCTCACCGTTTCCGACGAGATGCTCGTCGAGACGACGATGGCTATCCCCGCTTTCCAGGTCGACGGGAAATTCTCCAGGGAGCGCTACGACGCGGCGCTTCGAAACGAGAGGATGAGCTCGGAGGCGTTCGATGGGGCATTGCGTCGCGATCTCCTGATGCAGCAGCTCACCGGCGCTCTGGCCGATTCCGGACTCGCATCGAAGGCGGTCTCCCGCCAGTTTGCGCAGTTGCGCGCACAGCAGCGGGAGATCGCCGAGCATCGAATTCAGGCCGACGCGCAGCTCGCACAGCCTAAAGTTACCGCGGAGGCAGTCCGCGCGTTTTACGACGGCAATCCCGCTCGTTTCCAGATGCCCGAAGAGGTGGGTGTCGAATACCTCGTGCTGAGCGCCGACACCCTGCTTGCCTCGGAGCAGGTCGGCGCAGACGAGATCAAGGCGTATTACGAGTCGAACGTTTCCAAGTACGGCGAGCCGGAGCAGCGCCGGGCGAGCCATATCCTGATCGCGGTGAAGAGGGGCGCAGGCGATGCGGAAAAGGCCAACGCACGGGAACGCGCCGCGCAGATCCTGTCGCAATTGCGCAAGTCACCGGGCAGCTTCGCAGAGCTCGCGAAGAAGAATTCCGGTGATCCGGGTTCGGCGTCCCAGGGAGGCGACCTCGGCTTCTTCTCGCGCGGAATGATGGTGCGCCCTTTCGAGGACGCAGCGTTCCGACTCAAGCCGAATCAGCTCAGCGACCTCGTCGAGTCGGATTTCGGCTTCCACATCATCAAGATCACGGGCATCAAGGCGGGAAAGATGAAAAGCCTCGAGGCTGCCCGGCCGGAAATCGAGCGCGAACTGAAAAAACAGCGGGCCGCCAGGCGCTTTGCCGAAGCCGCGGAGGCATTCAGCAACCTGGTCTACGAACAGCCCGAATCGCTGGGACCCGCCGCGGAAAGGTTCAAGCTCACCGTGCAGCGTGCTCGAGGAGTGACCCGGCAATCCGCACCCGTGCCGGCGCTGAACAACGCCCGGCTGCTCGCGGCGCTCTTCGCCGACGATTCGATCAAGAACAGGCGCAACACCGAGGCCGTCGAAACGGCCCCGAGCGTTCTGGTTTCGGCACGCGTGCTCGACCACAAGCCGTCCAGCCTGCGCCCGTTCGACGAGGTGAAAGGCGATCTATCCAAACAGCTCGCGCAGCAGGAAGCCCTGGTGCTCGCGAGAAGGCAGGGCGCTGACCGACTCGAACAACTCAAAAAGGGCGATGCCCCTGCGGTTCGCTTCGGCGCGACCAAGCTCGTCAGCCGGGACGAGCCGCAGGATCTGGGTCCCGAGGCCCTCTCGAGGATCTTTGGCGCGGACGCGTCCAAGCTGCCGGTGTACGCCGGGATGGAATCGAATAACGGTTACGTGATCTATCGCGTAACCCGCGTCGTGGACGTTCAGCCGGACGAGACGCGAGCGCGCAGCGTCCAGAGCGAGCTGGGGCGCGCGAGCGGGACGCAGGAATTCAAGTCCTTCCTCGACGGCCTGCGGGCGGACGCGAAGGTCGAGATCAACAACGCGGCGCTGGAAAAAAGGACGCAGTAGGAAAGCTACCCGGATGCTCCGGATGCGGGTATCGCACCCACGACCGTATTGAATCCGCCGTCCACGTAGGTGATCTCGCCGGTCACCCCGGCCGCCAGGTCGGACAGCAGAAATGCCGCTACGTTACCCACGTCCCCTGTCGTGACGTTTCGCCGCAGCGGAGAATTCTCCTCGACGTACTTGAGGATCTTGCTGAATCCCGATATCCCGCTCGCCGCGAGAGTCTTTATGGGGCCGGCCGAGACGGCGTTGACGCGAATGCCTTTCGGTCCGAGGCTCGCAGCCAGATAGCGCACGCTGGCCTCGAGGCTCGCCTTGGCGAGGCCCATGGTGTTGTAGCCTGGAACCACCCGATCGGCTCCGAGGTAGGTGAGAGTCACCAATGCCCCAGTTCTTCCCTGCATGAGCGGGAGCGCCGCCTTGGCGAGGGCCGCAAAGCTGTAGCTGCTCACGTCGTGCGCAACGCGGAACGCCTCCCGCGACAAGCCTTCGAGGAAATCGCCCGTGATCGCCTCGCGCGGCGCAAAGGCGATCGCGTGCACCAGGCCGTCGAGTGCGGTCCACTTCCTGGCCAGCTCGGAGAAGAGCGCAGCGATCTCGGCGTCGCTCGCGACGTCACAAGGGAAGACCAGTGTGCTTCCGAATTCTCCGGCCATCTCAGTGACGCGGTCCTTGAAGCGCTCGTTCTGGTAGGTGAACGCGAGGTCCGCGCCCTCGCGCCGGGCGGCTTTGGCGACCCCGTAGGCTATCGAGCGATTGGAGAGCAGGCCCGTGATCAACACGCGTTTGCCCGCGAGGAAACCCATCTTGTTTCCGTCCTTTTTGTCGAGATCGCGGGATTGTAGCGGATTCGGCTCGAATCAAATCATGGAACCCGGGCATCGAAACCGTAGCCTCCCGAAAACGGAGATGCTAGATTACGGCCCATTCCTTTGCGGGCTCCCCATTGGCCATGAACGGCAGATCGACTTGGTTCGGAGCGGCGCTGATGCTCTCGGCGTTGACCCTGCCCGCGGGCTCCCGTGCCGCGGACCCGGCGAAGACGCTCCGGGTCACGTTCCAGGTCGCGGAAACCGGCTTCGATCCGACCCGGACATCGGACTACTACTCGGGCATGGTCATCGAAGCCATATACGATAGGCTGCTGACTTACGACTATCTGGCGCGTCCGTCTAAACTCGTGCCCCTGGCGGCCGAATCGCTGCCGCAGATCACCGACAACGGCAAGACCTACACGTTCAGGATCAAGAAGGGCATCTATTTCACCCCCGATCCGGCGTTCAAGGGCAAAAAACGGGAGCTCACGGCGGAGGACTACGCTTACTCGATCAAGCGTTTTTTCGATCCCAGGAACCGGTCGCCGTACGCGTTCCTGTTCGAGGGAAAAATCGTCGGCCTCGACGAGCTCGGTGCGCGGGCCAGGAAGACCGGCCGGTTCGATTATGAAGCGAAGGTCCCCGGACTCGAAGTTCCCGACCGGTATACCCTGCGCATTCACCTCAAGGAAATCGACTATGGCCTCTCGCACATCCTCGCGTTCGATCTCAGCGGCGCGGTGGCGCGGGAAGTGATCGAGTTCTACGGCGAGGACACGAACGCTCATCCCGTCGGCTCCGGACCCTATCGGCTGAAGCAATACACGCGGTCCTCGAAGATCGTCCTGGAGGCGAACCCCGGCTACCGCGAAAAAATCTGGGATTTCCAGCCGGGCGACGACCCGCTCGACAAGGAGATCGCCGCGCAGATGGAGGGCAAGAGGCTGCCGGCGATCGGCAACGTCGAGATCAGCATCATGGAGGAAACGCAGAGCCGCTGGCTCGCCTTCGAAAAGGGCGAGACCGATCTCGAGTACCAGTTGTGGGACGTCGCGCCGACCTTCATGACCGCGGACGGCAAGCTGAGGCCGGCGTTCCTCAAGCGGGGCATCAAGCTCAACCGCACCGTCGATCCGGAAATCACCTACACTTATTTCAACATGCAGGAAAAAATAGGCGATCAGCCGAACCCGGTCGGCGGATACAGTCTGGAGAGGATCGCCTTGCGCCGCGCCATCGCGATGGCGTACAAGACCGGCGACCGGATCAGGGTCCTCCGCAAGGGACAGGCGGTCCGCGCCGAGCATCCGATCCCGCCTGGCGTCGCCGGCTACGATCCGAATTACGTAAACAGCATCCCGTACGATCCCAGGACCGCCAACGCCCTGCTCGACCGGTTCGGCTACAAGAAGGGCGCGGACGGCTACCGGAGGATGCCCGACGGGAAACCGCTGGTGATCCGCTTCTCGTCGACGGAGCGCGACCGCCCGTACGACGAGCTGATGCAGCGCTCGCTCGATTCGATCGCGATCCGCATGGAAATCCACAAGGACCGCTTCCCGGAGCTCCTCAAGCTGGAGAGGCGCTGCCGCATCATGATGCGCAACGCGGCCTGGATCGCCGACTATGCCGATGGCGACAACTTCATGCAATTGCTCTACGGCCCGAACACCCAGCAGAGCAACAATGCCTGTTACCAGTCGCCCGAGTTCGACAAGCTCTACGAGAAATCCAGGACGCTGCCCGACGGCCCCGAGCGCAACAAACTCTACTGGGCGATGGCGCGCAGGATGGAGGCGGATACGGCCTGGATCATGAACGACAGCCGCGTCCGCAACATGCTGATGCAGCCGAGGGTGATCGGCTACAAGAGGCATCCGGCACTGCATCAGGAATGGATGTACCTCGACCTCGACTCGAGCGCCGGCAAGTGATGGGCACCCGCCTGCTCGTTTTCGTCGTGCTCTGCGGCGCATTCGCCCCGAGCGGCCGGGCGGCGTCGCATCCGCAGATTCCCATATGGAACGCACGCGGCATCGAGGGAGCGTGCGCCCGGGCCCTGTCGAATGCGCGGGACCAGGTCGCCATCCTGGAGAAGCTGCCTCCGTCCCGGGCGGCGGCCGGGCGCGTGTTCCGCGCGTGGGATCGCCTGCAGATCCTGCTCGAGGACACGCAGGGGCCGGTCGAGGTGCTCACCAACATGTCCCCCGATGCCGCGACGCGCACGGCAGGCGAGGCCTGCCTGCTGAAAATGATTGAGTTCAGCACGGAGCTGTTCCAAAACGAAGTGATTTACGCGCGGTTCCAGCGCGCTGCGCCCGCCGATGATATCGGCCGCAAGCTCAAGCAGGACGTGGTGGAGGCGTTCGAGGACACGGGAGTGGCCTTGCCGCCGGAGAAACGCGCGCGCATGAAGGCGATCCTGCAGCGGCTGGAGGAAGTCCGCCAGGCGTTCGCGCGCAATATCCGGGACAACAAGACGCGGCTCGCTTTCTCCGCCGAAGAAACGAAGGGCCTGCCGGCCTCGTACCTGGAGCGCGCGCGGCGCGACGACAAGGGAAACTTTCTGCTGGGGTTCGAGTATCCCGAGTACGAGCCTTTCATGAGCAACGCAGAGAACGAGGAGGCGCGCCGCCGCTATCACATCGCCTTCAGCAACCGCGGCACACCCGCCAACCTCGACCTGCTCCGCGAGGCTGCCCGCCTGCGCCGTGAGATAGCGGGCTTGTACGGGCTGCCGAGCTACGCGAATTTCGCGACCCGCCGGCGCATGGTCCAAAACCCCGAGACCGTTCACCGCTTTCTCGACGAAGTCAAAGGCAAGGTGCGGGAGATCGAGCGCAGGGAAATCGAAGAGCTGCGCGCGTTCAAGGCGGAACGCCTGGGCAAGAGCCTCCAGGAGGTGACGCTCAACCGCTGGGACGTTCCGTTCTATCAGGAACAGCTCAAGAAGGCCCGCTACAACGTGGATCAAGAAGCCCTGCGGGCCTATTTCCCCACCGATGCGAGCGTCGCATGGGTGTTCGCGGTGTCCGGCGAGATGTACGGGGTCAAATTCGTTCCGGGGAAGGCGCCGCAGTGGCATCCCTCGGTCCGTTACTACGACGTGATCGACGGCGGGACCGGCGCTTTCCTGAGCGGGATCTACCTCGATCTGTTTCCGCGCGAGGGCAAGTACAGCCACGCTGCGGCTTTCGGAGTGCGCAGCGCGAGCCTCCTCGCCAAGCGCACGCCGCTCAGCGTGCTGGTCGCCAATTTCAACCGCAACGGCCTCAACCACCGGGAGCTGGAAACGCTGCTGCACGAGTTCGGCCATATCCTGCACGGAGTCCTCTCGCGGACGCGCTACGCGAGTCATGGCGGCACCAATGTCGAGCGCGATTTCGTCGAAGCGCCTTCGCAGATGTACGAAGAGTGGGGGCGCAAGGTGGAGCCGTTGCGGCTGATCCGCAGGTATTGCAGCGGATGTCCGGAGGTCGATGAGGCGCTGGTCAAGCGGCTGCGCGCCGCCCATTCCTTCGGCCGCGGCATCCAGTACGGACGGCAGCACCTCTATGCGTCGTACGACATGGCGCTTTTCGGCGAGCGCGAGGTCGATCCGATGCAGGAGTGGATCCGAATAGAAAGCGAGACGCCGGTCGGACACGTCCCCGGCACGCAGTTTCCGGGCACCTTCGAGCACATCGTCGGCGGCTACGGCGCCGGCTATTACGGCTACATGTGGTCGGAGGTCCTCGCGCTCGACATGCTGTCCGCCTACGGGAAGAACCTCATGAATCCTGCGGTCGGAAAGCGCTTCCGCGAGCTGATTCTCGCAAGGGGAGGGCAAAGGCCCGCCGGCGAGATGGTGCGCGAGTTCCTCGGCCGCGATCCTTCGCCCAAGGCGTTTTTCGAGGAAATCACGGGACAACGAGGCGGCTGAGGCACCCCCATGCTCGCGTACGTCACCCGCCGTCTCTGGCAAACCATTCCGACCCTGCTCGGGGTCGTGCTGCTCGTCTTTTTCCTGTTTACCTGGGTCGGCGGCGATCCGGCCTATCTGCTCGCCGGGAAGATCTCCAATCCGGAGCAGATCGAAAACATACGCCGCCAGCTGGGCGTCGATCGACCGTATTACGTCCAGCTGTGGATCTTCATCCAGCAGATCGCGACCGGCGATTTCGGCGAGAGCTGGGCGACGAACGAGAAAGTTTCGGCGATCTTCGCCACCCGGCTCGGACCCTCCCTCACCGTGCTCGTGCCGCTCCTCGCGGTCGACACCCTGCTCGCGATCGCTGCGGCGATGCTGGTCGCCTACGTGCGCGGGTCGCTGACGGACCGCATGGTGATGATCGGGTGCACCGTCGGCCAGTCGATCAGCATTCTCGTCTACATCATCGTGTTCCAGTACGTGCTCGCGTACCAGCTCGGCTGGTTCCCGGTCCAGGGCTGGGGCAAGGGCTTCGCAGAGAATCTGCTCAAGTACAGCGTATTGCCGATCATCGTCGGGGTGATCGTTTCGCTTGCACCCGATACGCGCCTCTACCGCACCTTTTTCCTGGACGAGATCAATCAGGATTACGTGCGCACCGCGCGGGCGAAGGGCATGAGCGAGGCGCGCGTGATGTGGGTGCACGTGCTGCGCAATGCCTCGATCCCGATCATCACCAACGTGATGATCCAGCTGCCGGGGCTGCTCGCGGGGGCGTTCCTGATCGAGCGCTTCTTCTCGATCCCCGGGATCGGGCGGGAAGTGATCCTGGCCGTGGAGCGAAGCGACTTTCCGGTGATCAAGGCGGTGACCATTTACGTCGCGATCGCCACGATGATCATCAACCTGATCGCCGATCTGCTGTACCGGGTGGTCGATCCGCGGGTGCAGCTCAAATGACCCAGGCCGCCGCGCTCGCCATCGGCGCGCAACGCGCCGAATCCCCCGGGCTATGGACCCTCGCCTGGCGCCGCTTCTGCCGCGACCGCGTGGGGCTCGTCTCGTTCCTGATCGTGGTGTTCTTCTTCGGTCTAATGGCGTCGTCTGGTCTGCACCTGATCGCAGCCGATTGGTCGAAGGAAGTCGGCGTCAACTACGCGCCGCCGACCTTCATCGGGCCCGAGGTCGCCGATGGCGGTCCGTCAGCCCCGGGGTCCCACGGCGGCGAGAGGACGGGCGAGGCCAACCCTTTCGATCCGCTCGCCGGGGTGCTCGCCAAGATCAGGGCCGCGTCCGGCGCCGCGTCGGTCGCGGAAGCCCAGGCGCCCACGCTCGTGCTCGGCGGAGACAGATGGGGCCGCGACGTCCTGCAGAAGACGATCAAGGGAACGGAGACGTCGATGTTCGTGGGGCTGGTCGCGGCGCTTCTCGCAGCGTTTCTCGCCACCGTCTTCGGCGCGCTGGCCGGCTATTACGGGGGGTGGATCGACGATTTCTTCAACTGGTTCTACAGCGTCTTCACCTCGATACCCTACCTGCTGCTGATCCTCGCGATCGCGGCGGTGCTGAACCAGAAGGGGACGCTCACCGTGATCCTGATCCTGGGCCTCACCGGCTGGACCGGGATCTTTCGCCTCGTCCGCGCCGAATACCTCAAGCACAAGGTGCGCGAGTACATTCAGGCCGCGGACGCGATCGGCGCTTCTCATGCGCGGCGCATGTTCGTGCATATCCTCCCGAACGTGAGCCACGTGATCCTGGTGCAGCTTTCGCTGCACGTCGTGCTCTTCATCAAATCGGAGGTGGTGCTGAGCTTCCTCGGTTTCGGCGTCGGCGTGGACACGGTTTCGTGGGGCAGCATGCTCAACGAGGCCCAGAGCGAGCTCATCCTCGGATACTGGTGGCAGCTCGCTGCAGCGACCCTTGCCATGGCGCTGCTCGTCACCGGGTTCAGCCTGTTCACCGATGCCCTGCGCGATGCGCTCGACCCGAAGCTCAAATGACCTCCGCGAACAGCCCCGAAACCCTGATCGGAATCCGCGACCTCAAGGTGGATTTCCGCCTCGACAGGACGACCATTTCCCAGGCGGTGAAGGGCATCAGCTTCGACATACCGGTGAACAGCACGGTCGCGCTGGTCGGGGAATCCGGCAGCGGCAAGTCGGTGACGGCCCTGGCGATCCTGGGCCTG
>WNGH01016390.1_pt1 | contig 10725 bp, 5 predicted proteins | sample 5400631 | NCBI WGS metagenome assembly WNGH01 (sample SAMN13153373, study PRJNA577476) | soil metagenome | isolation source: 115 cm soil or saprolite under Garry oak tree replicate 1 | place: USA:California | collected 2016-06-15 | reverse complement strand
ACCAGCGGCTCGAATGCTTCCGGCCGGCGCTGTCGGACCTCCAGAACTATTTGCGGCGGCGCCCGCAGGCGCCGGACGCTTCGGAGATCCACGGCAAGCTCGTCGAGCTCAGGCAGTCCGCCGCGCGGCTGAATTGAAGGCGGCGTCAAGCCTGCGTCCTGCTAGAAATCCTCCCCGCTATTTCCGGATCAGCCGCAGGGTCTCGCGAGTACGAGCGGCAGCGCGTACGTGGCATCGGGGCCACCGATTCCAGCCTCGACGCATCGGGTAATCCAGACGGCGCATGTACTGGGAACCTTTCGAGCGGCGGTTCGATTTATGCCGCTGCGGCGGGCTTGCGGGATCGCCGAACGCGAACAAATTGTTTGGTAACAATACGATCCGCTCGATTCAGGAGATCCTTATGACATCCGAATATTTGACAGGTTGCTAAAAGCTTTCTTTTCCTGTACTTTATTTTTCAAGCACGGACGGCTCCACAAAATTCCGAAGCGCGTATTCGCTGACTTCGGAGTCGAAAGCGTAAATAGTCGTCCATCGTCGGCCAACCAGGTGCGCACGCCTGAGCCGAACGAAGTAGGGAGGGATCTAACTTAAGGGGATCCGAGTGATGCCGGTGTACCCGGAGCTGTTTACCGGACGGGTATGCCCTCGTATCCGCGATTTCGTCTCGGCGGATCACGCGGGCCCGTTCGCGGCGCACTGTCGACAGCGTCGGATGTTCGCGATGATTCCTGCGCAATTCGATTCGCCCGGTCCGGGCATCGATTTCCGATTCCAACGTCCAAGCGGTTTCCGCCCGCGGCCGGCGGGCGTCCTGAAATTTCCCGAAACCTCAGGGGGAAAACATGAAATCCACAAGACTTTCGTGCCTCGCTCAGCGTGCTCTCGGGCTTTGCGCCCGGTTTGTCCATCAGGCTGCTGACGTCGTTCGCCACACTGGACCCTGCGCGGCGCTGACGCCCTCGGCGTTTCCCGTCCTTTTACTGCTCTGCGCTGGTCTTTCCCATGCGCAGACGGCACTACAGGTCGCCTCAGCGAGCGGAGTGAACGCCGCGAGAACGGAATCTGTTCTCGACAAGCTTCCGCTTTCGTTCGAGATCAACCAAGGGCAGTTCGACAAACGGGTCAAATTCCTCGCTCGCGGACAGCGGCAGCGGGTGTTCGTCACGTCAGAAGGAATAGTTCTGGGGCTTCAAAACGGAGGGCGAAGCGGTGCCTCTGCAGTGGTCCGGCTTGAATTTCGGGGAGGAAACAAAGGCGCCGCGCTCCAGGGCATCGATCGCTTGGAGACGATCACCAACTATTTTTACGGAAACGACTACACCAAGTACATCACGACCGTACCGAATTTCGCGCGCGTGCTGCAGCGGGAAGTCTATCCGGGCATCGACGTAATCTACTATGGCAATCAGAAACAGCTCGAGTACGACTTCGTCGTCGCACCTGGTGCGGACGCGAAATGGATCAAGTTACAAGTGAGCGGGTACGAATCTGTGAGATTGTCCGAATCTGGCGATCTTTTGCTTACAACGCATGGTGGTGAGCTGGCCTTGAAAAGGCCGCGGGCCTACCAGGAGCACGACGGCCAGCGTGTAGAGGTGCCTGCAAGATATGTCCTAAAGAGAAATCAAATTCAGTTCCAAGTAGCCACCTACGATTCGCGCCGCCCACTCACTATTGATCCTATGGTCAGTTATTCGACCCTTTTTGGAGGATCCGCTAACGAGACCGGACATGGGATTGCGGTGGATGCGAGCGGTGCCGTGTATATCACCGGCGAGACCGCGTCCACCGATTTGCCCGTGCTAAGCGCCTTTCAAAGCAAGCTGCTGGACGCCCTCGATGCATACGTGACCAAGCTGAATGCCGGCGGCACGGGCTTGGTGTACTCGACGTATCTGGGCGGACGCAGCGGAATCAGTAGCGGCTCGGGAATTGCTGTCGATACCGCAGGCAATGCGTATATCACCGGCTCGACCAATACATCGCAATTTCCCGTGACCCAGGGGGCGTATCAGACGGCAATGCTAGCGGGCAATGCAAATACGGGTTTCGTTTCCAAATTGGGGCCTCAGGGCAACACCCTGATCTACTCCACGTTTGTAGCGGGAATCTACAGTGGTGGAGGCCAGATTGCGGTCGATGCAAACGGCAATGCGGTTCTTGCAGGCACCGGAGCGCCCGGTTTCCTGACGACACCGGGTGCGTTCCAAGCGGCGTGTAGTGGAGACGGTATCGATGCCATCGTACTCAAGCTGAATTCCACGGGAACGGCAGCCATTTACGCAACGTTCCTGGGAGGAAACCAAGAAGACATTAGTAGTGGAGTCGCTTTCGACTCGGCCGGGAACGCTTATGTGGCGGGCTATACGCGCTCTACGAATTTTCCTGTCGCTAACGCCTTGCAATCGACGTTGAGGGGGCCGCAAGACGGCTTCGTTGCCAAGTTCAGCCCTACGGGTGCGTTCGTGTACTCCACTTATCTGGGTGGATCTAACGCGGATTTCATCGAGGGGGTTGCCGTCGATTCTCAAGGTAACGCTTACGTCTCCGGTGGTACCAAGTCGCTCGATTTCCCAGTCGTGCGCTCCCAGCCCGCGATCATTTCCGACTTTGCTGTATTCATCGCCAAGATCAATGCGACGGGTAATGCCCTGGTCTATTCCGGAACATTGTCGGCAAACGGGGTCGCGATGCTGGGAGGTGGGGGTGTCGCGGTCGATGGAGCGGGCAACGCTTACGTAGGCGGTAACGCCCAACTTACGCAGTTCCCCCAAGTTGATCCGATCGTGAACAACCTTCCCAATTTCACACAAGCCTTGCCCTTTGTAGCCAAGGTCCAGGAACTGTCCATGGCGACACTTACCTATTCGACTGTGTTCGGGATTCCAGGCCAGCCTGCAGGACAAGCATTTGGAATAGCGATCGACGCCAATGCCAATGCTTATGTCGTGGGTTACATATCAAACGGGCCGTTCCCGACGACGTCGGGAGCTTACCAGCACGTACTAAAGGGATCGGCCGGGCTTCAGCAGGATGCTTTTGTGTTCAAGTTGAGTCCGGGCAGATTCACCACGAAATTGTTTTTCTCGCCGGCAACGCCGACCAGCGCCGATACGATCACTCTCAGCGCGGCGGTGACGAATACGGCACCCGGCGGGACCGTCACCTTCAGCAGCGACGGCAATCCTATAGCAACCGTACCCGTGTCCGGGGGAGGTGCAGTGCTGACCTTAAATCTGCCCGCGGGCGTTCATCAACTCACCGCCGTCTACAGCGGGGACGGCAAGGTCTCCCAGCCGCTGTTTCTGCCCGTCAAACAGGCAACCACCAACTAATGCAACGATCGCCCTGGCAGGGGGAGTAAACATGCGCAAGGCACAATATCAGGTGGGTACGTGGACTGCATTTCTTGCGCGAGTCGCGTGCGCGATCCTGCTGCTGGCAGGTTCCGGGGTCGCAAATGCTGCGGCAAACAAACCGCCGACAGTAACGCTGACTTCGCCGACCGACGGCGCAAGTTTCTTCGCATCTGCAACAATCGGGCTGGCCGCGAATGCGAGCGATTCTGACGGGTCGGTGGTCCGGGTCGACTTCTTCCAGGGCACTACTCTGATCGGCACGTCCACCACGCCTCCCTATACCGCGACTTGGAGCAATGTTGCCATCGGAAGCTACACGCTGACCGCAAAAGCGACCGACAACAAGGGCGCTGCCGCGACTTCTGCGCCTGTTTCAATCACGGTAAATTCTGCGACAGCGCTTGTCATCAATACCCCTGCTAGTGACGCGGCAGTCAATATCAGTGCAGGCGTGGCGGTGTCGGGCACGTTCGAGGGGACTGCCGACAGCACTATCTTTGTTGACGATGGAAACAGTTCTGTCCTTGCAACAATCAGTGGGAACAGCTTTGCCGCGACGGTGCCTGCTGCCATCGGCGCCACGACCATAACTGCCAAGCTCAGCCGCACGGACAATACTTCAGCAGCCAGGAGCATTTCCGTGATGGGATATTCGGTTCCTGTCGTCGCGTTCACGGCTCCATCGAGCAGCACCTTCCTTGCCCCGGCCACCGTCACGTTTGCCGTGGATGCAAAAGCACCCGGCGGCTCGGTCACGAAGGTCGATTTCTTCAACGGCAGCACCTTGGTGGGGACCGTCCCGAAGCCCCCGTACCAGATCACTTTGTCCAATCTGGCAAAGGGCACGTACACAATTTCGGCAAAGGCCACGAGCGATCAGGGGCCGGTGGGAAGCGCCTCCGACACGATCGTCGTTCAGGGCCCCAACGTACCGCCCTCCATCAGCATCACCTCGCCCGCGGCGGGCGCGACGTTCAATGCGCCTGCCACCATTCCGATCACGGTGAACGCGACCGATTCGGACGGTACGGTGACGCTGGTCGGAATCTTCGCCAACGGCACCTTGATCAGTGCCTCGAGCGTCGCGCCGTTCGGCTTCACCTGGTCGAACGTCGGCGCAGGCTCCTATGCGCTCACCGCGAGCGCCACCGACAACAGCGGCGCACAGACGACTTCCGCGCCGGTGTCGATCACGGTGAACAATCCGCCCATGGCGATGCTCACATCGCCCGTGCAGGGCGCATCCTTCAGCGCGCCCTCCACCGTCACGCTGACCGCCAATGCCACGGACACCGACGGCACGATCGCGCGGGTCGAGTTCTATCAGGGCACGACGCTCATCGGTGCTTCGACCACGGCGCCCTATGCGGTCAGCTGGTCGGTGATTGCGCCGGGAACTTACACGCTCACCGCCAAGGCGTTCGACAACCAGGGTGCGAGCGGCGTTTCGGCCCCGGTCACCGTCACAGTCAGCGGCTCGATCACCTATCTGCACAACGATTTCGCCGGCAATCCGATCGCTGCGACCGACGCGAACGGAAATCTCCTCTGGAAAGAGAATTTCCGGCCGTACGGCGACCGACTCAACAACCAGGCAGCGGCCGCCGGCAACCGGCAGTGGTTTGCGGGTAAGCCCGCCGATGCAGACACGGGGCTTTCCTACTTCGGGGCGCGGTATTACGACCCGACACTGGGGAGGTTTATGGGGGTAGACACAGAGGGCTTTAATGAGAAGAGCCTACACACCTTTAATCGGTATGCATACGGAAATAACAACCCATATAAATATATCGACATAGACGGCCGATTCTCGATTCTGGAAATTGGCGTCGTAGCCGCAATTCTAGGAGTTGGTGGCTACATTATCACGAATAGCCCCCAACCAGTATTGCCAGGTAAGAAGGCGGACACTGACGCAGCAGGATCAAATCTTCTGACGACCCCTGGAGTGTCAGAATCGGGTGGCCAATTGCCAGGCTTCTCTCAACTGCTCGAAAAACTTGGGAATCTAATCTTCAGTGAGAAACAATCGGGTGGGGCATTCCCAGATCGCCCCTTGCCGAGAGATCCTAAGACCGGAAAACCGGTTCCGGAAACGGACGCCCCCCACACCCAGCTCGGAACACGTGGGACAGGAGAGCGTAAGTATCCTCAGGCGCGCGAATTTGGGGAACAAGGAAAACATGTACGGGATATCGATTTCACAGATCACGGAATGCCTGATACGCATCCCAATCCGCATCAACATCGGATTGATCCGCAAACTGGAAAGAGAGGCGGGCCAGAACCGCTTCAGTAAAGCCAGGAATGAAGCAAACGATACGGATTGCAGATAAAGACGACCGTGGAATTCTGATCGGACTTCCTCGTTTGTTAGATATCTTGGAACCCGAAGGTTCCCAGCTTTCTTGGGCGATGTTTGATCTTTGGATTACTGGTCTTAGTGAAGGGGAGTCCGTTTTTGATCTTGAGCAGAAAAGTCGGAAGGTGCCAAAAGGAATTTGCGTTAGTTGGAGGGAATTGCAGAAATTTGCAGAGACGGTGACGCAGGTAATTGAAGGAGTTTTCGTTGGTTGTGGTTACAGCGACGCAATTCCAGACCGCGCTGATTCCGATGCCGTTCGAGAATGTAATGTGGTGATAAGAGCAATAGACAGTTCTTTTTGGGAGATCACGGTTGACCAAGATCGTTTGATGAGACGCTTGCAGGACGCCTTTCCGACTGCAACGAGCATTACGGGGATGTAATGGTGAACGACTATGGTTTCGCGTTAATCGCGATAAAGGCATTCTTGGTAGCCTTCAAGAGTTGTCCGTTTCCATGTGCAATGGAGATTGGGAACATACCTATGGAATGACGATTGAAACGGTCGACAATGGCAACCAAACCAGTAGGAGTTGGATTGGAGATTTAATTTGAATTGTCGTGTGGCGGAAACGGTTGTGTCAACAAACGCGCCGATGAGGTCGGATTTGGAGAGAACCTTATGAAGGCAACTACAGCAAGACTTGCACTGGCGACGATTTTCCTGGGCGGTTTCAGCGGTGCTGTCTTCGCCGACGGCCAGGACGAGCCCATTCCAAGCTTCTACCAGGAGCCTGGCCTCTCGCGTACGCGCGACTACATCAATCAGCACGCAAACGAGCACATCGACCCCTACACCGGGAAGCTGCAATGGCACTACGTCGATCTGTTCATCCCCGGCAACGGCGGGCTGGATCTCAAGGTGCAGCGCTCCTATTCAACTCCGTACGTTCCGGATTTCACGAGCCCGCCGTGGGAGCCGACCGTGGTCGGTCTGGGCTGGACGATGCATTACGGGCGGGTGTTGCGCAATGCGACCACATTGATCTGCGATAACGTCAACGGGCCGCAGGTCAACCCGGTACTCGAGCTGCCGGACGGCGGCCGGCGCGTTCTATACCTCGCACTGGACGGCATGACGTGGATCACGACCGATTTCTGGAAAGCGCAATGCGACACCGACCGCAACGGCAACTCGATGAGCGTCTCCTATACGCTTGTCAATAATTTGATGGCGGTATCCGGCGTCACCACCAGCGACGGGCGGTCGATCACCTTCAATTACGCCGGCAACGTGCTCGACAACATCACCGACGGTACGAGGACTTGGAAGTACGTCTATGTCGCTGGCATCGCGGGCGGTTACCCGTACCTCACGGAAGTGGACCGTCCCGACGGGACCAGTTGGAAGTACGACTACAACCAAGGCACAACGGGAAGTCCCGGCGATTACTGCATCCGCCGCGTCACCTACCCGCAGGGCGGAACCATCGACTACACCTACGCTTTCGTGTTCTTCGCGCAGAATCCGTCGATTCCGCGCAGCACGGTGGTGACGCAAAAAGTCGCCAAGCCCAGCGGAGCCGCCAGCCCCGGCCAGACGTGGACCTGGAGCTACACGCCGGCGACCCAACCCGTCACGGTCAACCCGGACGGGACTTTCGATTTTCAAGTTCCGCCCAGCGCGGCGCAGGCGGCGACGGTCGACCAGACGACCGTCGTCGGACCGCAATGGGAAACTCCAGCCCTGTGCAAAACGAGGGCTTCGGCGCGGCACCGACCCAGATCTCTAACCAGCCCAACACCCGCCCCGGGGGCACGCTTGTTTCCGACGCCGTTACGTATGCTCCCTTGACCACGTTCCACGCAATCGGACGGGCCGGGGAGTCGTTTTCGACCGTCTACAGCAACTTCGACAACTTCGGCAACCCGGGGACCATCAACGAGACGGGATCCAACAGCAGGACGACGAACCTGACGTACTTCGTCGACCCGGTGAAGTGGATCATCCACCTCAAGAAGGATGAGACTGCAACTGAGAACGGCGAGACGCTCGCGATCACGCGGACTTTCGACGCGAACGCAAACCTGCTCTCGGAGACTCGCGCCGGGGTGACGACAAGCTTTACTTACACCGCCGAGGGCGACTTGGCGTCGCGCACCGACGCCCGCCTCAAGACATGGAGCTATTCGAACTACTTCCGGGGTATTTCTCAAACGGAAACGCAACCGGAGGGGGTGATTGTCACCCGGGCGGTCAGCCCTGCGGGCAACGTCACTTCGGAGACGGACGGAGAAAGCTCGACGACCAGCTTCACCTACGACGACCTCAACCGCGTGACCTCGATCAACCACCCGCTCGGCAATCCGGTCGGCGTCGTCTGGACCGCAACCACGCGCACGGTGACGCGCGGGTCGTACCGGGAGCTGCTCACCTACGACGGGTTCGCACGCGAGGCGAGCGTGCGGCACACCGACACGGGGGCGGGGGAGACGATCACGCAGAACTACAGCGTCGATTCCCTGGGTCGCCGCGTGTTCGCGTCCTATCCTAACGGCACGCTGGGGACGGGTTTTATCTATGACATGCTGAACCGGCTGGTGTTCGTGCTCCATGACAACACCGCCGGGACCACGTCCTTCTCGAGCTTCCGGCGGAACCAGTATTTTTCCAATCAGATTCAATTAACCAACGAGAACAACTTCGTATTTGTGTTTCATTATCGGAGTTACGGCGACCCCAACAAGCGCGACCTGATCTCGATCTTCGATCCGCTCAGCAACTCCGAGAACACCCTCATCGCCCGGAACATCGCGGGGCAGATGATTTCGGTCACGCAGGACGGTGTGGCGCGCAGCTACGGCTACGACACGCGCTTCTTCCTGACCTCGATCACCGATCCGGAGACGGGGGCCACGATAATCGGTCGGGACGAAGTCGGCAACATGACTTCCCGCCAAGTCGGCGCTTCGGGCGTGACGAGCTACACTTATGACGGCCGCAACCGGCAGACCGCGATCACCTATCCCGCGGGAACGCCCAGCGCCACCTTGACCTACTTCAAAGACGACAAGCTGAAGTCGACCGACAACGGCGTGGCCCGATGCGATTACGCGTACGACGCCAACAAGAACCTGACGAGCGAGACGCTGACCGTGGGGACGAAGACTTTCCTCGCGCAATACACCTACGACGGCAACGATGCCCTCGCCACGCTGGTCTACGGCTCGGGGAAGACCCTCACGTATGCGCCGGATGCGTTCGGTCGGCCTCGGCAAGTCGCTCCTTACGTCACCTCGATCGCTTACCACCCCACCGGCCAGCCGAGCAGCTTTACCTACGCCAACGGCATCCAGACCACGATCGGGCTGAACACCCGCCAGTGGCCCTCCACGCTGCAGATCGCGAAGACCGCAAATCTGTTCAACATGACCTATCTGTATGACCCGCTGGGAAACGTCGCGTCGATCGGCGATGCCGTGGACAGCTCCTACAACCGCACCATGGGATACGACCCTCTCGACCGAGTGACAGGCGTGGGCGGACCATGGGGCTCGGCCACCCTGTCCTACGATTTCCGCGGGAATATCACCAGTCAGAATTTCGGGGTCTTCAACCTGAGCTATACGTACGATGCCGCGACACAGCGCCTGACCTCGGTGAGCGGAAGCAAATCCTACACGCTCGACTACGACGCGTACGGCAACGTGACCGGCAACAGCATGACGACTTTTGCCTACAACGACGCGCCGAACATGCGCTGCGCAAACTGTGGTCAGCCGAACGAAATTCTCTATGACTATGACGGCAAGAATCAGCGCGTGCACCAGCTCAAGGGCGGCGTGGACACGTTCTTCGTCTACGGAAACGGCGGGCAACTCCTCTGGGAAGAAACGCCCAACACCAGCCTGAAGGAATACATCTATCTCGGCGGCAAGCAGGTCGCCGTCCGGGAGCAGGCGCTGCCGTAGGCGCCGGAAGAGGAGAAGAATTCGTGAAAAGGTTTCTCGCCGTCCTTGCCGCAACAGTCTGCATTTTAGCCTCGTCCGAGGCGGTGAGCGCAGACCCGTCGGCCGGGGACAAAGGAACTGGCGATAGCGCTAAAGCTCAACAGAAGTCCACCGTGAAAAAGAAAGAGCCGGGCGCCAAGGCAAAAGCCAAGCAGAAATCCGCCGCCAAGAAAGGGCCGGGCAAGAAGGGCAAGGGACAGCAGAAAGCGGACGCCGCCAAGCTCCCGCCCAGCCCACCCACGCCTCCGGCGGTCCCGGTCAAGGGTGGGGGCGCCGTCAGCGCGACGCCGGGCTCCGGCAAGGCGCCGCTCAAGTTCAATCCCAAGGGCGAGCAGAAGCCTTAGCTGCCGATCCGGCAGCGGTTCATTTCGCGGTATTCGTCTGCGCGAGGCGAGCTTCGATTTTTTCCAGAACCTCGCGCTTCAATCCGAGCGCAAAGAAAAGCTCCGTCACGAGAAAAATCGGCGCGATGAATATCTGGAACAGATTGTCGGCGAGCGCCGGCTTGCGGCCTTCGAAGACGTGGCCGACCAGCTGGAACATCCAACCCCCGACGAAGAAGGCCCCGAACCAGATCCAGCCCGAAGCGACACCGGTCCCGGCAGCGAGCTCCGCGGCGTAGAGGAGCGCAAACGATATGACTCCCGTTGCCAACCCCACCGAGATGTCGAGCAACAGGTAGTACGCGAGGACCGCTCCAAGAAAGACGTGAGCGAGCGTGACGCCGGCCCCGAGCGGGACCCAACTCATCGGAATCAGGATCGCAAAGACGATCGCCGGGACGCCGATGAAATGCGTGAGCCCGTTCCAGCGGTTGCGGTGGTAGGCGGCGTAGATCGCCATCTGCTCGTCGAGGGATTTCACCTGGTCATCGGTCCTTTTGCCGGACATCTTACGCCTTGTGCCGGCGCGTATTCTGCGCCGCGGGGCGCCGAAACCGTTCGCGGAATTTGGCGTCGACGGGAAGCCGCTATAATTCAAAACTTTGCGTTTGTTCTCCGGCTTCATGCTGCTTACCCACGGCGCTTCCGACGCCACGCTGCC
>WNGH01033471.1_pt1 | contig 10726 bp, 10 predicted proteins | sample 5400631 | NCBI WGS metagenome assembly WNGH01 (sample SAMN13153373, study PRJNA577476) | soil metagenome | isolation source: 115 cm soil or saprolite under Garry oak tree replicate 1 | place: USA:California | collected 2016-06-15 | reverse complement strand
GTCCACGGCCAGTGGACGTAGCCCACGACGAGCAGGCCGAGCACGATAAGGCTGAGCTTCATGACCTGAGTGACCTATGTGCCAGCGAAAGAGAAGCGTCCACAATCGTAGCTGGCGCGAAGGCAACAAAAGGGCCGTTAGCGGCCCCGGGCCAGAGGCGCGGGGACACCGGCGGCCGGTTGGGCCTTGAAGACGCGACCGCGGAGCGACCGTCCCGCGACCAGGGGGCGATGGCTACTCTCAGGCCCTACGGCCGAATGCAGTTGATGTAGGTCCAGCAGCAGCGGAAGGTCTCGCGCCCCCCGAAGAGCGTGTCCATCGCGTGGCGAATGAGCGCCAGGCGGTCGGTCAGCGCTTCGCTGCTGGGCGCCTTGCCGTCCACCTTGACGGAGGCGCCCAGCCAGCCCAGCACGGCCTCGTGGTATGCGCTCAGGAACTCGAACCAATCCTCGACCCGAGCCTCGATGGAGCGGGCCGTGACTTCCTCCACCGTGAAGCCCGCCTCCTCGAGGCAGCGCAGGTAGTGCTCGAGCGGCCGGACCGGCAGGAACACCTGATCGCGATAGGCCACGTGCGCCTGCATGCGGGCCTCGTCGTCGAGCAGCGGCCGATAGGCGGCATAGCGCGGGTCGTTGCGGACCAGCCCCGTGGCGACCTCGTGGATCGCCCACACGGTTTCATCCAGGATCCACTCGCTGGGCCGGGCCTGGGGGTTGCGGATGTTCCCCGACTGGACGAACGCGCGCCCGCCCGGCCGCAGCACGCGAGCCCACGAGGCGAGCGTGTCCGGGAGGTCCCGATAGAGGTGGATCGCGTTGGTGGACGCGATGGCGTCGGCCTTGCGCGCTAAAAGCGCCGGGCCGATCGCCTCATCGAGGAGCTCGAGCCGTCTCTCCTCCTTGAGCCAGCGCAGGAGACGGAAGGCGACGCGCTCCTCGCCGCGGAACTTGTCGAGCGCGACGCGGAGAAACTTGGGCGAGCTGTCCACGATCAGCGTCCCGATCTGGCGGTCGAACACTCTCAGGTTCAGCCGGTCGAGAAGGATCCCGGTCCCACCCGAGTAATCGATCAGGAGCTGGCCGTCCTCGAGGTGGCGCGCCAGATCCTCCACCGTCGGGTCGAGGTTGCGGTACCAGCCGTGGTTCTCGACCGTGTCGTACCGGAGGCCGAAGGTGTCCACGGGCTGCAGGGTCCAGTCCTGGTCTGGCACGCGCTGGAAGCCGGCGGGCCACTGGAAGCGCTGCCGCGGTCCGCGCGCGTGCTGGATCGGGGCGCTGACGGCGCCGTGGATGCGCAGCAGCTCGGGGATGGTCGCGGCCGGCCGCCGGCCCCAGCCGCACTCCGTGGCGACGCCGAAGCCGGAGATGAAGCGGCGGGCCAGCTCCATGCGCCGGATCGTCCCCTCGACGCCGTCCGTGTGGTGGATCAGCCCGAGGTAGAGCTCGGTCTCGGAGCGCAGGCGGAACTCCCGCAGCGGCGCGTAGTACGCCTCGTCGAGGCGCTCGCGCGGGACGGGCAGGTGGATCCAGTTGAGGGGGCGGCCCAGGCTCGCCGCCAGCGCGTTACCGACGTCGACCAGCATCCCGGCGTCCGCGGGCTCCTTGAAGTGGCGGTGCTGGACGTCACCGTAGCAGAAGTGGTAGCCAAGCTGGACGTCTGGCGGCACGTGGCGGGAGAGCCGAAGTAGCCGCTCCAGAATCCCGCCCTTGACGTCGTCGAACCAGACCGGGAAGATGCCCTCGAGCATCCCGAATTCGAAGTTCGTATCCCACTGGATGGCGAGCTGGTCGTGGGGCACGTCCTGGAGGATCGACCGTAGCTCACCCAGCAGCTGGGCTTCGTACACGGGCTCGAGGAGCGCCTGGTGCTCAGGCACCACGAACGCGCTGATCGGGGCCACAGGGGTGGGCAGGCACACCTGGAAACGGCAGCCGACCGGCACCAGGCCGTCACGCTTGAGGCGCGCGAAGACGCGGTAGGAGGAGATGGCCGCGTCCGCGTACCCGAGGGCGCCGAAGGTCACGCTCTCCGGGCGCGCTCCGTCAGCAAGGCGGACTCGCGGCAGCGGCCTCCAGCTGTCCGGGCCCGGAGGCACCACCTCGAGCTGCCGCTGGGTGGTGAAGACCGGCAGCTGCCAGACGATCCAGTCGGACCGCGGGCCGGTTTCTCCGTCCGGGATGCGCCGCACGCGGTCCCCGATCTCGGCGGCGATGGCGCGGAAGACGGCCTCCGGGCTCGCCAGCGGTACGCTGCCGACCAGATGCGCCCCGGACGCGACGGGCTGGGCCACGGCTGTCATGTCCATGACCGAATGGGCCCGAGCATCCGCCCAAACTCGCACCGGGTCAAGAGACCGGGTGCGCGCCGGTCACCCGGCATCCCAGATCGGCGTGTCCGGCGGATCAAGGCCGCGCTTGACAGCCTATCGAGGATCCACACGCTTTGCCTTGGACAGGACTGCAGCAACTCACGGGGCAAGGTTCCGTCACTGTCCATGCACTCTGATCCGAGCTAGTGGCTTGTCATCAGGTTCTCGCGAAGGACATTCGTCTCCAGCTCGAGTTCATCCAAGCGGTGCTTGACGACGTCGCCGAGACTCACGATTCCGCAGAGCTTGCTCCCCTCGACCACGGGGAGGTGACGAACGCGGTAGCGGGTCATACGGGCCATGACCGCCCCGATGCTCTCCGCTGGCGTACACGTGACAGCCGGAGAGGTCATCAGCTCGGAAACCGGCAATGTGAGGAGTTTCGTGCCGTGCTCGGTCAGACCGCGGACGATGTCGCGCTCCGAGATCAGGCCGAGCACGGTGATACCGTCCTCGCTCACCACCTGGGCGCCGATGCCCTTGACTTTCAGACTCCAGACGACCGAGTAGAGGGTCGCGTCGGGCCGCGTTGTCTCAACGTGTGCGCCCTTGGCCTTGAGGATCAATGCGACGCTCATGGTGTGCTCCCAGGCTTCAGATCCCTGACGGTTCCATACCCACGCTCATAGCCCGGCTGGTCGCGAAGCGGGCGGCCGGCCGTCTACGGCCCTCTCCTCACACCCCCGCCTCCATCACCGGCATCACCGGCTCGGGCCGTGACCGCCCCATCTGTGCGCCTCGCCGTGGAGGTCGGGGCGGCCTTCCTCCGAGCCCGGACCCTCGATGGCGGCGGGCGACAGGAAGCGGATCTCTCGGATTCCTGGCACCTTGCCCAGCGCCTGCTCGGCCGCGCGGCGCACCGGCCACTCCTCGACCCGCCCGCCGAGGCTCACCAGCCCGTCGGTGCAGTCGACGCTGATGGAGCGGACGCAGGTGACGGGATCGGCCACGAGCACCGCCCGCGCCTGAGCGACGAGGCTCAGGTCTCGCATGGTGAGCCGGGAGGCTTCGGTGGACCGGAAACGCGGGTGCTGCAAGGCCTGCTGCACGAGCCGAGCTCCCTCCTCAGCTTCCAGCCGGTCGGTATTGATCACGAGATCGTAGAGAAGTGGGTTCTCCAAGTCGACGTGGTAGAGGAACCACACGCGGCCACCGCGCTCGCGGTCCGACTGCCGGACGCGGTCGAGCGCGGCCGTGGGATCCAATCCTTGCGCAAGGGCCACACGTTCGGCGCGGCGTCCTTCCGGCGCGGTGACGCGAACCCGCAGCGTGTGGGGCATCCCGGCCAGGATGATGGTGGACGCCAGCCCGACCAGCGCGATGTCGTCACGGGCCGCCATCTCCTGAACAGTGGCCTCAACGTACTGCGCGAACCGCCGCTGGGCGGTGCTCAGGCGATCAACGAGCGTCGGCCGCTCCTCGACAGCATGGCTCAGGCGAGCCACATCTGCGCCGAAACGATCCGCGGCCTTGCTGACGATGTCCCGCTCGGCGAACTGGTAGCCGAGCCTAGCGGCCACGGCATGACCGATCTCGATACCCAAACTGCCTAGATTTTCGGAGACGGCGACGACGCTCATAGCGCACCTCCTAGGAAAGCCGCAAGCCCCGCAGGCCGCGACCGTGGCGGCGAGGGCTTTCTTCAGGACCCGCCGCGTCAAGACAGTCATTGATGCTGGGCTTCTTCGCCTTGGTGATGAACCCGGTGTAGAAGACGGGGGTGAGGTTGACATCGGGGAGGCCCGCTCGCAATATCGGTTCCGCGGGAGCGAGCTGGATGGGGAGAGTATCGACCACCAGATGAAGGTCCTCGTCCGGAACTCGATGGCGGAAGACAGGGGCGAGGCGAACCACATCGACCGGAGTGAACGATGCCATGACTGCCATCCCTCCTGGGCCGCAACGTCGCGGCCAAATCCGGTGGACCAAACTCTAAGGGGCATCAGGGGGTATGTCAACGGCGGCGCTTCACCCAACGCCGGGAGAGGAGCCCGCCCATGCTTGAGCCTTATGATGAGCCAGTGGGGTCCCGGCGGCGACTATGTCGCGGCCGTGCACGCTCAAGGGTTGTGTTGACGATGGTGCGACGCGTCGTGCCGGCGGAAGACGCCGGCAGTACTCTTTGGAGCGGCGCGACCTGGCGCAGGTGCCGTGGGCGTTCGAAGGTCAAGGAGGAGCAGCCATGCCTGCGTACGAGTACTACTGTGACAAGTGCCGAGGCGATGTGACGGTGACCCTCCCGATCAGCGAGCACGACAAGGCCAAGGTCGCGTGCCCGCAGTGCGGCAGTACTGCGCTGCGGCCGTTGGTGAGCTCCTTCTTCTGCCGGGGGTCCGAGCAGGCTCGGGAGAGTCCGCTCATCCAGGGGAGCCCAGCGGCTCTGGCCCGACGGGGAAAGAAACGAGGGAGGGCACTGAAATGAAGAAGCGAGTAGTCGCGAGCGGGGCAAAGGCAAAGCGCCGGAAGGCGCCGGTAGCCAGCAGTGCCAAGCCCGCGCGCGGGGGTGCGACGGGGGATCGGCCGATCAAGAATGCCCGGCGCCACGAGGTGGGAGGCGTGACGATCGAGGTGGTCGCCGCGGCCAACGGTCAGCTCAAGCGCGTCGTGTATCCGCCCGGATTCCGCTGGTCCACCCACATGAAGCCTGTCGTCGGCACCGCGCTGTGCATGCACGGGCACGTGGGCTTCCTGAGCTCGGGGCGTGTGCGGGGCGAGTACGGCGACGGCTGCGTCTTCGAGTTCAACGCCCCGGAGGTCGTCGTGCTCGAGCCTGGTCACGATGCCTGGGTCGTGGGTCGCGAGCCGGCGGTGCTCATTCAGTTCGACGCCGCGGGAGAGACGGCCCAGCGCTTCGGGCTTCCGTCCGAGCATCGCCACTGAGCATCCTGATCGGGTCGCTCTTCTGTGACACGGGCATCCCTGGCGCCGGGTCCGAGAACGGTGGGGCAGTTTTCCGATGGGACGTCAAACGCCCGTGGGTCTCTGCTCGGTTCGAGGTCTGATCGATTCAAAGCACCCACCGAAGTCCACCGAATTTCAATCCCGAGAGGTGCGGTGTTGAGTCAACAGAACGTAATTGCCCGAAAGATTTAAGAAAGCGCGGGGCGGACTGGAAACACGAGTTCGAATCCCGTTGAGGATTCGAACCCGTGCCCACTCCAAACTTGCCCTGTTGGCGACGCGAAAGATCTCCGACCGGAGTCGTTTTGTAACGCGATGGGACGCTTCACAAAGATTTCCTTTTGAACCAGAGCCCCCTGCAGCAGGAATCCCTCGCCAAGGCGACCTTTCGCAGGCTTTCCTCAGCGACGTTTTTGACGCCGAACGAGTTCGCCGAGAAATGTCAGGCGATGCGGATCCTCGAAGACGTCGCCGTTTCTAGTTGAGACCTGCCTCGTTATGGGGCCAACGTCAGAACAGCGCTACAGTCGTCGGCCGAACCGGCGTCTGAGGCCCACACCGAGGCCGACCACTGCGATGCCGATCAGCAGAATGGATGCGGGCTCGGGGACTCGCACGGGCACAGGAACAGCGACAGCATCGGGCATCACCTGACCGGACGATATCGTAGCCGTGGCCGAACCCGTCGTGCCGCTCAAGAAATCCAACGAACTCGCGCCGGTCATCACATTCGTGATGAAATCGACGGGCACCGCTTGCCCTGGCGGAACGTCCGCGAGAAATGCCGCACTTCCGGATGCCGTCGCGACCAGCAGCGAGCCGAAGAACTTCGGTTGCCGCGTACCGTCCTGAATGAACGACCAGCTGATCGTTCCCGTCATGTTGTCGGAGCCGGTGAACTGGAAACTCTCCGCGCCCGGGGAGGCTGGGTAAATGTTCGGGCCCGGCCCGGCCGTGAACAACACGGGACCGAATGTAAAGGCTCCGACGAGCGCGTCCCCCGTATAGAAGCCTGGGCCGGTCAGCCCGCTGATGCTGATCAGAACGGAACCTGCCCCGTTGCCTGTGAACGTGACATTCTCCAAGCTAGGTCCGAAGGTGATCTGACCTGCGTCCGCCCCCGAAGGCAGGCAGGGTGGAAGGCAGATCCAGAGCGCCGTAATCACAGCTAATGCTACCGGGAGCCGTCTGTTCGTTTTCATTCCGTTCCCTCCTCTACGCCGCCGCCCCCACACCCTCGGCGAGTCAAAAAAGTGGCTCGACGCGACGTCATGCTGAAAACCCGGTCAGGATAGTAGATCTTGCCGATACGCCCAAATTCTGCGATGCGAAGGGAGCAGGCTCGTAGTTTCGGGCACTTACGCGAAAAGCGTCACTACGCTTCCGTGAGCTGGACGACCGGCGGCGGCACGCGGAGGCCTTGGGGCAGGTCCGCTGCTCTTGCATCAGGAGGGGCGACGGCGGCGTGAGATACGACCGGCGCTCGGCCGACTCAGCGCATGGTCCGATTCGGCGAGAGATGCCCCGCGTCAGGGGAGACCCTGGATAGGGGGCAGTTGGGCGTTGATCCGGGAGATCGTGAAGGTGGTCACCTGGGCGGCCCACGGTGAGTCGACCGTGCGCCTAGACGGGTCAGCCAGCGCTGCGCCGAGATCGAGCGAAAGGTGATGGTGGTTGATCCAAATAGTGGCGATGAACAGGTAACTCACCGCATAGCTGATGGCCGTGGGCCACAGAGGCCAGAGAGCCGAGAATGCCGGCAGATCCGGTGCCTTGAGTTCCAGCACCATGACGGTCACGATCACCGCGAAGACCGCGTCTGAAAATGCAGTCAGCCGATCCGCGGTCATCCTTTCTTCACGCATAGCACGCTCCTCGGAGTGAGCAAGACGTCGATCGAGCTTAATCACGCGTATCCCTTAGGCGTCTCCACGCGAAATACCAACGTTCCTTAATGGCCGGCTCAGAGCATGAAGCGGATGTCCCAGCCGTTGGTCGGATAGGCGAAGAGCGCCTGCTTCAGCTCGTCCGCCGGGATACCCAGCCGAATGGCGAGCGAGAACAGGTTTATCACTTCCTCGGCGTGGGGCCCGAGGAGGTGCGCGCCGAGGATCCGGCCGGTGTCTTCCTCGATCAGCACCTTGAAGCCGGAGACCGTTTCCCCGACCCGCAGCGTGTTGAACCATCCCGAGGTGTCCTGCCGGCTCGTGCGGAATCGCCGGCCACCGGCTCGGGCGGCCTCCTCGGTCAGTCCGGCGGAGGCGATGGGTGGCAGGGTGAAGCAGGCGGACGCGATGCCGTCGTACTTCGGCGTGCGGCGATTGCCTTCGAGGAGGTTCGTGGTCAGCACCTCGGCGTCGTGGGTGGCCTTGGGTGTCAGCGGCGGCCCGCTCGCGGCGGCGTCACCGCCCGCGTAGACGGCAGGATTCGACACGCTCTGAAGAAATTCGTTCACGATGACGCCCCGCCGCTCGCGCTTCACGCCGGCGGCGGCGAGGTCGAGATCGTCGATCTCCGGCACGCGACCCGCGCCGTGCACGGCCAGGTCCGTCTCGAAGCGGCGCTCCTGCCCACCCTGCATGCCCCGCACGACGAGACGGTCGCGCGCCGAGTCGACGCCGAGAACGTCGACACCGAGCTCGACCGTGATGCCGAGCTCCCGCGAGCGCTTCACGAGGAGATCGACGAGGTCCGGGTCGAAGCCCTCGAGGGGCCGGACGCCGCGGTGAATGATGGTCACCCGCGCGCCGGCCCGGGCAGCGACGTGGGCGAACTCGAAGGAGATGTAGCCGCCTCCCACGAAGGCGAGGTTGGCGGGTAGCCGGTCGAGGTTCAGGAACTGCTCGCTCGTCGTGAGCCGCTCGGCGCCGGGGAACCTCAGGGGAGCCGGGATGGCGCCGGCGGCGATGAGGACCCGTCGACCGGTCAGCCGATCGTCACCCACGGCCAGCGTCGTCGGTCCCACGAAGCGGGCCCGGCCGTGGAACTGCTCGATGCCCATCTTCGCCCAGGTCTGCTCGGTGCGCGCCGACGTGGGATCGACGAGGGAGCGCTTGAAGCGAATCAGCTCGGGCCAGTCGATGGTCAGCGATCCCGCGGGCACCCCCTTGCCGGCCATGTCGCGCGCGCCGTGGACGGCCTCCGCCGCGCTGACCAGAATCTTCTTCGGCACGCAGCCGCGGAGCGCGCACGTGCCCCCGAAGGGGCGCGAGTCCACCACGGCCACCGTCCACCCCGCCTCACGGCACCGCGAGGCAACTCCCGAGGTGACTCCTGTTCCGACCACGACGAGATCGTACTGTCGCTCCATTCCGTCCTCCGTGTCTTCGAGTGATCTTGAATCGGCTCGAATGTACCAGCCCTGATATTCTCCGGAGGGCCAGCCATGTCGAACGTCGAGACGGTCGAAGACCCCGAGGACCCGCGCCTGACCGACTACCGCGAGATCCGTGACGCCGAGCGCCGCCGCCGGAGCGGCACCTTCATCGCGGAGGGGCGCCAGGTGGTGCGCCGCCTTCTCGATGTCGGCCGCTATCGCGCCCGCTCCGCCCTCGTCACGCCGCCCGCCCTCGACGCCCTCGGCGCGGCCCTCGCCGACGCGAGGGTGCCGACCTACCTGGTCCGTCAAGACATCGTCAACGCCATCGTCGGCATCGAGTTCCACCACGGGTGCCTCGCCGTCGGCGAGCGCGGCGCCGAGCAGACGCCGGAGGCCGTCCTCGCCGAGGCGCGCGGCGCGTCCGTGGTCCTGCTCGAAGGCCTCGGCGATGCGAGCAATGTCGGCGCGATCTTCCGCAACGCGCTGGCCTTCGGCGCCGGCGCCGCGCTCCTCTCTCCCGGCACTGCCGATCCCCTGTACCGCAAGGCCATCCGCGTGTCGGCGGGAGCCGCCGTGGTGCTGCCTTTCGCTCGTCTCGACGATTGGCCGCGTGATCTCGAGCGGCTTCGCGACGGCGGCTACACGCTCCTCGCGCTGACGCCGCGGGCAGAGGCCGTGGACATCAGCGCGCTCGGCACCACCCGCCCGAGTGGCCTTGCTTCTCGGCACGGAGGGTCGCGGACTCAGCGCGGGCGCTCTTGCGGCGGCCGACCTTCAGGTTCGCATCCCCATGGCGCCCGCGATGGATTCCCTCAACGTGGCGGCCGCGGGGGCCGTCGCCCTCCACTGGCTGAGTCGCACGGAGCCCACCCCGGCCTGATGGGCCGAGGCGCGCGGGCACCATCATGCGGATCGTGGCGTGGAACATCCGGGCCGGCGGTGGCGGGCGCGTTGGCCGCATCGGGCGTCAGCTCGCGCGCTGGAAGCCGGACGTGGTCGCGCTGTCCGAGTTCCGCGCGACCCCGCCCAGCCTGGCCCTCGCGACCGTGCTGGCAGCCGGCGGCCTCACCCACCAGCTGACCACGGCCGACCCGGGCCAGCCTGGGCGGAACGCGCTGCTCGTCGCCTCGCGCTGGCCGCTGCGCCAGCTCCGTCTGCCCGCGCAGCCGTCCGAGCCCGCGCGCTGGCTCGTGACCGCCGTCCAGGCGCCCATGCCGATCGTTCTGGGCGCCATGCACGTTCCGAACCGCGTCACGGGCAGGAAGTACCCGTTCCTCGACGCCGTCCTGGCCTGTGCCCGCCGGTGGCGACGCGGGCCGGCCCTCTTCGTCGGCGACACGAACTCCGGACGGCGGGTCCTCGACGAGGAGGTGCCGGCGTTCAGCCTGCGCGAGGAAGGCTGGATCGACGCCCTCGCAGGTTGTGGCTGGCGCGACGCGTTCCGCCACTTCCAGGCGGAGGCTCGCGCCTACACCTGGTATTCACCCAATGGCCGGAACGGCTTCCGCATCGACCAGGCCTTCGTCAACGCCGCCCTGCTCGCGCACCTGAAGGAGGCCGCCTACGTGTGGGGGGCTGCGGCGAGCCGCGGCCGGCGCAGCGCGCTGAGCGACCACGCAGCCCTGCTCGTCGACCTCGCGGAGATCTGAGCGCCCGCGAGCGCCTGAGGGGGGTTCGGCGCTCCGGCGTGGTGGGAAGAAATTCCTCGGTAAAGAGATCTACCGAGAAGAATTGATACACCGAGGCTGCCCTTCTCAGGTCGATAGGACCCTTTGATGTCCTGGCAGACATGCCCCTCGCATGTGGCTGAGTGTGGACACCGAGAATCCCATCCGGAGGAGCTCGGGATACCTCACCCTTCACCGGGCGAGCCAAAGACGCCGTGAGCCGAATCGCCGATGCTTGGATCAGTTCGGCCTGTCGCCGCAATTTACAAAGGAGAGCGCGATTTCTGGAGCGCGCGTTCGGCACAGCGGATGCTATCCACTGGACCCGCTCCCGGGCCAGCCATGGAATAGCAACAGAAGGAGGCGCCCAGCCATGAAGCGTATTGCCGCCGAACCGACCATTCGCCGTAGCAAGATCGACGAGCTCGACAGCGACTTTCTCGCCGGCCTCGAGGAGCGAGACAGGCGGCT
>WNGH01011870.1_pt1 | contig 10728 bp, 11 predicted proteins | sample 5400631 | NCBI WGS metagenome assembly WNGH01 (sample SAMN13153373, study PRJNA577476) | soil metagenome | isolation source: 115 cm soil or saprolite under Garry oak tree replicate 1 | place: USA:California | collected 2016-06-15 | reverse complement strand
GTTTGTGCGCTGGCTCTACGAGCAGGGTCGCCTGCAAAGCTAAACCATGGTCATGGCGCATGCGCCAGGGAGGATTGGGTATGGGACAGAAACAGTATCTATCGTTTATCGTCTCACGTCTAGTCGACAACAGGAGCAGTTTATGAGCCAGTTACAGTTATCGCTGCTTGGTACACCAGTAGTGAAGCATGGTGAGCGCACGCTCACCTTCCCGACGCGCAAGGCACTGGCCCTGCTCGTCTACCTGGCTGTGGAAGGTGGAATGCACCCGCGCAAAACACTATCCGAATCGTTTTGGCCGGAGCTGGACGCCGAGCACGGGCGAGCAGCCTTACGGGCTACTCTTCTCGAGCTGCGTAAGCTCCTTGAGCGCTCCCACGGACCAGGCGAGCAGACTCACCTGCTGGTCGAGCGCGATACGCTAGGATTCGATCAGGGCAGTCCGCTGATCCTTGACCTCCAACTTGTCGAATCTGCCAGCAAGCAGGTAGGGCGTGGGACTCCGCCGCTGGTGGGCGAGGCTGGTGGAGAGTTTCTGGCGCAGCTCGAGCAAGCCACGCGCCAGGCTAGCGGTCCGTTTCTGGCTGGCTTCACGCTGCGCGACTCGCAATTCTTCGATGATTGGACTCGCCAACAACGAGAGTACTGGCACCTGCGAGTCCACCAGCTCTTTGATGCATTGTCGATGCTGTACGAACAGGCAGGTGATGGGGAGCGCGCCATCGAGACCGTGACCCGCTGGTTAGGCTTCGATCCACTCAATGAAGAGGGTTACCGGCGCCTGATGCGACTGCGCTTCTCCCGGGGGGATCGCATTGGGGCTTTAAGAGCCTACGCCAACTGTCGAGCCGTGTTGGCCGACCAGTTGCAAGTCGAGCCGGAACCCGAGACCGTAGCTTTGGCCAAACGCATTCGCCACACCGCTCCTGTACGAGCGCCTCAGGTTCGCAGTCTTCGGCCATCTCAAACTTCACCAGGGCTGCCACCGGCGAACCTGCTGGACGGCCCATTCCTGGGAAGAACGGCAGAATTCGGCACCTTGATCGAGTGCTACCAGCGCATGTATGAGGGTCAGCCTCAGTTCGTCCTGCTCCAGGGGGAGACGGGTATTGGAAAGTCACGCCTGGCCACCGAATTTGTCCGCTGGGCACAGGCACAGGGAGCCGATGTGGCGGTGGGGAGAGCCCTGCAAACCGGGAGGCGGCTCCCGTACCAGCCACTCATCGATGTCCTGCGCCGCCAAATGGAGCAGGAAGGTGCCACAGATGATCTGCTCAGCGATGCCTGGCTGGCCGAACTCTCCCGCTTGCTACCCGAACTGCGCGACCGCTATCCCGATCTGCCCGTTCCCTCGACGGATGAGGCGCTCGGACATAATCGCTTATTTGAGGCCACAGCCCGCCTCGTTCAGGTATGGGCTGCTCGACATCCCCTGGTGCTCTTGCTCGATGATATGCAGTGGGCAGACACAGCGACGCTCGACCTGCTGCTCTACCTCGCGCGGAGCCTCGCCGAGCAGCCTGCTCCGGTACTGCTCCTGCTCAACCTGCGTACAGGAGCCGAGAGCTGCACCGTCGCGCAGTCCACCTGGTTGATGGCCCTCAAGCGAACGCGCATTCCGTTGACCGTGCTGGAACTCGCCGCTTTCTCACAAGAAGAGACGCAGCGCTTCGTGCAGGAGCTTGCGTGGGCAGAGCAGCCACTCGAGGTGGAGAACACCAGCCCACTCGAAAGAGGCTCCCAGCATGGGGAAGCCTCACTCTCTCGAGATGCTCTAGTGGCTTTCGCCAACTGGCTCTATTTTCAGACTCGTGGACAGCCGCTTTACCTGGTCGAGACCCTCAAAGGGTTGCTCGCGCGCGAGATTATCGTTCCTTCGCTTCAGGAGAATGGCTCCTGGGGGCTGGTGCTCTTGACCGGGCTGCTGGCGCAGACACCGGTAGGTGAGCTGATCCCCGCGAGCGTGCGTGAACTGATCCGCTTCCAACTCGCTCGGCTCACTCAAACAGCCTGGACATTACTGGTGGTCGGTGCGGTTCTGGGACAAGGACTTACCTTCGAGCATCTCATTGTGGTGGCCCAGCTCGATGAGCAAGAGGGGTTGCGTGCCCTTGAGGAACTACTGCGCAGAGGATTGCTGTGTGAGGCGACGCTGGTAGAAGAATCGCAGGCGGTTGATGGATACGCATTTCCTCGCGAGATGATTCGCGAAGTGGTGTATCAGGAGGCAGGGACGACCCGCCAAAGGCTCGTGCAGCGACGCGTGTTGCTCGTCATGCGAGAAGAGGAGGCCCTCCTCCTTCATCCCGCTCCCGACAATGGGAATGCATCAGCAGAAACCATGAATGGGCAGGGACGGTGGGTTGCGGCTGGAACTGTTGGTGCAGATTTGCACAGGGCCTTCGCAAAGAATTCTTCGTGCGCGACCGGAAGAAAATCAGACGCAGGAGCAGGCGGGCAGACCTTACTGGCCGACCGTGAATGGGGTGCAAGGGGACATGTTGCTCCAGACTTTCCAAGATCACCTCCAGGCAGAACTTTCCAGAGCTTTTTTGAGATTCGCTGAAGAGGAGGGAAATCACAATGGCAAATCAGCAACAGTTGGACCTGTTAAAGCAGGGGGTAGCCACCGCCTGGAACACATGGAGAGAAGAGCATCCCGACACGCCGATCACACTGAACGGAGTTGACTTGAGCGAGGCCAACCTGGGCGAAGTCAATCTTGCCCGGGCAGACCTCAGCCTTGCCAATTTGAGCCGGGCCGATCTCAATAATGCGAATCTGAGCCAGGCCAGGCTTGCCCAGGCCGATTTGAGCGGGGCCAATCTCGCTGGGGCCGATCTGAGCGATGCGGATTTACGCGAAGCCAATCTCAGCCATGCCGATCTCAATGGTGCTGACCTGACAGGAGCCAACCTGCAGGGTGCGGATGTGCGCGAAGCTCTACTGGAAGAGGCTACGTTGGAAGGAGCGCTCATCACTTCGGAGCAACTGAGCCAGGCTAAAGTGGGACCCGACAGTCTGTAGGAGGTTGAATGTGACCGTGAGTGAAATCGCGGTAGATAGATTGCGCAGGGATGCTGGTGCTTACAGGAGGATCAGAAAGGGATAGGGAGATGTCATATACGCAGACGAGGCATGATAGTGTGCCAGAGGGACAAGGAGTCCCGGACGGTGTTCTGGTTGAGCAGGCTCTAGCAGGTGATCAATGCGCATTTGAGCTCCTGGTAAGTCGATACCACCGTCCGTTAGTGAGCTACATAAATGGCCTTATCAAAGATGGTGAGCAGGTTTATGATGTGCTCCAACATGTCTTCCTCAAGCTCTATGGTTCCTTGCCGGTACTGTTGACGGATGTGTCGCTCAAGGGCTGGCTGTTTCAGGTGGCGCGTAATCGCTGTGTGGATGAACTGCGCATGAGATATCGGAGGACAGAAATTCCTTTCTCCAAGCTTGAGTGGAAGTACCGGGAGGAGGAACTGTCACCGATCGAGGCTATCACTGACCCTGAGCCGTTGCCGGAGGAAGCAGTCGAGAGGATCGAGCTGCATTGTTTGCTGCAGCAGGCCATGCTTTCACTTCCCCCAAAGTTTCGTTCAATCGTACACCTGCACTGTTTCCGACAACTGAGCTACTCGGAGATCGGGCGAATGCTCAAAATGCCGGAATCTACTGTGAAAACCTACTTCTCCCGCTCTCTACCGCTCTTGCGTAGAGAGCTTACGAGCAGCGTACGCTTTGCATCCATCTCGTAGTGCGAAACCTGTATACTTTTTTATGCACCAGCAAACGCTTCCTTTCACAGAGAGCTTTTATCATGCAAGAAGAGAGCAAAAACGTTTCCCCAATTGTAAGGGCTGAAACACTCGGTGTGTTCTCACCGTTTACCTCTCATCCCTTCTTGCCAGATAGTGTGCGGGTGTGAGGGAAGCAGCTAATCACTGCGACGTATCGTTTTTTTGTTGTCATTTCATAAGGAGGAACAACATGCAACAAGTTTTGAGTAACTATCGGACAATGTTTTTGTTTCGCGGTATTGCCGCCGTCCTATTCGGCATCATAGCGCTTGTCTGGCCGAATATGACGCTATCCATCCTGGTGTTCGTGTTTGGCTTGTTTGCCGTCATCAGCGGCATCACTGCTGTGGTAGCAGCCCTGCGGAACACGGAATTCCCGGGGTGGGGATGGCTCCTCGCCGAGGGCATCCTGGGGGTCCTGGTGGGAGTGGTTGCCCTGGTATGGCCCGGCATCACAGCGCTCGCTTTCCTTTACCTACTGGCGGCCTGGGCGATCTTGACTGGCGTTTTTGAGGTTATAGCTCCACTCGCCTATCCGATGAGCGGTGGGCGCGCAGTGTTGACAGCGCTAACAGGAGTCATCTCGATCATCTTCGGCATCCTGATTGCTGCCCAACCTTCGTCTGGGCTGCTCGCCGTTGTCTGGCTGATTGGTGTCTACGCGATTTTGTTTGGGATTATGTACATCGTGATGTACTTCCAAACACGCTCCCTGGCTGCAAGCCTGGCCTGAACAGCGAACATAGAGGCGATATCCTGCTCGCGATCTACTCCACATAGGCTTGGATCGTGAGCGGGGATCGCGGTTCTCCAAGAAAAGATGCAGTGGAATGAGGAGAGGAATATGCAGCGGTCTGGCAAAGAAGAAAACGAACGGAAGCAGGCACGCCTTCCAATGACTGAAGGCACCGAGCAAACAGCAGGAAGCGCTCCAGAGACTCAACAGCGCCGCAGGAGAGCAGTCGGATGCTTGCTCCAGGTGTTGGCGCTACAAATCACGCTCTTTGGACTGCTGGCCTGGTTTGTTCACGTCCATCCCATTCTGCCGATCGATATAGCGATTACACGCTCGTTTCAACAGAACCACGCTCCGTGGCTGCGCATCACGATGCTCGCCATCAGCTATCCGGGGAATTCACTCCTCCTGCCTGCCCTCGTTCTCCTGACAGCGGTGTTTTTCTGGCTAAAGGGTTTGCGTTTAGAGGCGGTACTGGTTGGTGGGCTTTCGACGATCAGTTTGCTCCTCAACATTCTGCTGAAGATCCAGGTCAGCCGTCCACGCCCGACGGCCAATCTCGTACACATCGTGCAGGTAGCGGTAGGATACAGCTTCCCGAGCGGCCATGTGATGGCCTATATCGCGTACTGGGGACTGCTCTTCTCCTTCGGCGTCATCCTTTTCGAGGGAAGGCATTGGTGGCGTACTGCCTTCTTGGCGACCTCGGCAGCGCTCGTGGTGCTAATCGGCCCCTCTCGGGTTTACCTCGGAGACCACTGGGCCAGCGATGTACTCGGTGCCTACTTGATCGGCGGGGTATTATTAGGCCTCGCCGTGGGTATCTATCTTCCACTGAAAGAGCGCGGCGTGCTGGAGACGCCAGAGGCACGGGCCAGCATGAAGGAAAAGAAGGCGTTGAGATCATTTCCGACAAAGCGGTGGTTTTGAGCTCGCGAAACCTCCCGGAACGTTTGTTTCTGGCTAAGCGAAATATCACAACCCAGAAGTGCATGGAATAGGGAGTACAAGGCATGTCTCAACATACGACTGAAACTGAATACGGGAAGACATTAACTGATGCGTCCCCTTCAGGCCGCTCCCGGCTGAAGAGGCTCATCAACGCATTGACGGTCCTGGCGTTTGTAGCCATTGGATCGGTTGCACTGTACGCGATCTCATTGATCGTAACGGCGGTCATTGTCCTGCTGCTTTCCGCGCTGTTCGCCTACTTCATCTATCCGCTTGTGCAGTTTTTCCAACGCCGCCTCACACGGCCTCTGGCAATCGCCGTTGCCTTTCTCCTGGTAGCTGGTGTCCTGGCTGTGGTTCTGTTTATCGTGGCTTCCTCCCTCAATCCGCAAGTAGCTTCGCTCGCGAAATTTATTCAATTTCTTATGAGCCCTGCGGGAGAGCGTCGGATTCAATCGGTCGTTGACCTTTTGGGAAAGGTTGGCATTACCAAGGGCCAGGTTGACCAGCTCAAGAACCAGCTCATTTCTCAAGCGCAGGGCGCGCTCTCAGGACTGCTTCCTTTTTTGATCGGGGTGTTCAGCAACATCCTCAACTTCATCATTGTGATAACGCTCAGTGTCTACTTTATCCTTGATGGCCCTCGTATTATTCGCTGGCTCAGCTACAAAACTCCAGTAAATCAGAGGGGTACAATCACCTTCCTGTTGCGTACCCTCGATCAGAGTCTAGGTGGGTATCTTCGTGGTACATTGCTGCTTGCGCTCATTGGAGCCCTCTGCACGGGAGTTGTGCTTGCTCTGCTGCATGTCCCGTATGCTGCTTTGCTGGCAGTGCTCTTTTTTCTGCTCTACTTTCTTCCGGTGATCGGAACCTATATGATAGCGGCACTATGCATCCTGGCAGCTCTACCGGAGGGATGGGTGGTGACGCTGATCGTGGCTGTTTTTCTGGTGCTGCTCCTGGGGATTGTCATGGGGGAGATACTTGCACCACGCATTTTCAGCAGCACCGTAGGAGTGCATCCCATTGTGGCCATTTTCGCGCTCTTTGCAGGAGCAGAACTCTTCGGATTGCTTGGGGGGTTCCTCGCTATCCCGGTTGCTGGCGTCCTCCAGCAGATCATCGTGGCAATCTGGCACAGATGGGAACTTGCACATCCCAAACTGTTCCCGCCGGAAGAGGTGCCGTATCAACAAGCAGCGTTGTTGCCAGGACAAAAGGCAGCGCCAGTTGATACACCCGCCCAAGATGTAAGACCTTGATAGTGAGTTTGAAGCAGCTTGTTGGGAAGTGCGCCAGCACCAGGATTCTGCTTTGGAGATAGTCCACCTACGAAGAAGGATGCATCGCTACAAGCGTCGCATTAGAAGCCTCCATCGGGGAAGGCAATCGTCGTAGCCTTGTTAGGAATACACGGCATATTCCTGATCATCATAGGCTTGATTGCTTTTTTCGGAGGCTTCGTAGGTGTCTATGACGTCTCGCATGGTCACGCTACACCAGGGGCTATTGTCGCTGTTCTAGGAGCGTTTCTGGCGTGGATTTTTCTCCTGGGAGGGATTGTAACCTTGCTCTGCGCACAGGGATTGTTGACGTGGCAGCGCTGGGCACTCTGGTTGACGATTGGCCTGGAGATCACCAATCTGATGGTGGGTTATTGTGCGCTAAAGCTGCGGCTGTTCGCCCCGTGGCTCATTGCTTTGAGCATGATTGTCGCAGGAGGTATCCTCCTCTATGTACTGATAGCGATAGGCATTCGCATGCTTTCCCACTGATAATGCTTACTCGGAGAGTAAGTATAGATCGCAGGCAAACATTTCTGCCTGAATCAGGTTTTTCGCCATGGACTTTGAGAGAACATTGCTTACCACGAAAAATTTCACGCCTCTTCCCACACTTTTTTTCACGCGCTCCAATTAAGCTGTAAATATAGTACATTGTATCACTGCTGAGCGCAGCGCGCTCCTCGCATCTCGCCTGAGCGAAGTTAGAACGCACTCCGCCGGCAAGATGGTTTCCAAAAGGAATGTGATTCGTTGCAGTGATGGCTTTCAAAGTACTTGGCCCTATACTGGAGAGCGGACTCTGTTCCATGTGATCTCACATGGCGGAGGCGCTATCCAGAACACAGAGTAGTTGGTGCGGGTACATGTCCTGGCCAATGCGGATGGTTCCCAGGATAGAGACTTAGGGCCGCACCCTCACATGTCGTTTGTTAGAAAAGAAGGAGAAACATTGCATGGCAAACATCATCGAAAAAGCGCGTGCCGAACACGCATACAACAAGTACGTCAAAGGGTTGGAGTCCGTGGCCGGTCTTGTTGACACCCTCAGTGGACCGGGTCCATTCACCATCTTCATTCCTACGGATGCCGCCTTTGATAGCTTATCTGATGACCAGCAGGCTAATCTTTTCGCGGACCCTGGGAAGCTAGCCAAGGTACTCAAGTATCACATCGTGCCGGGGTATTATACAGCGGAACTACATCTCTTCCGACACGGTGACCACCGCTGTGCGAGAAAGCATCAAGATCAATGGTGGGCATGTGGTTCAGGCAAACGTGATCGCGGACAATGGCATCATGCACGTCATCGACAAGGTGCTCATCCCACAATTCACCATGCTCTAAACACACGTAGCACACCGCTCGTTCCGGGTTGGATGGCTCTGCCTGAGCCTGGATCTAACTCGGAACGCACGGGTGATTGCTGTGACGTTTGCCACTTTCGGAAACTCACGATGCTCTGCATTGGCCGGTGCATTTCCATCCTATGGGAGACAAGGAATTCGCTCATCGCCGCTGCTCGAGAAAGAGGAGAATCGCTAGAGCAACCTCTCTTCGTCGGAAAGGATACGTACTTCATACCGCATATATAGAGAGAATGGAACCCATGCGGACAAAGAGGAGCAACATATGTTTGAAGCAATCTTCAGGATTACCGCCCAAGTCAAAAGCGACGAGCTAGGGCAGCGCGTCTTTCGCGTCACGGAGCGAGAGGCACCCGCCAACGACGCGGAGTTCTTGTCCCGCCTGGCGACGCTCTACCAGCAGGAGGTATACACAACGCTTCAGCCAGGCGATGACTTGACGGTCGCGGTTCGGCTCGACCTTCCACCCAGAGAGGTGGAACGAACTGTCCATCTGCGTGAGGACCTGCTCTTTGAGGGGGAGGATATGCCGCAGGCAACAGCGGACCCACTTCCTTTCATGCGGGCGTTCTATGAGCCCTTGATGCAGCAGGTGGAACCAGGCGATGTCTTCACGATCACTTTCCGGATGCAGCGGCCTTAGCAATGAGCTGCGTGGCTCTCCTGAAGGCTGGAGCGACAGGATGGGTGGCTCACTTGGGCAGGCGAGGCTGTAGTACAGCATGCGGGTTTCCCTCCCATCGCCCGCTCAAGTACCGGTCGAGGGCTGAGCAGCCCGTGTGTGGCTCACATACAGCAGTTCATGAAGACGGTCGGCCACGCTACTTCGGCTTTCTGCCGGGCTTCCTCTGACTCAATCCCCGCCTGAAGCCAGAGCACCTTCGCCCCGATCGCAATGGCCTGCCTGGCGATATCGGACGTTACCTGGGCCGGACGCAATACCTCGACTATATCCACAGGGACATCGATTTCGGAGAGCGAGCGGAACACCCGCTCTCCGAATAGCTCATCGCCTCGCGGGTTCATCTGTAGGATGCGATATCCCTGGCTTTGCAGGTAGCGCTGCACCTGGTGTGCAGCCTTTGAAATATCAGCTGAGGCTCCAACGACTGCGATAGTCCTCGTTTCGGCGTAGATACGCGGGAGCTGCTGCTCCGAGCCTTTTCCATCATCTCATTACCTCTCTTTCTCCTTGACCCACTCACCCTCTAACGGATAGCTCGCCTGCTCCCACTCCTGAAGACCGCAGACGTAGAGCATCACTTGGGTATAGCCGTGTTTGTTTCTGCTAATGCTCCTCAGAAACCGCCTCTTTCTCGGACAAGCGACCCACGGCGTAGCGATGAGCAGTCTGCATGGAGATCGAAAATGACGTTTACCTCCCGCTCATCGCGCTGGGCGTAGATCATCACGATGTTCTCCGGCACCATCCCCACTAACGCGACCGGATGCACCTTGGCCCACCAGGAGGCTACAGCTTGCCGATTTCATCAAAAATGGCCAATGACCAGTATGTTATGAGGTGGTCATAATCGGAGCCTGACAGCAGGTATCAGATGGAGCAGGCGATAATATTTGCTCATGTTAATGTTGAGCGACTGCTGAAATGATGATTTCCACCTGCAAGATGCGATAGCACAACCTACCATCTTGTCGTTTTCTGTACGTTCCTTTAAGCTCAAGCCCATGCGATAGACGACGTCTAACGCCAAAAAACATACAATATCATTCAGATCGATATACGAAGTCCTGAACTGGAGTAAATTGAGCTCCCCAGAATGTACTGTTCTCGGTATTTGACTTACAAACACCAAATCACCATCTAGAGAACATACTTGGCCAGAGGAGGGTAGACACATACCGGCTGTAACAAATGGCGGCTCACTCCGCTTGTTAGGACAAGCTAGTCTGATCAGGCAGCACCTCTTTTCTCAGAGTGGAGATGCATGATTGCTGTGCTTCTGAACTTCATCTCGTGACACGAGAGGCCCATGGCTCCAGTTGGACCGTGGGATTTGTGCGCCGGAACCGGATCGCTCCCCGTGCTGGATTGCCCTGACTGTGCATCACAGGGATGCCGGAGCGCGCAAGTGCTCCTTGTGCTCGCTCAAAGAGCCTGTTGCTCCAGATCGAGCCTCCCAGCACGAGCCAGGGCGGGCTTGAAGGAGTGACCTGCGCACAAAACCGGTCGTAGAGATGCTGAAGCTGGCTGATCCCCTGGTTGAGGAACGAGGCCACCGGCTCTTCGTTCGCATGTTGGGAGATGAGCGGACCCAGTGCCAGCCAACGAGGCGGGGAGAGGGTGTCCAGCAGGGGGTCCTGCTCTACGGTGTTGCGCAAGGTGGCGGCGGAGAGCCCGGTGCGGGCGAGGATCTCGTTTGCCAGAGGCAACGTGGTGCCCTGGTCCCATGCCTCACGCCACCACGCCAGCAGAAAGCGGGCAAATGTGATGCCTTCAAAGCTGTGGGGCAAATAGTCCCAGATGGCACAAGGGCTCGCAAAACAGATGACGTTGTTGGCATGATCATAATACATCGCGTTCCAGTGGCTCCCGCAGGCGACCGTCACCGCATTGCCGGGCATGTCTGTCA
>WNGH01007039.1_pt1 | contig 10728 bp, 10 predicted proteins | sample 5400631 | NCBI WGS metagenome assembly WNGH01 (sample SAMN13153373, study PRJNA577476) | soil metagenome | isolation source: 115 cm soil or saprolite under Garry oak tree replicate 1 | place: USA:California | collected 2016-06-15 | reverse complement strand
AATTTGGTATTTGCCCCAGCGACTGAAACAGTCTCCGGCATCAGCCAAACGGTTGCGATCAATATCGAGATCGAAGCAAAGCGCGCAGAGTAAGCTGACTAGCGCCAATGGAGATTGTCCCCCTCGGAGATTCCGCGCTAATCGTTCGCGTGCGCGAGCGGTTCGAAGACGCGCCCGAGGAAACACTGAACGAAGTCCTGCAAATGTTTCAGCAACTTCGAAGTGCCGCCATTCCCGGCGTTACTGAAGTCGCACCGGCTTACACTAGCGTCGCAGTCTTCTGCGACCCAATGCAGGCTGCTAAAGCGCGCGGGCAATCGGATCGAGCGTTCGACTGGTTAAACGAGCGAGTTCAGCGTGTGATAGCCGCGACCTCTGACCGCGGCAGACGCGGGAGAACTACAAAAGGCGATGTACGCCTGGTCGAGATTCCAGTCTGCTACGACGCCGAGTTTGGTCCAGACCTCGATGACGTTGCGCGACACGCGCAAATCCCGGCAAAAGAAGTCATTGATCTTCATAGTGCGGCTGAATATCGGGTGAGCTGCATTGGGTTCGTTCCCGGATTCCCGTTTCTCACGGGTCTTCCGAAGGTACTAGCGACGCCTCGTCGAATCACTCCACGAAAGGAAATCCCTTCTGGGTCGGTCGGCATTGGAGGCGGTCAAACCGGAATTTATCCTTTGCGCTCCCCGGGCGGCTGGAATCTCATCGGCCGCACACCGTTGCGATTGTTCGATCCACAACAAGATCCGCCTACGCTCTTACGTGCGGGTGATCGCGTGCGTTTTCGTGCAATCACGCGCGAAGAAATTAGTTCGTTGAAGCGATGAAAGGTAGTCACCCCGAGCGACGGGAAGGATCGCAGGCAATCTGAAGGTCATCCATGCAACGTTGCCTGAGCCATCAGCTTTTGTGAGATCCTTCACTCCGTTTAGGATCATGATGCGATGAACATGTTTGTAGCGCGGGCGGGATTTCTTACCTCCGTGCAGGACTTGGGGCGCATCGGCTTTCGCGAGTTCGGCGTCTCGTTAAGTGGCGCGCTCGACCTGTTTGCGTTGCGTGCGGCGAATCTACTCGTTAGCAATGATGAACATGCCGCCGGCCTCGAAATTACTTTTGCCGGACTGCGTCTACATTTCCAGGATGAGCGAATCGTAGCCTGGTGCGGTGGCGAATTCGATGTGCGCGTTGGACCGGCGGCGTTACCCGCGGGACACGCTTGCTTAGTTTCTGCTGGGGATGAACTGAAATTCGGTCCGCCAAAGATTGGATGCCGATCATGGCTCGCAATTTCCGGCGGGATCGACGTTCCAATTGTTCTCGGTAGTCGCTCCACCGATCTCCGAGCCAGTTTTGGAGGATTCAACGGTCGCGCTCTGCGCGATGGAGACGAGTTATTCTTGGGCGAATTTCGGCGGTCATCCCGACCAGTCGAGACTACAGAAAGAATTTCTTTGCGGACTGCACCACATGATTGGGTGAGTCCCGCAAGGCGCGAACCGGTGTTGCGATTCGTCCGCGGGGTGGATTGGAACCGCTTCAGCGCTTCATCGGTTCAACATTTCACGAACGAATTGTTCGCTGTTTCACCCGATTCCGATCGCATGGGTGTGCGTTTGGATGGTCCAGAACTGAAGCGGGTCGATGAGAGCGAACTGATTTCTGAAGCAGTGGCTCCGGGCACAATCCAGGTTCCCCCGAGCGGAAAGCCGATTCTGCTTTTGGGAGATTGCCAAACGATCGGTGGTTATCCGAAAATAGGGCACGTGATCACGGTTGATCTTGGGATCGCGGCGCAGCTTCGAGCAGGCGACCGCGTGCGCTTTTCCGAAGTTTCGCTGGCCGATGCGCATCGCCTTTTGCTAGAACGCGAGCGCGAACTCGAACGCTTCCGCATCGGTCTGAGCCTTCAAGTCTTATGAAATTGTCTGTCGATCTCAATGCCGATCTCGGCGAAGGATCCGGACACGATGCCGAGTTGTTCGAGCTCATCAGCTCGGCCAACATCGCAACCGGTTTTCACGCGGGCGATTCCGACACAATGCACGCCGCCATTTCTGCGGCGATGCAGCATGGAGTAGCTGTTGGAGCGCATCCGAGTTTTTTCGATCGCGAAAATTTCGGACGCAAGGAATTGAAGGTGCCCAACGAGGAAGTGTTCGATGCCGTGGCTTATCAGCTTGGAATATTTCAAGCGATCGCGTCCGCGCTCGGTGTGCGACCCAATCACGTAAAGCCGCATGGCGCGCTTTATAACATGGCCGTACGCGACGAGAAACTGGCCGATGCAATAGCGCGGGGCATCGAATCGGTTGATCCGAAGCTAATTCTGTTCGCACCGGACAACACTGAGCTTGCCCGCGCCGGCGAGACGCACGGTGTGCAAATCGCACGAGAAATCTTCGCCGACCGTAATTACCTGAACGACGGATGGCTTGTTCCGCGCACGCGACCGGATGCATTACTTCGCGATCCAAAGGAAGCTGCTGAGCGCGTCCTGCGCATGTTGCGCGAAGGTAAGGTCCGCTCCGTTGAAGGCCACGATGTCGATGTGCGCGGCGAGACGATTTGTGTCCATGGCGACACTCCGGGCGCAGTCGAGTTCGCGCGTGAACTACGAACACAACTCGAACGTGAAGGTGTCGGAATAAGTGCGCCGCAGAGACGTTCATGAACGCGCTGTCATTCTGAGCGAAGCGAAGACTTTCAGATCATTTTCCAAGCATCCGTATCAAAATAGCCAGAGATGTTTCGCTTCACTCAACATGACGGAATCGATTGACGCCGATGTGAACGCGAAGATCGATAATCGCCCACAGTCCGGTCTGGTTCGCGCCCTCGGGCCGATTGATGCGATGATGATCGTCATCGGGTCGATGATCGGCTCGGGCATCTTTATCACGTCCGCGGAATCGTCTCGATTGAGCGGCGCACCCGGCTGGTTACTGCTAGCGTGGGCTTTTGCTGGTTTGCTAACTATTACGGGCGCGCTCTGTTGCTCCGAACTCGCGACCATGATGCCGCGCGCGGGGGGTGTTTATGTTTTTTTGCGCGAAGCGTACGGAAGTTCTATCGCGTTCTTGTATGGCTGGACCCTGTTTCTTGTCATTCAAACCGGAACCATCGCTGTGGTAGCGATTGCGTTTTCAAAATTTCTCGGCGTTTTCGTTCCACGAGTTTCGCCGGACAATTATCTGGTTGCGCCAATCTCGTTCGGCGGGTACGCGATTAGCCTGTCGCTGGAGCAATTGGTCGCGATTGCATTGATCATACTGCTGACGTGGAGCAACACGCGCGGCCTTGAAGTTGGAAAAATTATCCAGAACACATTCACATTTGCAAAAACAGCTGCACTGGCAGCTGTGGTTGTTATTGGCTTGTGCCTGGGTTGGAAAGCAAACTCTGGCGCGCTGAGATCGGTTTGGTGGAACTCGTGGTCCAACGGCTGGAGCCCGCAGGTCGCGCAGCCTGGTTTCGCATTCGTCGGTGGGCTGGCTCTCGTACTGCTCTTTGGAAGATCGATGGTCGGCCCGCTTTTTGCGCAGACGGCCTGGACAAATGTGACGTTTGTCGGGAGCGAAGTGCGTGACCCGGGAAAAAATCTGGTGCGCGCTCTGGTGGGAGGCTGCGGAATTGTGGTCGTACTTTATGTGCTCGCAAACGTCGCTTATCTGGCCGTTCTGCCCTTCCCGGAGATCCAGCACGCGCCGCAGAATCGCGTCGCCGTAGCAATGATGAAGGCCGTGTTCGGTCAGCCGGGCGCGATGTGCATGGCTGCAGCGATCATGATCTCTACGTTTGGTTGCAATAACGGGCTGATTCTCTCCGGGGCCCGCGTTTACTATGCGATGGCTCGGGACCGATTGTTTTTCCAAAAAATCGCGACCACGAATCGCTTTCATGTTCCGGCCGCAGCGCTGGTGGCACAGGCAATCTGGACGGCGTTCCTTGTGTTGCCGCGCACAGTGACAGTGAATGCCGCAACACATGAGGCGACCTATGGAAATGTTTACAATCAACTGCTCGAATACATCGTCTCGGCAGATTTGCTCTTCTACGTTCTAATGATTGCCGCGTTGATAATTTTGCGAAGTAAAAGACCGGATGCAGAGCGCCCATACCGCACCTGGGGTTATCCGTTCGTGCCGATCATTTCGATATTGCTTGCCGGGTTGTTGATCGTCGATCTGGCATTTCTCGCGCCGGCCACCTCCGGAATCGGCATGCTCACCGTCTTGACAGGCGTACCGGTTTACTTCTTCTGGCGCGAGGTCGCTGCTGCCTAAATCCGTCTTGGAGCAGCTACGGCGTGGCAGGCGAATCCAATTCGAAGTTGAGATACGAATTATTTGTGTATGCCTGCAAAGTCAAAGAAACAGCAAATGGCTGCCGGCGCTGCCCTCGCAGCCAAGCGCGGTAAACACTCCAAGTCATCACTAAGAGGGGCTTCGCGCGGAATGTACAAATCGATGAGCAAAGCGGAGCTGCGCAGAATGGCCAAGACCAAGCGCAAAGGAAAGCCGACAAGGAAGAGGCGGCGTTAAGAATTTGCCCGAGCTTCGAGGGGGGTCGAACAGGATTACTCATCCCTATTGCGCTGTAGCTATCGCCTGCCTCAAAGGTTCCAAACTCACTCTGCTTGCCCCGGTAAAGGGATGGTCGAGCACGTAGATCAAAAACAAAATCGACGTGATCATGACTGTGAGGGTGGTGGTAATCAGGTATTGCGCCCTGATGTTTTTCATTCCGAAGAAAAATGTGTAGGACACCGCGAATACGCCGCCAACAAGTATGACCAACCAGATAACTGGCGGCACGGTATCGTTCCCCGCAAATATTCTCATTCGGCGATACTGAGCCAGGTTGTTCACACATCGCAGCGATTCAGCGTAGAGCTCTCTGTTGGGAATCGAGTTCGCGTCCACCTGAGCAAACAACACTCTCAGAGTGGCGTGAGCTCCGCCGGAATAGAGGCTAATATCTCCTTCTGACATCTTCGGGACTTCATCGTTGTAAACCGCAGCAAGGTAATCTCTCACTCCCTGCTGTATAACCTTCTTGGGAGGGTCAGGAAATGCTTCGGCGCCATGAAAAAGGTCCAGAGCCTCGCTAGCCTCCAGTTGCAGATTTTTCGTCGCTTCGTCGTATCCGCTCCAGGTAACAAACACGACAAACGCCACCATCACACCATAGAAGAGGCCGAAGGCATTGAAAATGATCGCAGCTACTTCGTGGTTCTCCTTTAGTACTTCGGCCGAATACTTCCTTCGCACTAAGTAAAGCCCAGCCAGCCCCAAGAAGGTAGTAATCGCCGAGACGATAAAAAACGAAACCGGCGGCGGTAACTGAAGCAGGAATCGCATAAATGGGTTAAATCTTGTAAAAAGTTCGCACGAGTTTACCGCTTTTGAGTTGTTGCTACGCGTTTAAGCCGATAGCCATCCTTCATCGCACCGTAGCCGCTTGCGTACTCAACCAGTCCAACGCCTTTTTTCCAAACGACCTTTGTGAAATGGCCTGAGTTATGGCTGGCAAGATAGGTGCATTCGTCACCTTTGAGCTCGATCGTCGTAGTCCACGGGCCATCTTCACGGTTGAATTTACCAGTCGTAATTCCGTAAACATCGCCTGGGTCGAATTCTGGCGGTTTATCCATTGCGGAGATTTTCTTGATAGCGGCGTCGTTGTTCTCTTCGTTTAACAGAACGATGCGGTCATCTGTGACGATGAAATAATCCGGCCGAATTTCACGTTTCTTCGGCGAACGCGATTTCAGATCCGCAAATTCGATTTTGAAAATCGCGCCCCATGGCATTTTCGCGACGCGTGTTGTCACGACGCGCGCGGTGAGCGGGATTTCGCCCGCTGAAACTTCATCACTCCATTCAGTGCCGCGGAATTTTGCAGAGACCGGCTTATCATCTGGCGCATCCAGAAATGGATTGGCCGCGAAAGCGCCAACGGGCAGCAGGACCGAAATCGTTAGTGTCGCGATTCCGCAGCGGTGCACGTTGCAATGCTAACCCCCAACAGATTGACAATGCACGCTCGAAATTCTTAATCTCAGATCGTGCTTCCTCCAGAGTATGGGTACCAAGGGCGACGACTTGGAATCATTTTATGAAAAAGATCATACCTGCTAGCATGAGTTGGATTTGGGCGATCGCTGCAATCCTCCTGTCTGCGAACGCGCCTGTTGGTTTCGCCAAACCACAAAAGAAACCAGCTGGACCCGGCCAGGAAAACCCGGATTCGCTCGTAAATGCCGCGATGAAAAACATGGAGACCGGAGTGTGGTCCGTGAACGGCACCGTCACGGCTAAGAAACCGATCAAGCTGCAAGGACTTCTTTCCGGCGAAGATTTTGATTTGACGACCGAACCGGGCGTGAGGCCAAACACGCCCATGCGCGAAATCATAATCAAAAATAAAGCCTGGATTTGCTCCGATGGCGAGACGTGGCACGCCACCGGGCCGAATGATCGATTGATCTACAATTGGGCGCACGTGCCGATCATGGCCGATCGAAGCTTGCCGCCGTTTGAGAAAGTAGGGTCTGAGCAACGCAACGGACAGACTTGGTTACACGTTCGGCTCAAAGTTCCGGAGAAGAACATTAATCCGAAAGAGTTGCCGCAATATTGGCTCGTCCTCGATTCTCAGGGACAAGCCCAATACATCGGGCACACCGAGATGCCGATGTTCTCGCAGGCGCGCAAAGAAGTCATGTATTGCTCGTTCGATTATGCGCCGGCCAAAGAAAAGATCGCGCCACCACCGCTCGGGGCACCGGTCGATGACAAGGCGTATGGCTTTAACGACATCGAGCAACACAAGTTCGATTGGAAAGGTAGAATCGTTAGGCTCGAGGTGACTCCGAAAATTTTGGAGTCCAAACAAATTGGCGAGGACACGTACCGCGGCTTTTTTAAGGATACCGCGACACCCAGTCATTACGGCATTGTCGAATTTCCGCACGACGCGCTGGTCAAGCTGGGATTTCTCAAAAAAATCGTGAGCGGTGCACACGCGTCGGAGGATCTGGAAAAGATGGGCGCCATCGGTCGCACCGACGGCAAACCAGTTTCGTTTTACGTCGAGGTGATTCCAATTGGCGAGAAGCCCGCCGCAAGAGCCGTGGCTGTTGGCGCGAGGCTCGTGCGCGATCCCGACGGGAGTGTCAGTTATACCTGGGAATCCGATGAGAAACAGATGGCGAAATCACCGCCTGCTTCTGCGACCCCGGACGCATCTGACGGCGATCTCGTTAATCGCGGGATCGAGAAAGCGAAGAACGGTGACCTGGATGCCGCTATCGCCGATTTCGACCATGCGATGAAACTCAATCCTAAAGATGACGCGCCATATTATAACCGGGCTCAAGCCAGACGGCTTAAGAACGACACGGCTGGCGCGATCGCCGACTACACCAAAGCAATCGAACTCGGTTCCACAAATCCGGCCGCTTACAACAATCGCGGCAACGCCAGGGCTGAGAATAAGGATCGTGATGGCGCAATTGCCGATTACACGCGTGCAATCGAACTCAAACCCGATTATGCACGCGCCTACTACAATCGTGCAGTCCTGAAGAAGGAGAAGGGGGACAAGGCCGGCGCTGCCGCAGATTTCAAACGCGCGCAAAAGCTGGACCCGGAGTTAGTGAACGAAGGGTCGGCCTCGGATTCGAGCAGTGATCCCGCCACCGCGAATGGCGAAGCGAAGGGAACGACAGTAAGTCTCCTCGATGGAAAGCTGAAGCTAGACATCCCGTCGGATTTCTCGCGTGACCGCGACGATCCTAAAGAGCCAAAGACGCTGGCCAAGTTCTCAGGGCCGGATGGAGCATGGGGAACAGTTTTGCGCGGCACGCATGGACTCACACCGGACCAGCTTGAGGGTTATCTCAAGAAGCGCGTGGCCGAATACAGCAAAGGCTTCAAGTGGCTACCAAAAGATTCGCACCTGCAATGGCTGAAGAAGGGCATCGTCACCATCGACGGCCGCAAATGGGCAGACTGGAGCTTCGTCCCGACGTTAAAGGGAAAGAAGGATTATTCTCATAACCCTGTCTACACGCGGAATCTGACTACTTCCTATAAAGGGCAGCTCTTGGAGATCAATTTCACCTCAAACTTAAATACCGATCCCAAGTTAAAGAAAGAGATCGACCAGATCATGGACTCGGTGCATCTGGAGGAATAACGCTGTAGGTGCAAATCCAACGTCTTCTTTACCTCACCTACCTTGATATCAAGCCCCCGTCGTGATCTCCTTTTAAATCATGAAAAGTGTTAGATGGTTGGTGCTGGCCTTTGCGCTTTTTCCCACTGTCCTCCAGGCGGCGGTGGAGATTAAATGCACCTCGCCGGACGGCAGGTTCGCGCTCGGCACGGCGCGCGCCGAGGAGAAAATGAGCATCATTGACAAGAAATCGCAAAAGGTCGTGCAGGAGCTGGAATGGGCGGGCAATTCCTATGAAAATGACGCGAAACTGGTTTGGTCAGCGGATTCAAAGCGCGTCGTGTATATGAGACCGTGGCGCAAGGGCGTGGACGTCTACGTATATTTCCGCAAGGGCAACTCCTTTGAGCCAGTGGCGCTACCGGAGGACATGCCACATCCCGTGCTGCCAGACAGGAGAAACCGCGACGGAACGTCGATTTATTCAAAGAGTTGGGATTGGAAGGATGTGAAGGAATGGAGCAAGTCCGGGGCGCTGATCTTTTCCTACGGTGTAGAGAATGACAATAACGAGCGCGACGAGATTACCCTCACCATCACTTTTGACGGCAAGAACAAAGCACGGGTGCTGAAAACGGAATGCAGCGTGGGTCATTACTTGACCAGCGCCGCCAACAAAGAAGCCAACGGCGATTACGACGGTGCTATCGCCGACTATAGTAATGCTATCGAACTCGACAACAAGAACGCGGATACCTATGTGAGTCGTGGAGGGGCGAAGGAATCCAAAGGCGACCTTGAAGGCGCCATCGCAGATTATGACCAAGCCTTGAAGCTCGATCCCAAGAACAGCACTGCCTATTCTGGCCGGGCCAACGTCAAGACTACCCGAAACGACCTCGATGGCGCAATCGCCGACTACACCCGGATCATCGAGTTCGATCCTAAGAACAGCGACGCCTATATCAAACGAGGCGCGGTCTTCTATGCGAAAACTTCCTGGAAAGAAGCACTCGAGGACTTCCGTCACGCGATCGAACTTGGCGATGATGCCGGACACGCGCGTATCCTGGTCTGGCTGGCCCGCGTGAAACAAGGTGAGAGAGTCGCGGCCGACAAGGAACTCGCCGCGAGCCTGGCCGAAAAAAAATCCGAGGACGGCGAATGGGACTCCATGCTTGCGAGATTCGTGCTCGGTCAAGTTTCCGAAGAGGCTTTATTGAAGGGCGCCACCGCCTCCGAGAAGAAGGTTCTAGACTGCGAGGCATGGTATTACATCGCCATCAAACATTTGCTCGCCGGCGACAAGAACGCGGCGGCCGAAGATTTACAGAAATGCCTCGCCACGACCAGAGAAAAACTCCCCCTGTATCATTGGATTCCCACTCCGGAACCCCGGTTGGCCGGCTGGGAGCTGAAGGCGCTCGGCGACTCACCTTGATTAGGAGAATGGGTTCTCGTGCAAATGGTGACGATCGACGGTCGCAAATGTGTGGACTGGCGGTTTGTCCCCATGCTAAAGGGAAAGAAGGATTATTCGCACAATCCGGTTACACACGGTTCCTAACCACTTCTTACAAAGGCCAACTCTTAGAGATCAACTTTACCTCGAATCTCAACACCAACCCCGAGTTAAAGAAAGAGATCGACCACATCATGGACTCGGTGCACCTCGAAGAATGAAGCGACAGCTTGCAACCTATCTACAGCGATGAACTTGAAATCGAGGAGTCTAAAATTCCCAGCGATTATTGCAGGTTTGATCTTCGCGAACCTGGGAACAATCCTGGTTTCGATGAGCGCCCGTGCCGGTAGCCTGGCTTTTGACGCAGCGGGCAATCTCTTTCAGGCGGAGTTTCCCGAGATCGTCAAATTCACGCCCGATGGCAAAAGGAGCACCTTCGCTGGGATCAGCCGCCCGCCCGGTCGAATGTGCTCCCCTTACTTGGCCTTTGACGACAAGGGCAATCTCTTTGTGTCGGTTTGTAACACGATCTCCAAATTCACACCCGATGGAAAGCGGAGCACGTTCGCTTCGGGGCTTGGACATCCGGGAGAGCTGGCTGTTGACGACAAGAACAATCTCTTTGTGGCGGACTGGGGCGGTTCGATCTTCAAATTCACACCCGATGGAAAAAGGAGCACGTTCGCCTCCGGGCTTGACAGCCCGGAACACCTTGCTTTTGACGACAAGGGCAATCTCACGGTGTTTGTGGAGGAAAACTCGAGCCACTCGATCCTCAAATTCACACCCGAAGGAGTGAAGAGCATCTTCGCTACCGGGTTTGGATCCCCGACTGACATAGCTTTTGACCACTCGGGCAATCTCTTTGTGACGGAGATGAGCAGCAATTCGATCCTCAAATACACGCCTGTTGGAAACAAGAGCACCTTCGCCACTGGGAACGACTTTGACGACATGGCCTTCGACGCAGCGGGCAATCTCTTTGTTTCTCAGTGGGGTGACTTGATCTTCAAATTTACACCCGATGGAACCCGAAGTACTTTTGCCTCGGAGCGGATCTCACCGGACAAACA
>WNGH01007037.1_pt1 | contig 10729 bp, 8 predicted proteins | sample 5400631 | NCBI WGS metagenome assembly WNGH01 (sample SAMN13153373, study PRJNA577476) | soil metagenome | isolation source: 115 cm soil or saprolite under Garry oak tree replicate 1 | place: USA:California | collected 2016-06-15 | reverse complement strand
GGATGCAGCCCAGCGCATGCCGCCCGAGTTTTCGCACAAGGTCCTGAATGACGATCAAAAGAAGATCTTGAAGGAGTGGATTGAGCAAGGAGCAGCCTGGAAGCAGCATTGGTCGTTTGTTCCGGTAACCCGGCCGCTGTTGCCAGTGGTGAAGGGCCAGAGTTGGGTGAAGAATCCGATCGATGCGTTTATTTTGGCCAAGCTGGAGGTATCGGGCTTGCAGCCGTCAGCTGAGGCTGACAAACGCACTCTGATTCGACGGGTTTCACTGGACCTTACAGGACTGCCACCGGAGCCATCGGAAGTTGAGGTGTTTGTCAAAGACGATTCAAAGAATGCCTACGAGAAGGTTGTGGACCGCCTGTTGGCCTCCAAGCGCTGGGGAGAGCATCGCGCCCGTTACTGGCTTGACGCTGCGCGCTACGCCGACACGCATGGTGTCCACGTGGACAACTATCGAGAGATGTGGCCGTATCGCGACTGGGTTATCGAGGCCTTCAATCGCAATCTGACGTTCGATCGCTTTACCATCGAGCAACTCGCTGGAGACCTGCTCCCGAATCGGACATTTGACCAGCAGGTTGCTTCCGGATTTCACCGCTGCAACGTCACCACCAATGAAGGTGGGGTCATTCCTGAAGAGGTCGACGCCATCTATGCCAAAGATCGAGTGGACACGACCGGCACGGTCTGGCTGGGCTTGACCGTCGGTTGTGCCACTTGCCACGACCACAAGTTCGATCCAATCTCTGCGAAAGACTTCTATTCATTGGCTGCGTTCTTCCGCAACACCACCCAACCCACCATGGACGGAAACATTTCCGATACGCCACCCATCGTGGTCGTGCCCAGGCTCGAAGATCGCTCTCGATGGGAGCGGCTGAATCGGGAAACAGAAGAGACTCGCAGCCGCATGGAGCGCGCGCGCCGTGAGGAGAGTGGGGCCTTTCGTAAGTGGCTCAAGTCGGCTGCGAGGCAATCGCTTAGCACACCGCTCGACGCTACCTCAGAACTGCTTGCGCTTGAACTTGCCGGTGAAGCGAAGGTGAGGCAAGCGGGTCAGTCTACGACCGTGCCGTTGCCGGAAGGAATCGCAGTGGGTGAAGGCTCGACACCCGCGACCAAGGCGTTGCACTTCGGCGCTAATGCCAAGCTCGAACTGGCGAATGTCGACTACTTTGCTTCGGATAAGCCATTTTCTGTGGCGGTGTGGATGTACCAGCCGAAGCGCGAAGACAATATTGTAATCGTCAGCCAGGTTGATCCTGAGGAGAAAGGCCGTGGCTGGGCACTGGAAGTGAACTCTCGCCAGCCGTCCTTCAAGTTGGTGGGTGACGAGGGCAAGGGGTTGCGCGTCAGCGCGGGCTTCTTTGAGCAGTTCAAGACGGGCACCTGGAACCATCTGCTCGTGACCTACGACGGCAGCCGCCAGCCTGCAGGACTCCTGCTCTATCTCAATGGGAAGAAGAGTACGGTGCAGATTGGCGATCAGGCAGAGCCGCTGAAGGGTGAGATTCGAACCTCATCTGCTCTGCGGTTCGGCAACGAAGGGAGCCGGTTTTTTCAAGGAGGCGCGCTTTCCGATTTTCGCGCGTTTAACCGCGTGCTGACAGAAGAGGAAGCGCGATTGGTTTCGCTTTGGTCCACATTGAAAGGAGGCCTTGAGAAACCAGCGGAGCAACTGACGGCTTCGGAACGTGAGGCTTTTCAAGCCTATTTCCTGAATCACCGCGATTCCGGCTATCGCAAGTTGGCTGCCAAACTCTCTCGCTTTGAGGGCGAACGCCGGCAGATTCGCCAGCGCGGATCCGTGACGCACGTCATGCAGGAACGCACAGATTCCAAGCCGATGGCGAACATTTTGTACCGCGGCCAGTATGACCAGCCGCGAGAAAAGGTAGAACCTAATGTCCCGGCTGCTCTGCCACCCTTGCCTGCTTCGTTTCCGAGAAACCGCTTGGGATTGGCGCGCTGGCTGGTGGAGCCGTCGAATCCGCTAATGGCTCGTGTCACAGTGAACCGCTTCTGGCAGGAGGTTTTCGGCACTGGGATCGTGAAGACCAGTGAAGACTTCGGTTCGCAAGGACAGCCTCCCACACATCCGGAATTGCTCGATTGGTTGGCGGCGGAGTTCCGTGAGTCGGGGTGGGATGTGAAGCGGCTGTTTAAGCTCATGGTCACGTCTGCCGCTTACCGGCAGTCGGCTTTAGCCAGCGAGGAAAAGCTCAAACTGGATCCGGACAACCGGCTGCTCTCCCGTGGTCCCCGCTTCCGCATGGACGGTGAAATGGTGCGTGACTGCGCGCTTTCGGCAAGCGGCCTGTTGACTCCTAAAATTGGCGGCCCCAGCGTGAAGCCTTACCAGCCGGATGGCATCTGGGAAGCTGTCGCGATGGAAGGGAGCAACACGCGCTTCTATAAGCGGGATGCGGGTGAGAAGCTTTACCGTCGCAGCCTTTACACATTCTGGAAACGCAGCGCGCCACCGCCATCGATGGATATTTTCAACGCGCCCACCCGCGAGACCTGCACGGTGCGCCGTGAACGCACCAATACACCCTTGCAGGCTCTGGTGACGCTGAACGATCCGCAGTTTGTCGAGGCTGCCCGCCACCTTGCCCAGCAGGCCTTGCAGGAAGGGCGCGGCAATTTCGACCGGCAGCTCGACTACATCACGCTGCATTTGTTGTCTCGAACCTTTCAGCCGGCCGAGCGTGTCATTGCGATGCGCGCTTTCCAGGATTTTCTCAACTACTATGCGTCGCATCCCGAGGATGCCAGGAAACTGTTGTCGGTCGGTGAATCGAAGCCCGAGGAAGGGGCCGAAGCCGATTCGGCAGCTTTGACGATGGTGGCGAACCAAATCATGAATCTGGATGAAGCGCTGAATAAGTGAGAGTCGGGGGCGGCCGGAGGGTGTCGGCGGCGGAAAGAATTCCGGGGACAGGCTACTCAATTCCTGATTTCGTAAAATAGGCACGGTCCGTGCGTTCGGGAGTTGAGTAGCCTGTCCCTAGAAAGAAAAAGAAAGAGGACGCGGCGGAACGGAGAATTCAATGCATCCTTTTGACGAAGCGATCGTAACGGAAACCCGGCGGCAATTCTTTGGCAGCGCTGCCCGGGGACTTGGGCTCGCGGCACTGGCGAGCCTGCTGGATAAGGGGCAGCTCTTAGGGGAGGTCCTCAAGACGCCTATGGGAGGCTCTCTTGCCGGGCTGCCGCACTTTCCTCCAAAAGCAAGACGGGCCATCTATCTGCACATGGTGGGTGCCCCACCTCAGATGGATTTGTTCGACTACAAGCCGGGCCTGAAGGATTGGTTCGACAAGGACCTTCCGGACTCCATCCGGCGTGGCCAGCGGCTCACGACCATGACCTCCGGCCAGACGCGCTTTCCTATCGCGCCTTCCGTTTTCAATTTTCAACAGCACGGCCAAAGTGGAACTTGGGTTTCAGAGCTTCTCCCACACACGGCAAAAATGGTGGATGATCTTTCTGTCATTCGTTCAATGCACACGGAAGCGATTAACCACGAGCCCGCCATCACCTTCATGCAGACGGGCAACATGATTGCCGGCAAGCCCTGCATGGGCTCTTGGATTGCGTACGGGTTGGGCAGCATGAATCAGGACTTGCCCACTTTCGTCGTCCTCAATGCCAGCCACTCGCATCCCAAAGCCAACGTTCAGGCGATTTCCGCGCGCTTGTGGAGTGCTGGATTCCTATCAGCTCAATACGCAGGAGTGGCTTTGCGCTCGGGAGGGGATCCGGTTCTTTACATCAACAATCCTGACGGAGTGCCGTCGCAGGTTCGCCGTCGGATGCTGGATGCGCTGGGTGAGTTGAATCGAATCGAACACGAAAAAGTTCGTGACCCGGAAACTCTGGTGCGCATCGCGCAGTTCGAAATGGCTTTTCGCATGCAGTCGTCGGTTCCGGAACTCACCGATTTGACCAAAGAACCCGAGAGCACCTACCAGTTGTATGGCGAGGATGCCCGGAAGGGCGGCACGTTCGCTCATAGCTGTCTGATGGCACGGCGGCTGGTTGAGCGCGATGTCCGTTTTGTGCAGATCTATCACCGAGGCTGGGACGTTCACGGCAATCTGCCCGAGGTTCTCCCCAGCCAGTGCCGCGATGTCGATCAGGCTTGCTGGGCGCTCGTGCAGGACCTCAAGTCACGCGGACTACTGGACAGCACCTTGGTCATTTGGGGCGGGGAATTCGGTCGGACTGTGTATTCGCAAGGAAAGCTGACCCCGACCGACCATGGCCGCGATCATCATCCGCGCTGCTTCAGTCTTTGGATGGCAGGTGGTGGTGTCAAAGGAGGAAACGTCATTGGAGAGACCGACGACTTCTCCTACAACATAGTCCGCGACCCCGTTCATGTACGCGATTTCCAAGCGACCATTCTTCATTTGTTTGGCATCAATCACGAGAAGTTCACTTACAAATACCAGGGCCTCGATCAGCGTCTGACTGGGGTCGAGCGCGCCAGCCCCGTCAAGGCTATCGTGACGTAATTCATTCCATCACAATCACATCCATCCATCCAATCCAATCAAATCAATCCAATCAACAATCATCATGGGGACAGGCTACTCAATTCCCGAACTCAAGGACCGTGCCTATTTTATGAAATCAGGAATTGAGTAGCCTGTCCCCGAATTAATTAGTTTTCCTTCAATACCCCATACTGGGCATCAACTTGTTTGAAGAAATATTCCATGTCAAATGCAGCGGTCTTCTTGATGTGCTCGCGGAATTTGCGGGCGCGGCCCGTCATCCCGTTTTTCACATAAAGCGCGTAGAGATCGCGCGGTTCCGAGGAGGAATGAATAAATCCTCTCTCCAAGGCGTCGAGGTATCTATCAGCCTGGCCGGACCTCAAGATTTCCTCGGTTTGGCCCTCCAGATATTTGAACAAGATATGCCAGCTCGCAAAGGATGGGATGGTCCCTCCCCAGAAATTTGCGGGCTGCAATTGCTTTTCAATGATCTCGCAGAGCGAATCCAAATAGGGCCTTGGATTTTCTTCGGCCAGGGCGTTGATGAAGACGGATTTGAGATCGGGATCGTTCGACTTCGCGCGCAAGTACTCGGACGACTTTTTCAGGTCAAATGATAAAAGGCTGAGTGCCGCCGCTGTCCGCACCTCAACCTTCTCGTCGAGCAACAACCTGTCCAATGACGGCAGGAGATCTGCAATCTGGCTGAAGCCAATCACTCGCGCGACCGACTTTCTTACTTGAGGTTCCTTGTCGTGGGAAAATGCATCCAGAAGGTTCTTCGTCTCCTCGACGGGGAAATCCGCCAAGAGAACCAGCGCGGCCACGCGAACCGAAGGCTCCCCCTCGTTGAGCCAGCGGCTGACACAATCCCAGATCTTTGGCTGACCCGCTCTACCCAACGCGCGGATGGCCGCGGCGCGCACATCGGTCGAAACACTGCTGTCAGCGACCTCAATCAACTCCTGATAATACTTGTGCGCTCCGGGGTTTCCGTCTGTCTCCCATGGACTGTGACCCGCAATACTGCGACCGCCGACCTTCGTGAGCCAAGAATTTGTGTACTCGTCCCTGAAATAAGGATTGAAACCGCCCACCGCTTCAATCGCCGCTTTGGCCACCCTTTCGTCACGACTGGAGAGAAAATGGGCGACCGCAGCCAACGCCTTCTCCCTATCAAAATCGGTCAGTCTCGCGAAGCCCAGCAGCCTGCTCATCTCATCGAGTTGCCGTATTGCGTAAAGAGCATCGGCAGCAGTTCCACCAGCCAACATTTTATTGAGTTCGGCCCAGAGCACATCCTCAACTTGTTCATCTTGGACGGGCTTGTCGTCGGCAGCGAGCAAAACGCCTTGATCTGGTTTTGCTGTGTGATTCTTCCAGAGTTGGCGAAGGAAAGCGGCTTGTTCGGAATTTTTAGCAAAAACGATGTAAGTTCGTCCCCCTTCGAATTCGTACTTTTGCGGCGAAAACGAAGCCGCAAACGGCGGCTGCCGTGCTACTCCATAGTGATGAAAGAGAACCTCCGGGCCTTTGAGGTTGCCTTTGATGACCGAGATCACTTGAAACCGTGTCGCGTAGACCTCGTAACCTGTATACTTCTCAAACCAGCCGTCCGCGACCGGGGTCGAGTCAAGCCCCTTGGCTTTTACAATGACATCCGATTCCTGGATAATTTTCTTCAATGGAATCGGAGCCGGAACCGGATAAGCGCGCGCCGAGTGCGAAAAGGCAAAAACTATCGGCAACGCAAGAGGGAACCAAAGAGGCAGGCGTGAAAAGACGCCGCGGGTCTGGTATCGCATAGGTTCCTCCTTGTTTCTCGCACGTCCGCATTGTACGCAGCGATTATAATGACAAAGAAGACCGCCATATGCTAGCCGGAGGCAGATTGACAACTCGTAAAAACGCACAGATGGCATGCAACGCCGATGTAAGTGCTGACGAATGGCGGCCCCGACGAGACGGCCTTGCCGAACCAGCCGGAGCCGCCACACTGTGGAGCAAATGATGCCCAGGGCGCTCATCGCTCTCATGACGCTCGTCGTCGCGCTCTCCTCCGGGGATCAACGGATGTCCCCGGAGGAGACCGTCCGTCGATACTGCGCGCTGGAGTTTGACGGCCAGACGTTGACGCCCGAAGGTCGGAGCAAACGCGCCGCGCTCCTGGCCTCCGCTCCGCTCGCGCCAGACCCGTCAGGGGACCGCCTCGTCATCGTCCGCGACTACGTCGTGAAGAGAGACCACGTCGAGGCACACGCGGCATCGATTGTCGCCGACTACGCGATGTTCGGCACGCTGGACGCGTCGCTGCGCTTCACGAGGGTCGAAGGCCGACGTCCGCAGGCACCAACTCGGCAGAGGCGAGACTTCACGCTGGTCTCCGGAGGTGTGCGCGACCGGCGGTCGCCGGACGATCGGGCGCGCGCCGCGAGCGGACGGATGCCGTGGAAGATTGCCGACGACAACACCGCCGGTGTCGCGGCGGAGTACATCGCTTTGTTCGAGATGGATTCGGAGTCGGCCAACATCGAGCCGGGCAGGCTGCCGCCAGGCGGCATCAAAGTTCGTAACGACTTCACGCTGATCCTGACGAACGGTCCTCCGCCGCGGGCATTGGGCGACAACGTGGCCGGAGAGGCCGGAGCATCCCCGGTCTGGAAGATCGACCGGCCAGTCCCTCCACCCCACATCACGGTTGGCACCGCGATCCGGTACGTGACCGAGCTGGGTGATAAGACGACGGATGATCGCATCAGGAAGAATGCCGTGCGGGCGCTTGCCTCGTTGAAACTGCAGAAGTAGTCCAGCGGTCGGTAGTCAGCGGCCGGCAATGCAGCAACGGCAGGACGTCGGCGGAGCGATCGGCGATTTTGATAATGCGCTCCGAATCAACACTGTAGGGGCGGGACCTGTGCCCGCCCTTGCGATAGAACGAATGCCACGATATCAACAGTTACAGCGTGAGGGCGCCCACGGGTGGCGCCTGGACGGTTGATGAAAGCAGCGCTGTTACAGGAATTCGGAAAACCTCTGGTCATCGCAGACCGTCGAGACCCAGAGCCTGTTCCCGGTCAAATCCTCATTCGTGTCGAAGCATGCGGCCTATGCCACAGCGATCTGCACCTTGCGCGCGGAGATTGGGAAGGATTCAAAGCGCGTATGCCGATTCCCGCCATTCTCGGTCACGAAGTAGCCGGACGCGTCGCGCAATTGGGCGTCGGCTCTACCCGCTTCCGTGAAGGCGACCGCGTCGGGGTGCCGTGGTTTCATTGGACCTGCGGTGCCTGCAGCTACTGTGAGTCGGATCTGGAGGTTTTTTGCGATCGTTCCGAGATCACCGGGGTGACCGTAGACGGCGGCTTCGCGGAGTATCTGGCCGCCTGGGAGAGTCACGTGATCCCCATCCCTGAGACATTGACGCAGGAACGGGCGGCGCCCTTGTTCTGCGCTGGGGCCACAGTATGGAGTGCGCTGCGCAAGATCGATCTGGACAACTCCTTTCACCTCGGTGTTTGGGGAGTCGGAGGTCTGGGGCAATACGCCATTCAGCTCGGAAAGCTTGCCGGGGCGCGCATCAGCGCCGTAGATATTCTTCCGGCGCGTCTCGAAATGGCTGGTGAGCTCGGCGCCGACGTCGCGGTCGCCGCGGCCAGCGAGGGCGATTGGTTCGCCGTCCCGGAACATCGCGTAGACGCTGCGCTTGTCTGCGCGACCGCCGCAAATGCTTACGAGAGTGCATTCAGGTGTCTGCGGAAGAATGGCGTCCTGCTCGTGGTAGGGCTCCCGTCGAGGCCTCTTTCCTGGACAGCCGGCGACCTCGTTCGCTCCGGAATCCGGATTATTCCGTCCCGGGTTGCCAGCCGGAGAGAGATAGCAGAACTTCTCGGGATCGCCGCCCAAGGGAAAATCCGTTCACCGGTGGAGCGCTTTCGGCTGGATGACATCAATACTGCCCTCGCTCGGCTGGAGCAGGGCACTTTAGCGGGCCGCGCGGTCATCTGCTCCGCTTAAAAAGACTTGGAGGCGCCCGCAATCTTGTCGATGACGATGGCGTGGGCTCCGCCCTTGTCGTAGACTGTGCCTGTTACCGTGACACTCCGACCCGCAAAGGGCATTAGCTTCTCGTTTTAGTCGCTCGCGGGCTGAGTGCCCGAAATCGGCGATTTTCATCATTCGCGCCAGCGGTACGGCTGCTGGGCAAGAATCTTCGATTGTGAGAGGAGGTAACTAAACATCTTTAAGCGTCAACGGTCGAGGTTCCTTCCCATCAATATCCCTGAAGCCATATTCACGGGCCGCCGCTGCCGCGATGACCACGCTGCCCGTTTTCTGAATAACGTTCGGGTCAGAAGCTAAGCCGACGACTCCACGGCCGATGAACTGCGGCGATTCGGAATTGCTCAAGTCCAAGTAGGCCGCCGCCTCCATCACTTTTTCGGTTCTCACGAGCCCTGGGTACAACGAAACCACCGCGACATTAAACTCTCGCAGTTCATGTGCCATGTCAGCCGTGAGCTTATCGGTAGCCGACTTCGACACTCCATAGGCCACGTTACCGATGTGTTTCTGAGCCGCCCAAAACGAAATGTTGACGATGAGGCCGCTTTGCCGGGCGACCATTGTTCGAGCGGCGTGAGCGCTCGCGACATAGTGCGCCCGGACGCCCGCCGCAAACATCGCATCCCACCGCCAGAGCGGTTGTTTCCAAAAGGGCTGCATCCAGGTGAACTCGCCATTCTCGACCAGGTTCTCATAGCCGCCCCAGACATTGTTCACCAGAATGTCGAGACGGTTCTCTTCTTTACTAATTTGGCGAAACACTGCCTCGACCTCTGAGTCATTGGTATGGTCACAGCGTACCGGAATGATTTGCGCGCTTGAGGAAAATGGTTCTTCAGTAATTGTTCGCCCAGTCGCATAAACCTTCGCGCCCGCTTCAGCTAATTCCAACACTACGCCCTTACCTATGCCACGAGTAGCACCGGTAACAAGAGCGACCTTGCCCTTTAGGTTTGTCAAAATCTTATGGCCTCCTCGCTAGATTAGGTTTCCAAAGTTTCGGCTCCGCGCCTTTGGATTTGGCAGCTATCACTGTCCAAACCTGCGCGGTAGCGCCGGCAGATGCGATCACAAGGAAAGCTAAGAGCAACACGATCTTTCAAATCAGAAAGATCAGTCGTTGACTGATAGTCATAGCAGTATTCAATTAAGAACCCGGTCTCTTGAGCTCCGGCTTGATAAACGACCAGTGGCTGTGAATGATCTTCCAGTGTCCGTCAATCCGACCGTAAACTTCTGTGGAATTCCAACGAACCAGCACGGTTTCTGGTTGATTTGGCAATTTCCCATAGTTGACCACGTTGAATGTCAATAGTGCCACGTCCCCGTGGTGCTGCATTTTGGGACTGATCATTTCGTAGCGCGGGTCTCTGATCGGGCTTTTGGTTCCTTTCATCGGAGCGAGGAGAGTCTTCATCGCTTGGTGCGAGCATCTGGCGGATGCCGCGACGCGCGAGCGGTTCGTCATCCGCGATGATCACGCGAATCTTATCCATCACCTCGTCTCCTCAACGGGAAGAGTACGGTCGCGGTCGCGCCGCCGCCCTCGGCGTTGACGACCTCAAGTCGTCCTGTTTCGCCAAAGAGCGTGGCGAGCCTCGCGCGCGTATTGGCGAGACCAACTCCGGCGTCCGACATTGGGTGGTATCCCGGTCCGTTGTCCTGGATGCTTAGCACTACCTCGCTGTCCGACTCGCACGCCGTGATCTCAATCAGCCCGGCTTCGGCGCGTTTCGCTATGCCGTGACGAATCGCGTTTTCCACCAGCGGCTGGAGGATGAACTCGGGCACTAGCGCGTCGCGGACCTCCGACGCGATGGACCAGCGCACCTGAAGCCGATCTGAAAAACGAACTTGCTCGATCGCCAGGTACTTTTCGATAAACTGGAGTTCCTCATCCAGCGTCACTTCTTGCCGCGTTTCACTCTGTAACACCTGACGCAACACCCCACTGGGCAATTCGAGCATGCGCGACGCAGCGCGCGTGTTCGGTCGCGCACCAGCACCGCGATGGCGTTGAGGCTGTTGAAAAGAAAGTGAGGATTGAGCTGCATGCGAAGCGCGCCCGACCGGGCTTCGGCAAGTTGCGCGGCCAGTCGTGTCTGCTGCGACTCGCTCTCGCGTGCCTCGGGATAGTAAGTGAAGGCATAGATGCA
>WNGH01007035.1_pt1 | contig 10731 bp, 9 predicted proteins | sample 5400631 | NCBI WGS metagenome assembly WNGH01 (sample SAMN13153373, study PRJNA577476) | soil metagenome | isolation source: 115 cm soil or saprolite under Garry oak tree replicate 1 | place: USA:California | collected 2016-06-15 | reverse complement strand
GCACACCCGACAGCGATACCAACATCGTCGACCCGGCGGTGTCACCGAGTCATCCGGGTACGGCGTTTCTCGAGCTCCAGCTCTATCCGCCCGGCTGGGTGCCCTGGCCGACGTGGGCGGTGGCCGTGGGCGCAAGCGCTTGCGATCCCGTCAAGTGGTGCGCCGCGATGAACGTGTTCAGCCTGCTCGAGGACCCGGTCAAAGGCACCGTGCAAAACGCCACTTGCGCGGCCAAGGTCGGGATCGAAACGTTTGAGTTCGCCTTCGTCACCAAGAACGGGGTGGCACATGCGCCCGCCAATCCACTCGACTCGACTCTGGCCACCTATACGCCGGACAGCGCGCGTGATCTCTTCATGTCGTCCGGCGACAGGCTCCAGGTCAGCATCCACGACACCCCGGAGGGTGTGCAGACGCAGATCAACGACCTCACTAGCGGCGAGTCGGGTTCGATGACGGCGAGCCCCGCCAACGGATTCGCGCAGTTCAAGTACGCCCCCACCGGCAACAGCTGCAAGGCCATTCCATATGCCTTCCACCCCATGTACAGCACGTCGTCCGAGCAGACCCGCGTGATCTGGGCTGCGCATAGCTACAACATCGCTTTCTCCGACGAGATTGGGCACTTCCAGTTCTGCAACGGCGTCGCGGTGCCGGCCACCCCATTCGGTGTAGACAGCGCGGGCAATCCGATTGCGTGCCCGGCCGGCAACACCGAAGGGTCGGGAAAGAACCAGGAGCCGACTGAAGGCGCCGGCGAAGACGACTTCTGCTTCCCGGCGTCCGAGGCGCTACGCATCAAGGTCCAGGGATGTACGGATACGAACACCGGATTCGACGGTTTGTCGTACCAGCCCGTTTGGCCCGACGGCAACACCGGCCTCCATCCGACGTCCGTGCTGTTCGCCAGCCCGCGATTCGGCGGCAGCTACGCTCAGAGCTACGACCGAGCTGCATTCGAAGCCGATCTGCCGCGCATCGAGTTCAGCACCTGCGACCGGAGTACCGGCGCGGGCTGCACTCTCATTCCGACGACCGACGACAACGTCCCTGCCGCCTTCTATCCGTACTTCAGCACGACAAAGGCAATCGGCACGTGCAGCTGGCAGTTCGGCGGCGCGATTCCCGGTAGCACCAACGATTTCAGCCGGAACAACCAGTACGGATCCCTGCTGTTGCTGACGTATCTCGCCTTCGGCGGGAACGGCGCAACGATCAAGCGCTATAACGATTTCCGCCGGGTGATTGGCAATCCCTGTTGACGGCTCGAAGCCGCATATCTCGAAGCCGCATATCTCGAAGCCGCATATATAAGGAAGGGCCGCCACCGGGCGGCCCTTCTACCTTTTAACCGCAAGGTTCAGGGTTCGAGTCCCTGTCCCGGAGCCAAAACTTGAGGCGGTGCCTGGAACCTCCAGATCTTCCATCGGTTGGCAGACGCGACCATCGTTGCGCTCACCAAGGACGATGACATCACGGCTGCGGCGGCCGCCGGTCTCGGATCGATCGAGGTGACGCTGACTCTCGTCCGCTGCCCCCTGTAACTGGTCGACCAGCGACTGGCAGGTCCGCGTCGGAGCCTCCGAACTAGGGGTCGGCGAAACCAAATGAACTGTCCGAAACCAGCCCCAGTCGACCTAGGTGAAGATGCCGAGTTGCGTCTATGCGCCGGCGGTGGCAGAATCGGGCTCCACATGTAGTTGGTGCTGAGGCAAGAGGAGGGTGCTTGACATGGTCGCGCGCAGAATCGCGCTGGTTTTTGGTGCCGCTGCACTGGCCCTCGGTCAGTCGCTGGCAGTTGGAGTAGGGGTAGGCGCTGCCGACTCGGGCAATTACACGATTCAGGCCAGCCAACGCGTAGGAACCGCTCATCCAAGCAAGACCTGGCCGAATGTCGACTATGGGACAAGCTCGGTTGAGATCCCCAATCACCAACCGAACTCGAAGACGATCCGTCACACCTATGCCGCCGGCACACCCACTGTCGGCGTCACCGGGATAGCGAGCGGCCAGGTCGCCGGCTTCTCTGGCTTCGCAGGCCTGACTCACAAGGACCAGCGGAATGCTGGCACGGGCAGCTATGCGAATACGCAGTTCACCCTGGAGCCGCCCGACCAGGGTCTTTGCGTGGGCAACGGCCAGGTGCTGGAGGGCGTCAATAACGCGTTCCAGGTCTTCAATACCAGTGGGACACCACTCACGGCGCCGACGGCTTACAGCGAATTCTTCGGATTCGCTCCGGAGATCATCCGAACTAACCCACTCGTGTTCGGCGACTTCGTCAGCGACCCAAGGTGTTACTTCGACCCGGATACGCAGCGTTGGTTCATGACTGAGCTGCAAATCTCGACCGACCCGACGACCGGCAACCTCAAGGCGCCAACCAACCTAGTCGTTGCCGTCTCCGCGAGTAGCGACGCCTCTTCGACCTGGACCGTATATGAGATTCCGACCACCGACGACGGCAGTGGCGGCACGCAAACTCACAGTGGCTGCCCCTGCTTCGGTGACCAGCCGCTGGTCGGCGCCGACGCCAACGGCTTTTACGTGGAAACCGGTGAGTACGCGCTCAGTACCTCCGCGTTCAACGGAGCCCAGGTCTACGCCTTCTCAAAGGTTGGCCTCGAACTCGGCACTAATACTTCAGCCGTGCACATCAACGCCGGCCCCTTCACCGAGCCCGCATTCGGGGCCCCGGCCTTTGACCTCCAACCGGCGACCTCGCCGAATGGCGGGTATCAGACCGCCAGCAACGGCACAGAGTACTTCCTGAGCAGCCTCGACCTGGGTGCCGGACCGGCCCTTGGGACGCGGGCAAGCCAGCTCGGGCTCTGGCGCCTGACCAACACTGCCTCGCTAGCCAGCGGCAGCCCCAACCTCACGTTGTCGTTCACAGCTGTGGACAGCGAGACCTACAGCCAGCCGCCCAACGCCACTCAAAAGAAGGGCCCGCTCTATCTGGGCGCCATCGTCAAGAGCCCCGAAGGCCTGGTATCGGCCAATGAGGACCGTCTCCAGCAGGTGGTCTTCGCGGACGGCAAGCTCTGGTCAGCGATCGAGACTGCAGTTAAGCAGCCGAACGGAGCCACCCTGTCCGGGATCGCGTGGTTTGTCGTCAACCCCTCGAACGGCACGGTCTCGCATCAGGGCTACCTGGCCACGGCGGGCCAGAACCTGCTCTTTCCGTCCATCGGGGTGACCGGCTCCGGCAAGGCTGTGATGGCGTTCTCTCTGGTCGGCCCCGATTTCTTCCCGAGCGCTGCGTACACGATCCTCGATCCGGCTACCGGCCCGGGCGCCATTCACATCGCTGCCGTGGGGCTCTTCCCGGATGATGGCTTCACCCAGTACCCAAAGGTGGGCGGAGGAAGCGGCGTCGGCCGCTGGGGTGACTACTCGGCCGCTGTGGCCGACACTTCCGGCAACGTCTGGATGGCGAACGAGTTCATCCACGACTTGCTGCCGCCGGCGCGGACGCTCTTCGCCAACTGGGCAACCTTCATCTCCAAGGTACCCGCTAGTTAGGTTGCAGCAGGCTTAGGGGTGTCGGCCGGCTAGCCCGGTCGGCACCCCGCGGGTGGATCAGCGACCGGCACCTCCGCAGCGGGGCCTCAGAACTAGGACCGGCGAAGGGATTACTTAGGTCATCCGATTGAGAAACCTGACGAAGCCTATGACAGCGTTTCGTACAGACCACATGGGTCGGAGGCAAGCTTGAGGTGAAGCGAAGACCGGCGCCTCGCGCATAGTCTCGCGCGGACTGGTCTGGATGGACGAAACCGCTTCAGATTTCGGGATCGTGAGACCCAGGTTCAAATCCTGGGCCCCCGTGGCCCCCGACCATTTCGACCCTACCAGTCGTCGGCCGTAACGTAGCTTCGACTCCAAAGCGCAACCTGCAGCAATAGAGACTTCGACCAAGCCTCCCGGATTGCAGCAGCATCCGCGCTGGAAACACCGTCCAGGAGCTTATCTGGAATCTCCGACAGCACCTGGATCGACGCCACCAGATATCTAAATGGGACGACCGGCACCGAATCCACATCATCCGTGCGGTTCTTCTTGGCACGGCTGTGCCGGAGACCGATTTCGTACTGGTAGTCGAGCCACTTTTGATCGTATGTGCGCGTGAAGCCGTCCAGCATCCCGCGACCGAAGCGAGCTCCAGCAGTGCCGCTGTAACGCTCGACGTCTGGACCGGAGAAAGTGGCATGCACCCAGGGGCCCAACTGCTGAAGCCAATGGCCCAACAGCTCTTCAAGTCGAGGCCCGATCATTTCACCTGTTCGCAGCAGCAACTGCTGATCCCGGTCGGTGAATCCGATGACGCGCTGCAGATCTTCGAAATCGTGCCAGGACACGGGTGATCTGGTTACGGCACCGTAGTCGTAGCCCTGGGGTTCGGCCGCGCTCATCGGACACCTCCCTTGAAATCGGGCCGTCAGTTCCAAATATTGTCTCCTCCCCTCGACCCACACATGACGAGATGGGACCCGACAAATTGGGGTGGTAGGCTCGAACTCGAGTGAGAGAAGTCATGTCCATCCTCGCAAGTCAGAGCCACGAAGGTCATACCGGCTTTCGCAGGCGGCGCTAATCCAAAGTGGACATTGCATGATCCTCAGGACAGGTTCCGTCGTGAGGAAGGTTTGATCAAGCGAATCGCGATGCTGTGCGATTTTCATGGGAATCTTCACGCACTGGGCGCGGTGCTTCAGGATGTCGAGCGCGCGGACGTCGATCTGGTCGTGTTCGGCGGAGATGTGGCGGCTGGACCGATGCCGGTCGAAACAATCGAAGAACTCGCGAGATACTCCAAGCCCGTCCGATTTATTCGGGGCAACGCAGATCGATTCATGGTCGAGATCTTCGATGGCACCCGAGAGTCAGCAGAACCCATGGACACTGTGGTCGGCGGGCCGGCTCCGGCGAGTTCATGGTGATTTCCTAAGCAGTCTCGAGCCATCTCTCAAAATCGAGTTGAGTCCACTAGGTCTGGTCCTGTGCTGCCACGCCAGCCCCGAGAGTGACGAACTCCCAATCATCACGCCGGGCACACCCGATGAAGTGATCGCGGCTGTTCTGGCATCCACTCCCGCCAGCGACGTAGTGGTAGGGGCCGAGAATGTTTGCTTTGTGGTCGGGGCTAGCCATGAACAGGTTATTGATTGCGACGTCGTTGATCCCCGCGGACCAGAAGCCAACATTTTCACCGGACCGATGGCCAAGTCCGCAGGCCAGATCGCTGTACACGCCATTGGTGTGCGAGATGTGCTCCTGAGACCCCATCCGCCCCGCGTTGCTCAAAGCGACGTTATAGAGACAGGGGCTCCAGGTCAACGGCGCGAGACCGTAGCTGGCACGGTCACGGTTGATCAGCGCCTGCTGGGTGGTCACGACGACGATCCGTGGGGATTCCGGGGGTCGACTCGGCGCTGAGGCTTTTGGCTTGGGGGGCGCAACCGTGGACGGGCTGGATGCGGCTGGAGTTTGAGTGGGGGCAAGCGCGTTCGACGGATAATTCATGAAGTCCACACCCGACACGGCGAGCGGGTGTGCTGACGTGATCGCGATTTGAGAGCTTTCGAAATGGCGCTCAGCTACGTTCGCTCCTGCTACCAGCGCCAGCGCGACCACCAGTCCTGCAGTCCAGGCAAGCGCTCGCATGACCGTTGGTCTGACGGCTCGCCGGCCGGATTTTGGCGGTAAAGATTTGTGAAGGTAGCATTTCGGCCGCCCTGCTGACGCGCCCGAGTGGCGGCTAGGAGACTCCCCCCAACGCGCGAGCGGTGAAGATGAGGCGCTTGGTGGCGAAGGCTCCAGCCCAGAGTGGGTAACACGTGGTCAGCGTGAGTCTGTCGTCGCTGGTGGCGGCGAGCACAGTGCGGTCGTTTGGATCCGTAACCCTCGAACCCGTGATCTCGAAGAGGTACAACCCGTGCTGGGTGCGGATCTGGACGCGGTCACCAACCTTGAGGCGGTTGAAGCTAAGCCAGTAGACGTTGTGGGCGGCGATGCCGACGTTGCCCGGACGCCCCGGCCAGGGGGTCGTAGGGTAGTGTCCTGGGCCGTGAGCCAAAACATTGGGGCCCACGCCTTGATGGACCATTGCGCTGTACCCGATAACGGGGATTCGAAGCTCAAAGCTGAAGCCATCAATCGGCGCGTCCGGTCGCGTTCCGATCTTGGTGGGCTTCGGACCTGGAACCGACGCGCTCTGATCGACGGCACTGGATGGGCCGGGGTCGACGGTTGCGGGCGCGCCGGCAGGAGCCACGACCGTCGCCGAGTCCGAACGTTGGACGAACAGCGGAGCAAAGCTGGTTAGCAGGAGGGCCAAGCCCGCGATTATCGCCATCGAACCCGTCGCGAGCAGAATCGCGGGCGTGCGCTGCCCGCTATGACCGACCGCCACGCGGGTATCGCCCCGCGTGGCGGTACGCAAATCCGGGCCCAATTACATCCTGCGGCGCCTCCAGGCGAGCGTTCCACCGATTACGGCAGATAGGCCAGACACCAGGAGGATCAGAGCCAAAATCTGGACCGGGGTGTTGTCGCCTGTGGCTGCCAGCACGCCTCCGAATGGGGCGGGGCTGGGAGAGGGATTGGCACTGGGCGAAGGGCTGGGGCTGGGCGAAGGGCTGGGGCTGGGCGAAGGGCTGGGGCTGGGCGACAGCGACCCACTCAAACAGGTGACCAGTGTGCCGGATGGACTCAAGTACGCAAAGCCTGCGGCCGAATTTCCCCCGCTGATCACGGAGTTGTTGGCCAAGGTTCCGGCAGCGCCGTAGGCCACGATACCGGTGTTGCAGCCGTTGGCCGGTGCTGTGTATGTGAAGGTGATTGTCCCTCCAGAGGCCGTCCCAGTGAGTGTCGTGGTACCGAGATCCGAACTTTTGATGAAGACGTCCACGGGACCGTCCGCGACTCCTGAGTTGTCAATCGTGCAGGTAGCTGTGGCTCCAACCTCCAGTCCGTAGTGAGTCGGGTTGAAGACCGAGAGCGTTGGGCAGTCCAGCGCTCCAGTACCGGTTGTGGCCTGAGCAATCGAGCCAAGACCAACGACCGTTGCCGCGGCCGCAATGGCACCAGCGCCCAGGAACAGGGCAAAACGTTTCACCACCTACCCTCCGCAACCAATACAAAAAGTGCACCTGCTCGCCATATATAAAAAGTCCTCCCGCGCCAGCGTAGCCTCGACGTGCGATGTGACACCTTGGGACGAATGTCGTGGTCAAACTTGGGACAAATGTCGGGGCGTAAATGTTTTGCTAGCGCCGCCAGCATCGTAGCGGCCATCCCGAACACGGGACGTAGCCTGCCGTGAACTTTGTAAGTCGGCCACCTGGGGTAGCCACGGGGTTCTTGCAAGGTGGAGGCGGCGTGCGTCGATGCCTATCAGCAATCTCGGGCCAGAAGCCGTCAAGGTGGCAGCGCGACATCCACGTATCGAGTGTCCCAGCGCGTCGTGAGCGAGCCGCTGATGGCGAATCGCAGGCGAACTGGGGGCCCGGGGCCGAGTAGCCGTCAGTGCCGGCGGAATGGCGCTCACGGTGGGACTATCGCCGGCAGCGGTAATCGGGGTGCAACATTCCGTAGATGCGTTTGCCGCGAGCCAGCCGCTGGTTCCTGCGCGGTGCTTTGCACAGGTGGGCGTCGACCACGTCGTGTTTGGGCCCGATTCGTTCTTCCTCCCCAACACTGTCCAGGGCCCGACGAGTTTCAAAGAGAACGCGGGCCCGACGATCGTCACGTATCCCTTATATCGGGGCACAAGCCAGGGTCGAAACGTCCTCTATGTCATCACCGACGCGTCAGATCGAACGCAGCCATTCTCGATGGGATCCCTCCGCTGAACATCTTGAAAGAAATACCCGAGCAGACATCTCAGTTCGACTACAGCCCACTGTGGGACATCCACCTCGAGACGTGGACGAATGCTGCTGTGACCGCTGGACTCAACGTTCGCCAGACCGACTTTTCGGCTGCCGCCGAGCAGGTCACCAGCGGCCTTGCCACCGGCTTCCCGGCAGGGGCTCAGTCCGGTCCGAGTGGGTTCGTCGTGAATTGCCCGGTGGTCAGCCTGGACGTCAATCCGGGCGGGTAGACCTCGGCTTCGCCGTGCCTTGTCAGCGAGGGCCGCCTCATGCGGCCCACGTATGGCCGGTCAGGTGACAGCACAGTTCAGATTGTTGAAGAGCATTACGCCGGCGGCTGAACGGGGGCCGGAGATGCGAGATGGAGGGTGCGCCGCCGCGCCATGCCTGGCCAGCAGATCGTTAGTCACGTCGCGGGTCGGGTTTCCGGCCTCGTCGCCGCCCTTGCTCAGCCCGCGAGCCCCAATCGCAAGCACCGCCGCACGCATTTACACGCATTTATAAGAGGACGCGCGCGACGAATGGCTGTCGGGGCACGCGCTCGGCCAATCCTGTCGGCAGGGAGGGTTCCATGATCTCCAGCACATTCGCTGACTTTTGACCGGCTGCAAAGACGGCTTGCTCGCCTCTTGCGTTCGATGCATGCCGAGGGTAGGATCCACTTGCGGCGGCCCGTTGGAAGGAGGTAGGTGAGGTGCGAAAGAGGTATTCCTTTGCGGCGGCGACGATACTGGCTGGCACGGTCATGCTCGGCGGCGCGCCAGCTGTCTCCGCCAGCAACCCAAGCTGTACCGCACAGTTCACGAGCACCCTGGCACCCGTGGCCATCCCGTTTGGGACGAACATCGTAGAGCCGGAGGTGCGCAACCTGTCTCTTGGCGGACCGAACCTGGGTCAAGAGGTCAAGGTTCTGTTCGCGACGGCGGACAAGAACGCTTGCCCCGTCTCGGGGTAACCAGGGCAACGTCGGAGCCCCTAGTCAGTCCGGCCGACCTAGCGGGGCTTCGGCGTAACTCAGAGCGCGCCACAACGCGACGCCATATCACTCATTAGGGCCTGAGGTCCTTCCGACCGGCTTGCAACAGCCTCGGCGTTCTGATCCAAGAGCGAGCAAGGCGTCTTGCATCCGCAGAAGCCGCGAAAGTGACCCTGCTGTCGCCGACCGCCGGTTCGGCCTTAAAATCGGTATCCCGCCCTTCAAGCCAGCTCTTGGAACGGAGTGAGCACGTGAGGTGGTCAATACGGACGGCCATCGCGTTCCTGGTTGTGCTCGCATCCCCGATGGCGCCGGTCGCCCATCACGACGGACCTTCATCCTGGCCGCTTCAGTCCGTCCTCGTGCCCGTGACCGCGGCAGCTGCTGCGCCCACTCTGCTCCGTGATCCGTACCTAACAGACGACAGCGGGTCGTGGGCGACGGTCAGCCTGGCCACCAATATGGCCTCACCCGCGCCGGTGGTCAGCTGGGGGCCGGCGACCGGTAATTGCACCTCCCCTCCCAACTCGGTCAACGCCACGTTCGTCACCTCGTTTGGCACAGGCGACCAGCAGTTCAAGGCGCAGATGACGGGGCTGCTACCCAACACCAACTACTGCTACCGCGTGACCCAGTCAGGGCTCGATTTGATCGGCACCGCACCGGTGTTCGCCAGTGCGCTAGCCTCAGGTGCCACCGACACGTTCTCCTTTGCCGTGATCGGTGACTGGGGTGCCGGAACCACCGACGAGGCAAAGGTCCTCTCTCAAATCTCCACTGCCAAGCCCAGCTTCATCGTCACAAGCGGAGACAACGCATACCCGAGCGGAAGCCAATCCGACTACGGCGACCTGAGCGGGGGCAACGTATTCGGACCGGCCTACTGGCCTCGCGTCGGCAGAACCATGCCCGCGTTCCTCGCGGAAGGCAACCATGGCTTCACCACGAATCTGCCTTATCTGCAGAACTGGCCTGAGGACGGCACCGTGGCCGCATGCGCGAGCAGCGGGTGCCGGTACCAGGACGATACCTATTGCTGTACGGCCACCCTGGGTACCAGCAGCTACACATATCCAAGCAGCTGGTACGCCTTCGACTGGGGCAACAGCCGGTTCTACATACTCGAAGGGGCCTGGTCCGATGTGACAGGCGGCTACCAGGGTGACTTCGACGCGCACCTCAATGGTCCGGTCGCAGGCTGCGCCGTGTGTGGAACGGAGTTGACAACCCTGGTGAGCGACCTCGCCAGCCACGCGCCGTTGCACAAGTTCGCCTTCTGGCATTACCCACTCTACGCAGACAGCAGCTCGCAACCATCTGACAGCTATCTGGACGGTCCTAACAACCTGGAAGGCGTGCTGGCGCAGTACGGCGTGAACATCGTCTTCAACGGTCACGCCCATCAGTACGAGCGCAACTACCCACAGATCACTGGCAGTCCGATGCTGAGCTACGTCACAGGCGGAGGTGGAGCGGCGCTGGGCAGCGTCTCGGGTCAGAGCAGCTTCGACGCCTACGCGAAGGCGATATTTCATTACCTGCTGGTGATGGTGTCTGGTTCCTCGGTGACAGTGACGCCCACAGATGAAAACGGTGCTACCTTCGACGTCCAGACATACACATTCGGTGCGCCGCCTCCTCCGTCTAACGACTTCTCGATCAGCGCCAGCCCGGCCAGCCTGAGCCTGAGCGCGGGTCAGGGCGGGACGACCACGATCAGCACGGCGGTGACCAGCGGCTCGGCCCAGACGGTGAGCCTGAGCCTGAGCGGGCTGCCGGCGGGGGCGACCGGGAGCTTCAACCCCAGCGCGGTGACGGCGGGCGGGAGCTCGACCCTGAGCATCAGCACCGCCTCGAGCACGCCTGGAGGCAGCTACA
>WNGH01019078.1_pt1 | contig 10732 bp, 10 predicted proteins | sample 5400631 | NCBI WGS metagenome assembly WNGH01 (sample SAMN13153373, study PRJNA577476) | soil metagenome | isolation source: 115 cm soil or saprolite under Garry oak tree replicate 1 | place: USA:California | collected 2016-06-15 | reverse complement strand
AAGCCATAGTTGGTGTCTTGCTCACGCGTCGTAATGATGGTGACACCACTTGCGAAGTTGCCAATGACCCGGCGAAAAACTAGAGGATCCACACGTTGCTCCTTTTGTACTCCATTGTCGTCTTGCACTCAGCATACGTACTAAGCGATAACAACATTCCTAAGCAAGAGTGGGAGAGGAATTTCTTTGCTGCTTAGAGTATAGCCAACTGAAGCGCAATTTGAGGACTAATAGTTCCTCAGTTTGAGAGAACCGCTCCAATGCTTTAGAAGAGCGGTTCCCATAAAAAGCGGGAACTGTCGTATCTCAAGGAGGGAACCGCTTCGCGTGATGGATAAGCGCATGTATGGCTCTACCTGTCGGTCCTGTTCCCTTCTGGCAGTAGAACGGGCGTATTCACAATCCCCCTGGACAAAAAAGGGTTCTGTTGCAAAAAATTTTGAGGAATGAAAAACAAGCATGTAATTGCTGCGACATCAGCAGAAGCCTAAAAAAAGCAGTGCTTTTCTTGCATGTTTTTCAAAAAGAATCCGATAAAACATCTTTGATTTTGATGAGTTAAAAATTTTGCAACACAACCCTTCTAGGCGACCGCCACCGGTCGCCCTCGGTTCGGACCACAGCACGATCAGCTAGGAGAACAAATGTAATTCGTGAGCGGCACGCTCAAGTGGCTCCCGGAACTGGGGAGCGGCAATTGCTATCAAGCTTCGTGCACGCTCAGCAAGGCTGCGACCGAGCAGCATCGCCGTGCCATATTCCGTGACCACATAGTGGACATGCGCCCGCGTGGTGGTGACCGCCGCCCCAGGAAGCAGGATAGGCACAATGCGCGAGATCTGCCCATCGACCGGTGTGGGCGCATACGGATAGGGCGATGTCCCCGCACTGGTCTTGGGCGCACGAGCCGTCGCGGCGAGCGCCAGAATAGGCCGCCCGTGCGGGGCCAAGGCGGCCCCACCCAAGAAATCCATCTGCCCCCCCACCCCACTATACTGGATCGTTCCAATCGACTCCGCACAGACCTGCCCGGTCAGATCCACCTGCAAGGCGCTATTGACGGCCACCATATGGTCAAATTGGCGAATGATTTGCGGATCGTTGGTGTACTCGGTTGAGCGCAGCTCGACCGAGGGATTATCGTGAAGAAAGTCCATCATGCGGCGTGAACCTATGACAAAAGCGGCGACAATTTTGCCACGATCGCGGGTCTTACGGGCTCCGGTAATAATCCCTCGCTCGACAAGATCGAGCACGCCATCGGAGAACAGTTCGGTATGCACTCCCAGGTCACGCCGGTCGGTCAGCTCCTGCAGTACGGCATCAGGGATAGCGCCGATACCCAGTTGCAACGTGGCCCCATCCTCGATCAGGTCGGCAATATGACGACCAATCCTCCTCTGAGATTCATTGGGGGCTGCCCTCCCTACCTCATAGAGTGGTCCTTCCCACTTGACGGCATAATCTAGTCGGGAGATATGCAGGAAGCTATCTCCGTGGGTTCTTGGTACGTTCGGATTGACGAGCGCGACGACATGCCGGGCATGATTGACAGCGGAACGTGCCTCAACGACTGTGGGGCCCAGCGAGCAATAGCCGTGGGCATCGGGCGGCGAGACCTGAATGAGCGCCACGTCGATGGGCATTGATCCGCCTGGCTTGAAGAGTTGCGGAATATAGGAAAGAAATACAGGGATATAGCTGACACGGCCAGCATTAACGGCAGCACGCACATTGTCATTGACGAAGAACGTGCGTGCAACAAAGTGCCCCACCCAGCGTGGATCAGTGAATGGGAGGTCACCAAAGGTGACGGAGAAAACGATCTCAACGTTGCGGAACTCCTCACCACGTGCGACTAACGCCTCTATGAGCGCAGTTGGTGTTGCGCACCCGCCTTGCAAATAGAGGCGATTTCCGGACTCGACGACCTGCACTGCTGTACGTGCATCACACCATGTTGTCATGCGACACCTCCGAATCAAGTCTGAACAGATATCTCCGAACTCTCCCTTGGGGAAGGCTACGGAGCACTCCACCCTACTATAGGTTGCTCTACTGGGTTTGCTGTCAATGACGATGAACTATCGAGATTTTTGGCAACACAGCCGACTACCATCCCTTGTTGACTTTTCCCTCTCCCGAAGGGATGCCGACCTGAACGTTCAGCGAAGGTCGGCATCCTCGCATTATCGCGTCCGACGATGAGCGATTGGATCGTATCGGTGCCCTCGTAGGTGAGCACCGCTTCGATACAGTTCAGCGCGGTGCGAAGGCCGCTGTCCCCGCAATAGCGCGTCCGACGATGAGCGATTGGATCGTATCGGTGCCCTCGTAGGTGAACACCGCTTCCATGTCGGCATGATGGCGAGCAATGTGGTACTCCAGCAGGATGCCGTTGCCACCGAGCATCTCACGCGCATCGGCCACGACCTCGCGGGCCAGGCGGGCGTTATTCATTTTGGCCAGGGAAGCCATAGCCTCGGTCATCTTGCCCTCGGCCTGCAGCTGGCCCAGGCGCAGGCAGAGCAGCTGCATGCTCGTCACGTTGGCCAGCATGGTGGCCAGTTTGTTCTGGATGAGCTGAAAGCTGGCCAGGGGCTGGCCAAACTGGATGCGCTCCTTGGTATAGGAGAGGGCAATCTCATAGGCGGCCATGGCGTGGCCCACCGCCTGCCAGGCGATGCCGGAGCGCGTCGCGCTGAGCACGCGGGCCGTATCTTTGAAGCTGCGCGAGAAGGCCAGGCGGTTGTCGACGGGCACGCGCACGTTGGTCAAGGTGATGTCGGTTTGCCAGGAGGCACGCCCGGCGACTTTGCCCGTCATAACCTTGGCCTCGAACCCGGGCGTGCCTTTCTCGACGAGGAAGCCACCGACGTTGCCCTCGTCGTCCCGCGCCCAGATGATGGTCACATCGGCATAGGAGGCCCCCCCGATCCAGCGCTTAGCTCCGTTGAGGACGTAGGCGTTGCCGTCGCGATGGGCGCGGGTCTCTAAGGCCACCGAGTCGGAGCCGTGCGTGGGCTCGGTCAGACCAAAGGACCCCATTGTTTCGAGGCGAGCCATAGAAGGAAGCCAGCGCTGCTTTTGTTCCTCGGAACCCAGCATGGCGATGGTGGTCATAGCGAGACTCGAGCTGGCCCCAAAGACCACACAAAAGCTGGCATCAGCCCGCGATAATTCTTGCTCAACGAGGCCTGCCGCGATCGGGCTCATCCCGGGACAGCCGTACCCCTTGATGCTGCCACCAGCGATCTTGAGGGTGGCGATTTTGGGAATCAATTCGAAGGGGACTTCCCCACGCTCCCAGTAGTCGTTGATGATCGGGATGACCTCCTTATCGCAGAAAGCCCGCACGTTGTCGCGAATCCTGCGCTCCTCTTCGGTCAGCAGCTCGTCGATCACATAAAAATCTGTACCGAGTGACTGTCCAAGTGTGTGTTTGCTCTCAACTCCCATGATGTGCTCCTTTTCCCCGCTTCACGCTCTCGCTTCTGGTGATGAGCGTGAGCTATCGAGGCCCAGCAGCTTGATAGCGTTCTCTTTGAGGATCAAGGGCCGCACCTCCGGCTTGATGGGGATCTTCTCAAAATCCGCTAACCAGCGATCCGGAGTAATCAGGGGATAATCCGAGCCAAAGAGCATCTTGTGCTTGAGCAGGGTGTTGGCATACTGGATGAGCTGGGGCGGAAAGTATTTGGGTGACCAGCCGGAGAGGTCGATGTAGACCTGCGGCTTGTGCGTACAGACCGAGAGGGCCTCATCCTGCCAGGGGAAGGACGGATGGGCTATGATGATGGGCATGTCCGGAAAGTCGACCGCCACATCATCCAGGTACATGGGATTGCCGTACTTGAGATGGACCCCACCACCACCGCGCATGCCAGCGCCAATTCCAGTCTGACCAGTGTGAAACAAGGCTGGCAGACTAGCTTCGGCGATCACCTCGTAGAGGGCGTAGGCCTTGCGATCATTGGCATAGAATTCCTGCAGAGGTGGATGAAATTTGAAGCCGCGCACCCCGAACTGCTCGATGAGGCGACGGGCCTCGCGTGCCCCCATCTTGCCCTTGGCCGGGTCAATACTGGCGAAGGGAATGAGCACATCCGGGTTCTCAGCGGCGACTTCGGCCACTTCCTCGTTGGGCACCGGGACCTGTCCCGTCGCCGCCTCCGTGTCGACCGGGAAGATCACGCAGGCCATCTTCCGCTCACGATAGTAAGCCGCGACCTCGGGGATGGTCGGTCGGGGACCCACATCCTTGAAGTAGTCTTTGGAGGCCTCCTGCATGGCCTTCCATCTTAATGTCCATGTTCGCATGTCTCCTGTTCCTGTTCTCTTGAACTGAACTCCTCATCCTGTTGAGCAGAGTACGGGCACGACCCACGCGTCTTGCCCGCGCCAGTGCGTGCCGGTCGCTCTGCTGTGAGCGAAAACGATGCTGACCTGGGCCCTCTGGGGGCTTTGACCTGCTCCAGAGAGCCGACAGTTGCCTAGAGATCACTTCCGCCTGTGACTTCCAAGACCTGGCCCGTAATGTAATTGGCGAAGGGGGAAGCCAGCAGCAGCATCGCGCTGGCGGCCTCTTCCGGGGTGCCGGGACGCCCCAGAGGAATCAACTGGACAGCCATTTGGCGCATCTGATCCGGAATGCCGAGGGCAATTTCCTGCCCTTCTCGTTGCAACTTTTCGGCACCCTCTTTGGGCGCCGTCATGCGCGTCTCGATGAAGCCGAAGCAGACCGCGTTGACCTGCACATTGTAGCGGCCCCACTCCTTGGCCAGCGTTTTGGTCAAGCCGACGATGCCCGCCTTGCCGGTCGCGTAGCTGGCTTGCCCAGGATTGCCATGCACGCCAGCAATGGAGGAGACATTGACCACCTTGCGCGGCTTGGCCTGCCCAGTGGCGGCCTGTTCCTTCTTGGCGACCTCGCGGATATAGTGCGAGGCCTCGCGCAGGATGCGGAAGGGAGCCGCGGTATGGATCTCCATCATGGCATACCATTGCTTATCGGTCATATTTTGGATCACCGCATCCCACGAGTAGCCCGCATTGTTGACGATGATATCGAGCGTGCCAAACGCGTCAAGGGTCGCCTTGATTAATTGGGGTGGAAATGCCGGATCGGTCACATCCCCAGCAACCACCATGGCTTTGCCCCCTGCCTGGCGAATGGCACTCGCCGTTTCTTCTGCAGGAGCGGGGTCCAGATCACTGACCACGACCGCTGCCCCTTCGGCGGCAAACAGCTTAGCCGCTGCCGCTCCAATGCCGCGCCCCGACCCGGTGATAATCGCGACTTTGCCCTCAAGCATACCCATGATCTCTCTCCTTTCTTCATAACCATAGAAAAGTACGTTCTTGTCTTAACTGCGCTTGGGCAACGCTGCGACGAAGGTTCCTGTCACCTTGACATTGCCGGTTTGATCGGCGGCTTGCACGGTCCCGGCAATACGTCCCTCGCCGTCAGCTTCGTATTTGTCGGTGATGGTGCCTGTGCAAGTAATCACATCATCAAGGTGGGTCATGCCTCTGAAGCGCACCCCAAAGGCTCGCAGCGCGGTGGGCCCGACAAAGTCACTGAGCAGTTGTCCAACAAAGCCCATAATCAGCATGCCATGGGCAATAATACCACCGAAGCCGATGGATTCTCCTACCTTTGGGTCGGTGTGCAAGGGATTGAAGTCTCCTGAGGCTCCAGCGTAGCGCACCAATTGGAGATGGGTGATCGGTGGCTTGACCAGCGATGGAAGGGCATCCCCCACCTGCACATCTTCGTAGTACAGCTTCGTCGGAGCTTGAGCATGTGTTGTCATCGGTCTTTTCCTCCTCAACAGTAGCAAGGACAGTTATCCCCGCAAGATCACCACTTCACGGTCAGTTAAGACGGGCGTGCCATGTTGATTGGTGTAGCGGGTCTCAAAGGTGATAATCTCCATGGAGGGGCCTCCTCCCCGACCTTGGGTGGTCTTGGCATCAATGAGGGTCATGACACCGGTGAGGGTGTCGCCAGGAGCGATAGGGGCCAGGTATTCGTAAGCCTCTTCCCCATGCAGCACCCGCTTCAACTCGATCCCCAGGCTGGCCTGTTGCTGCATTTTCTGCGTATTGCCCCAAAAGGCGAAGACCGTCGGGAAGGTGGGCACGAGGGGCACATCGGCATAGCCGACCGCTTGAGCCGCTTCCCGACTCTGATAGATGGGATTGTCATCGCCAATCGCCAGCGCTACTTCCTGCACTTTGCCGCGTTCGACCTCGATGGTGAACGGGGGAAAGCTCTGACCAATCTGGCTAGAATCAAACATTCGGATGCTCCTTCTGGTTGTGTGCCGCTTGGAGGGACAAGCTCCAACACGGCAAGGAGAGGATCGCACGAGCATTGCTGCTCACGCTGTCATCCCTGCCTGTTCAGTTACGATAAACCCGTACGCTGCCGTTCCTGTTCTTTGAGGACGCGGCGCAAGATTTTGCCGGAGGGGTTCCTGGGAATAGCCTCGACAAATTCGATCTCGCGCACATTCTTGTAGGTGGCCAGCTTGCCATTGGCCCAGGCCATCAGTTCCTCCGCACGTAGGTTCTCGTAGCCCGCCTTGAGTACCACAAAGGCTTTGGGGACTTCGCCCGCTTCCTCATCCGGCTTGCCAACGACGGCCACATCGGCCACCGCAGAATGCTCCAGCAACAAGGCTTCAATCTGGGCCGGAGCTACACTGAAGCCTTTGAACTTGATCATCTCCTTTTTGCGATCAGTGATCGAGACATACCCTTCTTCGTCAAGCCAGCCAATATCCCCCGTATAGAGCCAGCCATCGCGCAACGCTTCGGCGGTCGCTTCGGGAGCCTTCCAATAGCCTTGCATGACCTGTGGTCCCTGGATCAAGATTTCCCCCTCTTCCCCGACGCCCAGTTCGATCTGGCCGGTCTCGATATCGACGATTTTCAGCTTGGTATCATTGGCTGCAAGACCCGATGTCTCGACCTTGACGAGCCGCTGATCGTAGACCGGTTGGAAGGTTGCGACTGGCCCTGACTCGGTCAAGCCAAACGAGGTCACGACGGGCACGTTGGTGACCTCTTGGAAGCGGCGGGCCAATTCGGCAGACACCGGAGCAGCAGCACACATGACATGGCGGACGGTACGCAGATCGTACTCGTTCAGCTGTGGCCAATTGAGCAGCACGCTCAGGATCTGCGGGACGGCGTACAAGAGCGTGACGCGCTGCTCTTGAATGAGCTGCAGGCACTCAGTAGGCTCGAAGCGCTCCATCAGTACCTCGGTCGCGCCAGCCATCGCAGCGGAACCCATCAACAAAATGCCAAAGATGTGGTAGAGCGGAAGGAAGATCATCAAGCGATCAGTAGAGGTGATTCGGCTGCAATTCAGCATCTGGCAGGCATTACACACCAGGTTCTTATGACTGAGCAGCACGCCTTTGGGCAAGCCCGTGGTGCCACTACTGTACGGGAGCGCGACCACCTCTTCCCACCCTATCTCTGGGCGCGTAGGCGGAGTTGGTGGATGGGTGCGCACCAACTGGCTGAAGGAAAGGGCCTGGGCCAGGTTCGTCTGCTCGCCGGAACCAACGGTAATCACCTGCTTCAAAGCAGGCAGTTCAGTGCGGACCGCCTCCACTAGCGGCAGCAACTCGCGCTGCGCCACGACCGCCACGGCTTCACTATTGCTCAGTTGATAGGCCACTTCGCGTTCCTTATAAGCAGGGTTTATCGGGCTGACCGTGGCGCCAATGCGTGTAACGGCAAACCAGCTAATCAGATATTCAGCTCGATTCGTCATGAATAAGCACACTTTTTGGCCCTTGCCCACTCCCAGATTCACTAAGGCGTTGGCAAAGCTGTTCACCAGCGCGTCCAGTTCCCGGTACGTCAGGTTCACTTCCCTGAAGACGACTGCAACGTTCTCAGGGAACCGCTGCGCCGAGTGGGTCAGCATTTCGTCATAGGGATGCGTGGGATAATTGAGCGATGGACGGAAGAGCTCCTTCTGTGAAGGGAGCAGGCTAGCGGATATGGAAGCAGAAGTGTTCATCATGATTCTTCCCCTCTAGGCGACGCAGTTGCTCATCCTGCGTGCCGCTGTTAGTGACAGCTAAACAGTCTAAAACTTCCTACGGTGCAATCTCATCGAGCCGCTTATTTTTGGTGGATGTTCCAAGCAGAGCGAGGGCGGATGCCCCTACAAGGAATCCACCGATGAGGAGATCACTGCGAGGACTGGGAGTCACCGTCGATGGGGAAGGTCTGACCCGAGATCAGGCGGGCGCTGTCTGAGGCCAGGAACACGGCCAGGGCGGCGATGTCGTCAGGGTCGACGAACGCCTTGATCGACTGGTTGGCCAGTGCAGCCGCAACCACCTCTTCCACCGGCTTTCCGGTCGCCTGCGCGCGGCCTTCGAAGACTTTGCGGAGGCGGGGGCCCTCCACCGACCCGGGCAGGATGGCATTCACCCGGATCCCAGCGTCGCCCAGCTCCATCGACAGCGTCTTGGTGAAACCGACGAGACCCCACTTCGTGACCGCGTACGCGCTGCGGTTTGGGTAACCGAGCCGGCCGGCCAGGGAGGACATGTTGATGATGACGCCGGATTCGGACTTCTTCAGGTGCGGGATTGCCAGCCTGGTCACGTTGAATGTTCCGGTGAGGTTGAGCGCCAGCACCGCTTCCCACGCGTCGGGGTCCATCTTTTCTACAGGCGCGGTCGGGCCTGCTATGCCCCCGTTGTTCACCAGCACGTCGATCCCGCCAAGCATCTCAGCTGCGGCTGCGACAAAGCGTTCAACGGAGGACCGATCGGAGAGGTCACAAACGCTGGAGGTGATCGTCGGTTGGGCCTGGGTCACCGCCTGCAGGGTGTCCTCATTGATGTCGCAGATGTGCACCCTGGCTCCCTGTGCCGCGAAGGCGCGAGCGATAGACAGTCCGATCCCGGCCGCGCCAGCGGTGACGATAACACGCTTGCTTGTGGTCATAGGTAGCTCCAGTCATGATTTTTCGGTGGTCTTCGCCCTTGAGAAGTTGAAGCGAAGGCAGTTAGCGGGTTCACATAGAATTGACCTGTTTGCCAAAGCTGGCCAGTTTTCTATCAAAGAAGTCCGCCGGTTTCTGGGCCTCCTCCAGCGTCTCAACGCTCAGTCCCTCAAAGTTGATGTAGAGGACATTGTCGGTCTCATCGTGTTGCCCTCCGCATCCATCATTCTTTGCTCTGCCTCTCGGCATACATGAGAGAAGTCTCTCAACGGCTCCCAGGTTTACCGCCGGAAAGGCGCCGTGACGTGGAAGTCGCTCCAAGCACCATTTAGAGCCTCTTCCACCTCTCGTTGTTACTACCCCCTAGCGACATTCTCTGCGCATTGCCTCACTGTATTACACCGAACCATTGGTTGGACGGTTCGGTGGCGAAGTTTACAGTTCCTGCTTTGCGCATGATTTCCATCGTCTCCTCGGCGGTAAAGAGCCTGCTGGTCCTGGTTACTCTCAGATGCCCAGGTGCCATGGTGGCCACTATTACTGCGTTGGCGGTGATGTCATCGGGCGCTTCAAAAAGCAAAAGCCCATCGTAGTCACCAAAGTAGTAGTATAAGCCAAGCACTCGACTCCCTAGTTTCTGCGTTAACTGACCAACGGGTTTGCTGCGGTCTTGTGGGTTTCTCGTCATCGCTGTCCACGCTTCAGAAGTGTAAGCAAATTGACACATGTAGAATGGCATGAGATTCACCTCCTGTCTCATCGAGAATTCATAGGCCCAGTACTGGTCGTTCTTTCAGCTCGATGCGGTACACCTTACCGATGACGAAGGTGTACGACAGCGCCCCCACCAGGGCCAATACAGTCATGTACAGCAGAGCACCGTTGAACGAGCCGGTGGCAGCGAGAAGGAACCCAATCAACAGGGGAGTCAGAATGGATCCCAGGTTCGCAAACAAGTTGAAGAAGCCACCGGCCACGCCCAGCAGTTCCCGCGGGGCGGTATCGGAGACCAGCGTCCAGCAGAGACTAGACATGCCCTGCCCAAAGAACGCGATGGACATCACCGTGATCACCAAATCGATCGAGTTGAGGTAATTCGCCAATACGATGATGCTCGACAACAACATACCCACAACGATGGGGATCTTGCGAGACGCGCCTACAGTCAGACCCTGGCGAAGCAGCCAATCGGCGACTGCACCGCCGAGCAGAGCGCCGAGAAAAGCCCCGATAAAGGGAATGACCGCATACAGCCCTACCTTGATGATAGACAGATGTCGAGCTTCGACCAGGTAGGAGGGAAACCAGGTCAGGAAGAACCAGAGCATCGATGCTGACGTAAACCCCCCGATGTACATGCCCCAGAACTGACGGTGACTGAGGAGTTCGAGCACCTCGCTCCAATTCACTTTCGAGTGCTCCACCGTCCCCTCAGCCAGACCTCCTCCTTCCCGAATGTAGTTGAGCTCGGCTTCATTGACGCTGCGGCTGTTTTTGGGGTCTCGGTAGCGCCAGTACCAGATCAGGGCGTAGATAACCCCCACGAGGCCGCTGATGACAAACATGGTTTGCCAGCCGAAGTTCGCGAGGATCAAGGCGAGGACGGGCGTGAGAAAAGCCAGCCCGACATACACCCCTGACATATAGATGCCTACTGCCGACGCACGCTCCTTATTGGGAAACCAGGCCGCCACGGCCCGGCTGTTGACGGGAAAGGCAGGAGCTTCAGCGAGGCCCAGACCAAAG
>WNGH01016961.1_pt2 | contig 10732 bp, 8 predicted proteins | sample 5400631 | NCBI WGS metagenome assembly WNGH01 (sample SAMN13153373, study PRJNA577476) | soil metagenome | isolation source: 115 cm soil or saprolite under Garry oak tree replicate 1 | place: USA:California | collected 2016-06-15 | reverse complement strand
TAGTAGCGTCGGTAGCCCGGGTGGTTCAGCGCGCGCAGACCGGACGGGAAGCGCATGCGGCGCCCCCAGCATATCCGAGGGATACCCGAGCGCGACGACCTCGCCGACGACGACGACCGCGGGCGGCTCGACGCGCGCCTCCGCCGCGCGCGCCGCGATGTCGTCGAGGCGGCCGACCACCGTCGCCTGACGCGCGGTCGTCGCGGCGCTCACGATCGCCACCGGCGTCGAGGGCGGGCGCCCGTGGGCGACGAGACGGGCCGCGATCCGCGGCAGCTCGCCGAGCGCCATCAGGAGCACGAGCGTGTCCGTCGCGGTCGCCAGGCGCGACCAGTCGGGCGCAGCCCCTTCTCCGCACGCGTGGCCGGTGACGACGGCGAACGACGCGGCGACGCCCCGCCGCGTCAGCGGGATGCCCGCGGCCGCCGGCGCCGCGACGGCCGACGTCACGCCGGGAACGACCTCGCAGGGAATGCCCGCGGCGACCAGCGCCTCGACCTCCTCGCCGCCCCGGCCGAAGACGAACGGGTCTCCGCCCTTGAGGCGCACGACGCGGGCGCCGCGCCGGGCGTGGCGGACGAGCAGGGCATTGATCTCCTCCTGCGGGAGCGCGTGACTCCCGCACTTCTTGCCCGCGAAGACGTGGCGCGCGCGCGGCGCCTCGGCGAGCAGGCGCGGGTCCACGAGGCGGTCGTACACGACGACGTCGGCGGCGCGGAGCCGGGCGAGGCCGCGCACCGTCAGGAGCCCCGGATCGCCGGGGCCCGCGCCGACGAGGGCGACGGTGCCGGGTCTCATCCCCGCGCCTCCAGGCACGCGAGGAGGTGGAGCTTGGCGTCCTCCCGTCCCCGTTGGACGAGCACGCGGCGCGTCTCGGGCCCGAGCGCGCGCCGCCACGCGTCCGCCGACGCGGCGCGCCCGGCGCCGCGAAGCTCGCGCCTGACCTCCGCCGCCAGCTCGGCGAGCGTCGCGTACTCCGGCGTGAGGTACGCCTCCAGCTCCTCCCGCACGGCGCGCGCGAGCGCGGGCGAGGTCCCGCCGGTCCCTACCGCCACGACGAGGTCGCCGCGACGGACGAGGGCCGGCAGGAAGAAATCGCAGTTTCGTGGATCGTCGGCGGCGTTGATCCAGGCGCCGCGGGCGCGGGCCTCCACCGCGACGGCCGCGTTGACCTCCGGGGTGTCCGTCGCCACGAGCACGAGCTCGAAATCCGCGACGTCGCCGTCGCGGTAGTCGCGCGCCCGGTGACGGATCCGTCCCGCCGCCGCCAACGCCGCGATGGCAGCCGTGAGCGTCGGGCTGACCACGGTCACCTCGGCCCCGCCCTCCACGAGCGGCGCGATCCGCCGCTCGGCCACCACCCCGCCGCCGACGACGAGGCAGCGCCGTCCCGCGAGATCGAGGACGATCGGATAGAAGCCCATCGTCAGCCGTCGACACCGTGCGGCAGGCGCCCGGGCGAGGGATCGCGCGCAGCGACCTCCACCGGCGCGCCGGCGAGGAGCACGCGCAGCTCGTCGTCGGTGTGGCGCGCGCTGAAGGCGCGGAACGGCTCGCCGGGGCGGCGCGTGCCGAGGAAGATCCGCAGCAGCCGTTCGATCGCGGGCGCCGCTTCCCGCGCGGGCAGCCGGAGACCGATGGGGCGCGCCGTCGCCTGGTGGCGGCCGAGCGCGCCGCCCACGCAGAAGTAGTAGGCGTCCGTGAGCGCGCCGTCGATCTTCACCTTCTTGCCCTCGAGGCCGATGTCCGCGATCCAGTGCTGACCGCAGCTGTTGGGGCAGCCGGTGACGTGGAGCTTGAGGTGCTCGTCGAACCCGGGCATCCGGGCCTCGAGGTCGCGGACGAGGTCGCGCGCGAAGGCCTTCGTCTCGGTCAGCGCGAGCTTGCAGAACTCGGAGCCCGTGCAGGCGACCGTGCCCCGATAGAAAGGCGACGCCTCGACCGCGAGGCCCGCGCCCGTGAGCGCGGCCGCGAGCCGCTCGGCGCGCGCACGGGGGACGTTGGGGATGACGAGGTTCTGCATGTTGGTCAGCCGCACCTCGCCGCTGCCGTAGCGCTCCGCGAGCCCCGCGGCGGCGCGCAGCTCGCCCGGCCCGATGCGGCCGCCGAGCACCGCGGCGCCGACGTAGCAGTAGCCGTCCTGCTTCTGGGGGTGGACGCCGACGTGGTCCCGGTAGACGTCCTCGGGCGCCTCGACCGGACCGATGCGCTCGAGACGGGAGCCCAGTCGCGTCTCGATCGCCTCGAGGAAGCGCTCCGGCGTCCAGCCGTGATTGAGGAAGAGGAACTTGAGCCGCGCCTTCTCGCGGTTCTGCCGGAGCACGTCCGAGTCGCGGAAGATCTCGGAGACGGCGCGGACCACCGGCAGGACGTGCGGCGGACGCACGAACGCCGCGATCTGCACCGCGAGGTGCGGGTCCGTGGAGAGGCCGCCGCCGACGCGCAGGGCAAAGCCGATCTCGCCGGTCTCCGGGTGGATCCGCGCCGTGAGACCCAGGTCGTTGATCTCGGGATACGTGCACCAGACACGGCACCCCGTGATCGAGATCTTGTACTTGCGCGGCAGGTTGTAGAAGGCGGGGTTGCCGTTGAGCATGCGCGTCGCCGCGTTCACGAGCGGCGAGGCGTCGACCACCTCGTCGGCGTCCAGACCCGCGAGCGGGCAGCCCGTCACGTTGCGCGCGACGTCGCCGCACGCGCCGAGCGTCGAGAGCCCGATACGCGCGAGCGCGTCGAACACCTCCGGCAGCGCCTCGAGCGTGACCCAGTGGAGCTGGATGTTCTGGCGGACCGTGATGTCGGCGACCGAGCGCGCGTGGCGCTCGGCGAGGTCGGCGAGGGTCCGCACCTGGTGCGCCTGGAGCGCGCCGCCCGGGATGCGGATCCGTACCATGAAGAAGCGCGTCGCCTTGCCTTCGCCGCCCTTGCCGCCGACGGCGCCGACGCCGTCGCCCTGCGAGTAGACGCCCCACCAGCGGAAGTAGGTGGCGAACCATTCGGGCGGGATGGACTCGTAGCCGTCGCGCGCGAACCGATCGATCGCCGCGCGCGCCTCCCACGGGTTCAGCTCGCGCTTGAACCGCTCGATGCGCTGGGCCTTCGTCTCTTTCTGCGTCTCCGTCACGATGCCTCCCAAACGACAAAGCCGGGAGGGGACCCCCGTCCCCTTCCCGGCTTTCGTCTTCGTTTGCGACTTTCGCCTTGGGTTATCGCGCCGTCATCCCGCCCACCTGAGTGGCACCTCCACCCAGGCTTTACAGCGGGCGCACTTGGCCGTCACTCTCCCGGTCTGCGCCTCGACCTTCAGGATGGCGTTGCGAATCACGGTCGATCGGTATTGTCAAGAGTATTATCCGGGCAAGGGAGGACTATCAACGTGGCACTCAGACTTGGCGACACCGCCCCGGACTTCAGCGCGGAGACCACGACGGGGCCGATCAACTTCCACCAGTGGATCGGCGATAGCAGCTGGGCGATCCTCTTCTCGCATCCGCGCGATTTCACCCCCGTGTGCACGACAGAGCTCGGCTACGTCGCCCGCCTCAAGCCCGAGTTCGAGCGCCGGGGAGTCAAAGTGCTGGGGCTGTCGATCGACCCGCTGGACTCGCACAAGAAATGGCTGCAGGACATCAAGGAGACGCAGGGGCACCTGCCCGACTACCCGCTCGTCGCCGACCCGGAGCGGAAGGTCGCGAATCTCTACGGGATGATTCATCCGTCGCACGACGAGGTGTACACGGTGCGCACGGTCTTCGTCATCGATCCCAAGAAGAAGATCCGCCTGATGCTCACCTATCCGCAGACGGCGGGGCGCAACTTCGACGAGATCCTCCGCGTGCTGGACTCGCTCCAGCTGACCGACGGCTACAAGGTCGCCACGCCCGTGAACTAGGACCCGCGCCGCGCGCGCGTCGAACGCGCAGAGGATGACCTCGCGCGGACGGGGCCGCGCGGCGAGGAAGTCCCGGATCGTGTCCACGGCAACCCGCGCCGCGGCCTCCGGGGGATAGCCGTACACGCCCGTCGAGACGGCGGGGAACGCGACGGTGTCGAGGGTCTGCGCCGCGGCGAGCTGGAGACTCCGCCGGTAGCAGGCGGCCAGGAGCGCCGGCTCGCCGTGGTCGCCGCCGCGCCACACGGGTCCGACCGTGTGGATCACCCAGCGCGCCTGCAGCCGGAATCCCGGCGTGATTTTCGCGTCGCCGGTCTCGCACCCGCCGAGCGCGCGACAGTGCGCGAGCAGCTCGGGGCCGGCGGCGCGGTGGATGGCGCCGTCGACACCGCCGCCGCCCAGCAGCGTGGAATTCGCCGCGTTGACGATCGCGTCCACCGCGAGCGTCGTGATGTCGCCCTGCCAGACCCGGATCCGGTCCGTCACGCGACGACTTTACCAGGGGGGCCACGAAATGGCCCCCCTGACCCCCCCGCGCTCGGCGGCGCCCCGGCGGAGCCGTGGCGCCCCTCGGTACACCGCTCGTGACACCCCGCGGTACAATGCCTGCCCCACGCATGAGCCGTCTCCGCTCGGCATTCACGCGCGCCTGGATCCCGGACGCGCTGCTCTTCTGCGGGAGCCTCGCCCTCTACACGCGGACGCTCGCGCCGACGTTCTATCTCTGGGACGCCGCCGAGCTCGCCGCCGGCGCCTGGACGCTCGGCATCGTGCACCCGACCGGGTACCCTCTCTACCTGCTCCTCACCAAGGCCTTCATGCTGCTGGTCCCGATCGGCGACGTCGGCTACCGCGCCAACCTCTTCTCGGCGCTCTGCGCAGCGATGGCGCTCGTCGTGCTACGCCGCGCGATCGCCCTGGCGACGGGCGCGCCGTGGTGCGCCCTGGGGGCGATGGCGTTCCTCGGTGTGTCGTTTCCCGTCTGGTCCTCGGCTGTAGCCGCCGAGGTCTACACGCTCCACGCCCTCTTTGTCGGGCTGATGCTCTGGCTCGGACTGCGATGGCGCGGGACGGGCAGCAGGCGCGATTTTCTCCTCGGAGCGCTCGTCATCGGACTCTCCTTCGGCAACCACATGTCCACGTCGCTCCTGATCCCCGCGATCGCGTTCTTCGTCTGGCGCACGGTCCGGATCTACCGGCTCTCTCTCGCCACATGGATCGAGGCCCTCGCGCTGTCCATGATCGGCCCGCTCACGTACCTCTACCTGCCCCTGCGCTACGCGGCCGGCCCCGCCATGAACTGGATGCTGACGGCCGAGGTCGACCCCTCGAGGCTCGAGGGATTCCTCTGGATGGTGCGGGGGCGGATGTTCAGCGTGTTCATGTTCAAGTACGGGCCGCTCGATCTGCTCGGCGAGATCCTGGCCATGGGCGGCCTGTTCTGGCAATCGTTCATCGGCATCGGCATCGTCGCGGCGGCGGTCGGGCTCTGGGTCCAGGCGCGCCGGGACGGAACGCTCGCCGGCACCCTCGCCCTGATCGCCCTCTGCCATTCGGCCTTCTTCGTCAACTACTCGGTGTTGGACAAGAGCACGATGTTCGTGCCGGTGTTCCTGGTACTGGCGTTCTGGATCGGCGAGGCGCTGAACGCCGGCGTGGCGCGGCTGACGGCCGGCGAGAGCCGCTGGCCCGTCGGCTGGCTGGCGCCGGCGGTGACGGTACTCATCGTCGGGTGGCTGGCCTGGTCGACGTACCCGCGTGTGGACCTGAGCCGATACGACGAGCCGCGGCGGTTCGGCGAACGGGTCCTCCGGGAGGCGCCACGCGACGCGCTGATCGTCGGCTTCTGGCTCAACGTGACGCCGCTGATCTATCTCCAGTCGGTCGAGGGCGTGCGGCCGGATGTCGAGATCTTCGACTGGGGGACCTACGGACTTTCCCGCCAGGACGCCTTCATCGCTGCGGGCGTGCCGAGCCGGAAGGCCCGGGACATGGCCCGGGATCTCATCCGCGATCGGGTCGAGATCGAGCTGTACACCGGGCGCACGGTGCTGGCGCTCGAAGGCGACGACGTCCTGACCGACCGGTTCACGCTGGTGCCGCGAGGCGACATTTACACGATCTGCCAGCCGGGGGGCTGCAAGTGAATGCCTTGCCTTTGCCCGTCGGGCTATGGATAATTGGGCCCCAATGAAGAAGGTACTCGCACTGCTCGTGGTCGCCGCCATGACGCCGATCGCGGCGCTCGCCCAGCAGCCGGGCCAAGCCAACGGGATCGTGACCACGCTCGACGGCACGGCGACAATCGCTCGCTCGCCAAACGTCGCCCCCGCACGGCTCCAGTACAAAGATCCCGTCAGCGTGGGGAACCGCATCGAGACCCAGAAGGAGTCAATCGTCAAGGTACTCATGGGCGGCAGGGCCCTCATCACCGTGCGAGAGCTCTCGGCCTTGACGATCACGGAAGACGCCGGCAAGGCAACGGTCAACCTGACCGGCGGCAAGGTTCGGGTCCAAACCATTGGGTTCCGGAGCGGTGAGAGCGTCGAGATTCGCACGCCGAACGCCATCGCGAGCGTGCGCGGCTCGATCGGCATCGTCGAGGTGAGCGGACCGATCTCGCACATCGACAATGCGGGAGGGAACGTCCTGGGCGCCCCGCTCGGCGGTGTCCTCCAGCCGATTCCCCCCCTGCAGGGTCTCACGATCACGGGCAATGTCCTCGGTCCGCTCCGCGCGATCCGCCCCGATGCGACGGCGGGCTTCCAGAGCAAGAGCAAGCCCGGGCAGGGTCAGAAGCCGGCGAACGACCCGAACGCGCTGGCGACCGACCTTTCGTCGCTCGGCGGTGGCGCTGGAAACGCGCTGCCCGGCGCGTCGTCCGGCGGCTACGGTACGCGCGTGCTGCCCGGCAATCCCAAGAGCGGGGTGTACGTCCCGTAGCGCGCGCCGCGGGCTGCCCTCAGCGCGGCCCACGCAAGGTCCGAAGGCTCCCACCCTCCCGCAAGACAGACCTCCGAGAATTGTCTAGCGATCAGTGCGTGAAGCTTCGGTTATTGAGGAGCGTCACGGGTTTCCCGGGGCGCTCCGAGCGTGGGGGGTATTAGGGGGCCCTTTCGTGGCCGCGAGCGCGTTACGAGGAGCGCCACGGCTTTGCCGGGGCGCTTCCGAACGTCGGGGGGTATGGGGGGCCATTTCGGGGCCCCCCATGTCACTAATACCGCCAGGAGAGAGTCAGCGAGGTCACGCTCCGGTCGAACGCGAAGAGGGCGATGTTCGAGTTCACCGCGGTCCACAACTGCTGCAGCGTGAGCGTCGTGTTGTACGGCAGCGGTGCCTCGATCGTGATCGTGTGGTTCTGCTCGGTGTCCTCCCGCTCGCGCGTGAAGGGGCAATTGTGGCAGAACGGCGTCGACGTCACCAGACCGAGGGCGATGTCGTTGTTGAGGATCGTGTTCTTGTTCCGGTAGTACCGCTGGTGCAGGTCGAAGTCGTACTTCGTGCGGATCTTCCACCACGGCAGCGTGTACTGCCCGCCCGCCAGGTACCGGAAGCCGTCGTACGAGTAGTTCCGTCCGTCCGCCTTCTCGTTGTCGTACTGGAAGCCGAGCCGGATGTAGTGCTTGTCCGCCTCGAAGCGGAAGACGTGGACGACGCCGAACAGCCAGTTGACGGCCGAGCGGAACTCGGCGGTGAGCGGCGTCGGGGGGAAGTTGGCGATGAGGCCACCCGGGCTCGACACCGTTCCGAACTTGATGTCGTTGTCGATCTGGGAGAAGTCCTTGTCCTGAAAACGAATCTGGAGCGCGCTCAGGTTCGACGCGTTCTCCACGAGTGTCCACGACGCGCTCGCCGTATGACGGCTGAGGAACGCGTCGCCGGCGAGGGTCGTGTCGTCGTAGGAGTATTCCGCGCTGAGCTGCCACGGCATGCCGAGCAGCGAGTTGCGGTACGAGCCACCCAGGGACAAGAGGAAGTTGTTCTGGTTGAAGTGCGGCTCGTCGTTGTAGCCGATCCGGAAGAACGAGGCGCCGACGTTCGCCTCCCATGGCCCGGTTTTCAGGAAGGTGTAGCCGAGGCTCACACCGTAGAGCTCGCCGAAGGAATCCGTGGGACGGAGCTGCCGCGTGGTCTCGGCCGCCGGATCCCTGCTCGGCCGCGGCAGGACCGCCGTGTTCGTGTCGTAGAGGACTCCGAAGCGAAGCTCGGCGTGGAAGCGCCGCTCCTCCTGCCCGGCCGTAGCCACCGACGTGCGCAGGCGGTCGGCGACCGCGGTCGCGGCGGTCGCGCCCTGTATGCGTAGCGCCTGGTCGGCCTCGGCCTTCGCCAGCTCGGGCTGGCCGAGCTGGGCGAGCGCGAGAGAGGTATAGACCTTGGTCAGCTGCTGGATGTCCGGATCGCTGGACGCACCGGCGCGCAGGGCCTCGAGCGAGCCCTTGTAGTCGGCCTTCCGGTAGCGGATGAAGCCGAGGTAGTAGCCCACGCCGTCGGTCTGGGGCGCCGCCTTGAACACCTGCGTGAGCGGCGCCTCGGCCTTCGAGTACTCCTTCTGGGCGAAGTAGGCGAGGCCGAGCTGGTACAGCACGGCGAGGTCCGTCGGCGCCGCGGCGCGCGCCTTCTCCAGGGCCGCGGCCGCCTCGCCCGGCTTCTGCTGGGCCATGAGCACGAGACCCCTGTAGTAGTTGGCCTCGGCGTTCTTCGGGTCGAGCTTCAAGGCTTCCCCGAGATAGCCCAGCGCCTCGTCGTACTTCTTGGCGTCGTAGGCGAGGATGGCCTGGGCGACGTAGACATCGGCCTCCGTGGACTGGGCGGCGGCCGGAGTGAGCGAGCCCGCCAGCACCGCCCCGAGGACGGTGAGGAGGCACATCAAGGCGAGGAGACCGGTCCGGACGGGAGTCATTGGCATCGCGGGTCTTTCTATCAAAAAACACCCGCCCCTGTCCACAGTTAGAATAGAGAGGCCCGAACCCCCCAAGAAGGAGGAGCCATGCTCAGACTCACCGCCGTGATCGTCGTGGCCGCAGCGCTCGCCGCCGGATGCACGACCTGGGATCTCGGGACTCAGTGGACCCGGTCGAGCACGATGATGCAGCAGATGACGTACGACGACATGGAGTGCGCGCGTCTCGACGAGGCGGTGAAGCGGACTCCGGAGACGATTCTCGGCGGCGTGCTCGATCTCGGCATGCTGACGATCTCCGAGCTGGCCCGCATCTCGCGCTACAACGACTGCATGACCTCCAAGGGGTACGTGAAATCCTGATGCGGGGGTACGTGAAATCCTGATGCGCGCGGCGTTCTACGACGGTGCGGGCGCCTTTCGCACCGGCGACGTGGAGCGGCCCATCGCGGCCGGCGACGAGACGCTGTTGCGCGTGCGGCGCGTCGGAATCTGCGGCACCGATCTGCACATCTTCCAGGGGCATCTCGACCATCGCGTTCCGAAAGGCGGCGTCATCGGCCACGAGACCTTCGCCGAAGTCGCCGAAGCCCGGCCGGACAGCGGCTTCCGAACAGGCGACCGCGTCGTCGTGGAGCCGCTCAGCGTCTGTGGAGTCTGCCGCGCGTGCCGCATGGGCGCCGACTACATCTGCTACGGCCTCAAGGTGCTCGGCGTGGACCTGCCGGGCGGGATGCGCGAGTACTGGGCCGCCCCGACGGCGCGACTGATCCGCGTGCCCGACGCGCTGGTCGACGACGCGGCGGCGATGATGGAGCCGCTGGCGATCGCCGTCCACGACGTGCGGCGGGCGGCGGTGAAGGCGGGCGACACGGTGCTGGTGCTGGGCGGCGGCCCGATCGGCGCGCTGATCGCCCTCGTCTGCCGGGCCCGCGGCGCGCGTGTCGCCGTCGCCGAGGTGAACCCGTTCCGCCTCGACCTCCTCGGTCGCTACGGCCTTCAGACGGTGCGCGGCGACGGGGACGTCGTCGCCTTCGCCGAGGACTGGACCGACGGCACGGGCGTCGACGTGGCCTTCGAGGTCACCGGCAACGCCGCCGCCGCGCGCGTGGTCACGGACGTCGTGCGCGTGTGGGGCACGATCTCGATGGTCGCGATCCACGCCGAGCCCGTTCCCTTCAACCTGTACCGGATGTTCGCCCGCGAGCTCACGCTCCACGGGAGCCGTCTCTACACGCGCGCGGACTGGGAGGAGGCGATCCGCCTCGCGGCGACGAAGACGATCGATGTGGTGCCGCTGGTGAGCCGCGTGATTCCGCTCGACGCGCTCGCGGACGGGATGCGCGAGGCGCTCGCCGGCGGACCCGTCATGAAGGTTCTCGTCGACGTCACCCGATGAGGCTCCTCGCGCGCAAGCGGCTCCTGCTCCCCATCCTCGCGGCGCTCCTCGTCCTCGGCGCGGTCGTCGTCACGGTCCTGCCGATCGTCATCCGCAGCGTCGCCGAGGACCGCCTGGCGCGGCTGACGGGGCGGCCCGTCGCGCTCGCGGACGTCGACCTGAACCTCTTCACGGGACGTCTCGCCCTCAAGAAGTTCCGGCTCGGACAGAAGATCGGGACCGACGCCACCCTGGAGTTCGAGCGGCTGGAAGTCCAGCTCGGCTTCCTCCCGCTCCTCCGCGGCGAGATCGCCGTGCGCGAGCTGATGCTCGACAATCCCACGATTCGCGTCACGCGTACCGGCCCCGGGGCGTTCGACTTCGATGACCTCCTGGCGCTGATACCGCCCGCCGATCCGGCCAAGCCCAAGGAGAAGTCGGGCCGGGTCGTGAGCGTCGGCGTCCTCGCGCTGCGCGGACTCACCGTCGTCGCGCGCGACCTCGCGGTGGCGCCGCCCGCCGAGTGGCGCGTCGAGAGCCTCACGGTGGAGGCGCGGAACCT
>WNGH01010113.1_pt1 | contig 10732 bp, 10 predicted proteins | sample 5400631 | NCBI WGS metagenome assembly WNGH01 (sample SAMN13153373, study PRJNA577476) | soil metagenome | isolation source: 115 cm soil or saprolite under Garry oak tree replicate 1 | place: USA:California | collected 2016-06-15 | reverse complement strand
GACAAGGCGATTCTTCGCCAGGTTATGTGGCCGGAACCAGCAAGCGCGGCTCTGCTACCAGCGGAGATGCTGCTTCCGGCCACATAACCCGGCCATCCACATAATGCCGGTTATGTGTAATTACACATAACAGACACACAGCGGCCATGAGACTGCTGCACGCAGGCATCGACGTCACCGTCATCGCGCTCTGGCTAGGTCACGAAAGCATAGAAACGACATATATATACCTTCATGCGGACATGAAAAACCAAGGAGGCGGCGCTCGCCAGGACCACACCAACCGGAACCAAGGCAGGGCGGTACGCGCCCGGCGACACCCTCCTCAGCTTCCTCAAGGCCCTCTGATTATGCCGACATCGGGGCCGCGCTCACCGCCCCTGCACGGCCTGGCACCGGCAACATCGGCATAACCACGAGGCCGGCATAAAAGGGGTCGGTGCACTGCTTTGCGGCGGGGCGCGCTGGGTGACCACGCCGGCGATGAAGCCGGCGCCGTCGGCGGACACGTGCGTCAGCGCCGCCGATCGTTCGGCGCCGAGGGCGCCGGAGAAGGCGTGCACGGTCTTCTTGTCCCGGCCGGGCGCCGCCCAGACCAGCCGCCCGGAGTCATGATCGACCACGACGACGAGGTACTTATGGCCCTTCTTGCAGGAGATCTCGTCGATGCCGATGCGGCGCAGGCCCGCGAACCGGTCCAGGCCGGCCTCGATCTCGGCCGATACCCGGGTCACGATCCGGCCGGTCGTCCGCCACGAGATCCGCATCAGCTGGGTGATGGTGGTCCTGGAGGTGACGCACGCCAGCCAGGCGGCGGTGTCATCAAAGTAGCGGGTGTGCCCGGTGCCGTGGCGGGCCCTCCCCGCCACCACAAAGTTCGCGAAACCTGCACCAGGCGCGGCAGAAGCGAGCGATCACACCCAGTGTTGGCGATGCATGAATATTCGGCCTGGCCGCCTGCGCGCTCGACCATCGCCTGGATGCCGATAGGGCGGGTGTGTGGATGCGGCCTGGCGCCCTGCACGGGAGGCGCGGCCGGGCCGGGTCTGCATCAAGATCGCGGTGCGGGTTTGGGTTCATGCGCGGAATGGTCTTGACTCTCTCGCAGGGTGAGGGGTGCATGCTCGTGCCATGTTCAGCATCGGCGAGTTCGCGCGGCTCGGTGGGGTGTCGGTTCGCACGCTCCGGCACTACGACGAGATCGGGCTGCTGCGGCCCGCGACGGTCGATCCGGACACGGGGTACCGCGGCTACTCGGCAGCCCGGCTGGGACAGATTAGCCGGATCATTGCGCTGAAGGAACTCGGGCTCTCGCTTGCCCAGGTCCGACGGCTGCTGGACGGGTCACCCTCGGCGAGCTTCGCGGCATGCTCCTCCTGCGGCGTGCCCAGTTTGAGCATGAGGTCGACCAGCACACGAACCAATTGCTCGGAGTCGAGGCCCGGCTCAGCTCCATCGCCAAGGAGGATGGCATGCCAGATGACATCGTGGCCAAGACGATTCCGTTCGACCAGCTCGGGATACATGACCGGGTCAAGGAAGCCGGGCCCCGCATCATCTTTTACGAACGCGAGCACGGCGAGGACGTCACTGTCTTCCTGGCCCTGCCAGTGACCGAACCGCCAGCCGAACTCCCCCCGCCCGCCCTGTACCGTGTCCTGCCGGAAGTCGAGGCGGCCGTCGCAGTGCGCAGGGGACCGGCAGCGAGCATCTTCCCGATGGTCTACCAGGATCTGGGCCGGTGGATCGAGGAGCATGGCTACCACTTCCACGGCCCGGGCCGTGAAGTGTGTGGGTCCACGACAAAGAGACCGCACGGACCCTGGCCCGCAGGTATTCAAGATCCAGCTGCCATTCACCCGCTTTGCAGCCACCGATGAGAACTCAACGCCGCCCTACCACCTAGCCGACGGCCAGGAGCCCGCTGCGGGCCGCTGGCCGGTCGTGCGCGTCGCGGAGTGATCCACGACGCCTGCTCCGACTCGAATCCCGCGGCCACTGACCCGATCGCGGAGGCCGTCTCCCCGGACACCGCGCCGATGGCCTTCGTGGTGACCGAGCAGGACACGGTGATCCCGGTCAGCCTGCGCACCGGGGCTGCCCGGGATCTTCGAGGACCATAATCTCGTCGGTCCGGAAGACTCCGGGTTTCGGGAGATGGCCCGGCGATCGCAGCAGAACGGGCACCGGTGGCAGGCGGGTTTGTGCAGCCTCACGGCCGTGATCGCAGCACGGCGACCTCGGGGAACTCCTCGGGCGAGCCGTAGCCGTGCTCGGCCAGCCAGCGGACGTTAGTCAGGCATCGCATCGCCCACCATGCGCGGATGAGGTCGCGGTCGACGTCGGTGCCGTAGCCGGCGACGACGTCGCCAAGATGCTCCTTATGTCCGAGCGTGAGGATGGCGACGTCGAAGAGCGCGTCGCCCTGGGACGCCTCGGACCAGTCGACGACACCGGTGACCTCGTCACCGTCGACGAAGACGTGGTCGACCTGCAGGTCGCCGTGGATGAACACCGGTGTCCACGGCCGGAGCGCAGTCTCGGCGAGCTGGCGGTTACGTGTGACCAGGTCGGCGGGAAGGACGTTGTTGGCGAGGAGCCACTCGCATTCGCCGTCGAGGCGCGATGCGAGCTCGTCGAGGCTCCGGCCGGGCCATGGCGGCAGCGGCGCGTCGTGCAGCGTCCGTACGGCGGCACCCGCCGCGGCCCACGCGGCCGACGACGCGGTAGATGGCTCGCCGAGGTGGCCGAGTGCCGTCCCTGGGAGGGCCGCGAGCGCGAGCGCGGGCGGCTTCCGCCACAGGATCTCCGAGGTCGGGATCGGCGCCATCGCCATCGCCTCGACCTCGACGTCGGTACGGGTCTGATCAGCGTCGATCTTCAGGAACACGTCGCCGACGCGCAGGGTCGCGCGCTCGTTATGGGCGACAACGACCTCGACCTCCTCCACGTTGGCCATCATCGCGGGGATGACTACCGGCGTCACCGGGTTTATCGCGTGCGACTGATGCGTCACGCTGCCCGGCGGCCTCGTGCCGCCACCGACCGCTGACGGGCCGGGCACTGCCTCGGTCCGCCGGACCTCGGCACCTGCCGACCACGTGGTGTACAAGCTCTACATCCACCCCGATCATCGAGGCCGTGGGCTCGGCCCGCAGCTTCTCGATGCCCTCATCAGGCAGCTGCCGCCCGATGTTGACCGGTTGTATCTCGAACATTTTGCAGCCAACGAGCGCGCCGGAGCGTTCTATGACCGTGAGGGATACAGGGAGCAGCGGATCGAACCAAGTCCTACCGGCGACCCGGCATTGGGGGGTCGTGGGGCGCGCAGGCAGTCTGGCTCGGCCCGCTCAGGCGTGCAGACAGACCTGACTCCGGGCTGTCGATGGCACTCCGGTGGGTCGACCTGTCGGCAAGTGCGCCCCGGTTACGACACGGCACTGGGCGAGGGGCACCCGAGCAGATCGAGGTCGCGCACGCAGAAACCGTGGTGCGCCCACTCCTCGTCCAGCACCACGTGCACGCACTCGAGCACCGACTTCCCCCTGGCGTACGGCGGCCAGCCCAAGCCCGCCGGCACTGGCGCGGGCGCCGACAGCTCATCGGGCGTCACGGTCGACAGCCAGCGCTCCAGCTCGGCGCCCTGCACGTCGCGCACGGCCAGCACCTCGGCGAGGCTCGGGGCCGCCGCCCGATCCAGGCCCTGCTCCTCCTGGTCAGGAACGAACTCGGACGCCAGCCCGATCGCTGTGAACGGCTTGGTCGATCCCAGGCAGCAGCGACGGAACCACGAGTCGTGCACGAACACCAGATGGCGCAGGGTCTCCACTGCCGACCACTCGCCGCCGACGCGCTGGTGCTCCGAACCCTTGGGCATCCCCTGGAGCCGCCCGAGCGTCGCCGCCCAGTCGGCCCGCAGCTGCCGAGAGGCTTCCTGCAGATCGGCCGGATCGGCCGAGCGGATCAGCAGCCGCACCGGATGGCGACGGTCGAGTTCGGCCTCGACGTAGGACGTCACCTCGACTCCGTTAACCACCAGGTTACTGACCAGCCCGTCGATGACAGCGTCCTGCATCACCACCCCGATCAGACGGGCCCGAGTCAAGTCGCACTCCCGGAATTCGGCGTCAGTCAGGTCCTGGTCCTCGAATCTCGCCATGCCTGGCAGTATCCGCCGGCGTACTGACACCCCGCGCCAGGACGCTGGGGGCGAGAGTCCATGTCGCCGATCCGCTAGCGGCACACCCTGAGGCGCTTACCGGCGTCAGCAAGCACAGAACTGCCCCATCGCGCACGCAGGCCACGGCGTAGAGGTTGTCAGCAGACGCGCACCATGTCGGCGATCTGGCCCGTCGCGATGCACGACAGATCCCGGATGCCCGAACTACAGCCCGACCTCGAGACAGAGACTGTGCATGCCGTTGAGCGCATGACCATGCATGCAGCCGAAGTCACGCTCTTCGGCATGAGCGAGCATCGCGGCTGAGAAGACGCCAGGGCGATCAGCGGGCGGCAGCGTCACGGCCAGATCAGCCCGTTATCACGGTACAGACGGCCAGCCTGAGGACGGCGGCACCGCTCATAACGAGCCGTCGGCGTGCGCACGAGCGCTGGCTCACCGTGATCACGCAGTGGCGGGCGCTAGCCTGGACGTCGTGACGAGCGGCCGCTTCCGGTTCGGTGTGGTGGCGACCCCGCAGACCAGTGCCAGGGACGTCACCGGGAGCTGGCAGCAGCAGACGCGGCAGGCCGAGGAACTCGGCTATTCCAGCGTCCTGATGCCCGACGGCCTGCACCTGCCGTCCCCGATGCCCGCGCTGGCCTTCGCAGCGGCCGCGACCACTGCGTTGCGGGTTGGCACCTTCGTCCTGGCCGGCCCGCTGCGACCGGCGGCACTGACGGCCTGGGAAGCGCACACTATGTCGATGCTCACCGGCGGCCGGTTCGAATTCGGCATCGGCACAGGGCATCCGGAAAACATCCGGCAGGCCGCCGGGGTGATCGGCATGCCGCAAACGACACCGGCGCAGCGGCTGGACCAGGTCGGGCAGGCCATCGACCGGCTTCGCGAGCTCGACGGCGATCAGCACACGCCGGTCCTGATGGCGGTATCGGGCCGCAGGGCGCTGGCCGTCGCGGCGGCCAAGGCCGACATCGTCACGATCGCGATCGGGCCGCTCGGTTCCCGCGCGGACATGGCCAGGCTCGCTGGTGCACCCCGGGCCGCGGCCGGGTCACGGGCCAGCTCGCTCGAGCTGCTGCTCAACATCTTCGTGATCGGCGACGACGTGCCCGCCTGGATGCAGCGGTTCCTGGGAGCGGACGCGGCCACCCTGATTGCGCACGACTCGCTGACCATTCTGCGGGGCAGTGCCCGGCAAATGGCCGACGAGCTCCGCCGGCGCCGGGACGCATTCGGCACCTCCTATGTCGTCGTCAACGCCATCTTCATCGAGCAATTCGCTCCAGTGGTCGAACTGCTCGCGGGCCAATGACCTGGCTCTGGCCGGTGGATCAGCTGCGGCCGCCGTTTGCCGATTCGTCGGCTCCATTTGCTGCGGCAGTAAATTGCCTTCGCGCAGCTACGAAACACGGCCAGCCCCGGGCTGAGCCCACGCCGATCGTGAACCGGCGGTAATGGCAGACCTGGGCCACCGGCACGCTGATCAGCGTGGAGGAATCTGAGGCGCTGGTGCCCGGCGAAGCGGTGCCGGCCGAGGCCGTCGTTACGTTGCCGAGCCCGGCAACGGCGAAGGCTGCCGCGATGATGGCAGCGAGCGTCTTGATGTGATTGGGCATTGTGATCCTTCTTCTGATTTGATCGGATATTGCGTCGACTCGGCTGGCGGACCGAAGCCAGCGCCAGATCCGCCTCGCCGGAGATGGATCAGCTGGTCCGACGTAGCAGACCACGAAGCCGGAGAGGTGATTCAGCGTCGCCAGCTTCATGAGGTGCTCCTAAGCCAAGACGATGCTGGGCTGCCAATCCGGTAGGCCACCCACATTGGTGGTACAGCAATAGGTCATGAGAACGTCCCGGCCGTTGGACCCAGAGAGACGGAGCCAATAGTCCTTCCTGGCCGCCGAGGTGCAGCTGCGAAGCCAACTGGGCAACCCAAGCCCAACCCAAGCCCAGGGTCGATCACCGTCTGTGTATGCTCGCCCTCGATGACCGAGGTCCCCAACGCCCGCACCGCCAGGTGACGGTCCCAGGTCGACCGATGCGCGTGGTCAACGTGGGCTCCAGCAGTGCCGCCGTCGGCCCGTCCGCTGGTTCTGTGACAGCCCCGCACATGCTCGCTATTGAGTAATGTCTGCCCGCAGAACAAGTCCAGATGCATGCGCCGACCAGCATTTGCCGCCTTGATCACGGGGAGCGACCAGCCCGATTGGCCTCCCCGGTTGCTGGAACGCCCCGACCGCCGAATATTTGCGCCCATATCTATGACTGAGTCCACCGAGACAAATCGCGCCGAATATCCATTCCGGGCGGGGCACGAAAGAATCGCTGAGATGGGCTCCATTATCGTGGTCCAGGCGCACTCCAGAAATGGCATGTGTGGGCGTTTTCGGCATTAGATACCAAGTATCGCCAAGTGCACCGGGCAGGCTGCGTTATAGTACTTCAAGGTCAGCTTTCCCCGAGAATACGCCCACGAGCATGTACAGGAATTAGGTACGCGGTCGGAAGTTATGACCTCGGCAGGCACGCCGCTACGCCGCTCGGCGCGACCCGGCTGGTACGGCAGCGGCTGTCCGACGAGGGCAAGAGCAGGCCCCTCGGTCTTGGCTTCCTGGACAGCTCCGTCAGCTAGCGCCAGCCACTCCCGTGGCCTGGCATCTGATGAGGACGAGGCTGCTACGTGTCGTTTGACACGCACCCTGGCTCCGGGGATTTTGTCACTCGCCCGACTGTCCATGTCATTCAGAATATCCGCTAAGCGCGAGGGGGTGATTCTCTTGGCCTGTGGCCTGTGGCCTGTGGCCTGTGGCCTGTGGTTCCTGGTTCCTGGCAGTCCAGGAGCCGCCGGTCAACATGTACCTGGTGTGCGGTCGGCCGCCGCTGAGGTGCGCGATGATGGCAATGATCGTCTGCATCCCGCCGGGTGGATTGGCGGCAATGAAGGTCACCTCTCCGGTCAGCGATACAGCACGAACCAATCCTACGTTCGTGCTCAATACTGTGAGTCCGGACGAAGGCGCCGAGGTCGGCGAGGTGGTCGGGGACACGGCGGGCCGGGCGGCATTACGCGCCTGCCGATGCAGCGCTACGACTTGGGCGTGGTAGTGGACAGAGGCGATGATGGCAATGGCCAGGGCGGCTGACAGAAACGCGACCACAGCCCAGGCGATCCGGTTGGCGCCTCTTCGGCGCCGCCCGAAGGAGATCACGTCCGGCTCGTTAGGGTTCATGGCACGCTCACAATCATCGTGCCTGCATCAGTACGGACGACCCGGGGGCGGCAGGTGGTTGCACCCGGGCTACCGGGCTACCAAAGCCATGCGGCGCTGACTTGACACACCGTAGTCCCAGGGCGTGTGGGATATCCATGGGATGGGCCGCGCAGGATCGGCAACACGAATCAGCGGAACCGCACGTCAACACTCGGTCGGCAGACGCATCCATGGTGATCTGTAAAACCGTCGGCGCGGGCGGGGCAGGATTCCCAGCTATCGGGGGACGAGCTTCACCGCGAGCGCTCCAGTTGGTGAGAACTATCTGTACGTCTCTCGAGGCGGCGCCGCGCGCCGCAGGCCCGGCGTCAGTGCCGGGCTCAGCGTTGGGGACGCCCGCCCGGCGCACGCCGGGCCACAGTCGGCCGGGCACAGATCCATCCCGCGCGCCGCAAGCCGCACCGGTGCGGCACGAGCCGTCGACCTCGCTCCCGATTGTCCAGCTCGCGGCCACCGCGTCAACGGCGGCCCTGCGGACCGTCGCTCGCGATCGGCTACGCCGACCATTGACCAGGTGGCCACTCACCAGGGATAGGCGCCTGCGAGGAAGCGGCCTACCAGGCTTCCGGCGCACAGCTTCCATGCTCGGTTAGCGTTCGCAACCTAAGCCCGGACCGCGCTGGGTCATCGAACAGCTGCGCGTGCCTCGATGTCTTGATCGGTGTGGCAGTAGCCGAACCAGTGGAAGAACAGCCCGATGCCGCCAGCGGTCACAATGATTTTAAGCGGGATCACCAGCGGCGTGCATCGGCCAGGCGGGCTCGCTGACCACCGGCAGGCTGTTACTGCGACCGTCCCGTAAGCACCGTGCCATGCTGGGCAGCAAATATCGGACTGCCACTGCGGGAGTGGCATTCGACCGCGTCAGCCTGGGGTGATCGTGAACATTGACGCCAACGCGCTGCAGTCGAGCCTGCGCCGCCTACGCCAGGCCGCGTTCGATGCCGATGTCGTGGCTGTGTTGAAGCGTGCCGTCAACGCCGTCCACCGTGTGTTCGGCTGCAGCGGCGCCGGGATCATGTTCATCACCGAATCCGGGCAGCTGTCCTACGTTGCCGCCTCGGACGAGGCTGGCCGCCAGCTAGAGCAGGCCCAGGCGCTCGCGGGGCAGGGACCTTGCTATGACTCCTATGTCTATGCGCGCGAGGTGGTCAGCAGCGACCTGCGCACCGACAGCCGCTGGCCTCAGCTGCCAGATCATCTGCCACCCGAAGTGCGGGCGGTGGCTGGCATTCCGGTCCTGCTCAGCGGCAGCCCGGTTGGCACGCTGAACGTTTACCGTGACGAGCCCGCCGACTGGGACGACTCAGATGTTCAGGCGCTACGCGCCTATAGTGACCTGATCGCAGAAGTCATCGGCAGCGCGCTGGCAGCTCAAGATCACAGTGTCCTTGCCGGGCAGCCAGGGTCTAGACGCCGTCACTGCTTTCAGCGCGCTGCGCAAGCGGGCACGCGACTCGCAGCGCCGTGTTGCCGACGTGGCAGCCGAAACACTTCCGGCAGCTGACACAGCACCGACCGGTAACCACGAAGAACAGTAACGAAACCGGGCGAGGACGGTCATGGCGGGCAGCGGGCGCACGGCCGCGATCACTCCGGCGGTCCCCTTCGTGATCGGCAGCAGGGGTCTGAGCGTTTGAGCATGTTCGAGGATGTTAGAGGCCGCGCGTCGTTTGCGTGTTCGTCAAGCGCGCGGTAGATTCTCAACCGAGTTCCGCCGTGTGTCCGCGGATCGTCCTTCCCAGGAGGTGACGATCTGTGGCGCACAGGTCTAGCAGCCGAGCCAGACCGGCCGCTGTGGAGCGCATGTTCTCGCACCTGTCGTCTGTGCCTGCGGCCCCTTGCTCCAGCTGGCGGCAAGCCTCGTATTCAAGCGAACCCAGCCTTAGGCCTCACCGGCCGGTGGAAACGCCTCGCCTGTGCCTGCCAGCGACCTTCGCCTCAACGGAGCCCTGATGGCCAGCTCCCCGTATCTCACCATCGTGACCCAACGCCACGGGCAGGAGATCTTGCTCTGCGTGCAAGGGGAACTCGATGTGTCGAACCGGGATAGCCTGCGCGAGGCCATCGACGGTCTCTTGGAGCCCAGCCCGCAGACACTGGTCCTCGATTTGTCGGGGCTCAGCTTCGCCGACTGCGCCAGTCTTTCGATCTTGGTATCGGCACACCAGCACCTGGCCGAACAGGGCCGGAAGCTGATTCTCCTGGATGCGCAGCCACTTGTCCGCCGATTGCTGGCCGTCACCGGCCTGGATAGGGTTTTCCACCTAAGTGACTCGGGAACTGAGGAAGATAATCCTCCGATCGAGGCTCCTGCATAAGCCATCACGAGCCCTGCTCAGCAAGGCACCGCTGCGCTTCTGGACTGTGCTAACCGCGGTTGCCGTCCGTCCAGGTAAGCCCGATCATCGGGCTACGTGCGGCGCGCCCAATGTCGGCCGGGAAGCCTGGACGGGCTTCAGGTTCATCCTTACCCGGATCGTTGTCCCGCCGGGACCGGTGCGGATCTCAACACGCTCTCCCGCGTATCCCCAGAGGCCGTGCCCTGGGATCTGGCGCATTCCCGGAGCGAACACGGCAGGGTGCGTGATGGGCGGCGGCTTCGCGCACCGCGTCGATTTTCGGTGGGATGTGAACTGGGCTGCCGCGCGATACGTGATACGAACTGAACCGTCTTCGCGCCGCGGACCTCGGCCGCGGCCATTCGTGAAGGGAGACCAGCCATGAAGCCGTTCGTCCTTCGTCTCGGCGCCCTGGCCGCCGGCGCGCTCGCCGGGACCCTGGCCCTCGCCGCCAGCGGCACGGCTCTCGCCGCCAATCCCGGGACCCAGGGGCAGCCCAGCCAGAGCTGCCTGAGCAGCACGGCCCCGGCAGAGCCCGGGAACGCGAGCTCCGCGCCGGGATCGGCGTTCAACGAGAACGGCGGCATCGCCGGCGGCGTGTACGCGGGCAACGGGGCTCCGTCGCTGAACGGCAACACCGACAAGGCTATTTCCCAGTACGACGTCGCCTGCTTCCAGGTGTCGCAGCACTGACGTCCCGGGCCGGCCCGCCCAGTCCCGGGGTCTGATGCCCGGTCCGGTCACGGCACATGGGAGGAGCATCGAGCCGTGGCTGCGCTCGTTGCGGCGCCTCGGTCGCCCGGCGGGTGAGGCCTCGGCGGCGGATCCGCTGGCCGTGCGAACGCCGGACGGCGCCACGATCTTCTCAGCGAGCCTCACCCACCGGCGGACATACCCGAGCGTCTGCAGCACCGGGCCAGCCGGCCCGAGCGGCA
>WNGH01007034.1_pt1 | contig 10732 bp, 7 predicted proteins | sample 5400631 | NCBI WGS metagenome assembly WNGH01 (sample SAMN13153373, study PRJNA577476) | soil metagenome | isolation source: 115 cm soil or saprolite under Garry oak tree replicate 1 | place: USA:California | collected 2016-06-15 | reverse complement strand
GCGGACACCGTTCAGACCTATTTGAAGGAATTGAAAACTCTTTCGCAAAAAATGCAGGACGACATCAAGGAGCGCAACAAGGAAATCGATGAAGGCGTTTTCAAGGCCACCGACGATCCGAAGCACCCTCTAGTGGCGCCCCCTGTGGAAGTGGTCCCGCCGCACTTGAATTTCGCTCCCTTCGAGAACGCCGTGGACTCACTAACACGCAGCGCGGCAGAGTACCGCAAGGCGCTCGATCGGGTGAATGCCAATGGCGGCGCAGCACTCGCTTCCGCTTCGCTTGCCGAGGTCAACAAGATGCTGATGGACACGGAGCGCAAACTCACCAATCCCGAGGGACTATCCAATCGTCCGTGGTTTAAACACCAGCTCTACGCTCCGGGTTTTTATACCGGCTATGGAGTCAAAACCGTGCCCGCTGTTCGCGAAGCCATTGAGCTAAAAAAATGGTCTCAAGCGGACGAAGCAATTGTCGTCGTCTCACACGTGCTGCAGGATGAGGCCGCGCTAATTGCTGCCGCCGCCGCAAAACTGTCAGGAGGGGAATGAAGTTTTCTCGAACAGCGGTCGCCGGAAAGATTAACCGACGCGCGCCGCTGAATTCACTCATGGCTCACCGCCCGTACCGCGCCGCATACGCGGGCGTGGGAATCGAGGGATCGCACTTCTCGTCGCGGATCGGCGCGCCGGCTGTGAGATGTAGTGGAATCACGCCGGCCCACACCGGCAGCGCATAGTCGGGCGCGTCGTCTTCGACCGGGCCGCTTCGAATCTTGGCGGAAACCTCCGTAAGTGGCAGGCGCAGAATACTCGTCGCTTTCAATTCTTTTTCGTTGGGTTGCCGTGCGTCGTTCCAGCGCCCGGCAATTATTTTTTCCGTGAAAGAGCGCAACGCTTCGAGTTTTTCCTCCGGTGCCTCAACGAGCGTGGCTTTGCCGAGTGCCACGACGGAGCGGTAATTCATCGAGTGGTTGAAAACGGAGCGTGCGAGAACGAAGCCATCGGTAAGAGTGACCGTGACGCACACCGAAATTCCGTTGCTCGCGTTTCGCAACATTCGGCTCGCAGCGGAGCCGTGAAAATAAATTGCCTCACCAACACGCGCGAACAGCGTGGGGATAACGTAGGGTTGGCCATCGACGGAAAACCCGATGTGGCACACGTAGGCTTCATCGAGAATCTTGTAAATGGTTTCGCGATCGTAAGCTCCGCGATGCGCTTCGCGCACCACGCGGGTTCGCTCCGTCGGCGGAATGGATTCGGGCACAACACACCTCATGGAGAAACATGGCGCGGAGCTGGCCGCCTCGCGGCCGCCCATTTGATTTATAGCCGGCGCCAAAGCGGCATGAGTGAGGAATAACCACAAGCATCGTATCACGGGCGCGCCGCGGCAAATTTGTGATCTGCGAGGGGCTTGGGAAAATGGGCTCCCAATTTGGATGCATCGCCGCCACTACTACGCCAGCGTTACGTGTGAGAAACTAGCGGACCTGAGATCGGTACCATTTGTGATCGGAAAGAGACCATGAGCACACCAGTGATGCACGGGACGGAGAACCAGACATTTGACATTGCGTGGGTGAGGGAACAGTTTCCTTCGCTGAAATTGCAAGTGAACGGACACGCCGCCGCATTTCTGGATGGACCGGCTGGGACGCAGGTGCCCAAGCAGGTGATGGATGCAGTGCAAAACTATTTTGTTGGCGCGAACGCGAATACCTATGGCGCGTTTCTGACCAGCCGGCGAAACGATGAAGCGATCCGATCGGCGCGGGCGGCCATGGCGGATTTCTTCAATTGCGATTCGAATGAAGTTGTCTTCGGGCAGAACATGACCACAATTACGTTTGCGCTGGCGCGCGCGATCGGGCGGGAACTGAAAGCCGGCGATGAGATTGTGGTGACCACGCTGGATCATGACGCCAACGTCGCTCCGTGGCGCGCGCTGGAAGAAAAAGGCGTCGTGATCCGGCAGGTGGATGTTCGCGAAGGCGATTGCACGCTCGATTTGGACGATTTGAAGCGCAAGATTTCGGCGAAGACGAAACTCGTCGCCGTTGGATACGCCTCGAACATGGTGGGCACGATTAACCCAGTCGCTGAAATTACCAAGCTCGTGCACGCAGCGGGCGCTTTAATGTTCATCGATGCAGTGCACTACGCTCCGCACGGCTTGATTGACGTGAAATCGCTAGACTGCGATTTTCTTGTCTGTTCGCCATACAAATTCTTCGGGCCGCACATGGGAACTCTTTACGGGAAGCGCGAATACCTGGAGAAGTTCAAGCCCTATAAAGTTCGCCCGGCGACGAACACGTCACCGGAGTGCTGGGAAACGGGAACGCAGGTGCAGGAATTGATCGCCGGGATTGGCGCCGCCGTCGATTACATTGCCGAACTGGGGCGCCGCTGCGATCCGCGCGTAACGTACCGCCGCGAAGCGTTGCAAGCTGCGTATCGCGCAGCGCACCAGTACGAAACAGGATTGCTGTCCCGGTTGATCGCGGGATTGCAAACAATTCCGGACGTAAAAATGTTCGGCATTACGGACACAAAACGATTTGACGAACGCTGCGCCACTTTATCGTTCCGGCTTGGCGATCACCATCCAACGGAAATTGCCACGTTTCTGGGCGAGCGTGGAATCTTCACCTGGGACGGAAATTTTTACGCGCTGAACCTCTCCGAGCTCCTGGACGTGGAGCAACACGGCGGCGTCCTGCGAGTCGGTCTCGTGCATTACAACACCGCCGACGAGGTGGACCGCCTCCTCGCAGCGCTGCGTGAATTCGCTGCAAGGTGACAAGCGTCCCGGACCGCTCTTGGGAAGCGCTCAATCACATTCATAAACGAAAACTATGAGCAAACGACCGAAGCCAATTGTGTTGACCGTGCTGGATGGGTGGGGATACCGCGCGGAGACGAAAGGAAACGCGATCGCGCTGGCACGGAAGCCCGCGTACGACGAGCTCATCAGGAAATTTCCCAACACTTTGATTCATACGTCAGGGCCATTTGTGGGCTTGCCCGAAGGACAGATGGGCAACAGCGAAGTGGGCCACATGAACATGGGCGCGGGACGGATCGTGCACATGGACATTACGCGGATTGACTTGCTAATCGCCAACAAACAACTGCAGAACGTACCGCTGTTTCAACAAGCGATGGAGCGCGGGCGATCGCGGCGATTGCATTTTGCGGGATTGCTGAGCGATGGAGGCGTGCACTCGCACATCCAACATTTGTTTGCGCTGCTGGAGATGGCCAAGCAGCAAAAAGTGGAAAACGTGTTTGTGCACTGTTTCATGGATGGGCGCGACACGCCACCAAACAACGGGCGCGATTACGTGCGTCAGTTGCAGCAGAAAATGGGCGAGCTAGGCATCGGCGAGATCGCCTCGCTGGTGGGCCGCTATTACGCGATGGACCGCGACAACCGCTGGGAGCGCGTCGAGCTGGCCTACCGTGCCTTGGTCCATGGCGAAGCCGAAACCCGGACGGATGATCCCGTTGCCGCGCTGCACCGGAGTTATGAAGCCGGCGTCACGGATGAATTTATCAAGCCCATTGTGGTGACCAAGGGAATCGGAGCGTCTGCGGCCCCGGTGGGACTGATTCGCGATGATGACGCCGTGATTTTTTTCAATTTTCGCGCGGACCGCGCGCGCCAAATGACTTGCGCGCTGGCGGCGCCGAATTTCGATAAGTTTGCGGATTCGAAACGGCCGAAGAATCTTTTTTATGTGGGGATGACGCAGTACGACAAGAACTGGCCGTGGCTGAAGTACGTGATTGCCCCGGAGAAACTGGAACATATCCTGGCTCAGGTTTTTGCGGATCTGCAGTACAAGAATTTGCGAACGGCGGAGACGGAAAAATACGCGCACGTGACGTATTTTTTCAATGGCGGTGTCGAGAAGCCGTTTGCCGGAGAAGAACGGATTCTGGTGCCATCGCCAAAGGTGGCGACCTACGATTTGAAGCCGGAAATGTCCGCGGCGGGAATTACGGACACGGTGGTGAAAGCGATTGAGAAAGGCGAGTTCGACGCCATCATCATGAATTATGCCAATGCGGACATGGTCGGCCATTCGGGCAAACTGGAAGCGGCTATCAAGGCCGTCGAAGCGGTCGACGCGGGACTGGCCCGGATTTATCAAGCATTGAAGCCGCGCGGAGGCGTCTGGATTATCACTGCGGACCACGGGAATGCCGAGACGATGATCGATCCCGTGACCGCCGGTCCGCACACGTATCACACCACGAATCCCGTGCCGCTGATTTTGGTGAGCGACGATAACAAGCTGCGATTGAAGCCGGGCGGCTCGCTGCGCGACATTGCACCAACGATGCTGAGCGCGCTCAGCCAGCCGCGGCCCGCGGACATGACCGGCACGGATTTGCGCATCACTTCATGATCCGACCATGAGCCGCACGACACCTGCAGAAACGAAACTTGTGATTTGCGTGTGGCACCCGTTTACGGAATGGCGGCCGAAGCCGGCGATGGCGGAGGCCATTCGAAAGCGGTGGCCGGAGATGCGTGTTCTGCATCTGCCGAATTACGACCAATTGCTGGGGGAATTGCCGGATACGGACATTTTTGTTGGATATTCGCTGCGTGCCGAACAATTGAAGGAGGCGAAAAAACTGAAATGGATTCACTCCACGGCGGCGGGCGTGGCGCAATTGATGTATCCGGCGCTTAGGGATTCCGGAATCATGGTGACGAATCCCAGCGGAATTTTTTCCATACCGATGGCGGAGCACACTATGGGATTGCTGCTGGCGCTCGCACGGAATTTTCCGGATTCAGTGCGAGGACAGGACCGCGCGAAATGGGCGCAGCAGGAAATTTGGGACCGGCCGCAGCATTTGACCGAGTTGAATGGGAAAGTCCTGCTGATCGTCGGGTACGGCTCGATCGGAAGGGAAGTGGCCAAGCGCGCCAAGGCATTCGAAATGAAGGTTTGGGGAGTGACGCGGTCGGGCGAAGGCGAGCGGACGCACGTGGAGAAGATTTTTGCCGCGGCTCAACTATCGGAAGCCCTGCCGGGTGCGGATTATGTTTTGATTTGCGCGCCCGAGACGGCGGAAACGAAGCACCTCATTGGCGCGGCTGAAATCGCAAGGATGAAGCGCGGGGCCCGGCTGATCAATGTCGGGCGCGGTTCGCTCCTGGATGAAGCGGCGCTGGTGGAAGCGCTGGACAGAGGGGGGCTGGGCGGTACGGCGCTCGACGTTACGGCGACGGAACCGTTGCCGCCGGAGAGTCCTTTATGGAAAGCGCCGAATTTGTTCATCACGCCGCACACGAGCGGTGTGAGCGACAGGCTGTGGGATCGCCAGGCAGCGATTTTGATTGAATTGCTGGAGCGGTGGTTTGACGGACGCGAACTGTTCAACCGCGTTGATTTTGCACGTGGGTACTGAAAGTGAAGATGGAAATTGGAATTCGAAAATGGCGAACCCGCAACCCGCAGCGGCCTGATAAGTCCGCTATTGTCAAATTTCTATTCTGCTCACCAGTAGCCGAAGTTTCTTTTAATTTCAAATTTCTATTCTAAAAATTTCTATCTTGCTCAGTCGCCGACGCCGCCTTTGGGCGCCTGATACCCCTCGCGGGCGTAGACCTGGAACTTCTGTTTCTTGCCTCTTTGGTCGAGGACCGTCAAGGGGCCGCCGTCTGGCGCAACCAGCTGAACTTTAAGCTTGTGAAATTTGCCGTCTTTCGCCCCTGTAGTTGGGGAATAGGAAAGGCTGTATTGGTGGCGCAGGAAAGCCGCGACCTGCTGAAATACGCTCGGCATCTCGCCCGAGAATTGAGGAAACCAAGCGAAGCCTCCCGTCTCTTGCGAGAAGGTCTTGAGCTGATTCTCCGCCTGTAGGTAGTTCATACGTTGCATGCTCCCCATTCCACCGTTCATATCGGCGAAGTTTTGGTAGGCCCTGCCCAAGCCGATGCAAAAAATCGTGACGTCGCTTTGGCGAAGCTGTTTCATCGTCTGATCGAGGGTGTGTTTGGAAAACGTGTCCACGCCGCTGGCCAACAAAACAATGGATTTCTTGCCCTTCACATCTTTCAGACGATCCACGGTCTCAAGTAAAGCGTCGAAAACGTTTGATTCACTGAACCCGGGAAAATAGAGATGGTAAATGCCATTGAGCACTTCATCCTTGTTCTGCGTAAAGTCGACTTCGAGGCGGGTTTTCATGTCAAAGGTCTCGAGGGCAACCCAATCTTTCTGCTGCAAACTGGCGAACAGCGCGGTGGACCAGTACTTCCCAACGTAGGCAAAAAAGCCGCCGTAGCCGTTGCTGCTGAACTGGAGCAGCAAGACCATGGTGATGGGAGCTTCAGTGGGCGAAAAGGTCGTGATGGTTTGCGGGACGCCATCTTCGAGAATGCGGAAGTTTTCTTTTTTGAGACCGGGGATGATGTCACCATGGTCTGTGGTGGCTACAACATCGAGGGTGACGATGGGAACGTCCACAGCGATGGTGACGCCGGCTTGCGGAGGCTCCTGCTTGGCGTCAGGAGGTTTGGCAGGGACCGGATTTTGTTGCTGCTGTTGCGGAGGCGGAGGGCCGCCCTGCGGGCCGGTGGGAGCCTGAGCGGTTAGGGGTTGCTCAACCAAGAGCAACAGCAGTGCAGTTGCCGCGGCAGCCAGCAAAACTCGAGAATGAATGGCCTTCATGATGCACCCCTCAATGGCGATCAAAAAACGCTAAACTGCGATAATGGCCGTCTGGCGGAAAACCCGGCGCCCGAAGAGCGGTTGAATTTAAGCAACGGCAATGGCATCGCCCAAGCCAAGCGCCCACAACTGCATGTTAGTATGAAGCACATTCGATGCAAAACGTTTACTGAGGCGGCCGGGTAGCGGTCAGGTGATATGAGGAGGATAGATTCGTGAACTGGAATCGCAGAATCCAGGCGTTAATAGGGACGGCGGCATTGGCGATGGTTACGGGTTTTCCGGCTGGGGCCCAAGGGCCGCCGACGGGGCCGGGAATCCCGGGGAATTCCATAAGCCCGTCGCAGATCGGGGATACCTCGGCGATCGCCAGGGAAGCCCAAGGATGGCTGGTGGACCTGATCAAGATCAACACGTCAAATCCTCCGGGAAACGAGCAGATCGCGGCGATGTACGTTTTGGGAGTGCTGGCGAAAGACGGGATCAAGGCGGAGATTCTCGACTTGGCGCCAGGACGGAGCGCGGTGGTGGCGCGGTTGCGGAGCGCGGCGGTGGCCAATCCTTCCAAGTCGCTGTTGCTGGTGGCGCATTTGGACACCGTGCCGGTGGAGAAGGGTCGATGGAGCGTGGATCCGTTTGGCGCCGTGATTAAGGATGGATACTTGTATGGGCGCGGGGCGATTGACGACAAGGGCATGCTGGCGGCGAACCTGGCGGCGTTCATTTCGCTGAAGCGTTCGATGGCGCGGCTGAACCGCGATGTCATCTTCCTGGCGACGGATGACGAGGAAGGCGGCGGCGATGCCAGCATCCGCATGCTGATCGCGAAACACTGGGATAGGTTCGCGGCCGGCTTCGCGATCAACGAAGGCGGGAACGTCTTCTTGAAGAACGGAAAAGTGCAGTACGTCGGCGTGCAGGCGGACGAAAAAGTGGCCTACAACATTGCCGTGATCGCGCGGGGAACTTCGGGCCATGCTTCGCAGCCGACGAAAGACAATGCGGTGACACACTTGGCGGCGGCGGTGGCGAAAATCGGCAATTATTCGGCGCCGATACACTTCACGTCGATTGTGCGCAGATACTTCGAGGGGCTGGCGGCGCTGGAAGATGACGACATCGGGAAGTGGATGAGGTCGATGGAAACGCCCGACCGCGGTGAACATGCGCAACGCGTGATTTCCGACGCCAGTCCGCTATGGAATGCAATGCTGCGGGACACGGTGGCGCCGACGGTGCTGACGGCAGGGGTGGCGAACAACGTCGTTCCGGCGGAGGCGCGGGCTAACCTGAACGTGCGGCTGCTGCCCGGAGACTCGATCAACACCGTCGTGAACGATTTGAACAAGCTGGTGAATGACCCGCAAGTAAAGCTGGAAGTGCAGCCGAACCCGGGACTGGCCTCACCATCCTCGTCTCTGGAATCGGAATTCTATGGGGTGATTTCGAGGGTGGTGTCCCAGGAATTCGGGGGCGCGCCGGCGCTGCCGTTTCAATCGACATGGCTGACGGATTCGGCGCAGTTGCGGCTGCACCAGGTACAAGCGTTGGGGCTGGTACCGTTTCCCTTGACGCAGGATGATCTGAAGCGCATGCACGGGGACGATGAGCGAATACCGCTGGCGTCGTTCGCCAAGGGCGTGGACGTGCTGTCGAAGATCGTGGTGGAATTCGCAGTGGCGCATTAGCGAAGAAGAGAAGCGAATCGCGAATAGGAAAAAAACCGCTGTTTCCCGCGCTTTCCGTAATTAATAAAAGCAGTCTACAATCAGTGCCGTTAAAGGACGCATGACCTTCCGTCATTCCAAGATTGTGTGCACGATCGGGCCGGCTAGCCGTTCGCCGCGAATGATGGACCGTCTCTTGAATGCGGGAATGGACGTGGCGCGGCTGAATTTTTCGCACGGCACGCATGAGGAGCATGCGAAAAACATTTCGATGCTGCGGACGGCCGCCATGCACCACGAAAAGCCGATCGCGATTCTGGCGGACCTTCAGGGGCCGAAAATCCGGACGGGGCCCCTGGCGGGTGGCGGGCCGGTGCTGCTGCGTTCGGGACAGCGATTCGTGATCACCACGGCAAAGGTGCTGGGCGATTCGACGCGCGTGAATACGACGTTTACCCCGCTGCCAAGAGAGGTTCACCACGGGGACCGCATCCTGCTCTCGGACGGATTGATCGAGTTGCGGGTCGAGCAGGTCCGCGACAACCAGGTGATTTGCGAAGTGGCCAACGGAGGCGCGCTTGGCGAGCACAAAGGGATCAACCTGCCCGGCGTGAAGCTGCGCGTGCCGGCGCTGACGCCGAAAGACCGCGCGGATTTGGTTTTCGCGCTGAAGCACGGCGCGGATTACATCGCCGTAAGTTTTGTGCGGCGCCCGGAGGATGTGCTGCTGGCGAAACAGCTGATTCGCCGCGCGGGCAAAGACACTCCGGTGATTGCCAAGCTGGAGAAGCCGGAAGCGATCGAAAATCTGGACGCGATCCTGCGGGCGGCCGATGGCGTGATGGTGGCGCGAGGCGACCTCGGCGTGGAAATGAATCCGGAACGCGTGCCAGTGGTTCAGAAAACAATTATTGCCCGTGCGCGAGAGTTCCGGCGCCCGGTGATTACCGCCACGCAGATGCTGGAATCGATGACGGAGAACCCGCGGCCGACGCGCGCGGAAGCCTCCGACGTGGCCAACGCGATTTTCGACGGGTCAGACGCGGTAATGCTCTCAGCGGAAACCGCGACGGGGAAGTATCCGGCCGAGGCGGTGGGCATGATGGCCCGCATCATCGAAGAAGCGGAAGCGAGCATCCGGGAATTTCCGCGGCCGGCGTCCCAGGAGCAATTGAAGGTGGCGGAAACCGTGGCGGAACTGGTATGCCACGCGTCGCGCGAGCTGCACATGAAATTGATCGCGGTGTTTACGCACAGCGGGTTCACAGCGCGGCTGGTATCGCGCTACCGGCCGCTGGTGCCCATCGTGGCGTTCTCTCCGGTAGCGGAGACGCGTCGGCGGATGGCGCTGATCTGTGGCGTTCTGCCGAGAAACATTCAAGACATGCAAAAAGTGGACGGGCTGGCCAAGGTCACGGAGAGGCGGCTGCTCGAAGAACGCCTGGTGCGCAAGGGCGACGCCATCGGGATCGTGGCGGGCACGCCGATGGGCATTCGCGGGACGACGAACTTCATGAAGTTTCACATCATTGGCGGACCGGCGTGAGGCAGTGATCTGGGCTTCGTGATCCATGTAAGAATGGCTTGCCCGGAGAGACCGGGAAGCTCGAGAACAATGAAGACCCTCCCCGAGATTTCCGGTTAGCCACAACTGGCCCCCTCTGTTTTTTGTAAGTATTGCATCTAAAGGACTTAGTGTTTCTGTAAGTGGCTTAGAATCCACAGAGTTGCGGGCAGGTTTGTAAGTGTTGATAATAAAAGAGTTAAGAGGAGCGAGAGCCCGGAGGCGCTTCCAGCTTCCGCGGGGGAAGAGGCGTCAGAACAGGAAGGCCGGATGGACCTGTCTGCGGGCCAGCCGCTGGGCGAGGTTCTTGCAGCGAGGCGGATGGTGCAGCGGCGAAAGGCCGCAGGGGTTCGCGTGCTTCTTGACCAGAGTGCTGTCCGGCGGGTGAGGATTGGATAGGCGAGGTAGCTGGCCGCGCGTTGGGGAGTTGCGAGGAAGGAGCGGGTTGAGTAGCACTTGGGGGAGAGGGAGCAGAGCCGGGCCTGGGTGGCGGGGCGGAGACGGAAGTTGGAAACGTGGCCGGGGCAGGCGGTGGAGCTTGAGCCCCACCGGTCTGAAGACCGGCCACTACATGCTGAACGAATGCGGCGCTCGTGGGAGGCAACGAAGTGTGCGGCGATGGGGCCGATTGTTGGGCTGCGGCTGGTTGTGTGGCCGGGGCCGCGGGGGAAGAGGAAAAAGCAGATTCCTCGCTCCGCTCGGAATGACAATTCACGGAGGTTTCGGCGGGCTGTGAGGTGGGTTGTGGGGCGGGTTGTTGGGCTTGAGTTTGTGGCTGGGCGGGTTGAGGTTGGGGG
>WNGH01011178.1_pt1 | contig 10733 bp, 11 predicted proteins | sample 5400631 | NCBI WGS metagenome assembly WNGH01 (sample SAMN13153373, study PRJNA577476) | soil metagenome | isolation source: 115 cm soil or saprolite under Garry oak tree replicate 1 | place: USA:California | collected 2016-06-15 | reverse complement strand
GACGGTTCTCACAGATGCCTCGATTTTGAATCTGGATTTTCAGGGGAGAGACTGCGTCGGCCTTCAGTTCCTTCATGCCGGAAAGACATTTCAAGTAAAGGCGAAGCGAGAAACAATTCTTGCGGCCGGAGCGATCGGCTCGCCGCAGCTGCTGCAGCTCTCCGGCATCGGTCCAAGAGATCTTCTCGAAAAGCATCGGATTCCAATCGTGCACGAGCTGCCCGGCGTGGGCGAGAACCTGCACGACCACCTGCAGATCCGCATGCAGTTCAAGGTGAACAACGTCCGCACGCTCAACGGCATTGCCAACAGCTTCTGGGGCAAGGCGGCGATGGCCGCCGAGTACTTCCTGTTCCGAACCGGCCCGCTCACCATGCCGCCGTCGCAGGCCGGCGCGTTCGCCAGGAGCGATCCGTCGCAGCCCACGCCGAACATCGAATGGCACGTCCAGCCCCTGTCGCTCGATAAGTTCGGCGATCCGCTGCACAGCTTCCCGGCGATCACGCCCAGCGTGTGCAACCTCCGCCCGGTTTCCCGTGGATGGGTACGAATCAAGTCACCGGAAGCGTCCGTCTACCCTGAGATTCGACTGAATTACTTAAAAGAGGAGCAAGATCGCAGAGTCGCAGCGGATGGCATGCGCTTTACGCGCCGCATCATGTCCGCAAAGGCACTGGCGAAGTACCAGCCGACCGAGTTTCGTCCCGGTGTTGAAGTCGAAAAAGAAAGAGACCTCGAAAAGGCCGCCGGGGAACTGGGGACGACCATCTTCCACCCGGTCGGAACCTGCAAGATGGGGAACGACGCGATGGCCGTGGTCGACGATGAGCTGCGCGTGCGGGGAATCCAGCGCCTGCGCGTGATCGACGCCTCCATAATGCCCAGAATCACGTCCGGAAATACCAATGCGCCGACGTATGCCATTGCTGAAAAAGGAGCGAGGGCGATCTTGAAACTTCAAGATAAAGCACCCACCTAGGGCGCCAAAGGAGAATGAATTCATGAAGCGAATCTTCCTGCTCATCGCCACCAACTTCGCGGTCCTGATCCTGCTGTCGATCGTCGCCAGCGTTCTCGGCCTGGACCGCTGGCTGCTGGCCGAGGGCATCGACTACTTCACCCTGCTGCTGTTCTCGGCCGTGCTGGGCTTTGGCGGCGCGTTCGTCTCGCTGCTGCTGTCGAAGACCATAGCCAAGTGGTCGACCGGGGCGCAGGTCATCGACGGCTCGGAAGGCACTACCCAGTACTGGCTGGTGCAGACCGTGCACAAGCTGGCCGACAAGGCCGGGATCGGCAGGCCGGAGGTCGCCATCTATGAAGGCCCGGCCAACGCGTTCGCGACCGGCGCCTTCCGCGACTCATCGCTGGTCGCAGTCTCCAGCGGGCTGGTCGAATCGATGAGCCGCGAGGAGGTCGAAGCGGTGCTCGGCCATGAAATGACTCACGTTTCCAACGGCGACATGGTGACCCTTACCCTGATCCAGGGCGTGCTCAATACTTTCGTATTCTTCCTGTCGCGGGTCGTGGGGACGATCGTCGACCGCGCCATATTCAGGACCGAGCGCGGCGTCGGTCCGGGCTTCTACATCACGGTATTCGTCTGCCAGATCCTGTTCGGCATCTTTGCCTCGATGATCGTCGCCTGGTTCTCGCGCCGGCGCGAGTTCCGCGCCGACGCCGGCTCCGCCGCCCTGCTCGGCACGCCGCAGCCGATGATCGCGGCGCTCGCCCGCCTCGGCGGACTGCAGAGCGGCGGGCTGCCGGATTCGGTGAAGGCATTCGGGATCAACAGCGACTCGGGCGTGTTCCAGCTCTTCGCCACCCATCCGCCGATCGAGGTTCGCATCGCGGCCTTGCAGGGGAAATTGAATTAAGTAATTCAAATTCCCTCCGCCTCATTTTCGTCCGCCCTGCTCGCCTGGTATTTCGTGGCGGTGTGGGGCTCGGGCTACATCGCCACCAAGATCGGGCTGCAATACGCCGCCCCGTTCACGTTCCTGACCCTGAGGTACGTGTTCGGCCTGCTCTGCCTTTTTCCCATCGTCCTCCTATTCCGGCCGAATTGGCCCAAGAGTGGAAAGGAATATGGACACCTAGTTGTGGCCGGGGTGTTGATGCATGCGGTGCAGCTCGGCGGCAGCCACTACGCGCAGTACCTCGGCATGTCGGCGGGCGTCACGGCGCTCATCATTTCGAGCCAGCCGCTGGTCACGGCTTTCGCGGTCACGTATTTTTTCAGGGAAAAAATCTATCCAGGCCAGTGGCTCGGCGTCTTCATCGGCCTTGCCGGCGTGGCGCTGGTCGTCTGGCACAAGATCGACATCCGCGAGGTCACCTGGGGCAGCCTGCTCGGCACGCTGATCGCTCTCGCCGGGGTCACGGCGGCGACTCTCTATCAGAGGACTTTCGCCGCCAGGACCGACCTCAAGGCCGCGGCGGTGGTCCAGTTCGCGGCCTCGCTCCTCGTGCTCGCGCCGCTGGCGGTGGTTTTTGAAGGCTTTAAAGTCGATTTCACTTACCAGCTTCTGGCGTCGATCGCCTTCCTCGTGATATTCGCCTCGATCCTCGGGGTGAGCGTGCTGCACCTGCTCATGCGCCGCGGCGAGGCGACCCGGGTCGCCAGCATGATGTATCTTCCGCCGGTGTTCGCCGTGGTTCTCGAGGGCGCGCTGTTCGGTGTCGTGCCGAGCGCGCTCTCCTTCGCCGGAATGGCCATCACCTGCGCCGGTGTCGCGATGACGGTCTGGAAAGGGGGGCGGAGATCCTCTATTTCGTCGCGCTGAACGCGCTGGCGCACCTCGCGTTCGTGGGCAGCCGCATGACCACTTCGCTGTTCGCGCTGTGGCTCGGCGCTTCCGAGTTCAAGGTCGGGCTGTGCATGTCGCTGTTCGCCGCGCTGCCGATGCTGCTCTCGGTGGCCGCAGGCCGCCTCATCGACCGTACCGGCCCGCGGCGGCCGCTCGCCGCGGCCCTCGCCGCGCTCGTCTGCGGCGACGCCCTGCCGTTCGTTTTTCCCAACCTCGAGGTCCTGTACCTGTCCAGCACCCTGATCGGCACCGCTTTCATGCTGGTGCATATCGCGATGAACAGCGTGATCGGCGCCCATGGCAGCGCCGAGAGCCGGGCGGTGAACTTCTCCTGGCTGGCGCTGGGGTTCTCGATCTCGGGCTCGCTCGGCCCGATCGTCGCCGGCATCGCGATCGACTGGTTCGGCTACACGCGCGCGTTTTTCGCGATGGCGCTTTTCCCCGCGCTGGCGCTCGGCCTGCTCCTCGCGCGCCGCCAGCCGCTGCCGCGGCCCGAGCGCCTCTCGGCAGCGCCGGGCAGCAGCGTGTTCGACCTGTTTCGCATCCCGGGGCTGCGCGGCACCTTCATCGTCAGCGGACTGCTCGCCATGGGCTGGGACCTGTACTCGTTCCTGATTCCGCTCTACGGCGCGCGCCTGGGGCTCACGGCGGCGACCATCGGCACCATCATGGCCACCTTCGCCCTCGCCACCTTCGTGGTCAGGCTGGCGATGCCCGTGCTGGTGCGCCGCCTGCGCGCCTCGCAGGTCATCGTCGCGGCGCTCGGCATCGCCGGCTCGAGCTACGTGCTGTTTCCCTTCGTCGCGAGCGTTCCGCTGCTCATGGCGCTGTCGTTCGTCCTCGGGCTGGGCCTCGGCTGCGCGCAGCCGGTCATCATGTCGCTGCTCTACGAAGCCTCGCCGCGCGGCCGCCAGGGCGAGGCGGTCGGCGTGCGCACCTCGATGCTCAACGCCAGCCACACCTTCATTCCGCTCGCCTCGGGCGCCATCTCCGCGGCCGCCGGCATGTCGCCGGCATTCTGGCTGCTCGCCGCCTGCCTGCTCGGCGGCGCCTGCCTGGTAGCTCGAAAGGTAGAATGATTTCATGCGGCGGGTCACGCTCACCCAATTTCTCGTCGGCCGGCAGCGCGACCGGAATCTCATCAACGCCGACCTGCGGCTGCTGATCGAGACCATCGCCCGCGCCTGCAAGGGGATCAGCACCCGGGTCAACAAGGGCGCCCTCGCCGACGGGCTCGGCTCCGCCGGAACCAGCAATATTCAGGGCGAAGTGCAGAAAAAGCTCGACGTCCTGTCCAACGAAATCCTTCTCGAGGCGAACGAGTGGGGCGGCAACCTCGCGGCGCTCGCCTCGGAGGAGATGGACAACCCCCGCCCGACTCCGACGCACTACCCGCGCGGGGAATACCTGCTGCTGTTCGATCCGCTCGACGGCTCGTCCAATATCGACGTCAATATCTCGGTCGGCACGATCTTCTCGGTGCTGCGCTGCCCGAAGACCGACGGCGGCGGCTACTGCGAGCCCGACGAGAAGGCGTTCCTGCAACCGGGCGGCAACCAGGTCGCAGCCGGGTTCGCGGTATACGGCCCGACCACGGTCTTCGTGCTCACCGTCGGCGACGGCGCGCACGGCTTCACGCTCGACCGCGAAACCTTCACCTTCGTCCTCACCCACCCGGAGATCAAGATCCCGCCGGACACGCAGGAGTTCGCGATCAACATGTCGAACCAGCGCCGCTGGGAGCCTCCGGTGCAGCGCTACATCGAGGAATGCCTGAAGGGCAAGGACGGCCCGCGCGGCAAGGACTTCAACATGCGCTGGGTCGCCTCGATGGTGGCCGACGTCTTCAGGGTGCTTTGCCGCGGCGGCATCTTCATGTATCCACGCGACGCGAAGAACAAGGACGGGCGGCTGCGCCTGATGTACGAGGCGAACCCGATGGCTTTCATCGTCGAGCAGGCCGGCGGCGCCGCCACCGACGGCAAGACGCCGATCCTCGACCTGAAGCCGAAGGGGCTGCATCAGCGCGTCGCGGTGGTCCTCGGCTCCAAGAACGAGGTCGAGCGGGTTGCCGCTTACCACCCTTCAGCCAGATAACCGCTACTCGGCCTCGAGCGGCACCTTCGTCTTCGTGCCCTCGATGAAGATCCCGCCGCGCTCGCCCGGCACCACGCTGCCGTAGCGCGGCGCGAAGACTTCCGGCAGCGGCCGGGCATCGCGCGGCGCGAGCCACAGGCGCAGCAGGTGGCGGTGGCGCTGCGGCTCGGGCCAGTTCTCGAAGTCGCCGCGCGAATGCAGGACCTGGTGGTTGTGGAGCAGCTGGAGGTCGCCCGGGCGGAAATCCATCGCCAGGTGGATCTTCGGGTCGTTGCACAGCTGGTCGATGAGGTCCATTGCCTCGTACTGCTCCCCCGTTAGGCGGCGCGCCTCGGGAAAAAGCTTCTGCGCCGACTCGATGTACTGGCGCACGTAGATGCACGACAGCCTGCCCGCGTGGCGATGGTAGATCGGGATCTCGAACCAGGGCTTCATGCCCGCGGGCACCTCGCCGCGCCGATCGGTCGGGTTCGGCTCGAACAGCGCCGGCACGAGATCGGGGCGGCGCGCGAGGACCTCGTTGTAGACCGTCATCGAGCTCGCGAGATAGCTCTCGCCGCCGGCCTTCGCCGCCTTCAGGCAGAGCAGGCCGACGATATCGACCGAATCGGTGTGGTACTCGAGCTTGCGGTTGGTCTGGTAGTAGCGGACCTTGGGATCGCTGATCTTCAGGCCGAGGTCCTTCACGTGCCCGAGCAGATGGCCCTTGGCGTTCTGCGAGCGCGCCGGCCCGAGCCAGGCGCCGATGCCGAGGTAGGCGGCAGCCTGCTGCGCGCGGCTCCAGCGCTCAACCGGCAAGCCGCGCATGAGGATGAACCCGCGGCCTTCCTGCAGCTCGGCGAGCACAGCGCGCAGCACCGGCCCCAATCGTGGCAGCGGAAAGCCTTCCGGGGTCATATTCTCCAGAGCACCCCGGAACCCGCGCACGGCGTCTTCGACTTCCGCGATCTCCGCCCCGGCGAAATGCCGGATCCAGTCGTCCCGGCGGGCTAATTCGCCGCCGTACCAGACGCCGGGCCCGGCAATGGGTGCATACTCCATGCTAAGGAGAATAGCCGACACGCCATGAAAAAACTCGTCCTGGTTCTCATGGCAGGGCTCGCCGCTTTCCCGGCGCTCGCCCAGCCTTACCCGTCGAAACCTATCACCTTCATCATCCCCTTCGCCGCCGGCGGCGACTCCGATCTCTCGGGCCGCAACGTCGCCGCGAATGCCTCGAAGTACCTGAACAACACGCCGATCATCGCGCTGAACCGGACCGGCGCATCCGGCGCGATCGGCACCATGGCGGTCAAGAACGCCGCGCCCGACGGCTATACCCTGCTCGTCGCGCGCATCGCCACGCACGCGATCCTGCCGGCGCTCGAGTCGAAGCTGCAGTACCGGTGGAACGAGTTCACCATGCTCTCGTTGATCGAGCTCAACCCGTACGTGTGCGTCGTCAAGGGCGATTCGCCGATCAGGAGCGCGGCCGATCTGCTGGGCGAGATCCGCCGCAACCCGGGCAAGCTCAACTACGCCACCGCCGGCGTCGGCACGAGCCAGAACATGGCCACCCAGTATCTCCTCGCCCTTGGCGGCCTCACCAAGGACCATGCCGTCGGCATCCACTACAAGAGCGGCGGCGAGGTCACCGGCGCCCTGCTCGGCGGCCAGGTGCAGTTCGCCTGCAACAACGCGCCCACTGTCATTCCGCAGATAAAGGCCGGCACGATGCGCGCCCTCTTCGTGACACCCTCGCGGCTGCCGGAGATGCCCGACGTGCCGAGCGCCGCCGAGGCAGGCTATCCGGACATGAGCAAGATCGTCGGTTGGACCGCCCTGATGGGCCCGCCGGGCCTGCCGAAGGAAGTCGTCAACCGCTGGGTCGATGTATTCGCTAAGCTGGCCAAGGACCCGGATTGGCAGCGGGGGAATAACAGGATCGGCGGGGTAGCGGCAATCCGCTCCCCGGCGGAAAGCAATGCCTTCCTGAAAGAGCAGTACGAGCTTTACGACAAGCTGATCACCAGCCTCGGAATCAGGGAGTAACCGCGCGGCAGTAACCGCAAATAAAAAGGCCCGGCACCGCCAGTAAGAAGCGGCCGGGCCTTCCTATTCTCCCTGAGGGTCCGTTATTTCAGGTGCTTGCTGACCAGTTTGGTCATCTCGAACATCGAGACCGACGACTTGCCGCCGAACACCGCCTTGAGCTTGTCATCGGCGTTGATGTTGCGGCGATTCTTCTTGTCCTGCAGGCCGTTGCGCTTGATATAGCCCCAGATCTTCTTGGTCACTTCGGTACGCGGCATCGCGCCGGAACCGATGACCGCCGCGAGCGTGGCGCTCACGTTCATCGGCTTCATGAAAGCCGCGTTTGGCTTACGCTTCTTGCCGCTCTTCTTCGCCTTCTTCTTTGCCATCTTCTATTCTCCTCGTCTGAACGATTCGGAATGCTTGTCTTAGGATCCCGGATTTCTCCCGCCGGCACTGCACGGTGACGAGAAGATGCCGAATACTTCGATGCGTGTCAACGATTTTCAGAGGGAAAATGCGTCGGTTTCCCTCGGAAGTTGGTATTCGGCCACCAGCGCAGCCTCGGTCGCCGGGTGAAATTGCGAGTGGAGAGAGCAGCAAATGCTGTCCGAATCCCGACAGTTATGAAGCACTTCTACAGTGCTCCGCGCGTAAAATGCCGGCGTGAACGTCGCCGATCTACGCCAGGAGTACATGCTCGCCGGGCTGTCCGAGGCGCAGGCCGAGCGCGATCCGATCCGTCAGTTCGAGAACTGGTTCGAGGACGCGCGGCGCGCGCGGCTGCCGCTGCCCAACGCGATGACGCTCGCCACGGTAGGTCGCGGCGGGGCGCCGGCGGCGCGCGTGGTGCTGCTGAAGGGAATCGAGCGCGGCGGCTTCGTCTTCTACACGAACTACCGCAGCCGCAAGGGGCTCGAGCTCGAAGCCCGCGCCGCCGCCTGCCTGGTGTTTCTCTGGTCGGAGCTCGAGCGGCAGGTGCGGGTCGAGGGCACGGTCGAGAAAGTGACCGCGGAGGAATCCGACGCCTACTATGCGACCCGGCCCCTTGGCGCCCGGATCTCCGCATGGGCCTCTCCGCAGAGCGACCGGGTTGCCGACCGTTCCGTTCTCGAGAAATCATTCACGGAGAGAAAGCGCCAGTACGGCGAGCAGCCTCCACGCCCGCCCCACTGGGGCGGGTACCGCCTGATTCCGCAGTCGATCGAGTTCTGGCAGGGCCGCGCCGACCGGCTGCATGACCGGCTGCACTATCGCAGGGCGGGCGGCGCCTGGGTCATCGAGCGCCTTGCTCCCTGAAGAGGTCCTGCAGCTTCTAAGAAAGCTTGGCCTGGCCGGGAAGAGCGAGATCCCGCCCGGTGCGGCGCTTACGGGCGGCGTGTCCTCCGACATCTGGCGGGTAGAGCTCGCCGGCGGGCCGGTATGCGTGAAGCGCCATGGAATACCTGGAGCCGGCGCGCCACCCCGTCTGGAAGGCGCTGCTCAGCCAGGGCCGGGCCGATACCCGCTTTGCGGCAAGCGTGGGCAGCACGCTCGCCGCGATCCACGCGGCGACGGCCGGCCGCGAGGATATTGCGCGCCGTTTTGCCACCGACCAGATTTTTTTCGATATCCGCCTCGAGCCCTATCTCCTCGCAACGGCAAGAAAGCATCCCGATCTCCAGGAAATCCTGTCGAAGCTGGCAGGGCGTACCGCCGCCAGCAAGCTGTGCCTGGTCCACGGCGACGTCAGCCCCAAGAACATCCTCGCCGGCCCGCACGGGCCGGTGTTCCTCGACGCCGAATGCGCCTGGTACGGCGACCCGGCTTTCGATCTTGCCTTCTGCCTCAATCACCTGCTGTTGAAATGCCTGTGGGTTCCGGTTGCGTCAGAGGATTTTCTTTTGTGTTTCAACTCGCTTTTCGACGCTTACCAAGAAAAAATATCCTGGGAAGAAAGCAGCCGCCTCGAAGCCCGGACCGCCTCCCTTCTACCGGCTCTTCTCCTTGCCCGGATCGACGGCAAGTCGCCGGTCGAGTACATAACCCTGGACGAACAGAAGCAGCAGGTCCGCGATGTGGCGCGCCGGCTGCTGCTGAATGAAACTCCAAGGCTGTCAACGATTCGCGAAGCATGGCAAAGATCCTTGAAGTAAAAGGCCGGCGCGTGTGGGATTCGCGCGGCCGCGCGACCGTCGAGGCCGAGGTGGTCGTCGGCCGCGGCACGACGCCGCTCGCGGTGGGACGGGCAATCGCCCCGTCGGGCGCTTCCACGGCAGCGGCGGAAGCGAAATGCGTCGACGTGAGAAAGGCGGTGCATAACATCAACCTGCGCATCAACGATGGCCTGCGGGCGCTCAGCGTCGCGGACCAGGAGGCCGTCGACCGCCGGCTGATCGAGCTCGACGGCACGCCCGACAAGAGCCGGCTGGGCGCCAACGCCATGGTCGCCGTGTCGCTCGCCTGCGCCCAGGCAGACGCCGCTTCGCAAAAAATTCCGCTATGGAAAAAGCTGGCGGGAGGGCGCCGCGTCGCGATGCCCATACCGCAAATCCAGATCTTCGGCGGCGGCGCGCACGCGCGCGGCCGCGTCGACGTGCAGGACTACATGATCGTCTGCATCGGCGCGGGCAGCTTCGGCGAAGCCCTGGAGTGGACCTCGCAGGTTTATGCCGCCGCCGGCGCGCGGCTCGAGAAGCGCGGCGCGCTCGCCGGCGTGGCCGACGAGGGCGGCTACTGGCCGGCCTTCAAGTCGAACGAGGAAGGCCTCGCCGAGCTGGTCGGCGCGATCTCCGACGTCGGCCTCGAGCCCGGAACCGACGTGGCGATCGCGCTCGACCTGGCGGCGACGCAGCTGCACCGCGCCGGCGGCTATCACCTGGCGCTGGAGAACCGCGCGCTGTCCGCCGAGCAGCTCCATGCCATGCTGCTGCGCTGGCTCGAGCGCTATCCGATCGTCTCCATCGAGGACCCGTTCGCCGAGCACGACGCCGCGGCGATGCAGGCTTTCACGAAAGCCGCCGGAGAGCGGCTGCAGATCGTGGGTGACGACTATTTCGTCACCGACGTGAAAAAGCTGAAGCGCGGCATCGAGGAAAAAATCTGCAATGCGGTTCTGCTGAAGCCCAACCAGATCGGCACTCTGACCGAGACGCTGGCGTGCTGGAATGCCGCACGCGCCGCCGGCTACGGGGCGATCGCGTCGGCGCGCTCGGGCGAGTCGGAGGACGTGTCGATCGTGCACCTCGCGGTCGGCTGGGGCGTGCCGCAGCTCAAGGTGGGAAGCTTCGCCCGCTCGGAGCGCATGGCGAAGTGGAACGAGGGCCTGCGCATCGAGGAGGCGCTCGGCGCCAAGGCTCTGCCGTATCCCGCGAGAAAGCTCTTCAAGTAAACTGGGCGATGCGCGACGACGCCGCGGACGAGCGCGCCAGCAAGTTCCTCGGCATGCTGGCGCACGAGTTTCGCAACATGCTCGCCCCGATCAGCAACTCGGTGGCGTACCTGAAGCGCTCGCCGGCGCTCGATGCGGACAGCCGCAAGGCGGTCGAGGTGATCGAGCGCCAGGCCGAGCGGCTGCTCGCTCTTGTAGAGGACCTGCGCCGCATCAACCCCAAGGAGTAGGCCCGGGACCGCCGGCCTAGTGGCTTCGGCGCGGTGCGGCCTGCAGCAGCTCGGCCAGCTCCTTTTTCCAGAACTCCTCCATCGGCTTCATCATAGCGGCGCCAGGCCCGCGCTGGAAAGACGGTAGGCCCGGTCGCACTGCGCCGCGGCCGATTCCGAGTGCGTGGCCAGGATCGCCGCTGCGCCTCTTGTCTTCACTTGCTCTCGCAGAAGATC
>WNGH01008260.1_pt1 | contig 10733 bp, 7 predicted proteins | sample 5400631 | NCBI WGS metagenome assembly WNGH01 (sample SAMN13153373, study PRJNA577476) | soil metagenome | isolation source: 115 cm soil or saprolite under Garry oak tree replicate 1 | place: USA:California | collected 2016-06-15 | reverse complement strand
TCGCCAAATTTGCCTGGGTAGCGCACCTGGTAGGGACGCCGCGCTGCGGCGTCCGGTCGTCGCGACGCGACGACCCTACCTCAGAACTGCAAACGCACCTTGCCTGAACCGCGCACGATGTAGCCAATTCGTTTGGCCTTCAATCTCGAGATCAGGCGTTGTGCATTCTCCTCTGCAATAACCGCCACCATGCCGATGCCCATGTTAAACACTTGATACATCTCTCGAACGTCGATCCTTCCATTTTGCTGCAGGATTTTGAAAATGCGCGGTACGCGCCAGTTTTTGGTCTCGATTATCGCATCACAATTCAGAGGAAGAATTCGCGGTATGTTATCGATGAGACCGCCGCCGGTGATGTGGACGAGACCTTTGATCGTGCCGCTGGGAATTTTTGCCAGAAGCGGCTGATAGTTTTTGTGCACGCGTAACAACTCGCCCCCGACAGTCAACTTTGAGCCGGGCAGGCGCGAAGTGACTGTGAGCTGCATTTTGTCGAACAAGATTTTTCGCGCCAGCGAGTAGCCGTTCGTGTGCAACCCATTTGATTCAAGGCCGAGAACAACGTCCCCCGGTCGAATCATTTTGCCATCGATGATCTTGCTGCGTTCCACGACGCCGACGATGCAACCCGCGAGATCGTATTCGCCCTCGCGATACATCCCGGGCAGTTGCGCCGTTTCACCTCCGAGTAACGCGCAGCCCGCGGATCGGCAAGCGCGAGAAAGGCCACGAAGTAGTTGTTGAAACACGCGGGGCTCGAGTCTCTCGCAACCAATGTAATCCAGAAAGAAAACAGGGCGCGCACCCAGCACTGCAATGTCGTTTACGCAGTGATTTACGAGATCGGCCCCCACAGTGTCGTGCAGATTTCACAGATTTTCGCAGATTAAGTTCAGAATCTGAATCTGTGTAAATCTGCGTAATCTGTGGATGTCGATCTTTATTTTAGATCGGCAAACAATCTCGGCTGCGCTTCCTGATCGGCGAGCGCTTTGGCGCGTTGCTCGCGTCGTTCCATGATGAACTTGTCCAATGCGGGATCGAAGGGAAGGGGATAATCACCAGTAAAACAGGCGAGGCAAAAACTGTTCAGTGGTTTTCCCGTTGCGCGTACCATCCCTTCGACATCGAGGTAACCGAGACTATCGACCCCCAGATATTTGCAGATGTCTTCCATCGACATTTGATTTGCGATTAGTTTTTCAGGATCAGGAAAATCGATGCCGTAATGGCAGGCAAATCGATGTGGAGGGCAACTCACGCGCATATGCACCTCCGTCGCTCCGGCCTCGCGCAGGTTCACCACGCGGGCGCGCGCGGTCGTGCCGCGCACGATGGAATCGTCCACAACCACTACGCGTTTTCCGGCGACCATTTCCTTGACCAAATTTAACTTCACGCGCACATCGAAATCGCGGATCAACTGACTTGGCTGCAAAAATGTGCGGCCAATGTAGTGGTTGCGAACGAACGCGTGGGCGTAAGGGATCTTCAGTTCCTGAGCGAAACCAAGAGCAGCATAATTTCCCGAGTCCGGCACCGGCACAACGATGTCTGCTTCAACCGGAAATTTTCTCGCCAGTTCGCGTCCCATCTCCATGCGCACTTTTCCGACGTTCACGCCTCCGATCATACTGTCGGGACGTGCGAAGTACACGTATTCAAACATACAAAATGCCGGACGCTCCTCTGGAAACGGCCGTTCCGAGCGCAAGCCGTTCTCGTTGATGATCAACACTTCGCCAGGTTCGATCTCGCGAATAAACTCGGCATGGATGAGATCAAATGCGCATGTTTCAGATGCGAGCACATACGCCCCGTCGAGTTTGCCAAGTGCGAGCGGTCGCCAACCGAACGGATCGCGCACCGCGATCAGTTCCTGTTCGCTCATGATGATCAGCGAAAACGCGCCCTGAATCCGGCGCAACGCCGCCAGGACATTTGCGCCATTGTCTGACGGTTGCGCCAAAAGATGCAAAATGATTTCGCTATCGGCGGTGGTTTGGAAAATCGAACCTCTCCGCTCCAGTTCATCGCGCAAAACATCGGCATTAATTAAGTTGCCGTTGTGTGCGATTGCCATCTGGCCGCGCACACAATCGACCACGAAGGGTTGCGCGTTTTTGATCGTGCTCGTGCCGGTTGTTGAGTAACGCGTGTGACCGATCGCGCGTGTCCCCTTCAGTTTCGCCAGTTCTTCCTGACCAAACACCTGTGAAACGAGCCCCATGTCCTTATGCATGAGAAAGCTCGTGCGGGGACCGTTGCTCGTGACAATGCCTGCGCTCTCCTGTCCGCGATGTTGCAAAGCGAACAGGCCGTAATACGTCAACACGGCCGCGTTCGGGTGACCGAAGACACCAAACAGGCCACACTCGTGCTGCGGTAGCACGAGTGAGTCCGGCGCGTGCTCCAGATCAGTTTTATCTGAAAGGCGGATCACGCCAAATAATCCATCAGATTTGTACGCATTCAATCCCGCGTTTTTTGATCGGACTTCACAAGCTTGGAATGCGCTCAGCAGACGAATCGCTCTCGACCACTCGACGAATTGAATTCCACCAATCGTCAAAAAGATCGGCAACTGGCCAGGCGAATTTCTTGCCTTCCACTTGGATCCGCAATTGATCGCCTTCGACTTTGCCGAGCTGCTGAAATGGGACCGCACGCTCGCGTAATATTGATTCCGCTTTATCGAGGTTTTCAGGCGCGACCGAAATGATGATGCGCGACTGCAACTCGTTAAAAAGCGCTGTAGCCGCTTCGCTGTGCGAAGCGTGCCGCTGATTTGTTTGCATCGTCCCTTGCGCGTCGCCCGCAGGGCGGCGGCTACAATCGACCTTCGCTCCAAAAAGCTTTTCAGGATTGAAACAGCTTTCCGCCAGCGCGACCGCAAGCCCCCCTTCGGAGCAATCATGTGCGCTTTTGATGAGACCTTCACGGATCAAATCACGCACAGCGTTTTGCAGTTTGATTTCATGTGCGAGATCGATGTGTGGTGGCGGGCCGACTTTCAATCCATGGCAGACTTTCAGGTAACTCGAGCCCCCTAAGTTGTAGCCGGCATCATCCCGACCTCTCGGGACTACGGTGCCGACCAAAATAATCACGTCGCCATGATTTTTGAACCATTGCGTGGTGATATGTTTTTCGTCATCAATCAATCCGACCATCGCGATGGTGGGGGTCGGATCGACAATGCCAGCCGGGTTCTCATTATACAACGAAACATTTCCGCCCGTCACTGGCGTCCCAAACGCGCGACATGCTTCTGCTATTCCTTCAACCGCTTCACGCAATTGCCAGAAATTTTCCGACTTGTAAGGATTGCCGAAATTCAAGCAATCCGTCACAGCCAGCGGGCGCGCGCCGGAGCAGGTGAGATTTCGCGCGGCTTCGGCAACGGCGATTTTGCCGCCCTCGCGCGGGTCGAGCGCGCAATAAGTCGAATTGCAATCTGTGGTAGCAGCCAGGATCTTGTTAGCGTAACGCACAAAGAACACCGCGGCATCCGAACCCGGTTTTACAATCGTGCCGGTGCGCACGGTGTGATCGTATTGTCGATAGACCCAGTTTTTGGATGCAATTGTCGGATCACGCAGCAATTGGCGAAGAGAATTCACCACAGAGGACGCAGAGATCTTCTTCACTAACTCTGCGTCCTCAGCGACCTCTGCGGTGGGTTTTTTTGCTTCTCTGGAGTACAGCGGCGCTTCTTCGGCGAGCGCTTTGGCTGGAATTTCCGCGGCAATCGCGCCGTTGTTTCGCACGCGCATCATACCATCGCTTGTGACACGACCGATTTCCGCGCAGGGCACGTCCCATTTGTCAAAGACTTCACGGACAAGATTTTCTTTTCCCCGGCGAGCGATAATCAGCATTCGCTCTTGCGATTCGCTCAGGAGAATTTCGTACGCGGTCATGCCGGGTTCGCGCTTGGGCACTTTGGACAGATCAATCTCGATGCCGCTGCCGGCTCGGCTGGCGGTTTCGCAGGTTGAGCAAGTCAGACCTGCCGCTCCCATGTCTTGAATTCCGGCAATCGCACCGCGAGCGAGCAGTTCAAGACATGCTTCGAGCAGTAATTTCTCCTTGAACGGATCACCTACCTGCACCGCGGGACGATCTTCGCGTGACTGTTCGGTCAATTCGCGCGATGCGAAAGCTGCTCCCGCGAGACCGTCACGTCCTGTTTCGGCGCCAACGTAAAACACAGGATTGCCGCTGCCTTCTGCTGTGCCGCGCGCGAGCTCGTCGTGACGCAACACGCCGAGGCAAAAAACATTTACCAGAGGATTGCCCTCGAAGCTTTCATCGAAATAAATCTCGCCGCCAATGGTCGGGATCCCCACGCAATTTCCGTAGTGTGCGATACCGGAGACGACACCCGTGAACAATCTGCGATTCGCTGCGATTTTCGATTTTCGAATTCCGGAACTCGAATTTTCATCCGTTATCGGTCCAAATCGCAGCGAGTTTAGGCAAAACTCCGGACGTGCGCCCATGGTGAAAATGTCCCGAATAATTCCGCCCACTCCGGTGGCTGCGCCTTGGAACGGCTCAATAGCGCTGGGATGATTGTGGCTCTCCATCTTGAACGCGACCGCCCAGCCATCGCCAATGTCGACAACGCCCGCATTTTCTTCGCCGGCCTTGACCAAAATGTTTGGACCGGTGGTGGGAAATTTTCTCAGTTCTTTCCTCGAATTTTTATATGAGCAGTGCTCGCTCCACATCACGGAGAAAATTCCGAGCTCGGTGAAATTCGGCTCGCGACCCAGGATTTTCTTGATCCGCTCAAACTCCTCCGAAGTCAGACCGTGTCGTTTGATCAGCTCCGGTGTGACTACTGGATCGGCGGTCGGCGTTGTGCGACTCATTGGCAAAGCAACTTAACGAATTCGCCAAGTCTGCTCAATGACGCAAACAGCAAATACTTCGAATACTTCGTCGCGATTGCAGTCAAAACTTAAGGCGGACAGGAACGTCCGTTCAAGCCTTGAGTCACGAACTTGGGGTAAAACTAACCACAAACAGGAGGGATGAGAGTGAAGAAAACAATCATTGGTCTGATCTGCGCGCTGGTAACGCCGTTAGCTTTTGCGCAAACCAGCACGACGACGACCGAAGAAACGACAACGACGAACAAACCAGTAACTGAAACGACTACTTCCACAACTTACACCGCCGGCACGGTAACCACCTATGAACCAGGCAAGACGGTTGTGGTCAAAAGCGATGAGGGTCCTGTTAGCTTCGCGCTAGGCACTGCCGCGCGAATTGTTAACGGCGCCGGCAAAGTGGTGACAGCGCCGCTGCGAGCCGGTCAAAAGGTGCGCGTGTATTACACGGGCCCGACCGAGAGTCGTACGGTTGAGCGTGTAATCGTCGAGGATTAAAACAAAAATTAATTCGCTAAAATTGAAGCTGCGGGATTCGCTCTGAATCCCGCAGCTTTTTTGCTGTAGCCGCTGGTCTGTGAGCCTCGGGCGCGCTTCGCACCCGCGAGCTGATCCCGGTGAATACGGTTCAACGCCGCAAAGGCGCGTGGGCGCCAACGGGGCTTTACGCGCTTCCTAAGGGCGATCTTCGAGGCGTAAAACGCTAATCTTCCCCCTGAGGGGATGCTGAATAAAAGATCAGGGGACGCCCCCTACCCAAAAACGCTTGTTTCTACTTTACAAGCTTTTTCAGGACTACGAGAGTCCGCGCTTTAATTTTGAGAACGCGCGTCCTACACTCGACAGCGATTGCACAGTTTTTCGCAAGGTCTCCAAAGCGCGGCTGTTCCCCCCGCCTCTTTCGTAGGTGACGTAATCCAAATCAACCTGGCGGGCGCAGGGATCAACACGCACAGCGTTTGGCGTTTCAAAAGCAGCCGACGTTGTAGAGGCGAGCACCGCTACAGTACGCATTGGCAGCGACGAACGCGAACCCCTAACCCCTCACTTGGAATTCCCTCACTAACAATTCCCCCTATTTAAGTCGTTCCCCAAATCTGTTCCCCCCAGCCCCCAGAACGCACGATGCCTCCTACATCCAGTTTACCTTCGGTGTGAAGTAACGCCAGAGACAGTTCTACCCCCCTAGAGGAACCAGCGCCGGGAGGAGAAATCCTCCCGGCGCTTCTCTTTTAGACACGAATATGGGAGGGATCTTAGTGTCCCGATGATCGCGGCTCTGAGGCCGCTCCCACGTTTCGGGAACCGTTGTAGAGGCTTTTGACTCGCTCGCTCCCGCTCGCTCGCCCTTCGGGCTTCCCGTCTGTGTCGCTGGCGTCCCCGTCGCTCCGCTGTGCCAAACGCCGATGTTCTGCGGTTACTTAGCCAGATACGGCAGCAAATCGGTGTGGTGCCCGATCATCTTCCATTTTCCGCCTTCTTTACGAAACAGATTTGTCGCGCGGATGGAGACCTTCTCCACCTTGCCGGCTGCGTTTGTATTTTCGCCCTTCTCAATATCGCTTACGACCGCGAGATCCCGACCGACCGTGATCCGCATCTCGGTCGGTTCTACCTTGCCACCGAGTTTCATGGCAGCCTGTTCCTCCCAATTCTTTAGCACCTGATCCCACCCAACATGGAATCCGCCACCGGGTCCCATGTAGGTGACGTCGGCTGCATGCGACCAGACCTCTTTCATCGGACCAACGTCGCCAGTAAACATCGCGTTCAAGGCGGTGTAGAACTCGCCGACCGCCTGCTCGATGTCCTGCTGGCCTTTCCCAGCCGCCAGGGTGATGTTTGCGGTCAGCAATCCGCCTATCGCCAGTATCAAGATCGGTATCCAGGGTGACTTCTTATTCATTTGTCGAGCGGTTATTTTTCTCATGGGCGGAGAGTGTAGTGTGAACGAGAGGGAAAGGGGAGAATAATTAGTCCGTACCGGGCAGAACAAGGCAGCCTTGCGCCAGTCTAGCGCCAAAGGCGCAGGAGTCATCTCAAGCCTGGGGCAACCCCGAAAGCCTTCGGGGTTGCCCCAAGCTAACATTAGATAGCGCCTTTGGCGCTCAGCCTCGGCCTCCAGATTCGTGACGATTCGTGTGATTCGTGGGTTAGCCTGTAGAGTCCGCTGTCCCCAGCGGAGAGTCCCAGTGCGCTGAGGACAGCGCACGCTACAACATTCGTGTTCATTCGTCCCGCAGTCGCGGGATTCGTGGTAGATCCGCTGCAGTTTAGAATTGGCGTTTTACAGAAACGCCCTACAAAATGTTCGCCGATGGCCGTAGCGGGAACTCAACGAATCAGCACGCGCGCGACCGGTGTGGTCGGCGCGGCAATTCTTTGCAGCCGGGTTCTCGGGCTGATCCGCGAGGTGGTTTTCGCGGCCATGTTTGGCGCGAGCCGCAACATGGACGCGTTCCTGACGGCGTTTCGCGCGCCCAACATGTTGCGCGACCTTTTCGCCGAAGGCGCGCTCTCGACCGCGTTCGTGACCACGTTCTCGCGACGCATCGCCACCGAAGGCGAGCGCTCGGCCTGGGACCTCGCCAGCAAGGTCGCCACGCTCACGCTTGTTTTCATGAGCGCGATCTCGCTGCTCGGGGTCGTGTTTGCGCCGGTGCTCATTGACATTCTTGCGCCTGGTTTCCCGGCTGAAAAAGCGGCGCTCACCGTGTTGCTCACGCGGATCATGTTTCCCTTCATTTTGCTGGTGTCGCTTGCCGCGCTGGTGATGGGAATGCTGAACGCGCGCCACGTGTTCGGCCCACCGGCGATGGCCTCGGCCTTTTTCAATCTCGGCTCGATCATCGGCGGCGTTACACTTTGTTACTGGCTCGATCCGCAGCCCGATTGGTGGCATCCACATTTTGGTGAGCGCGGTTTGGTGGGACTTTCCATCGCGACTTTGATCGGTGGTCTGTTGCAATTGGCGGTGCAGTTGCCGTCGCTGCGGCGCGTCGGATTCCATTTTTATCCCGACTTCAAATGGCGCGATCCGGGTGTGCGCACCATTCTTGGAATGATGGGGCCGGCGATGATCGCCGCCAGCGCCGTGCAGGTGAACGTGGCTGTGAACAGTATTTTCGCGTCCGGCCTGGGCGACGGCCCGATTGCATGGCTGAACATTGCGTTTCGCCTGATGCAATTGCCGCTGGGAATTTTCGGCGTGGCCGTGGCAACTGTGACGCTTCCTCTGGTCTCGCGCAGCGCAGCGGTAGGTAACACCAGCGAGTTCCGCTCCGCGCTGGCGCATTCGGTTCGGCTGGTGCTGTTGCTGACGATTCCGGCAGCGATCGGGCTGATCATTCTCGCGGAGCCAATCATTCAATTGATTTATCAACATGGGCGGTTCACCCACTACGCCACGATCCAAACGGCCGGCGCGCTTCGCTTTTACGCTATCGGCCTTGCCGGCTATTCTGCGGACAAAGTGCTGGCCCCGGCGTTTTACGCGCTCGACAAACGCCACCTGCCAATGTTCGTGAGTCTTACTTCGATCGCGGTGAATTTTTCGCTGAACTGGTTCTTTACTTATCAGCTTCATCTCGGTCACCGCGGGCTGGCGCTTTCCACCAGCCTGGTCGCGGTCACGAATTTCTTTTTCCTTTATTCAATGATGCGCCATTACACGCGACGACTGGAGACTGGCACCATGCTCCTGACAGTTGGCAAGCTGCTCCTCGCCGGATCGGTGTTGGCTGTCATTTGCTGGTTGGCATCGAACTTTTTCTTCATGCGCTATCCGCTTGCGCCAGGGTGGCAAAATGCGCTGGTGATGTTGGCCACCATCTGCTGCGGCGCGAGCGCATTTTTTTCCGCCGCATACTTGTTGCGCGTTGGCGAGGTGCACGACCTTGTCGAGCTGGTGCGGCGCAGATTTCGTTAACACCGGCTTTAAGCAGGTGGTTCGCGCGCAGAGAGTGGAAGCCGTTTAAACGGCTTTATTCATCGCGCGCGCGCGGCGACACCGGCCTGAAGGCCGGTGTTAATGATACGCGGTCGTTGTGAGGCGTTCGCCGCGGCGAACGCCCTTTCGACTGAATGCTGTAGTGTGCGCTGTCCTCAGCGCATTTTGTCCGGGACGAGAACTCCGCTGGGGACAGCGGACGCTACAGCGCTTGATCGAGATCCTCGATCAAGTCGTCCGCATTTTCGAGACCGATGGAAAGCCGCAGCAAGCCCTCGGGCGAGGTTGTGCCCGGCCCTTCGATGGATGCCCGATGCTCGATCAAACTTTCCACACCGCCCAAGCTCGTTGCGCGAATGAAGATTTTCGTTTTCGCCGCGACCGACATCGCAGCGTCGTTGCCATCTTTCACTTCGAAGGAAAGCATCCCGCCGAACAATGACATTTGCCGTGCGGCGATCTCATGTCCCGGATGCGATTGCAATCCTGGGTAATGAACGCGTGCTACTTTTCGATGTTGCGCCAGGAAATCCGCGACCTTCATCGCGTTCCCCGAGTGCGCTCGCATTCGCCACGGTAGCGTGCGCATGCCGCGCAGGATCAACCAGCAATCGAAAGGCGAGGGGACTGCGCCGCCCTCGTACTGAATGCTGCGGATGCGCTGAACAAAATCATTTTCCGTTTTCGTAACCACAATGCCGCCCAGGACATCGCAATGCCCGCCGAAATATTTCGTGGTCGAGTGCAGGATCAGGTCGGCGCCGAGATCGAACGGCCGTTGCAATACCGGCGCCCAAGTGTTGTCGCAAACCAAAAGCGTCCCGGCGTCGCGCACGATTTCCGCGACCGCGGCAAGATCGACAACTTTCAACAACGGATTGGACGGCGTCTCTGCCCACGCCAGCTTTGTGTTTGGCTTCAACGCTTTTTTCACGGCGGCCAGATCGCTCATGTCCACGAAATCGGCTTCGAGTCCCCAGCGCAGAAAAATCTCACGGATCAATCGCGACGTTCCGTAATAGGCGTCGATGTGGGCCAGGATGTGATCGCCAGGTGACAACGCTTGAAGGAGTGACATCGTCGCTCCGGTTCCGGAAGCGAACGCAGCCGCGGCCGCGCCGCCTTCGAGCGCGCTGATCCCGCGCTCCAATGCCTCGCGGTTTGGGTTGTTGTTGCGCGTATACATGAACCCGCGTGGGTAACCGCCTTCGATGTCGCGCTCGAATGTAGTGGAAAGGTAAATTGGGGTGGCGACTGCCCCGGTTGCAGGGTCAATGTTGTGCCCGGCGTGAACAGCTAGGGTTTCAATTTTCATTTCGGGCGTGACGATACTGGAGTTGAAACATGATTGTCGATGCTTTGTGCGCTGTAGCGTCCGCTGTCCCCAGCGGAGTTCCTGGTCCAAATGCGCTGAGGGCAGCGCACACTACAGCGGACTGCCCTGAGGGCAGCGCACGCTACAGGACTTTCGATTTGACGGCCATCCCGCCTCAGCGCAAATAGCAACTTTCCCATGGACGACCGAGATTCGACAAATTTATCCGTGACCATTTACGACGACGAAGTTTTCAAAATGGCGTGCGACCAGTTCATGGTCATCGCCGATTACCTGAACATCGATGAGAGCGACCGCGAGTGGGCGACGTATCCGAAACGCGCCGTCGCTGTGACGTTGCCGGTGCACATGGACGACGGAAGCACCAGAGCCTTTCAGGGTTACCGGGTTCAACATCACATCGCGCTCGGCCCGACCAAGGGCGGCACCCGGTTCGCGCTTTCATTGTCGATGGGCGAAACGGCTGCGCTGGCAATGTGGATGAGCTGGAAATGCGCGCTGGCGCAGTTGCCGTACGGCGGCGCCAAAGGCGGCGTGGCCGTTG
>WNGH01007031.1_pt1 | contig 10733 bp, 10 predicted proteins | sample 5400631 | NCBI WGS metagenome assembly WNGH01 (sample SAMN13153373, study PRJNA577476) | soil metagenome | isolation source: 115 cm soil or saprolite under Garry oak tree replicate 1 | place: USA:California | collected 2016-06-15 | reverse complement strand
TGTAGCCCGAGAGCAAAAGGACGTTGACCAGCATGATCACAGTGCCGAGTCCGATGCCGAACCGGCCATTGAAGTCGAAGGCGAGAATCGCGTCGTACCAGAGGAACCCGACCTGGACCACGGTCGCGTAGAACGCGAACCGGTGGAAGTTGTTGAACACCCAGGGGAATGCGGTCTCGCCGCGATACCGGTGCTTGGGCTCCTCGACCGCGCACGATCGCGGGTGCCAGAAGAACGAGCGGAAGTAAGCCTTGCGGTAGTAGTAGCAGGTGAGCCGGAAGGCGAGCGGCGCCCACGCCACCCAGACCCCTGGCGGGATCGGTCCGACGTGGATGAGCGGCGAGTAGAACGGGCTCAAGTAGGGGTAGTACTCACCGTTGCTCTGGAAGAAGACGACCCACACCGCGAAGGCGCCGAACAGGCTGAGCGCAATCACGACGAGCGTCGGGTACAGCCAGTTCGGAAGGGCGCTGTACGGGTTGCGGACCGTGTGCCGGCTCGGGCCGGCTGGGCTGGCAGCTCGTTCGGAAACAGCCACGGTCGGTGGTATTAAACCTCGCTACAAAGAACAGCTCCGGCGGGGCGATCCCGCCGGAGCGTGCCGTCCTTGACCGCTATCACGCAGCGATCTTCTGCGCGACCTTGATCTTCTCGGGCTTGCGCCCGGCGACGAACAGCTCGAAAGCCAGCGCGCCGAGCACCCCCATCGCAACCAGCAGCAGCGCGAATCCCGCGTAGATGCTGTAGGTGCCGACGGTGTCCCAGCCGTAGGCGTTGAGCAGGTTGGAGCGAAGCGTCTCACCCATGAACAGAGTCTGCTTCTGGGCGCCCAGCGTCGTGACCAGCTGCTGCTGGGCCGCGTAGCCGGGGTCGTCCTTGGACATCGCCGCCAGCTTGGTGTTTGCCGCCGACAGGGCAGCGCTCACCTGGGAGTAGGTCTGGCCCTTGGCCACGCCCTGCAGGTGCACGCCGATGAAGTCGTTGGCGTAGACCCGAGCCTTGTCGCCGTTGTCCACCGGTTGGCCAGCGTAGTTCCGGATCTCCGCCGAGAACTTAGCCGGGTCGAGCGCCCCGCCGGCCTTGATTTGGTCGGTGCCGGGGAATGAGATCTGCTGGGAGACGAGCTCGTTGTGAATCATGCCCGTCACGAAGGTGCCCTCGAAGAGAGCAAATCCGCCGGCGGCCGCCAGCACGACCACCAACACCGCCTGAAGAGTGACGATCCTCCACCGAATTGCCGCGTTCACCGAATTCCTCCTTGTCCTGTCCTCTCTCGAGGTTTTGCTTTGAGCTCTGGACGGATCCTGGCGCCTAGTGAACCGTTTGTGAAGGCGACCGACCACTGCCGATTGGCATGTCTTCAGGGGTGCCGTTTGGCGCTGCGGAGGGGACTTTCGGCCCTGCCACTCGGCGATCCGCCGCCGCAGCGTTGGGGAAATGAAAGTCACCGAGATCATGTCGAGTCCGGTGATCACAGCGAGCCCATCGACGCCTCTGAAAGAGGCGGCACGACTCCTGGTCGAGCACGGAATCTCGGCCCTGCCGGTGCTGGACGCCAGGGAGACGCTCGTCGGCATCGTCTCGGAGGCGGACCTCATGCCGATGCAAACCCGCCCTGACCCGCGGACCCAGGCCGCGCCGCAGCGACCTTCGGCCGGCCGCTCCCCGCTCACAGTCGGTGAGGTCATGACCCACCAGGTCCTCACCCTCAACGCAGGCACCGAGGTGTCCCAAGCCGCCCGCTCGCTCCTGGAAGCAGGTGTGAAGCGGATGCCCGTCGTCCGTGGGCGCCGCGTGATCGGGATCGTGAGCAGGCGCGACTTGATACGCGTCATCGCACGGCGGGACGATTCGATCCGGCTGGAGATCCTGAAGCGCATACAGGAGCTCGGCCTGGTGACCGGTGAGGAGGACGTGAAGGTGGAGCTCGGTGTGGCGATGGTGGCGCTCACAGGCAACGACCGTGTACGCAACCTGGTCGAGTCTTTGGTCTTGACCGTGCCTGGGGTGCTGGAGGTACGGTTCGCTCCGGCGCAAGGTATCCCGACGGGGATATAGCTCCGTGAGGCCAGGAGAACTGACCCCCGGTCCCGTCAGGCCCGGCGCCATCCTCGTCACGGTGCTGTTCGCGGCGGTCACCGGAGGCGTCTTCTGGATCGCGGGCCAGCCGGACGTGGCCGACCTCGCATGGGCCGCGGCCGTTGTGCTCGCCCTGGTGCCTCTTGGCATCCGAGTCGTTCGCGACCTGCTTCAGCGGAAGACGGGCGTGGACCTTATCGCCCTCCTCGCGATGTTCGGATCGCTGGGGCTGGATCAGTACCTGGCGGGCGCCGTCGTCGGTTTGATGCTTTCGGGCGGCCAGACATTGGAGGCGTACGCGTCGAGCCGGGCAAGGCGCGAACTCTCCTCGCTGCTCTCAAATGCCCCGAGGGTCGTGCACCGTTACGAGAACGGCCAGCTCACATCGCCCGACATCACAGCGGTCAGGAGAGGGGACCGACTGCTCATCAAGCCGGGTGAGATCGTGCCGGTCGACGGCGTGGTTGCGGACGGAGCGGCCGTTCTCAATGAGGCTGCGATAACAGGCGAGGCGCGGCCTGCCGAGAGGCATGCCGGCGACCAGGTGCGCAGTGGAGCGGTCAACGCGGGGTCGCCGTTTGACGTCTACGCCATCGCCACAGCGGAGGCCAGCACCTATGCCGGCATCGTTCGACTGGTCAGGGAGGCCCATGAATCGAAAGCTCACTTCGTGCGGCTCGCCGACCGATATGCTCTCGCCTTTCTTCCGCTGACGCTCGGCCTGTCGGTGCTGGCGTGGGCAATATCGGGAGATCCGGTGCGGGCGCTTGCGGTGCTGGTCGTGGCAACGCCCTGCCCGCTCATCCTCGCGGCGCCCGTCGCCATCGTGGCAGGGATCTCGCGCGCGGCTAGCCGCGGAGTCATCGTCAAAGGCGGCGCGGCGCTGGAGACGCTGGCCCGAGCGCGGACGATCGTCTTCGACAAGACCGGCACGCTGACCGCAGGCTCACCGCATGTCGCGGCTGTCGAAGCTCTGGGCGGCGTGCGGCCTGACATGGTGCTCCAGATGGCGGCGTCGCTCGACCAGGTGTCGCCACACGTTTTCGCGAGCGGGATCGTGGCGGCCGCTCGCTCGCGCCGCCTGACCCTCGAGTTCCCGCACGACGTGCAGGAGGTTGCAGGTCATGGCATCGAAGGCGTCGTGGGCGGTCGCCATGTTGCCGTGGGCAAGGCACGCTGGCTGGCGAAGGGCCGTCCGCTGCCAGACGCGGTGGCGGCGATGCGCCGCCGGGCCGCGATGGAGGGCCTGTCGACCGTGTACGTGGCGCTGGATGGGCAGTTCGCAGGCTTTCTTGTGATGGAGGACCCAATCCGGCAAGACACGCAGGCGGCGATAGGCATGCTGCGCAGCGCGGGAATCTCCCGGGTGGTGCTGCTCACAGGGGATCGCCAGGAGGTTGCCGATTCAGTCGGTGCCGCCATCGGTGCCGACGCGGTCATGTCCGAGCGCACACCGGCCGAAAAGGTGCAGGCAGTCCTTGCTGAGCGCGGTCGAGCAGTCACGGTGATGGTCGGAGACGGTGTGAACGACGCGCCGGCGCTGGCTGCGGCCGATGTCGGAGTCGCGATGGGCGCGCGCGGTGCGACAGCCTCATCGGAAGCCGCGGATGCGGTGGTCATGGTCGATCGCCTCGACCGCGTGGCCGACGCGGTCAGCATCGCGCGCAACGCGCGGGCCATAGCCGTGCAGAGCGTCGTGGCCGGCATGGCGCTCTCGGTCGCGGGCATGCTGCTCGCGTTAGTCGGCTGGCTGCCGCCGGTGGCCGGGGCCGTGTTTCAGGAGGCCATCGATGTGGCCGTGGTGCTGAACGCTTTGCGAGCGCTCGGAAGCCCACGGAAGGGCGACGCTCCGCAGTCCCCGCTTCCCAAGGTCGAATGGCCCTCGCCTCGAGGCTTGTCCCTACCCAGGGTGGAGGTCGAGGACAAGCAATGACCTGGACAGTCGGGAACGTCATGTCCCGCCCGGCGGCGACGGTGGGGCCCACGACGGCCTTCAAGAAGTGCGTCGACTTCATGCGCATCCAGCACGTGAGCGCGGTGCCGGTGGTCACTGCGGACGGAAAGCTCGTGGGAATGCTTTCGGAGGCCGACCTCATGCGGAACTTCGAGGGGCCGGACGGCGCAGCGCCTCATACCGCCGCCGACCTTATGACTCGGAACGTCGTCACGATCCGCGCGGAGGCATCGGTGGCGGCGGCCGCGCGGATCATGGTCGAGCGGGGCATCAAACGACTGCCAGTGGTCGATCCGGCGGGCCGCGTGATCGGCGTGGTTAGCCGTGTTGACGTGCTGCGTGTCTTTCTGCGTAGCGACGAATCGATACGCAAGGAGATCTCGAACGGCCTGCTCAACGAGCTGCCGCTCCTGGGTCGGGGCCGGATCCACGTGGAGGTTGTGGACGGGGTGGTCCGGCTCACCGGCGACGTGGACAGCGGGCCGCTGACCGGCCTGCTGCTCAGGCTGGTGGCCGCGGTGCCCGGTGTTGTTGGCGTGGTGAACCGTTTGCAGCCCGCAGCCGCCTCCGACGAACCTCGAGCCGCGGTCGCACGCCATGTATGAACGGCGGTCGAGGCGAATGGCGCCGCCCGATGGCGGCGTGCGGCGCCTCGTCAGCGGCGTCGAGTTCCGCTACGCCTCACCGACCGATGCTCCCTTTACCAGCACATTCCAGCTGCGCTGGTGGCGGTACTCGCAGCTCACCGCGCTCCGACCGGCCGCTTCGGAGCCCCCGGTTCCAGTCGAACCCGAGCGTCGACCACGACCGCACCGCTCGGGCCGGCGATCAGCGGATTGAGATCCATCTCGGCAACCTCGGCGTGTGCCTCGACCATCGCGCTCACCCTGATCAGCACGTCCTCCAGCGCCGGGACATCGGCCTTGGGAGCTCCGCGATAGCCGTCGAGCAGGGGAAACGTCTTTAGTGAGCGAACCATTCGTGAGGCCTCGCCGCCGGTTATCGGAGTGATCCGAACAGCCACGTCCTTGACCAGCTCGGTCGCGGTTCCGCCGGCCCCGCACGCCAGGACAGGCCCGAAATGCTGGTCCTGGACAACTCCGACCAGCATCTCAACGCCGCCCTCGGCCATGCGCTGCACCTGGTAGCCGGACAAGATATGGCCAGAGGCCTCGAGGCGTTCGCGCATCTTCTCGGCCGCCCTCTTGACCGCATCGCCACCATGCAGGCGTAGCTCCACCGCGCCTTCGTCGGACTTGTGGAGGAGCCCTGGCACGATGGCTTTGAGCGCTACGTCGCCCCCAATCTTTGCTGCCGCATGGCCTGCTTCTTGGGGCGTGCCGGCGGTGGCCGTCTGCACGAAAGCGATGCCGTAGCACGACAGTAACTCCTGCACGGCAGGCGGCCCCATCCATCCAGGCCCATTGGCCAGCGCACCGGCGATCACCCCGGCGGCGCGGTCGCGGTCGATGCCGCCAGGTTGGATCACGGGCTCATCCGGCATCGTTCGCCACGCGCCATAACGAGCGGCCAGGCTCAACGCCCGTGCGGCGTCCTCCGGAAACGGGTAGTGCGGAATCGCGGACGAGCGCGAACGGATCAGGCGCGGTGAGCTCTGCCTGGACATGAACACGCTCAGGATGGGAATCGGGCGGGGCAGGCGCCTCGCCACTTGATGGACCGCTCGCACGACCTCGGTGGCTCGAGTCACGAGCGGAGGCGTGAAGATCACGATCAGCGCATCGATTTCCGGGCAGGCGACCAGAACCTCGAGCGCCCGCCGGTAGTCGTCGCCGGTGGCCGCCGCCAGCATGTCCACCGGGTTTGCGGTCGAGGCGGCCGCCGGGAGAAACGAGGCCAGCTCTCGCGCCACATCGTCTGGGAGGCGTGGCACTGTGAGTCCGCTCGTCTCGCACGCATCCGCGCAGAGGATGGCCGGCCCGCCCGCATTCGTGACGATCGCCACCCGGTTCCCGGCCGGCAGAGGCTGGCTGCCCAGGAGCAACGCTGCGTTGAACAGTTCGGCAAGGGTGTCGGTTCGGATGACGCCGGCCTGCTGGAACAGAGCATCGACAGTGACGTTTGATGCAGCCAGCAAAGCGCCGGTGTGCGACGAGGTTGCCCGGCTGCCGGCCGGGCTTCGCCCGCCCTTGACCGCCAGGATCGGCTTGGATCGGCTGACTCGCCGTGCGATGCGCGCGAACTTTCGCGGATTCCCGAAGGATTCGAGGTACAGCATGATCAGCCGCGTTTCGGGGTCGGATTCCCAGTACTGAAGGAAGTCGTTGCCTGACAGGTCGGCTTTGTTGCCGACCGACACGAAGGACGAGATGCCCGAGCCCAACGCCTGGGCGTGCGCCATCACGGCGATGCCAAGACCGCCGCTCTGGGAAAGGAAACCGATGTCGCCGTGCACCGGCCGGTCCGGCGCAAAGGTCGCGTCCATGCTGACCTCAGGCGCGGTGTTGATGATGCCCATGCAGTTCGGTCCGACGAGCCGCATTCCCGCATGCCGGCAGATGTCGACGAGTTGGCGCTGAAGCTCGGCGCCGTCGGCGCCCGCCTCTGCGAAACCCGCAGAGATGACGACCATCGCCCGCACTCCTTTGGCGCCGCACTGACGCGCCACCTCCGGCACCGCCGCGGCGGGGACCGTGATCAGCACCAGATCGACGTCGTCGGGTATGTCGGACACCGAGGCATAGGCCTTGGCGCCGTCGATCGTTTGCGCCGCCGGGTTGACGGCGTAGACCGGGCCCTTGAAGTGCATGGCGACGATGTTGTGGAACAGCTCCGCGCCAATCGTCCCGCGCTGCCTCGAGGCGCCGATCACCGCGAGCGATCGCGGTGCTAGCAGGTGCGTAACGGCCGCCACCGCGGCCAGGCGCTCGCGATCCTCGAACGCATGCAGACCGGCTTCGGTCATCACGGCCGGGATCTCCGCATGCACCTCTCCCGGCTCGGAGCGCGCCGCGACCGGAAAGCCGCTCTCGCGCAGCATTGCGAGCATGCGATGGTTTTCCGGCTTCACGATTGCCTCGAGGACATCGAAGCCAGAGGACGCGGCGGCCTCCGCGAGCTGGCCGAGAAGAATGGTGCCGAGCCCGCGGCCCTGGTATGCGTCGGCCACAGCCAGCGCGAGCTCGGCTTTGCGCGACTCGATCTCGACGTACATCGCGTGGCCGACGACGGCGTCCTCCGGCCCTGCAAGCGCGACGATGCCGTATCGGGATCGGTAATCGACCCGCGCCATCCGGCTCGCCAGCGAATCGGCATTGGCGACAGCCGCGAAGAATCGGAAGACGCGTGACTCGAGGGAAAGGTTGGCGAAGAAGCGCGCGATGCCCGCCTCATCCTCGGCACGAACGGGCCGCACCGTCACCGTCGAGCCGTCGCGTAGGACGACGGTCGCCTCCCGATGGGCGGGATAGACCGCGCTCACGGGCGTCAATATATGCGCCGAAACCTCAGGCCTTACGGGATCGGCGAGACAGGACCGGACGCCGGCGCTTGGCCGCGTACAGCTCAACGTCCGCGACCCTCATGAGCGCGTCCACGCCGTCGCCGTCGTCCGGGAACAAGGCGAGACCCGCTGTAACGCCAACCTCGATGGACCTGCCGCCGGACGCGATCCGGGCCGGCACCGCGCGAAGCAGCTTGACGAGCATGACAATCGCCGCCTGCCGGCCACTGACGCCGGGCAGGACCCAGGCGAACTCGTCGCCTCCAATGCGGGCGACGGTGTCTGTGCCGCGCAGGCCACGGGCCAGCCTGGCGGCGACCTTCCGCAGCACGTCGTCTCCCGCCTGATGGCCGTAGTGGTCGTTGACCGACTTGAAGTTGTCGAGGTCGAGCATCACCAGCGCCACCTGGCGGCGGTCGCGGCGTGCCTGCTGCATGGCCTGCCGGAGGCGGTCGAAGAACAGCGTTCGGTTGGCAAGCTCTGTGAGCGGATCGTGCAGAGCCCGATGAGCAAGCTGCTCCTCCAGCAGCTTGCGCGACGTGATGTCGCGAACGACTGCCATGACCAGGCGGCCGCTCTCAGTGCTCACCGGGCCCAACGCAATGTCAGCCGAAAAGGGGCTCCCATCCTTGCGTTGCACGATGAAGTCGCGGTCGACGGATCCCATGGCGCGGCGCCGTGGCCGCGCCTGGTAGCGGCGCCGGTCCATACGATGCCGGCTTCGCGCCTCTGCCGGCACGAGCACCTCCACCGGCTGGCCCACGAGCTCGTCTCGTGAGTAACCGGTCAGCTGCTCCAGGCTCCGGTTGGCCTCGACAATCCGGCCACGCGCGTCGCACAACAGCACGCCGTCGGGCATCGCGTCCAGGAGGCTCCGTTCTCCTGGCAGCGCTTGCGTAGCCGGCGCGACGCCGGCTATGCGATCCCGTGCCGGCGCGTGTTGTCGGGGCTGCCGAGATCTGCGAGCATCCACCAGGCGAACCAGATCACCGGAGACAGCGCGATGAGGCTGACCAGGACGACCAGGATCAAACCGCCGTACATGACATCCTCCTTTTCGGGCTCAGTCGCCTCAACTTCGTGATGAGCCAACTGTCGAGCGCGCCACAACGCTTGACTACTGCCGAAGGTCCTTACGCCGCAGGCCGATTGGCCCGGATGGTCCCCGGGTGTGGGGGCCGAGCGGCCCTAACGACGAGTGGCGCGTAAACGGTCAAATGCTCACTAACGCAAGGAGAAGGAGACTCAATGGACACACCCGCGCAGTATTTCGACTGGGCCTTCATCCACATCTCGTACCCGAACCTGATCGTGATCGGCGTGATGCTCGTGCTCTTCGCGGTGGCGCTCGTGGCGCCGTTCCCGCACGGGAGCGACAGAGATGCCTGAGGCCACAGAAATCAAACCGGCTACGACAGGGACCAGGGCCACGGAGGCCGCTGACCGCAGCTGGACGTATCGCACCCGCCAGTGGGTCGACCGCGTCCTGCCGATGGATCACCTTCTCCCCCACCGCCAGCCCTACTACGTCGGGTCGTGGGTCTACGTCTTCGGCGTCATCACCATCGCTGCGCTGGTGTGGGTGGTCGTGAGCGGCGTCGTGCTCTCCTTCATGGGCCCGCAGTGGTGGCATGTCTCGGGCCTCGGACGATTCTTCAACAGCCTCCACTTCTGGTCTGTGCAGCTGTTCTTCATCTTCATGGTGCTGCACCTCTGGGGCCAGTACTTCATGGCGGGCTGGCGCGAGGGACGCGCCGTCACCTGGATGATCGGAGTGGTCATCTTCGGAAGCAGCATCCTGACTGCATTCACCGGCTACCTCTCACAGCAGAATTTCGACTCACAGTTCATCGCCATCAACGCCAAGGACGCGATGAATGGGGCCGGCATCGGCGCGTTTTTCAACGTCCTGAACTTCGGCCAGATGTATGGGCTGCACGTGATGCTGCTCCCGATCGTGGTCACGTTCCTGGTCGTGGTTCACATCGTCATGGTTCGTGCACGCGGCGTGGTCAAGCCGATTGACCGCGAAGGAGGTTCGCCGTCATGAAGGCCAAGGCCCGTGTGACACAGGAGGAGTACTACCGAGGCGTCCGGATGAGGCCGTACGACCTCGTCAAGGAATTGACCTACGCGATGGTCGGCATCGCCGCACTCACGCTGGTGCTGGCCGCCGTGCTTTCATCGCCGGACGTCCCGCCGGTGACCATCGCCGGCTGGGCCCAAACAGACCCGGTCGACTTCGTCACGACCGCGACCGGCGAGCTGCAGGGAAGCACCACGAGCGCCGGCTACGGCGCGCCATACAACAACGCCGGTGGCGAGCAGAGCTGGGGCCCGATAGCTCCGCAGATCTGGTTCGGCCAGCGGATTCCTGTTGATTCGGCCGGCGCGTTCGTCATCCAGCCACTCAAGACGGCAAGCTCCGGCAACACTGAGCTGGGCACGGCGCTGGGCCAGTGGGACTCGGCGAATGCGGAGCAGCAGGCGGCGTGGCTGAAGGCATATGCGGACGCTCTGGGCAAGGCCACGGTCAAGGACGCCAAGGTCGCCGTGGCGGACGGCGACTACGGGCCGCTGCCCATGATGATGAACAGCCTGTTGGGCGTCGCCCAGGCCGGCGGGCTCGATGGCCTGCTTCTGGTCAACGGCAGGTTCTACCAGACCGACTACACGCAAGCGCTGCTTTTCATGGGTGACAGCGGATACCTCGACGGGCTGGCCACCGACGCGAATCTGACTGGCAGCCAGTGGGGAATGATGAATGAGACCGGCAGCTACCCCGGCCAGACCTGGCTGTGGCTGTACACGATGTGGTACCAGGTGTTCCCGTTCACCAGCGACGACGGAATCATCGGTCTGAACGGAGGCAATGCCGACCTCGGGATCATCATCCTGATGACGGTGCTGACCGGCGCGCTGGCACTGGTCCCTCTGATTCCGGTGCTGCGCGACATTCCGCGCTGGGTGCCGATCCACCGCCTCATCTGGAAGGAGTATTACTCGCCGAAGAAGCGGTCGGCCTGATCTAGCGGCCGAGGACGATCCGGCCTTCGGTGCTCTCCGCTCTGAGGGCCGCCGCGATTCGCTCGATGGCGATCGCGTACGCGGCGAGCCGGAACGAAGCCCGCCTGAACGTCGCCAGCTCGGACACCCGCTCGTAGGCCCGCCGCATCGTCACGGCCAGGCGCGCTTCGACCTCCTCGCGGAGCCATTTCTCGGTGTGCAGGTTCTGAA
>WNGH01018620.1_pt1 | contig 10735 bp, 11 predicted proteins | sample 5400631 | NCBI WGS metagenome assembly WNGH01 (sample SAMN13153373, study PRJNA577476) | soil metagenome | isolation source: 115 cm soil or saprolite under Garry oak tree replicate 1 | place: USA:California | collected 2016-06-15 | reverse complement strand
AAGGAGCGCCGGTGCGGAGCACCCATAGAATGCCATTGAGGACGCTACGGCGACTCCAGGCGATCGCCGGTGCTGCAGGCGTTCACAAGATGATCGAAGGTGACCGGAGAGATGTCTGGTGGGCAACGCCCCACCAAATTGATGAAGTGAAAACGGGCCGAGCCATTTGGTTGGACACAAATCATCGACGCAAGATCGTTACTCTCTCGAAGGGAACCAGTGCGTGTGCGCTGACGTGAAAAGTGTGTTCGAAATCATAAAAAAACAACCGCAAGTACCTTGACACAGCCGACGTCGTTAGAGATGTTGTAACATCGCGTCTCATTGAGGGGTTTTGAGTGCATCGCCTGTTACAACAGGGTCGAAAATCACTCCGCTCTTGCTTGGTTAGCAGGTTGAGAAGTTGTTAATTTTCATGAGGTTTCGCGGGCCGGAGGCCCTAAATGACAGTTAGCGCTGCACAGCAGGATGGGAATGTCGGGTTGGCGGTTGCCGGGGGGGCAGACTGCTCACTGCGGCAGTCTCATCCTGCGCAGTAAGGCGGCGTAGCGCGGATGGGAGCTCATAGTATTCCAGAATGGATCGGATTTCAGAAAAACTCCACTGGTGGGATGCGAGTACGCGCGATCGAGGGCTACAAAAGCCTGGCCCTTGTCTCCCAGGCCAACATAGACGATCGCGACATTGTACTGATCTACAAAGGCGTGCTTGTCGAGTTCCTTCAGCTGGGCCAATACCTTCAGAGCATCGCTTCGCCGGCCCGACAAGGCGTAGATCCAGCCCAATCCCGCAGCCAGAAATTGGTTTTCTGCGGTGACGGGGGAAACTTCCGCGCCCATCTTCTCACTTTCTGTGATCGCCTGGGCGTATGCGCCCTGGCGAGCATAGGTCCAACCCAGCATGCAATGCAGCCAGAGACTCGTCGGATCCAGTTCCAGCGCTTTCTTGAATTGCGCGACGGAATCGTCATACAGGCCCGCCGCTTGGTCCACCATAACAGCAGACTTCAAGGCAGTCGAGCAAACAGAAGCTATTGTTGAGCATTCAAGTTTTCTACGACCAGACCCTCGCTGTCCGTGACCACGTGGACACCGTTCTGCACAATGTAATTCACCACTCCTTGGATGACCGCGCTGGATACGCTGATGGGGTTCGGGGCACCTGTGTTGGGGTCGATTTCGTCGACGCGGTGCCACAGGATGATCACCCACATCTTGCTCGCCACCGCCTGCTGTATCCGTCCGGTCACCGTGGCCACGTTGTCCGTGCTAAGGTCGTACTCGGACGGCATACTGTCAAAAAGCAGCGGGAAGGTGGTGGAGTTGTTGTACCCGCCATAATCTGAGTCGCGAGCGCCGCGAACTCCACTCGCCTTGACGGCAGCCACCACAGCGCTAGTGGAACTCCCTCCGTAGTCGTCATAGGGGTAAGCGAGGGTCGTTGGGTTGTAGCCCCACCCTTGGAGGTCTTGCTGTGCACCGCTTGTCTCGCTTGTCAACTGAGTTGGGGAGACGGTTGACAAGAACGGGTGCGTGCGGGTGTGGTTGCCGATTTCGTGCCCGTTCTTGTACAGAGCTTGGAGTTGGCTTTGGGTCACATAGCCGTCAATAGTGTCTCCGACCAAAGTTGTGATGGTGTAGAAAGTGGACTTAATACCTGCGGCGTCGAGGATGGGCAGCCCCTTGCTGTAGGCGGAATAGTACCCATCGTCAAACGTGAGAGAAACAAACCCTTGGTCGGTGATATAGAAGGGCAACGATGCCGAGGGCGAGGTGCCTGGGTTGGTCACGCTGACCGACACCGTACGCACAGTGGAGAAGTCTGCGACTGGAACTGTCACAGTGACGGCAGTGGGAGTTACAGCGGTCGGGGTCAGAACATCCGATCCGAAGTTTACTACGGCGCCGCTGATGAAGCCTGTTCCGACGATGGTGAGGGACTTGTAATCACCGTTCATCCCGACCAGCCCGATGTTGGGGGAAAGGCGGGCGAGGGTGATGGGCGGAGGCGGGGCGACGGCACTTACTGTAAGAGGCGCCGTCTTGCTCGTTACGCTGCCGGAGTAGGCGCTGATGTATGCGGTGCCAACAGCTTCCCCGGTGGCAAGCCCGCTGGCGCTGCCGATCATCGCCACGGAGTAATTGCTGGATAAAAAGGTGAACGCAACGCCCGTCATCGTGTGGCCGTACTGATCATAAGCAGTCGCCGCAAATTGTTGTGTCGATCCCACATTGATCGAAGCCGATGATGGCGACAAGGCGATCTGCCTCAAAGTTGGCGGAAGACGGTTAACCGTGATGGCTGCGGTTGCCTTCTTTGTAGTGTCCGCGACACTGGTAGCTGTGACTGGTTGACCAAGTCACTGCGGTGTTGATTGTGCCCCTTACCGTCGCAGTGAACTGTTTCGTCGCCCCCGAATACAGCGTAGCCGTGGCAGGTGAAATGGCAACCGTAATGCGAGTGGGCTTGACGGCAAATGCCAGAACCGAACACAAAATTAACCCCAGCAACGAAGCGATGCGTTTCACAGTTTCTTCCGAATCCGGCAATTGCCGTCGTTCTAAGTCGTGCTATTTTTCGGGTGGCAGGCCGAAGCGTTCCAGTCAACGAAGCCTTGCTACTTCTCTGCCGTCTCGACGGTGGACTGCGCCGCGTGCCCGACCAAAGTTTTGCTCGGAAGCCGTGTCAAGTGCGGGAAGAAGGGCGTCACCTCCAGCGGCATCTTCTCCGTTGCACTCAGGAGGGCGACGTGCTTCGGACTCATCAATTCGATCTGGTTGCTCCATGGATCAAGATTGATACGAGCCCCTAACGACAAGGCTGCGACCTGGTCAACCTTGTTCTCAAGCTGCGGGGCTGCGGCAGCGACGGGTGCCAGGCGTACGGCGCTCTTGCCGCCGAGCGGGTTGCCCAGATGCGGGCGAATCAAATTAGGCAGCACGGAGGCACGTTCCTGCACCTGCTTCAAGAACAGCCCGGCTACCACCAATTTGTCCTTGTACGGCGAGTTGTTCAGCAGTTCAAGTGCTTTCGCATCAGCCGCCTGTTCGTCCAGCGAGCTGCGTTCGAAACTCATGCGTTGAAATGTGTCCGGGTCTGGGAAGAAGAAGCGGTCAGTAAAAGCCAGCCTGGTGTCAATCTTGTGCCCTAGTGCGATGTGCGCCAACTCGTGCGAGAGGATCATAGCCAGAGAAGCCTCGTCGGGTAGAACATCGAGCAGCCCACGACTGACGACAATCGTGTGCCCAATCGTGAAAGACTCGATCGGTGTAGTCAAAAGCACGCGGCAGCGGACTTCCGGAGCGATCTCCAGCTTGTTCGTGATGATCAGATTGTTCACCACGGTCTGGAGAACTTTGTCCACTGGGCCAGGAAGCGCGAGTAGTCCGATCTTCTGCAAATGATCGGTAGCATTGTCTTCCGCCAGTCTTTCCCACAAGCGTTCGGCTTCTACAGGGACGGCTTGCGCACGGATAGCTTCGTCGTGATCTTCTGCGTTCTCTACTCGGACATCAACGAGTTCCGTCTGATGCTGAATGTGCACTTCGTCGTAGTCCCACAGCCGCGTCTGCGCCTTGAAGCGGGACATCTTGAACGGCGGACGTGAACGCTTACGGTCGGACTCCTCACTGTAGACGTAGGAAGGCAGCCAAGTGCCCGGCTGCATGTTCGCGCGCCAGCTATCGAAGTGGAGATACGAATCGTAGTTCGAACCATTGGTGTATGTGCCGTTGAACCGCACGACATTAAAGTCTTTGTCTTCCACCCACATGCGCCCGGTGAAGAGCCCCTTGGGAGCATGCTCACGCGGCTGCACGTCCACTACGATGCAGCGGATTTCCCCGAGGAATTCTTGGCGCACGAAGTTGAAGTAGTAGTTCTCTTTTTTCAGGTCGCGATCCATCACGACCATATTGGCGAAGCCTTGCGGTACATAACGCCGTGTGAAGGCGTTGCCCAGCATTGCGAATGGCGAAAGAAAACGATGCACATTTCCGGGTTTGTCTTTCTCGAACACCTGTTCCGCCGTGGTTTGGCTCAGGTCCAGGCGGCCAAGAAAGTACTGGTCACTGGTCGGTGCCACGTTGTGCGTTTTGTCTTCCTGCATGTTCTGGATGTAGGTCTCAGCCAGAGGATGCAAGCGTTTGATGTTATCGATGAAGGCATGCTCCCTCTGGATCACACGGTCCACCATACGATCGAAGGAGACGGGCGCGAGGATCCCTTGAACCGTGTTTCCGCCGACTACGCTTGGCGCGCTGAGACTGATTGAATTCAGCATCGGCAGGGGAACCGACACCGTCACTTTGACGGGAACATCGGAGCTGGTCTTGGTTGCCGGGAAGTCCTTTCTGGCTATGGTGAATTTGTAATCGGTTGACTGACCGTGCGCCGAGACGGTCAATGCCAAAACCGCCACGCTCGAAATGAACCTAACTGATTTCATAAGGCACTTCTCCCCGAAAAGTTTACGAAGCTAGTTCGAAAATCATGTGTACGGTTGCTTCTGAATCGATCTGTTGCCCGTCGTGCTCCGCCGGCTTGAACTTGATCTTCTCGGCGGCATGCATTGCTTGTTCGTCCAATCCATGACCGAGCCCCTGCACCACCTTCAGCACCCGCACTTCTCCGCTTGTCAGAAATTGCACTCGAAGTAATACTTCGCCTTCTAGGCGCAACTGACGCGCTTCTTCCGTGTACCCAGGCGTGGGTTTGGAGATGATCTCCACGGATCTTCCAGTGTTCCTCTGTGGCGGATCTTGCACCGCTACTGCAGGGCGCGACGCTGCCGATTCATCGCCGAAGCCAGACGACTGCACAGCACCAGCCTTGCCGTGGGCACCACCAGTGCCGTTGCCATAGCCCGGTCCGTCAGGCATGCCGAATGAACCGAGCGTTGCCACTGTCAACTTGCTCTCACCGTCGCCCTGGCCTCTGACGCCGTTAGAATCGCCAAAACCGCCAGTCTGCACTTGAGCGGCCGGTGCGGACTTGGGCATCGTGGGCTTTTCAGCCGTGGCCACAAATGCTCCGACCTGCACCGCAGGTTTCGGCAAAGGGGCGGACACGATTGGTAAGACCGGAGCCTTGGCTTGCAATTCCACTTTTGGTGGCTCCATCACCGCAGCCGGGATGCGGAATGCCGTGGAGGGTTTGGACAGCACCAATTTCCCCACGACCGGAGGAGCGTAAGCCCTGATTCTTGGTTGAGGCACCACCGGTTCGGTTGGCTGGAGCAATGGCGTGTAAATCAAATTTTTCGCCCGCAACACGACCTTATCCGGTTTGATGACACCAAAATGAATCAGCGCAACCACCACCAGGCTCTGAGACGCAAATGCGGTGAGCAGGGCACGGTAGTTAGTCTTTCGCTCCGGCAACAGTTGCAGGGTCAATGTGGTCATTTCGTTCTAACCTTCGAAACCACGACTTTCTCGGAAGCGGGCTTGTGCAGCGCAAACGCGGGCGGTTTCGGACTTTGTAGGGAGGGTGGGGGAGGAATGGGCTTCACGAACGAAACCCCCAGCAACACTATCGCCAACGCCGCTGCGACGTATGGATGCTTCGCCGTTAAGTGAAGGACGCCCGAAATGCTGCCGACACCGGGGGTGTACATCAGTAGTGCTCCCCTCTCCCAAACAGATGCCACGTGTAGGAAACGTTCATGAAAACCTTGAGCCCATTAGCCGAGAGTCCCGTGTTGAAACGGGTCTCATGCACGACACCCGCCCCCAGGTCGGAATAGAGTTGCCCTCTCGAGATGGCAAGTTTGACACCGCCCCCGGAGATACTACGGTTCTCCCAATCGAAGCCCTGACTGTCGTGCCCGACCGTGAATTCACCGTAAGGCACAACGACTGCCCGGTTGAACCGATGCAATACAAAACCTTGTGTCACATACGCTTGCTCAATCAAATTGCCGTGCTCTACCGGAGAGAAGTGTCCGAGAATTGCCCAGGTGGATCCGGGGAAGCGAGACGTCTTGCTGGACACTGGCTGCCACCCGAACCAATCGAGAATGTAATCCGTGCGGCCGCTAGCCTTGGGCGCTTTCGAGTCGTTGAACCGGTCCTCGTACGCATACGCGGTGCCGACGCTAATGACGCCATAGCGGAAAAGCTTGTTCACCTTGATGCCGCCGCTCGGCTGAATCTTGTTATTCCACGAATAGCCTTTGGTGTCGGACACCATCCCAAAGCCTGCGTAGGGGGTGAGGGTCACGGAGTTGTTCCACGTGGAGTAGATCGAAGCCGTCTGCTCGAAGTACGACTGAGATAGGACGTTGCCCTTTTCCAATGGGCTGTAGGTGCCGTTGGTAGACCACATCTGCCCCCTGAGTCCGACTGCATCGAACACACTGCCTTTAACGGCGTGCGGCGGAGCTTCCTGGGCGGAGGCGTTCAGCACCGGCCCGAATAGAGCCAGTATCACAGCGAATTTGAGCACCGAATAGAAGCCGAAATTTTGTCGCCGTCCGGACAATGATTCCCCTTTTAGTATCGTTTCACTGCAAACCACGTATGAATCTGCTGCCGCTGCACCATCACCCGCCAGAACGCAGTAACGAAAATACCGCAATCGACGAAACGGAGCAGCGGGAAGGCTAAAGAACTCAACACCACATCTTTGCGCCTGTCGCACAATGCGCAAACCATGGACAACCCGAGCTGAAACAGGAACTCGCCGCCGACGAGCAGCCCCACGCGAAAAGGCCACAACAGGAGCCACAACGGAATTAGCAGGAATATCGTCGCGAAGATAATGCCCTCGCCCATCAGCAGTTTGTATTCGAAATCTACCCGGGTGATCCCGGAAGCCATGCGGTACTTCTTGCCAACCTGCCATGCACCTACGTCCCAGCGGTACATTTGCTTGATGTAGCTGCGAAGGTTGCTTGGGTCTTGCGTATAAACAAGCGCCTTCGGCTGGTAAATGATTTTGCCCAGCTTCCTGCGGTGGATTTGAATGGTGCAATCCATGTCTTCCACGATGGTGTCGGTGTTCCAGTCCAGTTGTGCGAACACATCCGCTCGAAAACTTGCGGCGCAGCCTGGGGCTACTGTGATGACCCCCATACTGCTCTGTCCGCCCTTGTAAATCGCGTGTGAAATCCAGTACGCCAGGGAGCGATAAGCAGTTAGCCAATTGTGTGGGACGCTTAACGCGCGCCCACAGACCGCCGCGACTTTCGCGTCGAACCCTGCGACGCAGGCATGAAAGTAGTTCTCATTGACTTCGGTGTCGGCATCCATCAGGCAGATCACGTCGTAATTCGCAGTCAGAGCCCAATGCCGGGCGGCACGTTGGATGGAACGGCCCTTGCCGATGTTCTTTTCGTTAACCAAGACATTCACTCCGTGCGACCGAGCGATATCACCCGTGCCATCGCTGGAGCCGTCGTCCATCACGTAAACATCCTCGGGCGGAGCCCCAGCGGCCAGAACGCTGGACAGCGTCTTGCCAATGCCGAGACGCTCGTCTTTCGCCGGAATGAGGACGCACATGCGCATTATTCGAATCCCAGACGCGGTCGGCGAATTTAACTTGTTGCCGAACTCCTTCATCACGGGTTGTGGGGAGGTTGTTCTTGGTACAGTGCAGGCGCGATACCAACGCCGGGTAATACGCCCGACCGCCAACCGGATCGTTCCGTTCTCGGCTCGCACATGTCGGAACTCTTGTTAATGACATGACTTGCGCTGGTTCTCGAACTCGCGCACAAGCGTGTTTCCGCGAATTTCTTTTCATCAGAACGTTACTTTCGAGGCGTTACGACGGTAACTTATAGCCCGCTAAGCATTTGCATTCGAGAGAAAACATCTTCCACACTCGATGGACCGGTCCCGCTCGATGGTGAGCTTACCTATGTACTTGTGAGTAGCCCGTCTTGGGGCCGAGCATGTTGGAGCGGCATGCGTGCCGGCTGTTGGGCCTGGACTGCACTAACTGGTCCGGAGCGGCGAACTGCGAAGACACCGAAGTCACGGGTTTCGACCAGACGGTCAGCCACGACTTCAAGATTGTTTGGAAGGCCGACGAGATAGCCTGGTACATTGGTACATCGACGGCCAACTCATGGTCACCCACACTCGTGATCTGCCCACCGTTCCGGCTCCCTTCCTGTTCAATATGTGGGGCACCAACAAGGTAACTTAGGGAAGTTTGGCGACACCGAGCGTCACCCCGGTACATGTACATCAGCAACTTCAGTTATAAGCCTTAGCCCTGTTGTCGCTTCACTATCCCCATCCCTCACCTGTGTCCGTGGGTCAATCATCGTAAATTGCAGATTCTTGTGACCAAGACCTTGTTGATCTCAGTGGATATGCATCTCCTTGCGCAGAGGCAGTGGCGCCTCTGTCACATGGTTTCTCTGGAATACGTAGGCAGGGGTGGGCACTCGCTCCGGATGCATCTGGACTTTGGCAACAGCCGCCACGGCACCTGAAACCTGCATCCAAGTCGCGAGGGAAGGCGTGCCAGCCCTGTTCACCAAGAAGAGCATGTAGTAGCCCGGAGGCGCGATGTTTGAGTTGGGTGGGCCTGTCACTGTGAGGCTGCTGGAACTCGCCGTGCCCTGCCCCATAACAAAAGACAAACCAACATACCGTTGATCCATGTCGAAGGAGTGTGTCACCGAGCCGGCCTTCATAAGAACCACGGACGCGATATCGGACGCATCTGGAGTTGGCATGTTAAATGGCTGACCGTAAGTGATCGAGCTAGGTGCATCAGTGCCGATGCGAGGCCTCGTAGCAGGACTGCCGTCCGAGTTGAAAAGGTACGACGGCTGGTAAATCTCGATATGGTTGTCAAAGAGACCCGGTACGGGGTTCCCGCCAGCGAGAGCGACTGACCCGTCGGGCAGAAGCAACTGGATATTGTGATAGAGCCTTGGGAGAGCATTCGACCCCGCGGACGAGAATGAGTTCGTGGCAGGATCGTAAATCTCTGCCTGCAAGCTCGCTGTCGTCCGGTCCTCGTCTTTTGCCGAGCCACTGCCCACCAGCACCTTCCCGTTTGGAAGGATCGTAGCTTCCATCTCGACACGCGCCTGAGCCATCTTTGGCCCCTGTACCCAGCACGGAACATAGTTCGGGCAGGCAGCAGAAATCTGAGCACCTGCCGGACTTAGATCAATGAGTTCGGTTGTGTTCGTGGCAGGATTGTCACCGCCCAGGGTGATGACCTTGGGACTGTAATTGTTCTGCGGCGTGAGCGGGAGTAATACGGACGTGCCATAGGTTCGCTCGCCATTCGGATCGTTTTGTCCGGGATAAATGGTCCAAGCAACCAGCGTCCAAGTCAGGCTGGAAGGGTCAAAGTCAAGAGTAGCGGATGATGGTGCGGAGTAGAAGACGTGGCCAGTGGGAAGCAGGTGCATTCTGGGATACAGCGGGAATTGGAATCCCGGAAAATCTGCGATGGTGGGATTCCCCGGAATTTCACTACCCCAATGCTGACCATCCCAGATTTCGGTGGTGTTGTTGTTGGTGCCGTCGGTATCGTTCAGTCCAGACGTGGTCATCATGCGACCGTCATTCAGTTCAGTGATGGTTGGATACCAGCGCCCATGCGCCGTGGGAGCCACATCGATGAACGTCTCAGTGGAAGGATCAAAAATCGAAGCGTTAGGAAGGCCAGTGAACGGAATGTCGGTTTGGGCTCCCACCACAGCGAGTGCTCCGTAGCTCTTGGTGCCGCCATTGATCAGGACTCTGCCATCTTGCATGATCGACATTCCGTTGCAGAACATGTCCCAACTTGTGGGCATCGTGGTGATGCTGTCGTTAGACAAGTCCAGCAGCGCTGCTCCCTGCAAATATTGTGGCCCTTGTGGGCAATGCGCTTGCTGTGGAGGACAGTTGCCCGAGCCGGAGAGAATGAGAATCTTGTTAGTGTGGAGGAGTGCCGCATGAATTGGATTGATTGGCATCGCTCGCGGCAGCGTTGACCAAAGGCCATTCGGGCGCGGAGTAGTGCTTAGACCAGGATCTAGTGTGGACGTCGTCGTTCTTCCACCGCATTGGATGAGTGGAAGCGAGATGAGCAGAACGAAAAGTGCGGCAACGACCTTCTTCATTAGAATGTACCCCAGCAATTTCGATCAGTTCCAAAACAATGCTCTTATATCTCAAAGAACAAACAATGCTTTGAACTGAGCGTGAGTCAAACCAGGCCAACCCACAGCATGAAACAAATGGATCACTTAGACGCCAGGGTCTCGTTCCGGAAAGCCGAGGGCCGAGTCAGATACCGACGATGCCCCCGAAACGGATCTGGCCGCACTTCTGCTGATTCTGGGGAGGTTGCCTCTGTACCGTGCAGGCGCGCTACCAATGCAGGTTGGTATGCCCGACCGCCAGCCGGATCGTTCCGTTCTCGAACCGCACATCTCGGAACTCTCGCTAATGACTCGACTTGCGCTGGTTCGTGAGCTCGCGCACAAGCGTGTTTCCGCGAACTTCTTTTCACCAATGCGTTACTTTCGAGGCGTTACGACGGTAGCTCATAGCCCGCAAACCGATTGCATTCGAGAGAAAAACATCTTCCACACTCGGTGTACCCGGTCCCGCTCGGCTCGTGAGCTTAACTATGTACTTCTGACTAGCCCGTGTTGGAGCCGAGCATGTTACAAAGGTGCGCCAGCAGCTGGGTGTATTGGAAGCTCAATGTCGAATTGTCGAGCATCACACCGCAACAATTGGAGGAATAAGGATGAGGAAGCCACTCA
>WNGH01007028.1_pt1 | contig 10736 bp, 8 predicted proteins | sample 5400631 | NCBI WGS metagenome assembly WNGH01 (sample SAMN13153373, study PRJNA577476) | soil metagenome | isolation source: 115 cm soil or saprolite under Garry oak tree replicate 1 | place: USA:California | collected 2016-06-15 | reverse complement strand
AATCGCGGCGACCCGGGCCACTCCGAGGACGTCGCCTTTCTTGGCGCTGCCCGCGAGGATGAGCTTCAAGGTCGAGGACGCCATGCGGATCGCGCCGCTTGCGCGCGCGACGCGACGCGTTTCGGGCTTGTCTCCGACGTTCACCATATGGGCCTGCCCGGAACTGTCGAAATGGCTCAATTTTCCTGAACGATTCATTCTCCCGCCTTCGAGCGACACGCAGATCGATGTAATGCGACGCGTCCGGGAACCCAACCCGGAGAGCGGTATCATATTATCCATGAGAATCCTCGCCGCCTGCCTGATTCTCGCTTTGCTGGTTCCGCGAGGACAGGCACAGACCTTGCCGGAGCTGGGTGACACATCCGGTGCGCTGCTATCGCCTTACCTCGAGCGCAAGATCGGCGAGCAGGCGATGCGGGAAATTCGCTTGCGCGAACCGAACTTTCTCGACGATCCGGAGCTTACCGAGTACGTGAACGAGGTCGGACGGCGCATTGTGGCTGCGAGCCCTGAGGCGCGCCAGGACTTCGAGTTCTTCATGGTGCGCGACAACACCATCAACGCTTTCGCGATGCCTGGGGGATTCGTCGGGGTGCACACCGGTCTGTTGCTCGCGGCGCAGACGGAGTCCGAGCTCGCCGGCGTGCTTGCTCACGAGGTGGCTCACGTGACCCAGCACCACATCGCCCGCCTGCTGGGAAAGCAGGAACAGATGTCGATCCCGACTCTTGCTGCGGTGGTTCTCGGAATTCTGGCTGCGCGCTCCCGTCCCGACTTGGCTCAGGCGGTCATCGCCGGCGCAGGAGCGACCAACATTCAATCGCAGCTCAACTACACCCGTGACTTCGAACGCGAGGCCGACCGAATCGGCTTTCAATTTCTCCAACAGGCGGGCTTCGATGTCGGCGGCATGGGCTCTTTCTTCGAGCGCATGCAGAAAGCCACTCGGCTGTACGAGAACAACGCACCGGCCTATCTGCGCACGCACCCCCTTACCAGCGAGCGCATTGCCGACATGCAGAATCGCGCCCAGACGGCGGTGTACAAGCAGGCGCCCGACAGCATCGAGTTTCATCTCGCGCGGGCGAAGCTGCGCGCAGAACAGGGGCCGCCGCGCGAGGCGGTCGAGCATTTCAGCGAGCTGGTGCGCGAGCACCGTTATGCCGAGGAGGCCGGCGCGCGCTACGGCTTGGCCAGCGCTCTCGCAAGGGCGCGCGATTTTCCCCGGGCCGCGTCCGAAATCGAAACGGTGCGCAAGCTCCTCGGGACCCACCCCATGGTGGAGCTCCTGATGGCACGGGTGCGCCTCGGCGCCGGTGATCCGGCGGGAGCCCGCGACGCGCTGCGCGCAGCCCTCGCTCGCGCTCCCAATTATCGGCCGCTTCACTACGCCTATGTGGAGGCGCTGCAGGGGATGGGACAGCACCAGGCGGCGCTCGCTTGGCTTGCGGAACTGGTGAAAAGCTACCCGCGAGATGCCCGTATGTACAGCCTGCAGGCCAGCTCCTATGCTGCATCGGGCAAGCGCCTGCTGCACCATCAGTCGCTTGCCGAGACCTACGTTCTGCAGGGCACGCTGCCGGCCGCAATCGAGCAGCTCCAGCTCGCGCAGAAAAGCGGGGACGGCGATTTCTACCAGCTTTCTGCTGTCGAGGCCCGCTTACGAGATCTGCGCTCGCTGCAGGCCGAAGAGAAAAAAGCCGCTAAGGGGAATTGAAAAACGCGTCCCGCGTTTCAAGGTCAGTAGTGGGGAACGGGGTTCTTGCCCGGGGCGTCGAAGTAGGCTTCGTAGAGAAGATCGAAAGTTTTCTCGCTTTCGGCGAACAGCTCTTCGTCGCTGTTGCAGCGACGGCGCGCGCCCTCGAGCAGAGTTTCTACCCCGGCGGCCTCGGCGATCGGCGCACCGCCCGTATCGAGACAGTGCACCAGCGCTCCGATTCTTGTGAGAGTCTCGTTATTGTCGATGCTAAACTTCGCAAGCAGCTCCTGGAATGTCACCTTGTCCTTGCTGTTGGAAAAGGTCGCGCCTTCGAAACCGAACCCGACCGCAGTCGAAGGGCACTTTTGAGTCTTTTCCATCCACATCAAGCTCGCCTCCGGGTCGATGAAACGCCGGATGAGCCAAGCGGAGGCGAGCCGGTCGGCCAAGAGGGGTTTGCGGGAGGCCCAAAGGCGCTTAAAGTAATAGCGCCCCGTCTGGGTCAGGCGGCCGGAGTTGGGAGCGTCGGGAAACATCCTTTTTCGTACCTCGCCTTCGGTTTCGCGAAGCACTTGCGCAGCCTGCTCCTTAACCGGTGAATCAAAGAAATCGAGCGCGCTGATCGCTTCGAATTCACGCCGCTGCTTGTTTAGAACTCTGGCGATCGCGCTGGGCTCGGAAATTCCGAAACCGGCGCGCAGCCCCTTGACGTTTTTGATCAGCTCCTCGTATTTTCCCGCCCGGTCAAAGAGCGAACGGAAGGCTTGTCTTTGCCGAGCGTCCAAATTCGTCGCCTGCAGGATATGCGCCGAGCCGCTGGTCCGGCTCAGGTGTTCGGACAGACGCTGCAGGCCGTTCCGGCTCGCAGGGTTGTCCGGCAGCAAGTAGACGCCCTCGCGCAGCACCGCGCAGCCCATGGATTCGAGCGTGCGCAGCACCCGCATCCGGGCCGCGGGATCATCCATGGGAAGACTGGCGACGTATACCAGCCATTTCGGGTCAGGTGGTGGCGAATCCTTGGCCAAAGCTGCTCCTCGGTGAAGGTGCCCCCTATCGGCGTTCCAGTTTAAGTATCGCAAACCGTTTAGGCAACCCGGACAACTGAGCGGCACGGATGCAGCTGCGTGGCTTCATCGGAGATGCGGTTTGGTATATAGTTTCCGCGCTCTGAGCCTGATCAAGCGACGATGGCGACTTTCGACAAGGATTTGGATGTGCGCGGCCTCAATTGTCCACTGCCCATCCTGCGCGCCAAGAAAGCCTTGGCGGACCTGGGGAGCGGGCAGGTCCTTCGGGTCCTCGCCACGGATCCGGGCTCGGTGAAGGATTTTCAGGCCTTCGCGAAGCAGACCGGCAATCAGCTGCTCTCGCATGATGAAGCCGACAAGGTCTTCACCTTTTTCATGAAGAAGAAGTGACCGATCTTTTGTTCGATCGGCTTGTCCCGGTCTCAGCCTACGCCCGCGGTTCGCGGAAGATTCCCTGGCTGAGGTAAACGGGCCTCACGGCTCGCGCCCAGCTCTTGAGACCCAGGGCGAAGGCGCCTCCTGCGAGAACCACGATGATGCCGCATCCGAATAGAGTCCAGTGAGCGCCGATCCTTTCAGCGAGCGCCCCCGCGGCGAAGTTGCCGATAGGCGCAAAACCGAGAAAACACATAACGTACATGCTGATAATCCTCGCGCGCTTGTCCTCGTCCGCGACAGTCTGCAGGATGGTATTGATGGAAGCCGCAGTGACGACGAGCCCGGCACCGAACACGGCAAGGAGAACAAGCGACAGCCAAAACCTCCCGGACAGCGAAAATCCGACCAAGGCGACGCCGGCCAGCACCGTTGTGGTGGCGATCACGCGACCGAGGCCGCGCACCGAGCTGCGCGCGGCAAGCGCGAATGTGCCCAAGATGGCGCCCAGCCCGACCGCGCCGATGAGAAAGCCGAAGGTCCTCGAGTCGCCGCTGAAGGTCTCGGCCGCAAAGATCGGCATCAGCGAGGACCACGGCGCGGTGAAAAATCCCATTGCCATGAGGAGCAGCAAGAGACGCCGCGTGCCGGTAAAACCGAAGGCATAGGCGAATCCCGACCACAACTCGCGCCACCACTCGACTCCCGTGTCGAGGCGCTTGCGTGGTTTCACACGGACGACGGCGTAGGTCACGATGATGGCCAGATAGAAAAGAGCGTTCACGACAAAGCACCACCCCTCGCCGAATGCCGCCAGCACCAGCCCCGCCACCGAGGGCCCGACGAAGCGCGTCGACTGGAACAGCAACGATTGCAGAGCAATCGCGTTGGGCAGGTCCTCCCTGTGCTCGATCAGTTCCAGAAGGAACGCCTGCCGGGTCGGCGTCTCGAAGGCGGTTATGATCCCGAGGAAAAGAGCGAGCGCGATCAGTTGGGGAACGCGAATCACCTCGGCGAAAGTGAGCAGGGCGAGCGCCAGCGCTTGCACGAACGCGAGCGATTGGATCAGCATCAGCAGTCGCCGGCGATTGACGCGGTCGGCCCACACGCCCGCGATCGGGGAGAGAAACAAAACGGGCAGCTGCTGCGCTCCCGCAGTCACGCCGAGCAGAAGCGCCGAGCCGGTCACGCGGTATACCAGCCAGCTCATCGCCACGGTCTGTATCCAGTTCCCGAGCAGCGACAGGCCCTGGCCCGCGTAAAAGATACGAAAATTCTTGGAGCGAAAAGCTCGTAGCGCGGGAGTCACGAACTAGACAGCCTGACGCTCAGGCCTTGAGCCTGTCGAGTTGGGGTTTCAACTTGTCGAGCGTCGCGCTGAAGTTCGTAAGACGCTCTTTTTCCTGCGCCACAACCGCCGCCGGAGCGCGCTCGACGAAACTCGGATTGGCGAGCTTGGCGTTGGCCTTGGCGATCTCACCTTCGAGGCGCGCGATTTCTTTTTGCAAGCGGGCGCGCTCGGCTGCGGTATCTACTTCGACATTGAGCATGAGCCGTACGCTGCCCACAGCGGCAACTGGGGCGTCTTTTTTCGGCAGCTCATCCCTTCGGTCAATACTCTTGACGCGCGCAAGCGACATGAAGGGCTGGAAAGTAAAGATGTCCGCGTCGGCAAGCCCCGAAATAATGATTGGAACGCGAACTGATGGCGAAATGCCGGCCGTGCTCTGAAGGTTTCGGATTGCATTCACGCGTTCCTTTTGAATCGCCATTTCGCGCTCGGCCGCCTCGTCGATCTTCTCAGGCTGGGACTTTGGGTAGGGGGCGAGCATAATCGTTTCGCCCTTCTTTCCCGCGAGCGGGGCAATGCCTTGCCACAACTCCTCCGTGACGAAAGGAATAATCGGGTGCGCAAGACGCAGCACCGTCTCCAATACTCTTACCAACGTTCTGCGAGTGCCGCGTTGCTGCACCTCGTTGCCCTTGGCAAGCTGATCCTTGGTGATCTCTACGTACCAGTCGCAGTACTCGTCCCACACGAAGCGGTAGATCGCGCTCGCGACGTTGTCGAACCGGTATTCGGTGAAGCCGGCTTCGACCTCCGCTTCGGTGCGCTGGAGTGTGCTGACGATCCACCGGTCCCACGTGGACAGCTCGACCGGGGCCTTCTCGTCCAATCCGCAGTCCTTGCCCTCGGTGTTCATCAGCACAAAGCGAGTCGCGTTCCACAGCTTGTTGCAGAAGTTGCGGTAGCCCTCGCAGCGGTTAAGGTCGAAATTGAGGGTCTGAGCGAAGCTTGCAAGCGAAGTGAAGGTAAACCGCACCGCGTCTGCGCCGAAGGAGGGGATGCCGTTCGGATAGTGGGTCTTGACGTACCTTTCAATTCTGCCCGTGTGGTCGCCGCGAAGCAGGCCCACGGTGGATTTTTCGATCAGGGCGTCGAGCGAGATACCGTCTATGAGGTCGAGCGGGTCCAGCGTGTTCCCCTTCGATTTGGACATCTTGTCGCCCTCGGCGTCGCGCACGATTGCGTTGATGTACACATGTTTGAACGGCACCTTGCCGGTGAAATGTAATGTCATCATGATCATCCGGGCGACCCAGAAGAAGATGATGTCGAATCCTGTCACGAGAACCGAGGAGGGGAGAAAGCGCTTTAGATCGGGCGTTTCCTCCGGCCATCCGAGCGACGTGAAAGGGACAAGCGCGGAGGAGAACCAGGTGTCGAGCACGTCATCGTCGCGCTTGAGCGGGCCGCGATAGCCGCTCGCTGCGGCTTTTTTCTTGGCTTCGTCTTCGTTGCGGCCGACGTAGATGTTGCCCCGGTCGTCGTACCACGCCGGGATCTGATGGCCCCACCAAACCTGGCGCGAGATGCACCAGTCCTGGATCTTTTCCAGCCACTGGTTGTACCAGGTGGTCCAGTGCTCGGGAAAGAACTTCACTTCACCGCTTGCGACTGCGGCGAGACCTCGTGTCGCCGGACCATCCATCTTCACAAACCACTGATCGGTCAGCATCGGTTCGACGATCACGCCGGTGCGCCCCGAGCGCGGCACTCGCAGCTTGTAGGGCTTCTCGGAGGCGAGCAGATTCTGCGATGTGAGATCGGCGACGATCCGCTTGCGGGCCTCGAATCTGTCCAGGCCGCGATAGGCGTTCGGCGCGTTATCGTTCATTTTCGCGGCTAGCGTCATCACGCTGATCTGCGGAAGCTTGTGGCGCTGTCCGACCGCGTAGTCGTTGAAATCGTGCGCCGGGGTGATCTTGACGCAGCCGGTGCCGAATTCCGGATCGACGTAATCGTCAGCAATCACAGGGATCGTGCGTCCGGTGAGAGGCAGTAACACGCGCTTGCCGACGAGCTTCGCGTAACGCTTGTCCTTCGGGTTCACCGCAACGGCAACGTCGCCGAGCATCGTTTCGGGTCGCGTCGTGGCGACGACCACCGAACCGCTGCCGTCCTCCAGGGGATAGCGGATCTCCCAGATCTTCCCGTCTTCTTCTTCGCTGTCCACTTCGAGGTCGGACACCGCGGTGCCAAGCACCGGGTCCCAGTTGACCAGGCGCTTGCCGCGGTAGATCAAGCCCTCCTCATGAAGCCGTACGAACACTTCGATCACGGCGCGCGACATGCGGGAGTCCATGGTGAAGTAACCGGCTTTTTGCCCCTCGGTATCGGCGAAGGTCCAATTGGCCGAGGCGCCGAGGCGCCGCATCTGGCGCGTGATCGTGGATCCCGATTGCTGCTTCCATTCCCAGACGCGCCTGACGAAGCCCTCGCGCCCGAGATCGTGCCGGGTCTTGCCTTCGGTCTCGAGCTGGCGCTCGACCACGATTTGGGTGGCGATGCCGGCGTGGTCCGTGCCGACCACCCAATTGGCGTTGAAGCCGCGCATGCGGTGATACCGGATCAGAGCGTCCATGAGTGTCTGCTGGAACGCGTGCCCCATGTGGAGCGTGCCGGTGACGTTCGGCGGGGGCAGCTGGATGCAGTAAGGCGACTTTTCCGAGTTCGCCGAATGTGCGAAGTAGCCGCGCGACTCCCAAAGGGAATACCAGCGCCGCTCGACCTCGTGCGGGTCAAAGCTCTTGGCGAGTTCCATAGCGGTCGAGTTCAAAAAAGAAAGCGCGCCGAGCGGCGCCCCCGCGGGAGCCCGGCTTCGACGCGCTCCGGCGGATTATAGCGTCAGCCGCCCCGCGGCTGTCCGCGCGCACGTGCGATTTCGATCTCCACCGCCCGGGCGACCGCGTCGCGAATCAGCGTCTCGACGTCGGTCTTGACTTGGGCGCTGAGGGCACTCAGAGCGCGCTGCAAATGGGCGTCGAGCCGCGCCCGCAAGGGCTCCTCGACGAACTTCGCGATGTGCGGGCCAATCGCGTCAAGGATGCCTTGCTTCAGCCTTTGCTCCAGCTCCAATAATTCGCCCCCGGTCGAGGCACGCGGGGCCGGCGTGCCCGGTGAGGGGCGCGCCGCCGTCGCTGCCGGCTCGGCGACGACTTCGGTAAGAACCGGAACGTCTCCTTGAGCCGCCGCGCCGGAAGGACGGTAACGTTTCAGAAACGCATCGGCTTTTCCCAACAGGTCGTCGGAATCACTCATACGCTCGACTTGGAGAGATCGTAATGGTTGATTTCGTAGCCGCGGTCCCGATAGAAACGAAAACGGCTTCGCGCGAGCTGACGATCGTCGTCGCCTGCGCCGACGAGCTCGACCAGCCGCTCAAAACGACTGAACGACGGCGGCGAATCGGCGTGCAGATTGAGGATGACCTGGTAATGCGCCATCTCGGAGTCCTCGCATGCGATCACGACGGGGGTTTCGGAAGAAAGGGCGTTATGAGCCATGCAATGAGGAACGAATCCGATGGCTTGATAGGTCCACAGCAGTTTGTCGAAGCCGCGCGCGGTGTTCTCGTCCGGTGCGTAAACGACGACGCGCAACTGCTGCTGGATGACCTTGGCGACGAGCCGACACGCGACCTGCAGCTTGGGTTCGGCGTTTGAGTAGAAGTCGATGCGCGTCATGACTAAGAGAAGAGGATCCCGATCCTCATTCCCCGATCCTAGTTTTCCGCACACTTGATCAGAAACGTCGTGAGCAGGGGGACGGGCCGGCCGGTCGCTCCTTTTTCCTTGCCCGACTTCCATGCCGTGCCGGCAATGTCGAGGTGGGCCCAGTCGTACTTGCGCGCGAATCTCGAAAGGAAACAGGCCGCGGTAACGCTGCCCGCAGCGCGTCCGCCGATGTTTGCAAAATCGGCGAAGTTGCTTTTCAGCTGCTCCTGATAGTCCTCCCATAGCGGCAGCTGCCAAACGCGGTCCCACGACTCCGCCCCCGCTTCCTGCAGCTCGTGTGCCAGGCCATCTTTGTTCGCGAACAGCCCGGAGCAGACGTGGCCCAAGGCGACGATGCAGGCGCCCGTAAGGGTGGCGATGTCCACGACGGCCTGGGGCTCGAAGCGCTCGGCATAGCTCAGCGCGTCGGCAAGAATGAGGCGTCCCTCTGCATCGGTGTTGAGGATCTCGATGGTCTGGCCCGACATGCTCGTGACGATGTCGCCCGGTTTGGTGGCCGCTCCTCCAGGCATGTTCTCGCAAGTGGGCACCAGCCCGACTACGTTCAGTTTCAGCCCGAGCTCCGCCGCGGCGCGCAAGGTCCCCAGCACGCTCGCCGCGCCGCACATGTCGTACTTCATCTCGTCCATTTCAGCGGAAGGCTTGATGGAAATACCGCCGGTATCGAATGTAATGCCCTTTCCCACCAGTACCACGGGCCGATCCTTCCTGCCTGCCCCGGAGTAGCGAAGTACCACGAACTTGGGCGGCTCGTGCGATCCCTTCGTTACCGAAAGCAGCGAGCCCATCCCGAGTTTTTCCATGTCTTTTCGCTCGAGCACTTCCACTGCAAGCTTCCATTCGCGTCCGAGCTTTACGGAAGTCTCAGCCAGATACGTGGGCGTGCACACGTTTGCGGGAAGATTGCCGAGGTCCCGGGCGAGCGTCATGCCGGCGGCGATAGCGCGCCCTTCGCGCATGCCACGCTCCAAGGCAGCGGCATCGCGCTTGGAAACGGCCGAAATAACGACATGGACGAGCGCCCTTTCTTCCGCTTTCTTGCTCTTCATGCGATCGAAGCGGTAAGTGACATCGGCGGCGGCCAGAACGAGCTGACGCGCCTTCCAAGCGCCATCCCGACCGGAAACTTGCAGCTCGGCGAAATACAGGCAAGCATCGCGCGCGCCCGTTTCCTGAATGGCGGCAAGCGCCGCGCGTGCGCAGTCGCGATACTGCTTCTCGCCGAATTCCTTCTCCCTCCCCAGGCCCACAAGCAGCACGCGCTCCGCGGCGATGCCGCGCACGCGATAAAGCAGCCGGGTGCTTCCTATCTTGCCGTCCATGTCTCCGGATCGGAGAAGTTCGCGGATTTGGCCGTGCGCCGCTTTGTCGAGTACATCCGCCGCACCGGACAACTTGCGTGATTCGAATACACCTGCGGCGACACACGCGACCGGTTGTTTCTCCGGCGTTGTGAATTTTGTGTTAAATTCCACTCGACCTCGACTCGGGGAACGTACAAGGATTATCCCCGGTTTGCTTCGCCGAAGTCAAAAGCAACACGACGTTTTTCGACTTACGATCCGACAGCTTGGCTGCCTTCGATCCGTTCACAAAGTGATCTTTCAGCGCGCTCTGCTGCGTGAATTCGGCAATCTCGCGCTCGCGGTATTCGCGACGCTGTTCGCCATAACGTTGACCACGCAGCTCATCCGACTGCTCGGGCAGGCGGCGATCGGACAAGTCCTGTCGGAGGGCGTAGCTGCGCTGCTGGCGTTTTCCGCCCTCAACTATCTGCCGGTACTGCTGTCGTTGACGCTTTTCATCACGGTGCTCATGACGCTTTCGCGCAGCTACCGCGAATCGGAGATGGTGATTTGGTTCGGTTCGGGCCTTTCGCTCCTCGCGTGGATTCGTCCCGTACTGTTGTTTGGAGGCCCGCTGGTTGCGCTCGTGGCCGTGCTGTCGCTGTTCTTGTCGCCCTGGGCGATTGGCAAGGCCGAGGAGTACAGGCGCCAAATGGACCTGCGAGACGAGGTTTCGCGGGTTGCACCGGGTGTTTTCCGCGAGGCGGGCAGCGCGGACCGGGTGTTTTTTGTCGAGGAAATCGCCGGTGATCGGACCAACGTGCAAAACGTATTCATCGCGCAGATGCGGCAGGGCAGGCTCGGCATAACGGTGAGCCGGCGCGGATACCGTGAGTCCGCGGAAAACGGCGACCGCTTCGTCGTCCTACTCGACGGGCGACGCTATGAAGGCGTTCCAGGCGATCTCGATTTCAAGGTGATGGATTTTCAACGCTACGCAATGCGAGTCGAAACGCGTGAAACGCAGGCGGAAGAGGCTTCCACCAAAGCCATGTCCACGTTCGGTTTGCTCCAGGCACCCAGCAATTCCCATTTGGCCGAGCTGCTGTGGCGCATCGGTTTGCCGATCGCCGCGTTCGTTCTTGCATTGCTGGCGATCCCGCTGTCCTTCGTCAACCCCAGGGCGAGCCGTTCGGTGAATCTGCTCTTTGCGCTGTTCACCTACATGGTCTATGCAAACCTGCTGAGCATCGTCCAAGCCTGGGT
>WNGH01007027.1_pt1 | contig 10737 bp, 10 predicted proteins | sample 5400631 | NCBI WGS metagenome assembly WNGH01 (sample SAMN13153373, study PRJNA577476) | soil metagenome | isolation source: 115 cm soil or saprolite under Garry oak tree replicate 1 | place: USA:California | collected 2016-06-15 | reverse complement strand
AGGTCTCGATGATCGCCGGGATGATCATCGGCCGCCGGTCGAGTGTCTTGCGGAAATGCCGCTTCAGGTCGCGCTGGATCAGCGCCTTCATGACGCCGCGATCGGCGCGCTCCTCGGGGGTCGCGGACTCGACGGCCCGGCGCACGAGGCGCCCGGCCTCCCGCAGTACGTCCTGATCCCCCGAACCGGCGGCGAAGCCGCGGCTGACGATCTCCGGATCACCTTCCATCTGGCCCGACCGTCGGTCGATTGCGACGACCGCCAGGACGATGCCCCCCTCGGAGATGTGCCTGCGGTCGCGCACCACGATCTCGTCCACCTCGTCGAGAGTGCCGTCGATGAACACCCGCCCGGCGGTGACCCTGCCGGCCAGCCGGGCCTCCTTCTCGTTGAGCTCGAACACGTCCCCGCTCGTGCCCAGCAGGATGCGCTCGCGCGGCACCCCCACCTGCTCAGCCAGGCGGGCGTGGTTGTGGATCTGGCGCAGCTCGCCGTGGATCGGGATGAAGTAGCGCGGGCGCGTCAGCGTGAGCATGATCTTGAGCTCCTCCCGGCTGGCGTGCCCCGAGACGTGCAGCGGCGGACGGCCCCCCACGATCACGTCGGCCCCGCGCCGATACAGATGGTTGATGACGCGGTTGATCGATTTCTCGTTGCCGGGGATGGCGCGCGCCGACAGCACGACGGTGTCTCCGGCGTCGATCGAAACCTCCTTGTGATCGTCGAGCGCTATGCGGGACAGGGCCGACATCGGCTCCCCCTGGCTGCCGGCGGCGACCAGGACGACGCGGCCGGCGGAGAGCCGGCCCGCCTCCCGGGCCTCGATCAGAGTGCCCGGGGGAGCCTTCAGATAACCGAGGCTCGCGGCGACCTCGGCCGTCGAGACCATGCTCGATCCGACGAGCGCCACTTTGCGGCGATGGGCCACCGCGAGATCGACGACCTGCTGGATGCGGTGCACGTTGCTGGCGAACGTGCTGACCACGATCCGCCCGGTGGCGCGATGGAACACGCCGTCCAGCGCCTCTCCCACCTGGCGCTCCGAGCCGGTGAACCCGGGGACCTCGGCGTTGGTGCTGTCCGAGAGCAGGGCGAGCACCCCCTGGTCGCCGTGGAACGAGAAACTCTGGAAGTCGAATCCGTGTCCGTCGATGGGCGTCTGATCCATCTTGAAATCGCCGGTGTGGACGACGGTGCCCTGGGGCGTCTTGACGGCGAGCCCGAACGAACCCGGGATGCTGTGCGTCACCTGGATGAACTCCACCGTGAACGGGCCGAGGCGGATCTCCTCGCCGGCCTTCACCCGCTTGAGATGCTTCTCGTGCGGCAGGTTGTGCTCGCGCAGCTTGCGCGCCGCGAGTCCGAGCGTGAAATCGCTGCCGTACACGGGCACGCGCACTTTGTCGAACAGCCAGGGGAGGGCTCCCACGTGGTCCTCGTGGGCGTGTGTCAGGAGGATGCCGCGCACTTCGGCGGCGCGCTCCTCGATGTACGACAGGTCCGGGATGACGAAGTTCACCCCGAGCGACTGCTCCTCCGGGAACAGCAGGCCGGCGTCGATGACGACGAGGTCGGTGCCGTGGCGCAGGACGGTGCAGTTGCTGCCGAACTCGCCGACACCCCCGAGAGGCACGATCTGCAGAGGAGCGCGGGGGTGCCTGACGTGGTCGGTCCGTGCCGTCTTGGTCACGGCGGAGATTATAGGGCGCGCAGGGCTCGGAGGAGCGTCAGGAACCCTCCGACCGGGATCTCCTCCGGCCGGGCGCGCGGGTCGAGCCCGGCACCGCGGATGAGCTCCGCGGCGGCGGCCGGCCCGATCGATTCGCCCCCCGGCCGGTGCAGCCGCGCCAGGTTGTTGAGGAGCGTCTTGCGTCTCTGCGCGAAGGCCGCGCGCAGGAGCGCTTCGAGCGTGAAAGAGACCGCGACTCCGGACACGGATCTCTCCACGTCGGAGTGATGCAGGGTCAGACGGACCAGCTCTGAATCAACTTTGGGAATCGGCCGGAAGGATCCCGGCCGGAGACGCAGGAGGGTCTCGACCCTGGCGCGCGCCTGGCAGAGGACCGAGAGCCCTCCGTACGACTTCCTTCCGGGGGGCGAGGCGATCCGCTCGGCGACCTCGCGCTGCACCAGGACCAGGAGATCGTCGAGGAGCGTGCTTTCGTCGATGAGCCTCAGGATGATCGTCGTGGCGATGGAGTAGGGAAGATTGGCGATGACCCGCGCCCGCCGCTGCCTCGTCGCGCCCAGGCGCGTCAGGAGCGCCGCGAGTTCGATCTCCAGGACGTCCGCCTCGACGATCTCGACCGAGGACGAGACGCGCATCTCCTCGCGGAGTGGCGCGGCCAGGTCGGGATCGATCTCGATTGCCACGAGCCGCGCTACGCGCCCCGCGAGGCGGTGTGTCAGGACGCCGCGACCCGGGCCGATCTCGAGCACGAGATCGTCCGGCCGGGGGCGGAGCGCGGCGACAATCGTATCGGCCGCCCCCTGGTTGACCAGGAAATTCTGCCCCAGGCGCCTGACGGGACGGAACCGATGAGGGGTGTCGCGCATCTTATGTCGTTGCCAGTCGGGATGTCGCGCGGTCGATGGGGTGGCGAGATATGCCGATCGGGCGCGGGTTTATTGGTTCGTGCCCCTCGCCTATGGTATAAGAGCGCGGCCCAGCGTGCTGGCGTCGGGACCCTGGAGAGCTGATGAGCAAAAATATTCTGACGCTGACGAACGGCAACTTCGAAGCGGAGGTCAAAAAGCCCGGAGCGCCCATCCTGGTCGATTTCTGGGCCGAATGGTGCGGTCCCTGTCGCATGGTCGCCCCCGTCCTGGAGAAGCTCGCGGACGAGCTGGACGGCAAGGTGCGGGTCGGCAAGGTGAACGTCGACGACGAGAGCGGTCTCGCCGGCCGCTACGGCATCCAGAGCATTCCCACGCTTCTTCTGTTCAAGGACGGTAAGGTCGTCGACCAGTACATCGGGGCGACGACGCGCGACGTCCTCGTCAAGATGCTGCAGAAGCACGGAGTCTAGCCTCTTACCCCTCCCTCAAACCACCTTCGATCCACCGCGCACCGTCGTGATCGTCAGACTGCCGTCCTGCAGGTCGGCCACGACCGTGCGTCCGTGGTCGCCCCCGACGTCCGTGGCGATGATCTCGACGCCGGCCTCCCGCAGGGCGCCGAGGGCGGCTTCGATGTTCTTGTCTCCCACGGTAGGGCGGTCCTTGTGCGCGTCGTAGGCGAACATGCGCGATCCCCCGGTCACCTTGGCGAGGAGCGCCGGCCGCTTCGCGCCGAGACGGATCGATTCGGCGACGACGGCGGCGACCGCGGTCGTCGCGTAGCGACCCGCGTGGTCGGCCGACCCCTTCGGCGGCCCGGGCAGCAGGATGTGCGCCATCCCGCCCACGCGGACCCGCGGGTCGTACACGAACACGGCCACGCAGGAGCCGAGACCGTGGATGGCCAGACGGGCCGGCGCCTCCGCGACGCGCAACTCCCCCGCGCGCAACGCTTTCATCCGGGTCACCGCCGGCCCACCCGCGCGGCGGGAGCGCGATGGACCTGGGCGCGGCCGAGGACGACAAGAGCGGAGGGGTGCGGGAGAAAGAAGATCGACCCCTTGAGCCCGCTCGCCGGCTCGTGCACCTGGCTCGCCAGCACGACGGCGCTGTCGGTGAGGGCGGCGAGCTCGATCAGGAGATGATCGGTCACCGCCCCGACCATGTCCACCGCCAGGCCCGGGATCGACGGAAGCAGGCTGACGCCCAGCAGATGGCTCAGGGCGTTGAGGTAGGCGCAGGCGAGGATGTTGCCGATCTCCATCAGCGCCGAGCGCTCCATGTCGTTCAGGGTGTGGCCGTCGCCGGCGCCCGTCGGTGACGCGTGCGCGCGCGGCACCACCAGGTCGAGGAGAATCGGCAGCTGCTCGCGCCTGAAGACGACCAGGAGATTTCCCCGCGCCTCGCCGTAGACCTTGAGGGAGAGGGCGCACACGACGCGCGACGCTCCACCCGCCATCTCCTTGACCTTCTCCAGAGGGAGCACCCTGGCCCAGGGGACAGCCAGGCGGAGCGGACGCCCGAGAATCTGGCTCAGCGCGGTGGCCGCATTGCGGGCCCCGGCCTCGCTCAGGACATGGAAGCGCCTCAGGTCGCCCGCGGGAGCGTTGCGACGGGGGGCGCGGTGCGGCGCGCGCCGGACGGTCCTGTTCCCGCGCCTCCGACTCGCCGTCGTCATGGCTGCCGCGAAGTGCGCGTGAGGTTGACCGGGTCGACGATGAGGGCGATCTGGCCGTCGTTGAGGATGGCGGCCCCGGAATACTGGGGCAGGAGCTCCAAAGGGTGCCGCAATGGCTTCACCACGATCGGCTCTTCGCCGAGGATTTCGTCCACGCCGAGCGCGTAGGTGCGTTTGCCGACCTGGTATTGCAGCGCCGGGAAGGCGTCGGGGAAGGGGGCCGCGCGGTCTCCGGCCAGCACGCCGCCCAGGGGGAGCACGGTCACCAGGTCGTCCCCGCGCCGCAGCACACGCTCTCCCTGGCTCGCCTGCACGACGTCCCGGCGCACCTCGAAGGTCGCCTGCACGGCGGAGACCGGGACGGCGAAGACGCCTCCCGCTGCGCGGCACAGGAAGGCGCGCGTCACCGTGACCGTCGGCGGCAGGTCCATCTCGAGACGCGTCCCGCTGCCGGTCTGCGAGCGGATGATCAGGTGCCCGCCCAGCTTCTGCACGCGCATGCGCACCACGTCCATCCCGACCCCACGCCCCGAGATGTCGGTCGTGCGGGTGGCGGTCGAGAAGCCCGGGATGGTGACCAGCATGAGCGCCTCATCATCCGACAGGCGCATCGCGACCTCGCGCGACAGGTAGCGGCGCTCCACCGCGACCCGCCGCAGCGCCTCGGGATCCATACCGCGGCCGTCGTCCGACACCGCCAGGCAGACACGTTCGTCCCGGCGCGACAGATCGATCTCGATCCGGCCCCGCACCGACTTGCCGGCCCCGCGCCGCTCCTCCGACTCCTCCACGCCGTGGTCGATGCAGTTGCGCAGGATGTGCTGCAGGGGGTCCATCATCTCCTCGAGGGTCGAGCGATCGAGCGACACCTCGGTGCCGCGCACGACGAGATCCACCTCCTTGCCGAGCCTCGAGGCCAGCTCGCGCACCGCACGCTCGAGGCGCGGGACGATCGAGGAGAACGGCAGCAGCCGGATCGTCATCACCTCGTCCTTGAGCGTGTCCACCGTCCGGCCGAGTCCGGCAAGGATTTCGGCCGCCACCGATCCCGGGTCGGCCTCCAGCGTCCGCTTCAGACGCTCGCGATCCAGGATGAGCTCGCCGATCCCGTCGAGCAGGTGGTCCATCCTCTCCGTAGGAACGCGGATCGAACTGATCGTCTCGGCGCGAACAGGCGCCTCGCCCGCCTCCTCGTCCCGGCGATCGGGAAGGGTCCTCCTGGGGGCCAGGCGTCTCTCGGAGTCCTCTCCCGGGTCTTCGGGTGGAGCCGCCGGGGTCACCTCGCAGGCGGCGACGTCCGCCAGGCCCCCCGCCACGGACGCCACCCGATCGGCGGCGATCCGCGAGGCCAGCACCACGCGCAGACGTCCGTTGAACTTGCCGGTCGCCAGGATCTGCGGCGCTGGCGAGACCTCCAGCACCTGGCCGTGCTCCTCCAGCCGCTTGAGGATCACCATGGCCCTGGCGCCCGGCAGGGGTGCGCCCTGCCGGATGGCGATGTCGACCAGGAGACGCGGGCGCGTGTCGCCGGCGTCCGCGGGCGCCGCGTCCGGGCAGCGGGCGTGTCCCGCCGCATCGGCGGCCGCTGACGCCGGGGGCCGAGGTGGATTTTCGGAAGGGGAGTGGAGGAGGCGGATCTGACGTCCGATCTCGTCGCCCGACGGCATCTCCTTGCGGGAGACCAGCGCGTCCACCTGCGCGGACAGGTGATCGTTCGCGCGCGTCAGGAGATCGATGGAGGCGGGTGTGGGAGCGGAAGCGCCGTCCCGCCACTGGTGCAGGAGATCCTCCATGGCGTGCGCCAGGGAGGACATTGCGGAAAAGCCCATGGCGGCCGCCATCCCCTTGATCGAATGCGCGTGCCGGAACAGGTCGTTGATCTCATCGCGCTGCAGCGGGGTGGACCGGGCGCGAGTCAGAAGCGCGACCTGTCCCTCGATGTGCTCGCGCGCTTCGGAGATGAAGAGGTCGAGAAAGTCGGGGGTTTCCAACGCCGCTCCTATGGAGCGGCGGATCCGCCGCCGGCGCCGGGGAAGACCTTGGCGAGGACCTGGAGGACGCGGTCGGACGTGAACGGCTTGACGATGAAATCCTTGGCGCCGGCCGAGATCGACTCGACGACCAGGGCCTCCTGCCCCATGGCGCTGCACATGACGATGACCGCCGCCGGATCGACCTTCAGGATCTCGCGTGTCGCCTCGATGCCGTCGAGCTGGGGCATGACGATGTCCATGGTCACGAGCTCGGGGTTGAGCTCGCGGAAGCGGGCGATCGCCTCTCGGCCGTTCGATGCCTCGCCGACGATCTCGTAGCGCCCGCCGGCGTTGACCAGGATGTCCTTGATCATGGAGCGCATGAACATCGCGTCATCCACGACCAGCACTCGGATCGCCATCAGTTCTCCTCGTCCAGGGTCCCGGACGAACGGGGCCGGAAGCCCTTGCGAATCGTTTCCTCGACCCGCGACACCAGATCCGGCAAGGAAAGAAGGTTCAGGAGCCGGTCGCCGACGGCGAGGCGGGCCCGCAGCCACGAGGCGGCGCCGCCCGGACCGGGTCCGGAGTCCGCAACACCGGACGCCACGTCCACCTCGCCCCGGACCAGTATGCCCAGATGCTCGTAGGGAAGGGCCAGCACCACGCCGAACTTCTCCATCCCCGACCCCTCGGGTGGCGCGGCAGCGCCGCAGGGCGGCCGCGTCTCGCCGGCCGCGAGCAGGCGCTCCAGATCGATGAGGGTCACGACCCGGCCGTGAACCTCGGCCAGCCCGGCGATCACGTCCGGCGCGCGCGGCACCGGCCGGACGCCGCGCAGTTTCGCCACTTCGCGCACGTCGCTGGCCATCACGCCGAACCACTCGCTGAGTGCCTCGAAGGTGATGATCGGTTCCAGCACATCGCCCTCCCGGAGGATCCTACCCGACCTTGAACACGGCGATCAGGTCTTTCAGCGTATCCGACGTCTTGGCGAGCTCCTGCGCCGAGGCCGACATCTCCTGCATGGAGGCCGTCTGCTCCTCGGTGGCCGCCGAGGCCTCCTCCGTGCCGGCGGCATTGTCCTCGGCGATCTTGGCGATCTCCTCGATGGCGCGCACCAGGCTGTCGGCCCCTTTCGCCTGCGTCTCGGTGAGGGTCGAGATCGCCTCGATCCGCTCCATGCTCGTGAGCACCGTCTGGACCATCGACTCGATCGAGGTTCGTGCCTGCAGCAGCACGCCCTTCCCCTCACGCGCCGACTGCGTGCTGTCGGTCATGGAGGCGATGACCTCGGTCGATTGCGAGTTGATCTCCTTCGCGAGGCGGGAGATCTGGTCGGCGAACTTGCGCGATGCGTCGGCCAGCTTGCGGATCTCCTCGGCGACCACCGAGAAACCCCGGCCGTGCTCGCCGGCGCGCGCGGCCTCGATGGTTGCGTTCAGGGCCAGGAGGTGCGTCTGCTGCGCGATGTGCGTGATGAAGTCGACCGACTCGTTGATGCGCAGGGCGCGGTCCTTGAACCCCTCCACGGTCGTCGTGGCGCGCTCGATGCGGGAGACGATTTCCGCCACCTTGCTCGAGGCGCCCGTCATCTGCTCGCCCGCGGTCCGGGCCCGCTCGCCGGCCTCCTTCGAGGCGTGCGCGGCGAAACGCGCCTTCTCCGAAATCTCCTCGATGGACACCGCCAGGTCGCGGGTGATCGACGACGTCTTGTTCACCATGTCGGCCGTCCCTTCGGCCCCCTTGGCGATGTTCTGCATCGTCGAGGAGATCTCCTCGGTGGTGGCGTTCATCTCCTGGGCCGTCGCCGAGAGGCTCTGGGCCGATTCGAAGATCTGCTCGCTGACGGCGCGCACCTCGGTGACGATGTTGAACAGACTCTGCAGCATCGTGTTGAACGAGCGGGCCACCTCGCCCACCTCGTCCGTCGTGCGCACCGCGACCTTGCGGGTCAAATCGCCGTGGCTGATGACGGCGCTGACCGAGGCCAGCTCGCGCAGGTGCCGCGTGAAGTACTTTGACAGCACCACCGCGGCCACCAGCCCGATCAAGATTTCCGACGAGACGTAGCCGACCAGGTCCCACAGGGAATAGTCGCTCGGCGGTGTGAAGATGAAGTTGGTGATGATGAACAGGAACGTCGTGATCAGGAAGGCGAGCGCGAGCTTCAGGCGCATGCGCGGGCCTCCGCGGCACCGGGCAGGCGCCGGTAGACGCGGTCGCGGGCGCTCGTGACTTCGAACTGCCCGCGCGCCTCGCCGAACAGACGCTCGACCCTTCCCAGAACGAGGTAGCCGCCGGCCGAGAGCGCCCGCGCGAAGCGCGACAGGATGAGGGCCTGGTGCTCGAGCGAGAAGTAGATGAGGACGTTCCTGCAGAGGACCAGGTCGAGGTCACGGCACTCGATCGGATCGAGAAGGCTCTGCCGCTCGAACTTCACCATGCGCTTCAGGCGGGCGGACGGGGTGGCGTTGCCGTCGGCGCGCACCTCGAAGTGCCGCGCCGCGTCGCCCGGCGAGGCGCCCAGGAGCGAGCGGGCCGGAAATACGGCGGCGCGGGCGAGTTCCAGCGCACTCTCGTCGATGTCGGTGGCGGTGATCCGCACCTGCGTGGGAGCGGTCTCGGCACCTGCCGCCGGAGCATCGTGCCGATCGAGTGCGGACGCGAACAGGGCGGCGAGGGAGTACGGCTCCTCGCCCGTGGCGCAGCCGGCGCTCCAGGCCGCGATCCGGTGACGCCGGGCACTCGACCGCCGCAGGAGATCGGGCACGACCCTCTCCTCGAGGAACGCGAAGCAGGCTCGGTTCCTGAAAAAGCCGGTGACCTTGATCGACAGCGCCTTCTGCAGCCGTCCCAGCTCTTCGGGATGGCGCCGCAGGTAGCGCGCGTACGCCTCGATCCCCGGAAGCCTCAGGGCCCGGATGCGCACCAGGAGCCGCCTCTTGAGGTAGCTCTCCTTGTAGCGCGACAGGTCGAGCCCGTGCTGCTCGATCAGATGACGGTGGATGGCCTGCCAGGGCTGGCCGATCTGCGTCTCCATGCTCACGATCGCGCGCGCACCGGGGCAAAGTATAGGTTCCGGTTACAGGAGCGTCAACCGGCCCAATGTGGTGCTGAGAGTGTGGTTCTAGAAGCGTCTGCGACCCAATTGACAGGGCAACCACCCTGGGACCAGGTTCCAAGGCTCAGTGATTGGCAGGTCGACTAGAACGCCCGGGCCAGGTCGTGGCGGGTATTGGAAGGAAGGAGGGGTGTGGTCCAGAGGCGGCGGTAGAGGGAGGACCAGACGCAGGGGAGCTTCAGTCGGTGAAAGAACAGGCGGCGTGACAGCAGCCGCTTCCAGCCCCAGGGCGCGTCGGTCAGTCCCAGGTGCATCGCCGGAGTGCGCGGCTCCGGACGCCGCTCCGAGCGGCGCTTGACGAAATTGCGCCACACGGCGGCCAGGAACAGGCGCTCCAGGATGGCGTTCAAGCGTCGCCCGAAGGCGATGGTCTCCCGCCTCTGGTGCGCCAGGGTGTGCCGCAGGATCTTGTGCAGCAGGTCCACCGGGAACATCGCCTGGTCTCTGACGCGGGCCGCGGCGGAGCGGGGTGAGCCCTTCGGTCCGCGGCGCGGATTGGGGTAGCGTTCGAGGACCAGGCGGCGAGCTTCTTTGTGTCGTGCGACCGCGTGGTCGTAGGCCGGATGGCCGTCGCCTCTGACCCGCACGCTCCGACCGGGTTTCCCGAGGGCCACCAGCAGGTCGAGGGTGCGGCCGCTGGAGCCGGCGTAGCCGCCTCTCGCCGACCGCCTGGGACGCGCCTCCAGTCGTCGCTGCTGAATCGCCGAACGATGTCCGGTGCGCGCGTGCGGCGCCGGGTCGAGGCCGTACACGAACCACGACTCCGCCCCCACCGGCGTGGCGACTCCAAAGGGATAGTCCTGGGTGAACTCGAACGTCTCGAAGTGGTCGAGGACGAACGGCTCGTCCACGCTCCCGCCGAGCTCGAACAGGGCGCGCGCCAAAAGCAGGATGGCGTGACGCCCGAGCCGCGCCGCCAGCCGGGTCACCGTCGACGGCGCGCATCCCAGCGAGCGCGCGATCTGCCGGTGCGCCGAGCCGGCGACCAGCCCCGCCGCCACCGGCCGCATCAGCTCCGGCCGCTTGCGATAGTAGGACACTGCAAAAGTCTGCCTGGAAAACGTGTGCCCGCACCTCAGACAGAGGAAGCGGGGCACCCGGCAACGCCTGCGGCTGGCATACACACCGTGACGGCGGAAGCGGTATCCCGGAGCAGTCCGCCGATGCTCGGGACACCCCGGTCGGGGGCAGAACGAGGGTTGAAAGGCGCCCAGGTGCTCGACGGGAGTGGCCGGCCAGTGCACAGAGCCCGAAGACTCAAGGAGCGTGCCACAGACCCGACTCGAGCAAGAGACGACTCTTCAATCACTTCCGCAACCGCACCTCACCACCGTCGTCCGCCAGAAGACACGACCTCCGACCACCCTCACGCCTTCGGTCGCAACACTCTCGACGCCACGTTG
>WNGH01012277.1_pt1 | contig 10739 bp, 8 predicted proteins | sample 5400631 | NCBI WGS metagenome assembly WNGH01 (sample SAMN13153373, study PRJNA577476) | soil metagenome | isolation source: 115 cm soil or saprolite under Garry oak tree replicate 1 | place: USA:California | collected 2016-06-15 | reverse complement strand
GAGGACTCGGCGGCCCTGATCGGCCTGGGGTTTGCGTTGTGCGCCGTGACCTTGTCGACGGTTACCCATGACGGCAGGTGGGACGGAGCGGGCTCCATCGCGATCGGCGTCCTGCTCGGGTGCGTGGCAGCCGTCTTCGCGGTCGAGATAAAGAGCCTGCTGATCGGGGAGTCGGCCAGCCCGGACATGCAGCGGGCGATCTTGGCCGCGATCGAGGACGGCCCGCTGATCGAACGGGTGATCCACCTGCGGACGCTGCACGTCGGCCCCGACTCGCTTCTGGTGGCCGCGAAGGTGGCGGTCCGCCCCGGAGAGGTGGCCGAGGCCATCGCGGCCGGCATCGATGCGGCGGAACGCAGGGTCAGGGCGGCTGTGCCGATCGCCGGGCTGATCTACCTCGAGCCCGACCTGTACGAGGCGTCGCGGCAGGACGCTGCCGACCCCGCGGTCAAGGCCGCCCGCGCCGCGCGAGCACCGCGGGCACCGCAGGACCCGCGGGCACCGCAGGACCCGCCCGAGAGGCAGTGACGGTTACCGCGCCGGCGGGGCAGGCCGCCGCCGCGGGGGCGGGTTGCCGAGCAGCCGGAGCGCGCGCTCCTTCTCGAAGTCCATCGCCATCGCGGGAAGCGGCCTGATCCTGCCGGTCCGGCGGCCCAGCTCGGCGACCTGGGCGCGCGCCACCGGGTCGCACAGTACCCGCAGGCCGAACGCGAGCGCGGCGGGGCTGATGTCGTACCGCTGCTCGATCGCCAGGCCCCAGGCAGCGGCGTCCAGTTCGGCCGCGCCGAACTGCCGGTGCCGCCCTGACGGGGTCCGTGCCCGGACGGCCGGCAGTAGCCTGAGTTCCTCCCGGTATCGCAGCATCCGCGGGGATATGCCGAGCCGTGCGGCGGCGTCGGTGATGCGCATGACCCAGATTCTAACAATTTCTTGTCAGAAACAGCAGCGCGGGGCTGCGGCCGGGGGTTCCGGTCCCGTACCGTCAGACTTACCGATGCCCGATCACCGCCCGACGACGAGGAGCGCAGATGTCCGCCGAGCCCCTACCGTTCAAGGTCGCCGACCTCTCGCTGGCCGAGTTCGGCCGGCACGAGATCAGGCTGGCCCAGCATGAGATGCCCGGCCTGATGGCGTTGCGCGAGGAGTTCGGGGGCTCGAAGCCGCTGACCAACGCGCGGATCACCGGGTCGCTGCACATGACGGTGCAGACGGCCGTCCTGATCGAGACCCTGGTCGCACTCGGCGCCCAGGTCCGGTGGGCGAGCTGCAACATCTTCTCCACCCAGGACCACGCGGCGGCCGCCGTCGCCGTCGGGCCAGACGGCACCCGGGACGACCCGCGCGGCATCGCGGTCTTCGCGTGGAAGGGCGAGACGCTCGAAGAGTACTGGTGGTGCACCAACCAGGCGCTGACCTGGCCGGACGGGCACGGCCCTAACCTGCTGCTCGACGACGGCGGCGACGCGACCCTGCTCGTGCACCGGGGCGCCGAGTTCGAGGCCGCTGGCGAGGTGCCCGCCGGGGCCGACGGCGATCCGGAGGAGTGGCACGTCGTCCTCGGCCTGCTCAAGGAGAGCCTCGCGGCTGACCCGCTCAGGTGGACAAAGGTCGCCGGCCAGGTGCTCGGCGTGACCGAGGAGACCACGACCGGCGTGCACCGGCTGTACGAGATGGCGCGGGCGGGAACGCTGCGGTTCCCCGCGATCAACGTCAACGACTCGGTCACCAAGTCCAAGTTCGACAACAAGTACGGCTGCCGCCATTCGCTGATCGACGGCATCAACCGGGCCACCGACACGCTCATCGGCGGCAAGGTAGCCGTCGTCTGCGGCTACGGCGACGTCGGCAAGGGCTGCGCGGAGTCGCTGCGCGGCCAGGGCGCGCGCGTGATCATCACCGAGATCGACCCGATCTGCGCGCTGCAGGCAGCGATGGACGGCCAGCAGGTCTGCACGCTCGACGACGTGGTCGCCAGCGCCGACATCTTCGTCACGGCGACGGGCAACCTGCACATCATCACCGCCGAGCACATGAGCCGGATGAAGCACCAGGCCATCGTGGGGAACATCGGGCACTTCGACAACGAGATCGACATGGCCGGCCTGGCCAGGCTGCCCGGCATCCGCAGGAACACGATCAAGCCGCAGGTCGACGAGTGGGTGTTCCCCGACGGGCACTCGGTCATCGTGCTGTCCGAGGGCCGCCTGCTGAACCTGGGCAACGCGACCGGGCACCCGAGCTTCGTCATGTCGTCCAGCTTCACCAACCAGGTGCTCGCCCAGATCGAGCTGTTCGCCAGGACCGACCAGTACCCGCTCGGCGTGCACGTGCTGCCCAAGATCCTCGACGAGCGGGTCGCCCGCCTGCACCTGGACGCCCTGGGCGTCCACCTGACCGAGCTCAGCAAGGAGCAAGCCGACTACATCGGCGTCCCCCTCGAGGGCCCGTACAAATCGGACCACTACCGCTACTGATGTCCGGCGCGGACGGGCAGATGCCGCCGTTCACGCCGACACCGGGCTATAGCAACATCTTGTGCCGTCGGGCTGCCTACGGAAGCTGCGAGAGGGACATCGATGCCACATCGATGTCCGCGGCCCGGGGGCTCAGGCAACATCGATGTGGCATCGATGCTCCTATACGGGCATCTACGCCACATCGATGTTCATCTGGCAGCGACCGGAGTGACATCGATGCCACATCGATGTTCCTGCGGCGTTGGCGGCGAGCGAAGTCAGGGTGCCGTCGGAGTCATTGTGACTGGTGGGGTTGGAGTGAGTGGCGTGAGTGACGGTGGGCCGGGCGAGCGGGGCGGCGGGCCGGGCAAGAGCTGCGGACCGGGCGAGGCTGAGGGCGGGTTTACGTCCGGCATCGCCGACTCTGGGCTGGCCGAGAGCGGACTGGCGAGGATCGCGTGGGCGGAGCGCGCGATGCCGGTGCTCGGCCTGCTGCGGCAGGAGTACGCGAGAAGGCGTCCGTTCGAGGGGCGCTCGGTCGCGGCCTGCCTGCACATCACCGCGGAGACCGCCGTTCTGGTCGGGCTGGTCACCGCGGCCGGCGGCCGGGTCCACCTCGCCGCGTCGAACCCGCTGTCCACGCAGGATGACATCGCCGCGGCGCTGGCGAGCCGGCCGGAGGTTTTCGTTCACGCCAGAACGGGAGTGGACAGGGAGACGTACTACGCCCATCTGCACCGCGCCCTGGACGGCGCGCCCGACCTCGTCGTGGACGACGGCTGCGACCTGGTGAACACGCTGCACGCCGAGCGCCCCGAACTGCTGCCCGGAGTGATCGGGGGCTGCGAGTCGACGTCGACCGGGGTCGCGCGGCTGCGCAGGATGGCGGCGGCCGGGACGCTGGCCTTCCCGGTGGTCGCCGCGGACGCCTCGGTGACCAGGCGCATGTTCGACAACGGCTACGGCACCGGCCAGTCGGTACTCGACGGGCTGCTGCGGGCCACCAACATCCTGCTGGCGGGCAAGACCGTCGTGGTGGCGGGTCACGGCTCGTGCGGGCGCGCGATCGCCGGGCGGGCGGCCGGCCTCGGCGCCCACGTGATCGTCACCGAGGTCGACCCGGTCCGCGCGCTCGACGCGATCATGTGCGGATACCGGGTGCTCCCGATGGCCGACGCCGCCCCTGCCGGGGACGTGTTCATCACCGCGACCGGTTCCCGCGACGTGATCACGGGCCAGCACCTGGAGGTCATGCGCGACGGCGCGGTGCTCGCCAACGCCGGCCACTTCGACGTCGAGATCGACGTGCGCGCGCTCGCCGATCTGGCGGTCGAGGTCAACCGCGGGGTCCGCCCGCACGCCGACGAGTACGTGCTCGACACCGGCAGGCGGCTGATCCTGCTGGCCGAAGGCCGGGTCGTGAACCTGATAGCGGCGGAGGGCAACCCGGCCGCGGTGATGGACCTGTCCTTCGCGGCCCAGGCGCTCGCGCTGATGTGGCTGACCAGCGGGGAGACTGGGCTGGCGGCCGGCGTGCATCCGATGCCCGCGGCCATCGACGCCCAGGTCGCCAGGCTGACCCTGGCCGCTGCCGGCGCCAGGATCGACGAGCTGACCGGCGCGCAACAGGAGTACCTGGCGTCCTGGAACCAGGGCAGCTAAGCGCCGTCAACCGATAAGCGCCGTCAACCGCCGCGGCCCCCAGATCCCCCCAGATAGGCCCCAGATCGCCCCCAGATAGGCCCGCTTTGTATTCGTTTCGCCTTTTCGCATTGCGCTTTCAAGGCCTGCGGAATTGCCCGCGGTGGCCGGTTAAAATACGGAAGTTGATGATCGCTTTCAACTCACTGCCCGGCTGATGGCACCCTAGAGGGATGACGACCGACAGTCTTAGCGCCGACCCGCTGCTGCCCGGGCTGCGCGCGCCAGGAAACCGGGTCAGCCGGCGCGCGATCAGCTACTGGACGGCCAGGGCCGCGGTCAGCGGAGGCGTGGTCGTGCTCGCCGAACTCGCACTCGCCGCGATCAGCGGCTTCCCCGCGATCTGGCGTGCGGTGCTCGTGACGACGGCGGTCCTGGTCGCGTTGCACACGGTGATCATGCCGCGCTGGCGATACCGGGTGCACCGCTGGGAGATTACCGATCAGGCTCTTTACACCAGGTCAGGATGGTTCTCGGTGCACTGGCGGATCGCTCCGGTCAGCCGGATCCAGACGATCGACAGTCACCGGTCGGTGGGGGAGCGGTTCTTCGGCCTGGCCAACGTGACGGCGACGACGGCGTCGGCGGCCGGGCCGGTCCGCATTCACGGCCTCGACCGCAAGCTTGCGGACCGGCTGCTCGACCAGCTGGCGGTGGCGACCGGGCAGGCGCCGGGCGACGCGACATGACGGTCCCCGAGGTGGCGGGCGGGTCCGACGAGGCGGGACTGGTTCCCGCCGCCGCGTCCGCCGGTGCCGGGCTGGGCCGCGGCGGCGGGCTGGGCGGCGGCGGCGGGCTGGGCCGCGGCGGCCTGCAGGGCTTCGACGCGGGCTGGCGGCGGCTGAGTCCGCGGAGCATGGTCGTCCGGCCGCTGACCGACCTGGCCAGGCTGCTCCCGCTGCTGGCCGGCCTGCTGATCCTGCACTCGCGCACCGGCGGCGGCCTGGCCTGGGGTGTCGCCGCCGCCGTTTTCGCAGTCGTCACCGGGCTGGTGCACTGGGCCACCACCAGGTACCTGATCACCGACGAGCGGGTCTACCTGCGGCGCGGACTGCTGAACCAGAAGACCCTGTCGGTGGCCAGGGACCGGATCCGCACCGTCGACGTGAGCGCGCACCTGCTGCACCGCCTGCTCGGCGTCTGCCGGGTCAGCATCGGGACCGGCCGTAACGACCTGCGATCCGGCGAAAGCTTCCGCCTGGACGTCGTGACCAGGTCGGACGCCGAGTCCCTGCGAGTAGTGCTGCTGTCGTCGGTCAGGGGACTGGCCGCGGCGGTGACCGAGGCCGGGCGGGCGCCGGCAGCGCCGCGGGCGCCGGCAGCGCCGCGGGCCCCGGCTCCGGCGCGGAAGGCACTCCCGGCGGAGCGCGCGACGGAGATCGTCAGGTGGCGTGTTGGCTGGCTGCGGTTTGCCCCGCTCACCATGACCGGGCTCGTCGTCCTCGGTGTGCTGTTCGGCTCGGTCGTCCAGGTCACGAACGCCACCGACATCAACCTCGCGGCCACGGGTCCGGTCCAGCGGGTCGTTGCCGACTTCACCGCGTTCAGCGTCGTGCAGCGCATCCTCGTCGGCGGCGCCGTGGCGCTGGCCGGGTACGTGCTGATCGCGATGGCCGGCTACATCGCCGTGTTCTGGAACTTCCGGCTCGCCGAGCACGGCGCCGACACGCTCAGGGTCACCCGCGGCCTGCTGTCGGTCCGGGCGACGACGATCTCGCGCAGCAGGATCCGCGGCGTGGAGATCAGCGAGCCGCTGCTGCTGCGAGCCGCCAGCGGTGCCCGGTGCATCGCGATTGCCACCGGGCTGCACGTCGGCCGGGGCGCCGAGCGGGAGGGATCGGTGCTGCTGCCGCCCGCTCCCCGCGACGTCGCCCGGCAGGTGGCCGGTGCCGTGCTCGGGCTGCCTGAGGACATCTGCTCGGGCCCGCTGGTGCCGCATGGCCCGGCGGCCCGCCGCCGCCGCTACGCTCGCGCGCTCGCCGGGGCGGCGTTGATCATCGGCGCGGTCTACGTCGCGACGTGGGCGCAGCACGGCCCTGACTGGGTGTGGATCGGTTCTTTCGCGCTGCTGCCCTGCGCCGCGCTGGTCGCGGCCGACCGGTACAGGGGCCTCGGCCACCGGCTGGCCGGCGGATGGCTGGTAACCAGGACGGGCAGTTTCGCCCGCCGCCGCAACATCATCTCCACCGACGCGATCATCGGCTGGCGGATCCACCAGACCTGGTTCCAGCGCCGCCAGGGCCTGGTCACGCTGACCGCCACGACGGCGGCAGGCCAGCAGCACTACTCGGTGCGCGACGTTCCGGTGGCGGAAGGGCTCGCGCTCGCGGCGGCCGCGACCGGCGACCTGCTGGCGCCGTTCCTGCGGGCGCCATCCGGCCGCGGCTGACTGTGCGCCCTTTCGCTAACGCAGACCCCGGCGCGACTGTTGGTCCGCGGGTGGCATCTGCTCAGAAGGGCTTGGCGAAGCCGTGGTCCTCGGGCTGGTCGGGCTTGCTCAGCGTGACGAGGTCGTCGGGACCCAGCGGGAGCGTCGCCGGCGGGGCCGGGGTTGTCTGCGGGGCCGGGGTTGTCTGCGGGGCTGGCGTGGCCTGCGGGGCGCCAGGCCCCGCAGTGGGCGGGGCTGGATGCGGGCCGGCGGTGCCCTGCCAGTCGGCCTGGCGAGCACGCAGCCTGGCCTGCTCGCGCTCGCGGCGGACGGCCAGGACGGCGGCGAGGAACGCCGGAGGGTCGGTTCCCGGCGGCGGCGGCGGGCTCACCTGGGCGGCGACCGCCGACGCGAGCTGGAGCCCGAGCTGCTCCCGCGCCGCGGGGCGCAGGTCGTAGAACCGGCGCAGGTAGCTGCTGGCCGCCGCGGCGGTCTGGTCGGACAGCCTGGACAGCTCCAGGTGCTGCGCCCAGCCGGCCAGCGGGGGCGGGATGACGGTGAACACCGGCGCGAGGTCCGGCCGGCGCGGCACCCGCTCCTGGATGACGAACGTCCCGGCGAACAGGTCGCCGAGGCGCTTGCCTTTCGCCGAGACCATCGACGTGATCAAGCCGGCGGGGAGACCGATCAGGTTGATCGGCGGCAGCCAGATCTCGATGAACGCGGCCGACAGCGCGCGCACCAGCGCCTGCCTGAACCGCTCGGGGCTGCCGTCATCGCTGACCACGCGGATGCCGAGCGCCATCTTGCCGAGCGTCTTGCCGCGGCTGAGCGTCTCGAAGGTCAGCGGGTATCCGATCAACACGAACATCGCCCCGGCGAGGTAGATCGCGGTGGCCGAGGCCGGGTTCAGATGGCCGGCCGACCTGGCGAAGACGACGACCTCGAGAAAGATCACGACCGGCACCTGCACGGCCACGTCGATGAGGAGCGCGAGCAGCCGGCTGGGGAACCGGGCCACTGCCAGGTCGAGCACGACCGCTTCGCCGGTCACCACCTCGGCCACAGTCTCCTCCGGATTCCTCGCCCCTCGTCGCACATGATCGTGATCGAGGACGCGGGCCACGTCCTGCATGCGACCGCATTCGTCGGCACTGACGGTCGCGCCAAGACTATCCAGTTATCCGGGCTGTAGTCTCCAGCCGTGGACCTCGAGGTGTTTGTCGCCGAGCACCGTGCCGACTGGGCCCGCCTGGACAGGCTGACCAGGCGGCGCCGTGGGCTGTCGGGCGAGGAGATCGACGAGCTTGTCCGGCTCTACCAGCGCACAGCGGCGCAGTTGTCGACGCTGCAGACCGCCGGGCTCGATCAGGCGCTGGCCGCCAGGCTGTCCGGTCAGCTGGCCAGGTCCCGCGCCGCCGTGAGCGGCGCGCAGTCGTCGGGGTGGCAGGCGGTCGGCCGGTTCGCGGCGATCTCGTTCCCCGCCGCGGCCTACCGGGCGCGCTGGTGGTGGCTGGGCTGCGCGGCGGGCTCGGTCCTGGTGGCGGTGCTGGGCCTGCTGCCGCGATCAGCCGCGGCGAATCTCGTTCATCATCAGTTCCGGCACTACTACTCCACGTATGACGGCCGGTCGTTCGCCGCGCACGTATGGACGAACAACGCGCTGGTCGCCGGCGTGACGATCCTCCTCGGCGTGCTCCTCGGCATACCGGTGCTTTTCGTTCTGTTCGAGAACGCGAAGAACGTCGGCATCGTCGGCGGCCTGATGGTGTCGTACGGACGGTCGGGCGAGTTCTGGGGCCTGATCCTGCCGCACGGGATCCTGGAGCTGAGCGCGGTTTTCCTGGCCGCCGGAGTTGGGTTGCGGCTGGGCTGGGCGGTCATCGATCCCGGTCACCGGCCGCGGGTCAGGGCGCTGGCGGAAGAGGGCAGGGCGCTGGTGACGGTCGCCGTCGGCTTGGTCTTCGTGCTGTTCGTGTCCGGCCTGATCGAGGCGTTCGTCACGCCGTCGCCGCTGCCGACCTGGGCCAGGATCGGCATCGGCGTGGTCGCGGAGACGGCGTTCTTGTGCTACGTGCTCGTGCTCGGCCGCCGGGCAGCGGCGGCCGGTGAGACCGGCGACATCGTCGAGGCTCCGGACCAGCTTGACGTCGCCGGCTAGCAGGCCGGCCAGTCACGGCGGCACGCGGCGGGTCACCGCGCCGCCCGGCCGCGGGCAGGCGTCCGCCGTCACGGGAGTCAGAGGCGGCCCGCGGCCTTCAGGCTCAGGTAGGCGTCCGCGAGGGCGGGCGGCAGCCGGTCGGGCGGCGCGTCCACGATCTCGACGCCGTGCCGCCGCAGCAGCGCGCCGATGTGAGCGCGCCCGGCCTGCGCCGCCACCGCGGCGGCGGCTTCGTAGACGGCCGCCGTGTCGCCCCTGCTCGCGGCCATCTCGGCCAGCCGCGGGTCGGCCACGGCCGCGACCAGCACCTGATGCCTTGCCGACAGCAGTTGAATGTGCGGCAGCATGCCCTGCTCGATCGCAGCCGGGTTGAGGTCGGTCAGCAGCACGACCAGGCAGCGCTGCCTGGCGATGCCGAGCACAGTGGCCATCATCAGCCCGATGTCCGGCTCGATGAGATCGGGCTCGAGCAGCGCCATCTCGTTCGTGAACGCGGCCAGCATGGCATCGCGCCCCGTCCCGACCACCATGGACCGCACCCGGCGGTCGGCCGCGACCAGGTCGACCCGGTCACCTGCCCGCGAGGCGAGCGCGGCGAGCAGCAGCGCCGCGTCCATCGACGCGTCCAGCCGCGGGATGCCGCCGACCCGCCCGGCCGACGTGCGTCCCGTGTCGAGCACGATGACGATCCGCCGGTCGCGCTCGGGCCGCCAGGTACGCACCAGCACGTCGTTGCGGCGTGCCGACGAACGCCAGTCGATCGACCTGACGTCGTCGCCAAGCACGTAGGCGCGGAGCGAGTCGAACTCGCTGCCCTGGCCGCGGAGCATCGACTTGTGCAGGCCGTCAAGCTCGCGCAGCCTGGCGAGCTTCTCGGGCAGGTGCTTGCGGGAAAGGAACGGCGGCAGCACGCGTACCGTGAACGGCGCCGTCAGGCTGCGCTGCCGGCCGGCCAGGCCGAGCGGGCCGAGCGAGCGGATCGTGACCAGCCCCGCCTCGAAGTCGCCGCGGCGCTGCGGGGTGAGCGTGGTGGTCAGCCTCGCCAGGTCGCCCGCTGGCAGGTCGATCCGCGTCCGGCTCGGCCTGGCCGCGGCGCTGGGCCGCCAGCCGTCCCTCACGACGCCGCGCAGCCTGCGGCGGCCAGAGTTGGCCACGGCCAGGATGATCGTTCCTTCCTGGCCGAGGTGGATCTTGGCGTCGCCGGAACGGCTGACCCGCAGCCGCGTGACGCTCGCGGCCAGGATCAGGTCGCCGGCGAACGCCGCAAGCAGCGCTGCGTTGACGATCAAGAGCGCGGCGCCGGTGCCGAATACCGCGACGACCAGGCTGCCGGCCACGGCCGCGAGCGCCGCGCGGCCGGTCAGCGTCATCGCGGCACGGGGACGGCCGCGAGCAGGCCCTGCAGGACGCCGTCCGGCGTCGCGCCGTCCAGCTCGACCTCAGGCCGCAGCTGGATCCGGTGCCGCAGCGTCGGCCCGGCGAGTGCCTTCACGTCGTCTGGCGTGACATAGTCCCGGCCGGAAAGCCAGGCCCAGGCCCGGCTGGTGGCCTGCAGCGCGGTCGCGCCGCGCGGCGAGACGCCGAGCCGCAGCGACGGCGAGGTCCTGGTCGCCCGGCAGATGTCCACGATGTAGCCGGTCACCTCGGCCGCCAGGTGGATCTTCCCTGCCTCGGCGCGGGCCTGCACGAGATCGGCCGGGCCGGCCACCCGCCTGATCCCGGCGGCACCGAGGTTGCGCGGATCGAACCCCGCGGCGTGCCGGTTCAGGATCGAGATCTCGTCGGCCCGCTCAGGCACCGGCACGGTCAGCTTGAGCATGAACCTGTCGAGTTGCGCCTCGGGCAGCGGATACGTGCCCTCGTACTCGACCGGGTTCTGGGTCGCGGCCACGAGGAAAGGCGCGGGCAGGCGCCGCGGGTCGCCCTCGACCGAGACCTGCCGCTCCTCCATTGCCTCGAGCAGTGCGGCCTGGGTCTTGGGCGGGGTCCTGTTGATCTCGTCGGCCAGCAGCAGGTTGGTGAACACCGGGCCGGCCCGGAACTCGAACTGGGC
>WNGH01007023.1_pt1 | contig 10740 bp, 11 predicted proteins | sample 5400631 | NCBI WGS metagenome assembly WNGH01 (sample SAMN13153373, study PRJNA577476) | soil metagenome | isolation source: 115 cm soil or saprolite under Garry oak tree replicate 1 | place: USA:California | collected 2016-06-15 | reverse complement strand
TGCAGTTGACGGTTTCTCCGCTAAGGTTCTTGTCTCGCATTAGGGTGGGGTATAGGCTTGTGAAATCCAGTTCTCCAACTTGGTCGTGTATTCCCGTTGCTGGTCCGTAGATGAAGCCTCCCCGGTCTGCGTTGACAAGTTCTTTGCTGTCTTTCAATTCTTCGGGCTGGTTCTTGTTCCAAGGTATGAGAACTTCTTTTTTGACCGCTTGGTAGAGTTGTAGGCTTGTCATGTTGGTGCCGATCGTGGCCCTGCTTGCGCGCTGGATGGGAATGATGCATGTCCGAGAAATCTCGAAGAGTCCCTCTAATCCACAGTCGGTGCTGATGAACGCGTTATGACCATCAATGTGTAGTCTGCCTAGGAGTCGAGCGGCTGTCTCGCGGTAGAGGATTTTCCCATAGGAGAAGTATGAATGGCCCTGAACCTCGTAGACTTTGAGGGGTGAAGGGTCGCGGCCGAGAATCAGCCTGTCGAGCATTCCGTTTTCATGGGCTCTCCTCGCAAGGTAGGGGAAGATGAACGAGTCGCCACCTTCCGTAATGACAATATCAGGGTCCTCTTCTCGGAAGAAATCAACAAGATCGAGAATCTTCTCCACTTCACCACCAGAGTCTATTGTGAAATCCTCGCAGTCGTCTTTTTTGACTTGGAGAGAGCCTATTTCATCCTCGAAGGTTCGGATCTTCTTGGTTTTTCTGGTTTTGAGATCTAGTCTGATCTCGCGGAGAGGCGGCAACTTGTAGTCAGTTGCTTCTCGAGAATCTTTCAGATCCCACTGGACCGTGTCACCCTTCTCATCTGCTTCGACTAGCGCTAAGGGAAAGAGGTCTTTCTGGTAGAGGTAGACTTGGGGAGAGGGGATATCGACATCATAGAGGCGGAAGCGGGAGTAGTTGTCTTCTCTCTGTATTCTGTTCGCAAGCTTCGCGGCCTTACCGTCGCTTTCAACTTCTACTTCGAGAATTCGAGATTTTTCAAGGTCGTCTGCTCTCTCAAACTTGTCGACAAAGCGGCATTGTTCGATGTATGACTTGCACGCTAGGTCCACGAGCTCTCGATAGTTTCCTCCTACGTGCAGTCTTGGCTTCCATCTGTCGACTAGTCTGACGCATCTTCCGTCGGTTTTTTTCAGCCAGACTACCATATGGCCCGGTTTATGGTAGAGGTCGAGGATCCAGCCTAGGTGTTTCATCGGGTAATCATGCTGGCTATCCTTTCTTTCGAGAAATTCAGAAGAGAAAAATGAAGGGTGAATGTGAAAGAACTGCGAAAATAAGCGAGTAGGTGGCTAATCGTTCCTAGAAGTCTTTCATACGAGTAGCCGCCTACTTCGAGAGTTGTCGTGCCGCGTGGCGAGGATGGGAGAAGCTGAGAGACCGAAGAGGACAGGTGAGCTGCCTGACTTCGACAAGCTATGGGACTATGCCCATCCGGACATTAGCGAGCGGAGGTTCCGTGAGCTTCTTCCGAGGGCTTTAGACTCGCTCGACCTTTCGTATCTTGCACAGCTCCTGACGCAAATAGCGAGGGCGGAGGGTTTGCAGCGCAAGTTTGAGGATGCTCACAAGACTCTGGATCGGGTTGACAAGGCTCTGCCGAAGACTGATGGTAGGACGCTGATCAGGTATCTGTTAGAACGTGGAAGGGTCCATAATTCTTCGGGGAGTGTTGATGATGCGAAGCGTTTGTTTCTTCAGGCGTTTGACTTGGCGGTCAAGTCGAATGAGGATTTTTACGCGGTGGATGCTGCCCACATGGTGGCGATTGTTGAATCGCCGGAGAACCAGTTGGAGTGGAATCTGAAGGCGCTGGATCTGGCTGAGAACTCGTCGGACGAACGGTCGAGAAACTGGAGGGGAAGTCTCTACAACAATATCGGCTGGACGTACTTCGACGGGAGGGAGTTTCAAGAGGCTCTGTTCATGTTCGAGAAGGCTCTTGAGTTTCGAAGGCAGCAAGGCGATCCGGTCAGTGTCGGGGTTGCAAGGTGGTGTGTGGCCAAGACGCTTAGGATGATGGGCCATACTGAGGAGGCGTTGGAGATTCAGCGGGAACTTCTCCAGGAATATCAGTCGGAGGGTCGGAAGAGTGGGTTTGTCTATGAGGAGATCGCCGAGTGTCTCGTGCTCCTCGGAAGAGAGGAGGAAGCGCGGGACTGGTTCGCAGCAGCCTACTACGAGCTGTCGAAGGACCCGTCTGTAGCGAATGATCGCGATCGCTTGACTAGGCTGAAGACGATGGGGAAGGTCGGCGTGCCGGAACAGTTCTAGTGCTTACTGAGAGTATCCTGCCAGTGTCGGGCTGCCCAGCGTTACTTCCGCATTCTTCGCTGGGATGAAGGGATGCCGGGCGACGGTGAGTTTTGTGTAGGCGCCTCTGTCTTCGAGAGTGGCGGAGACATGGGCTGTGCGAGTGAGCGCGTCTTGCATGGTCTTGCTTCTCGTCTTCAGACTGGTGGTTAGGATCAGCATGTTTCTTTCTTCTGCGGTCTTTGCTAGGAACTGTATGGCTTTGCGGAAGATGTCTAGGGATTCTTTCTTGTCGCGTACGTCTGGGTCGCAGAAGAGTGCTGTGATGTCGGAGACTACTGCGAGTCCTGCCTCGTACTTGTCTAGGGCTGGGGGGAGCTTGTCTATTATGAGGTTGTAGACTTGATGGTGTGTGAAGGCTCTGCTTAGATGGATGCGTTCATGAACTCTCTCATCGTCCAGCTTGAGATTGGTGATGTGTTGGGAGATTGTGTACGTGTCGAATATGTTGCCCGCGTCTATGAAGATGACATCGCTGTCCAGGCCTCTTGGAGGTGGGAGTGTTGCCCGGACGCAGAATAGGAGTGAGAGAGCGTTTGAAGGCTCGCCCTGGAGGAAAGCCAGCTGGCCCTTTTTCAACACGAGTATTCTGTCTAGCGCGTCTATTCCGGTGGTTATGCTGGGCTGGAGGTCTCTTGGGAGAGTGCTTCCTCTCCGGGTCTGGTAGTCGAGAGGGTCGTCTGGCTCTAGGAGTATCTCAGCGTCCGGACACTTTAGGTTGGTGAGGAGTCGTCTTCCCGGTGGTAGAGTCGAGGGTCTACAGCCTAGGACTCTGTCGAGTCCGAAGCTGCAGCCTGGGCAGGTGTTGTTGAAGATTATCTGTATTTTTTGAGGGTTGATCTGGTGCTTGGAGAGGACGAGTGCCTCGTCGCATAGGACACAATGATAGAGGTAGCCTTCTAGGCCGCTACTCGTGTTGTCTAGTTGCCAAGTCTTTGGCTGTAGAGGTGCGATGGTGCTGCGGGTCTGCATTATGAGGTCATTGAGATTGTGGTCTAGTCGTCGCGTCGGTTCTTTGGTGTTGCGTCTTCTACTCCTTTCTCTGTGATCTGGAAGTATGCTTCAGACTCGGGGAGGTAGGGAGAGTCTATGATCTTGGCGACTCGTAGTCCTTGGCTGGCTTTTTTGAGCATTACTCGGTGGGTTGAGGCGTGGGCTAGAATGTTTCCGCCTGCTGGTCGTGTGGGGTCTCCGAAGAATGCTTGTGGGTTCGCCTGGACCTGGTTTGTTACTACGACTGCAAGGTTGAGGGCTTGGGCTATTCGGAGTAGTTTGTGGAGGTGGCTGTTTAGACGTTGTTGGCGTTCGCTGAGAGATTCTCTTCCTATGTATTCTCCTCGGAAGTGGGAGAGGATGGAGTCTACGACTAGGAGTTTGATGTTTTCTTCTTGGCAGATCTTGAATGCGTGGTCGACTGTGAGGATCTGGTGGTCGCTGTTGTAGACGCGGCTGTAGATTATTCCGTCTAGGATCTTCTCGGGGTCGAGCTGCATGGCAGTGGCCATCTGGTAGACTCGCTGGGCGGCGAAGGTTCCTTCAGTGTCGATGAAGAGGACTTTGCCTTCGAGGCCGCCGTCTTTGGCTGGTAGCTGTGTAATGACGCTTAGCTTCATGCATATCTGGGATTTGCCTGCGCCGAACTCTCCTACGAACTCGGTTATTGCCTGGGTTTCGAGTCCTCCGCCTAGTAGCTTGTCGAGGTTGCTGCTGGCGAAGCTGAGTCTCTGGAGGTCTTTTCGTCTCTCGTAGAGCTGTTTTGCTGTTATGAAGTCTGTCTGGATTGTTTCGCGGGCTGCTCTGGAGATTTTGAGTGCTACGCTGTTTTCGAGGCCTGCTTTGTCGATGAGTTCTCGGATGGGGGCTATTGCGAGGGAGGCGATCGAGTCGTAGCCTGCTTCTCGGAGCTTGTTGGCGGTTACGGGTCCAACACCGTTCAGATCTTGGATGTCGACTATTGCTTCAGCCAAAGATTATCTGTTCTGAGCGTTGGACGGGTCTGGGCTTATCTCTCGAAGTGAGGAGTGAAAGTAATCATGCCCTTTTCGGGAATCCAGCCATCCGTTTCTTCTATGACTGATGGTTTCCAAGGAGCTGGTTTGTGTCGTGGGAATTTTTTTATTTTCGAAATCCTGGAGGGGTCGTCTCGCCGTCTGAACCGTTTCTGGGCGAGATTATCGGTTTGTCTTGCAGAACGGGCTTATCTTCATTTTTCAGTAAGTGTTGGCGAGGGCCGTTCAAGCGTGAATAAAGTGCTGTGTGGGACCCCCCCCTCCCGTATTGCTGATCCGGCTTATTCTGGGCGATTTTTCCAGGTCCGATACTCTTCTAAAGGGCTCTTCTGTGTCGCGAGGGTCTACGTTTTTGCGATTTCTTGGATGGTAACGGGTTTGGTAACGGTGGATGGTAACAGTGGGAGAGGAGGTGTCGTACTCCGTTATCGGTGTTGTCTTCTCGTCGCGGGTTTGGACGGTTCCTCGGCTGTGGAAGTGCCTTGTTGGAGCTTGTTATAGTTCGCCAGGAGAGAGGGTCGGAGCATCTTCCTCCTTGCGATGGGGATCAGCCTCGCTTGGGACTCATCCGTTACTACCTTGACGGCCACGCGGTCTCGCATGGACAAGTCCGTCGTACTAAAGCTCCCTTCGGTTAGAAGGGTCTTATCGGTTAGACGTACTTAACACTATCCAAAAATCGAGCGAATTTGTCCATCGGACGCTCAGATATCCTTGGATAAAAATTGAAAGACTGGATGGTTGTCTGTTCGTCTAACAACATTATCGGCACTAGTGTTCTGATTTCGACTGAGTTCTAGCCTCCGCGAAAGTCAGCACTTGAAATGGGCCAAGGACCTCTTCGTATGGTAGAGCGTTGATTCAGCTGTTTTGAGAGTCCTCCTGCGAAGCATAGGCTGGAAAGGAAGATTCAGATAACTCGGGCGTACTATAGTCATTAGAGAAAGTCGCAATAATGATAAGGGAACCGGGTCAGGCGAGCATTTCAAAGTCTTTGGAGGTAGCAACCTTCGCCGGCGGCTGTTTCTGGTGTACCGAGGCCGTATTCGACCAGCTGAAGGGCGTCGTGAAAGTTGAATCCGGCTACTCTGGCGGCAATGTCCCGAATCCAAGTTACGAGGACGTCTGCACAGGAGAGACGGGTCACGCTGAGTCGATCCAGGTAACCTTTGATCCGAGTGTCGTATCTTACGCTGACTTGTTGAGAATTTTCTTTACAACCCATGATCCTACAACCCTCAACAGGCAGGGAGCAGATGTCGGGACCCAGTATCGGTCGGGGGTCTTCTACCACAACGCTGAACAGGAACGCGTTGCGCGGCAGGTCATACAGGAGTTTGAGCAGTCGAAGGTCTGGAAGAGGCCGATCGTGACGGAGTTGGTTCCGTACAAGACCTTCTACAAGGCAGAAGACTACCATCAGGAATATTACGCCAAGAATTCTAGGCAGCCGTATTGCCGAGTCGTGATCGAGCCGAAGATCGCGAAACTCCGCGAACACTACCGGGAGAGACTGAAACGGTAGAATTCGGAACCATTGCGCCGTTTCAGTTCAACAACACTTATCTTTCCCTCGACTTTTCCGTCTACGAGTACAACATGATTGATATTGTTACTCGATTGACCGCGTAGCTGATCTTATGTCCGAGACTCTGGATCGACAACAGCGATGGAAGCAACAGCGAGACGATGCTGACCGTCAACGAATCGGCGGCGCCTACATCCAAGGATTCATGGAATCAGCTGCCGCGCTCGTCGAGGAGGAACCCCTCTTCAGCAAAGGATACTGGCGATGCGCAAAAGGATGCAGACCGTTCGGCATGGGACTGGCCCGGACGCCTAGAGAGTGTCCGTATTGTCACTCACAGTTGGTCGCCTGGGTCCCCGGACCCTAGTCTGACGTGACTGGTCCAAACTACAAATAGCGGTTTTCGAAACCCCAGCCTCAGCGGTAGCTGCTGAATGCTGGAGACGAGACGCCTTGGAAGGAGCGATCTTGAGATAACCAAGGTGGGAGTCGGGACCGCTCCCATAGGCTCGACACCGAACTGGAGGGTCTACTGGGGTCCCCAGGACGAGAAGACCGCCATCCGGGCTATTCAGACTGCCCTCGACACCGGTGTCAACTGGATCGACACAGCCCCATTCTACGGCTGGGGCAAAGCCGAAGAGATCGTCGGCAAAGCGGTCAAAGACAGGAGAGAAGAAGTCTACATCTTCACCAAGTGCGGAACCATTCCCGATGGGAAAGGAGGGTCCACAGAGAACCTCAAGCCAGACACTATCAAGCGCGAAGTAGAAGCAAGCCTAGGAAGGCTCCAGACCGACTACATCGACCTTCTCCAATTCCACGATGCGGACCCGACCACGCCTGTGGAAGATTCTTGGCGGGCGCTTCAGGAACTTATCCGCGTCGGAAAGGTCCGATATGGTGGACTCTCAAACCACACAGTCGACCTTATCGAGCGAGCCATGAAAGTGGGGCCGGTTACGTCGAATCAGGTCCAGTACAATCCGCTGCAGAGAAAGATCGAGAAGGACATTCTGCCATTCTCACAGCGCAACTCGATAGGAGTACTCGGATGGGGATCACTCGCAGAAGGATTCCTGACCGACAACTTCAGCGTAGGCAAACTCGACGCCAAGGATTTCCGAAGAAACCACTGGTACACTCAGCCCGAGAACCAAGCCAAAGTTGCCAGAGTGAGAGAAACATTGGCCAGAATCGCCCGAGCCCACAACAGACAGATGGTCGACGTCGTCGTTGCCTGGGAACTGACGCACCCAGCGCTCACAGGCGCCATCATCGGGATACGTAGCGAGAAAGAGGCAAAGGAGATGACAGGTGGAACCGAACTTCTCCTGACAAGAGACGAGATGCAGGAGATCGACAAAGCATCAGGCTAGATCGAAGATAGCAGTATTGGGTCTATCCACAGGATATTCGCTAACATCGACCATCGGTCCACCAGAATCCGGGAAAGCAAGTCTGAACCGTTGGGTCTTAGCTATCGTCATAATCGGCATTGCGATAGTCGGAGCGTTATTCTCCCTAATCTACTACTCGACCGCCCAAGTCTCGTCGAAGACTTTCTCTTACAGTCCTCCTCAAGACGCCAGAGGATCCTACAGCTCACTCTCAATCTCCAATGTTGATGGCCTCGTAACGGTCGTCCCATGGTCCCAACCCACAGTCTTGATCAATGGCACCGTTACGGCAAAAGGCCTCGGCTCGTCCTTGTCGACCGTTAACCTCAGCAATTCCAGTAGCAACGGAGACATCGCCTTCCAAGCATTGTTTCCTGCAAGCGCTGGCTTCTTTTTGTCCCAGAGCTACACTGCGAAAATCAACGTGTTCGTTCCATCAACGATTCGTTTTACGTCCGTCCAAGTATCAAATGTGAATGGAGCTGTGCGAATCGAGAATCTCAATTCAACAGTAGTCAAATTGACAACAGTGAATGGAGCGGTATCCATCGACTGTGTGTACTGCTTGAACATGACTGCTACGTCCACAAACGGAAACATCGCGGCCACGTTCGCCGCCTTGGTCAACGAAGGGTCGTACAATTTGACCGCACCAAACGCAAACCTGAATTTTACGGCACCCTCCTCATCGTCGTTCATCCTTAGCGCCGACGATCTGAATGGCTCCATTCAGATCTCAGGTTTCCCGGGCATGTTCACGACAACCGGGACATCTCTCAACCATACTTTCGGAACCGACGGGGCAAGCGTGAACATCAAATCCGTCAACGGGCAGATCATTTTAACGGGAACATAGACCGCGTAGGCGCTATCCTGTCCCGAGGGCAAACTTTCTCGTCAGATAGTTAGGTTCGCCATGATGTAGATGATGATTATCTGGAAGATTGCCTGGCTTCCGGAGACATTCAGGTTTCTGAGGGACAATTTGACAATCTTGTCAGCGTCCGGTCTCTCTTTCCTGATTTCTCTGAAGACCCTTAGCTCGTTGGGCAGGAGAATCCCGAACCCTTGGACTAGCAGAACGACAATGATTGTCGCTGTGATATATGGGGAACTAGGGTTCCACAAACCGATCTGATTTGCTAGAACGTAGCCAGCGGTTGTCGCGACGGCTGCGATCGAAGGCATTAGGAAGAGCATGGTTGGTGTGAGACGTTTTGCGACCTCGACCCTAGACATGGGTGAGATTTTCGTCATGACGGTTCTTCCGAATATTCCCATGAAGAGGTCTATGCCTGTCCACATTCCACCAGTTATGACGTGAATATAGTCGAGAATTGTCAGGCTTCCGCTGATTATGGCTGCGACAAACGCGATAATGGGGACGCTGAAGAGTATGGGTCCGGATTTTGGAAAGAAGCCTCCGTTCTGAGAAGCTCCCGGGCGCGGACCACTTGCCGTTGATGCGGATCCTGGAGGTGTCACGGTCATGCTGTTGATCCGATTCTTATTTAACCGGAAAGGAACAGACGCCAGTAAAGCTATTTCCCGATTATATTACCAGCGCTTGGATGTTACGTGTCTTGTCTCTCAAGTTCCGCCAGCACGTCCTCAGGCGCGTCGCCCGATGGTTTGTTCGTCATCGCTTCACCGTCGTAGCCATCACCCGACTCATCCAGGCTTCGAAATCCGATGGGGTCCGCAGCAGGTCGATCTCCCGATCGCATCCTGTTTTCGTTCTGAATCCTCTGAATGAGCAGTATTGTTGCGCCCAGAGTCATGCCGACGAGGAGCGCGTCGACTTGGCCCTGCAATAGCGTGCCCAGCCAGGGATAATTGCCATTGATCCAGGCTCGAAAGAAGATGTTGGACATGTACTCATTACTGAACCCGGAAACCAGCACCGCTATGACTACGAACTGTACCAGAATGATTGCATAGAGAACGTGGACGAAACCTTCACGATAAGATTGCATATCGAAGGCTTGTAGAACAATGGCCATCGTCTCTCATTAACAATACGGGAATCACTCATGCCTCGTATTGATGCTCGCGTGGAAAGGGTTTAACACCCTCGACCGGGAGAAAACGGTCGCCTTGACTCAGTCAAGTCTCTCGATGGAGTTCCGAGAATTTGAACCGTCGGACTATCGGAGATTGGCTGAAATTTACGACGTCATCTTTCCTGACCGCTCGAGAAGCATCGATGAATGGCGATTCTACGACGATAGTCTCGACAAGTCGAAGTATTACTTCAAACGCTACACCTGCTCGAATGTTGCAACTGGGGAGGTTCTCGGGTTTGGAGAGATGTGGAACCCGCCCTGGATGTTCCACCCGAAAAAATTCTGGCTCGACGGCTGGGTCGACCCGAAGCATCAGGGTCAAGGCGTAGGCGGATCGATCTACAGAACGCTTGAGCACGACCTGAAAAGCCGCAGTGCGATAGCGGCTTGGATGGGCATAAGGGAGGACATGAAGAGACCAGTCAACTTCGCCCGAAGGCGCGGTTTCAGCGAGAAGATGCGCGGCTGGGAGTCAACGATCAATCCGTTTCAGGTGGACACCACAAAGTTTGGAGAGTACTCGAGCAAAGCTTCCAAAGAGGGAATCGAGTTCTCCAATCTAGAACGAGAACTCCGAGAAGACCAGCAGTGTCACAGGAAGCTGTACGAGCTAGTCCAGACAGCTTTTCGGGACGTCCCCATCGCCGACACCCCCACGGACACCCCCTATGACCAGTGGGTCACATTTGAAATGAAGAATCCCAATCTAGTACCCGAGGGCTACATTATCGCCAAACATCGTGATCGATATGTCGGGACCAGCGTGGTCTGGAGGCTGAAGAGAGAGCCGCGAAGTCTCTACCAGGGACTCACGGGAGTTCTCCGCGAATACAGAGGCAAAGGAATAGCCATGGCATTGAAGCTGCGAGTCTTGGATTTCGCCCGGACAAACGGCTTCGACAACATCCGAACCTTCAACGCATCAACCAATGAGGGGATGCTAGCAATCAACACGAAACTCGGATTCAAACGGGACTCAGCCTGGATCACTTTCGAGAAGAACCTAGCATAGGAGTATCAGCTAAACGAGCAAACAACTACCCGTCCTGAGACTGAAAGGTTCTCCGTACGAGATAGGCTACAATCACGGGAGGTTTGCCGAGTACGGGATCCAGCATAATCTGGAGGTCTACTTCCGCCGGTTCAAGAACGAGACGGCGCTATCAAGAGACGAGGCCCTCTCCCGTGCAGCGAAATACCTCCAAGTCATCAGACGAGCCAGCCCCGGATACGCTCGAATGATGGAGGGAGTTGCGTTGGGGTCGAAGACCAAGCTCCTCGAGATTGCTGCCTTGAATGTTCGCTACGAGTTGATGTACAGCCAGTTCGCAAAGGCCGGTCTGAAGCCTCTCCCCCTTTCCGACGGTTGCACCGCGTTCGGAGCGATGCCTGAAGCAACAGTCAGGCATCACGTGCTTCTAGCCC